>Ga0307983_1000015_pt1 | contig 147646 bp, 160 predicted proteins | sample OrgLakmetagen991_FD_201845 | JGI IMG/M metagenome (GOLD analysis project Ga0307983, IMG submission 201845) | Saline water microbial communities from Organic Lake, Antarctica - #991 | ecosystem: Environmental > Aquatic > Non-marine Saline and Alkaline > Saline | place: Antarctica: Organic Lake...
TGGTTATATTATTGCTAGTTACAGAATCACTGGTTATATTATTGCTAGTTACAGAATCACTGGTTATATTATTGCTAGTTACAGAATCACTGGTTATATTATTATAGCAAGTTGCTATAATATTCGCATTTCCACATGATAAATCGCATTGCGTCGGAATATTACTATTTTGTAAGACAACAACCGATTTATCATTTGTATTATTACGTGATTGTACATAAGGTACGCCACTTCCTGTGCGTGGGGGGTGTTTAGTACATGCACTATACATAATATTATATTATAACACAATATAATAATTATTTATTTATTTATCTAATATTTATATCTAATACGTAAGGGTTTCGTGTACTTTACCAAATCGGATTTGAGTTCCAACATGTTGCCATCTATAATGTATGGTCGGGGTATGATGTACCTCACTTCAAATATGTTTTCTTTAATTACTCCGATTACCATATATTGTACATGTTGAGTTTTGTTGATTTCAGGTGACCAAATAAAGGTATGCGGAAGATCTAGTGGAACAGGTCTATATATTTTTTGTTGATCATAATTATACCATTTGGACAAAATAGTTTGTCTACGTTTTAAATTAATAAAACATAAAGGTTTATTAAAAAAAAGATAGTCTGTATTTCTAGAAAAATATGGGCTAGCTATTAAATAACTTAATAATGAATATAGCCTCATTATTAAGGTTAAGAATACTCCAGTCTTTAATTAATTTTTAATAGTTATAATGATTCCAGATTTTCAAATTCTTCTTCATCATATATGATTTTCACGTTATACCATCCTCCTTTTTTATACAATCCAAAACGGTTGTTCATATAATCATATAGTTCTCGTGCTTTTGGAATAGCACCTCCATAATTGGTTTGATACCATTCTTTGAAAATTTGAATTAGTTCCGATTTTTGGATCTTATCGTCCTTGCTCTTCGCAATCTTTTCTTTCGCAAATTCTGTAAGATAATCTTGACCGTCTCTATAATTGCTACCACTCGCCATCACTACATTACAGTCATTCACATTCCCTTGTGTCACAAAGGCTAATGAAACAAGCAACGAAGCAAATACTGGTGCCCAGACTTTGAATTTTTCATTTAATTTTTTATCTAATTGAAATTGATATGGAAATTGTTCTTTTGGGAATTTTTCGTCTTCATAAGGTGTTTCTAAAAACTTGGCAGCGAAATCGCATACCCTAATACGCCGCCAAGTGCCATCGTCGTTACTTTTAATATCAAACAATACATTTGTGGTTACTACCAGTTTAAATTGTGGCACGAATGTTACGGTATCTTTGTATAAGGATCGTCCTTGAATAGGATCTCCTCCTGTGATTTCTTTCATGATCCCTTCGTTGATACATTCTCCTTTTTTTGGTTCTTGCATAACAGCATAACGTGTACCCATCAAAGCAACAATTTCGGAAGAAGTACTTCCTATACTAGCTCTATTTTGGGTGATAAGTGTGCTAGGTACAGTTGCTTTATAATCTCCTAAGACAGCAGACATTAAATCTACCAAACACGACTTACCATTGCGTCCTGGTCCAAGATAAATATTAAACGTTTGGTTGTCCAAGGTTCCAATTAACACCGATGCTAAATGTTCCCACATGTATTTTCGTAGCTCTGTATTAGGAAATAATTCTTCCATAAAGGTGTTTACACGGTCAATAATACCACTGTCATGAGATGCCATTGGTATATAATCAATATTCGTACATTTTGAAATATAGTCATCTGGTTGTCCGGGACGATGTTTTCTCTCTTTGAAATCTATTACACCATTGTTAAAGCATAATAAGTATGGGTTATGATCCAATTTGTTTAAGAAATCTTTATCATAGAATAACTCGCACGCTTCACGCATGATGTTGTTTTTCCAATGTGTTTTTTTCAAAAGCACTGCTAGATCTGCTAATTTAGATGTTTTTTTTCGCATTGCTTCATACTGACTATCATTTTGCTCCATGGTTTGCATTGCAGTAGTAAGGTCGTGAATGCGTGTCAAATATTCAAAATGCATTTCTTTTGAAATACATAGCCTCAATGAACTACCCGAGTCAATCTCAAACCACCTGTGATTAATGTATTCATACCAACATTTATTTTTAATGCTAACACAAACAAACTTATCTTTAAATATATTGAACAATACAGACGCAAGATCAAACTCGGTCGCATCTATAGTGGTTTGATCTATGAAATAATCAATCGTATGTTTTCGGATTTGTTGATACTTATCAAATGCATCTTTTTTACACCAATACATAATGGAACGATGCGATAGTCCATCCGATGAACCACTACAGTCAAATGTTTTCCACATTTCATACATGGTTTGTACTGAATTATCCCAATCAAATTTTCCACCACGTGATAACGTTGCTCGTCCATTCTCCTGACAAGACATTTTAACCCACGTAACAAATAATTTATGACTTGTATTGGCGAGAGCCCATCCTACTCTCAACCAATTGTTGTAACTACCTTTGCCGTAATATGCAATAGGCAAAGCCATTGTATATTCATGTGTTTCCCTAATGCGATAATCCGATGGATTAATTTGGTCCAACATATAGTCTATGGTTTTATCCAAGGTTGCTTCGTCTGTAATTTTGTCAAAACGTCCCGATTGTAAGATAAGTTTCACGTCAGTGCTTTGGGTTACTAATTTACGACGAGGTTTCCGTTCTAGATTCGCTAGAATGGTTTCATATTCTGATTTGACTGTTTCTTTCACCTTTGTGGAAGGATGTCCTTTGTATCTAGCGGATAACGGTTCAATATCTTTTGCATTATGTATGTTAGGAACAGTTCCTTCTACGGGTGTGGACCACTCATCTGTAAAAACACTAGAATAATGTTTGCTTATAACATATGGTTCGTGTCCAGGTTTTCTAGATCCATATAATTGCCAATTCACATGACCACGAGCAACCCCTTCATCTACTACTTGGTCCCATGTGTTAATAATCGACAAGTCATCCCAAATCGTAGCGATTTCACGGACGATTTTATCCCGTATCATGATTTGTATGGCTTTATGTACTTGTAACCCAAATATCAAATGAATACCGTCTTTTGTTTTATCTGGTAATTTATTCACGTTATTTTTTTCAAGGACATATATATCTATTTTCGTATTTAGTTCAACATCTAGATAAAGAGTTAACTTATCCAAGTATAATGCGATCAGATCAATGATATACTCCTCGGTGTGTTGTCTTTCGGTTACCGTAGTATCATATTGTAAATCTATATCCACCAACAATGGACCATCTTCAATAAGTTGTTTTTCTGTTATATATTCTGGCTTTCCATCCACAAATACTTTATTATGGTACGATTCAAGAAATAGATTAGAATCTTTGTCTGTTATATGATATGACCCCCCATATATTTGTAGTGTTTTATCTGCTATCCGTGTATGAGTGATTGGCTTACCATTACTAGCTCCTCGGGTTTTGATATATGTTTCAAATGAAGGTGATATCATTTTAGTCATGTAGGATTGATATATTAGCGATATATAATTTTATCTCAATTTTTTACAATATACAACTTGTTATTTGTGTTATAAACAAACTAAAGGCAAATGCCTGATAGATAAACAATCATGGCAACCAATACTGTTATTTCAAAAGAAACAGCAAAACGACTAATCAAAGATATTAAACAAATACAATCCGACCCAATAGAAGGTATATATTATATACACGACGATAAGGATATGTTGAAAGGGAAAGCTCTTATTATGGGACCAGAGAATACCCCATATGAGGGCGGGTATTATTTATTTAAGTTTGTTTTTCCTACGGATTTTCCGTTTTCCCCTCCAAAGGTATCTTATCATACGAATGATGGCATCACTCGTATGCATCCAAATTTATACAAAAATGGAAAGGTATGTCTTTCCGTATTGAATACATGGAACGGAGAAGCATGGACTAGTTGTCAGACCATCACTAGCGTATTACTTGTTTTACAGAGCATATTAACCACCAATCCTTTGCTTCATGAACCTGGGATAGATGTATCCCACCGAGACTTTCATCGGTATACAGAAATCATTCGTTATAAAAATATAGAAACATCCATCATGGATGTGCTAACAAAAACCCATTATACGTTAGAGTTTGGCGAATTAATTGATATTGCTAAAAAAGATTTTGGAGAACATTTTGAAAAAAAACAATGTATTTTAAAAACTAGCGAAGAACTATATAAAAAAAGTAGTATATATACAGAATCCGGAGATACATATGTGTCAATATATAATATAAGATGTAGTATTCAATATAAACGGTTAACGAATAAGTTTTATGATATAAATATACAAAAAAATGAAAAGAATATTTAAATATATAAGGTAATATATAACCATGCATTTCTGTGTAAAATGCGATAATATGTACTATCTAAAATTAAACGAAACAGATCCTAATAAATTAATATATTATTGTCGTCATTGTGGCGATGAAACCAACAGTCTAACGGATGAAGATACATGTGTGTTACATATGCAAGTGAAACGAAACGAAGAAAAATATGTTCATGTAATAAATGAATTTACAAAACTAGATCCTACTATTCCGAGGATTAACACTATTCCGTGTCCAAATCAGGAATGTGAAAGCCACAAAGACGGTCATATCAATGATATTCTTTACATAAGGTATGATGATATTAATTTAAGGTATATTTATTTGTGTGCGGTATGCGATACTAGTTGGAAATCAAATACATAATTAAATATAAAATTGAAGTTTAAGACATATAATATTATATAATTATAATAGATAATATGAGTGAATCCGAATCAGAATACTCTGATACAGAAGTAGACGAACAGTCTGTTACTACCGCTAATGATAGACCACCAATTTCTATTGTACCAAAAGAGACAAGCGATCTTACTGATGATGAGGAAGAACCTTCTCTTAATCTGGACGGAGAGAACGATCTTGAAGAAGAGGTATCACTTGCTGGATCCGATGTAGACATAGATTACGAACAGGAACTTTTAGACGAAGAAGATAGTGTGGATGGTGATAACGCATATAACCCTGTACTATCCGAATTGGATTCTAGTTCCGAAGAAGACAATGATGAGGATGAAGATTATTATCAAAAGTTTGATAAAGAAGTACTGGTGAATCACATGGAAATTAATCACCCAGAATCCCGTACACATAACTATGATGAAGTAAGGGTATTGTCTACAATGACAAGAGATAAAGAGGGTAATATAAATGACGTGAAACACAAAACACTACCCTTTTTAACCAAGTTTGAAAAAGCGAAAATTTTAGGCATTCGTGCAAAACAAATAGATGAAGGAGCTATCCCTTTTGTAAAAGTAACTAGTAACCTTATTAGTGGATATACCATTGCTACGATGGAACTCATGGAGAAAAAAATACCATTTATTATTCGTAGACCATTGCCTAATGGTAGTAGTGAATATTGGAAAGTATCTGATTTAGAAATAATCAATTAACATTTCCATCGGTTTCCACAATTAACGCATGTCACGTAGGTGGTCATGGGTTCATCTGCCGAACGTGTTTGTAATTGATAATAATTGCATTTATTAGACTTACATTTTCTACACGTAAACACATCAGTATTTCCTTGTAAAGTAGGTGTATATTTATTTTTTTCCTTCATATTTTTTTCACGAATCAAGGTCTCCCATTTTTCTGGAGATAACTCTTGATGCGACAAGCTACCAATTTCGTGTGCTTTCAATTCACCTGTTTGTAACCGTGTATGAATAGATGGATTTTTAATATTTATATACACGGATCTAAATCTATCCTCGTAAATCAATACAAAATATGGATTTTCCCATTTTTTTACGATATGCTTTGCTGTAGCAGTTTGTAAGGATTGATTGTAAATACTTTTTTCTATGTTGATGCTATATTTTGAAGTCTTCAGAATGTCAGTGATCACCTCACGAACGTGATTGCGGAAAGCATCAGGATTTGTGATAGGTCTCATTATGTAATTGTTATTATACATAATCATCCTTATATCCTTTCAATTTTATTATTTTAACTGTCTGAAAAGTAATAATCTTCTTCTTCTAATTCTGATCCACTAGATACAGTGTTGGTATCGTCTTCGCTTTCGTATTCCAGTTTGTCCAGATCATTCTCAGGAGCAGGTGTGTTTTTAAGACAAAGCATGTCGTAAATGGTTTGCCAAATCTCCGTAGTTAAATTAGTAATGTTTCCGTCTACATCTACAGCAATCAATGCCATAGTTCCATAATAAAGTGTCGGAACATTTACCATAGGGAATGTATAAGTATTTTCAAAGATATTATTGCCAGTAGTTTTGCCCCATAACTCAATCGTGTGGGATTGAGTTATATCTGATTTCCATGTATGTACATTTTCAAATCCGTCTTTTTTTCTAAAACCACATTTTTTGTATAAAGAATCTCTATCCAGAGCACGTGAATTTTGTTGTTTTAATGTTCCATTTTTTTCAATCATAAGAAAGGATATAGAAGTCATAGGTAACTGAATATATATGAACTGGTTTAAATAGTTTTAAGGATGTTATTTAGAATACGGATGTGTATAATTTACCTACCCACTATAGATATGTCATTGTTTAATCAATATTGTACGGCAAACCTAGAACTACAAGATTCATATCAGGAAACCATATTTTATAGTAGTGTAGGCATTTTTTCATTGAAAAACGATACTATACATAAACATATATATACTCCTAAATCTATAGAAACCATGACCTTTATGGATATACAAGTATACAAAGATACCTCGCAGATAGTATTTAAAGAAATATTTTCACAATTGCCGAATGATTATGTGTGTGTATATTTTGTAAAAAAGGTTTATACTTCTAAAAACGACCATTCCATACGATACAATACAGTATTTAAGGAAGGTATTATGTTTGATTGTTACATAGAAGTACCAATCCATAGTGAAAATAGTGAGATTGAAAAATCTATTCTTTCGTTTCTATTGCGTTGATCTTATATTAGATATTATTATGTTTATTTGGATAATACAATGGAGTGTTATTTCATTGACTTTAATATCTCTCTTACATTATTTATATTATTTTTTTATCGACACGCTTACGGTTCCCAAAATTAGAGATTTAATTCATAAGCCAGCAGAACGGTATCAAGAACTATCAACTGTACATGTGAACTCATCACCTGATATGCAAGACGAGCTAAAACATTTTTTAGATACTATAAGTAATAAACCAAAGATGACTACACCTATTGAAGGTTATACTACATTTTAAAATAGTTAAAGATATGGAAAGTTGTATATATATTATATGAGTTCTATATTAAATGAACGATTACCAACTATTGAACTTTCTTATGGAAAAAAATTACATAAGAAAGTTCACGCAGATGTATATCAAATCATGCCACAAGGCAAACTGTGTCTTGTATGGTATACCTATTGGAACGAACATAATGTATGTTATTTGCTACATATAGATAACCATGGTCAACACGTAGAAAAAGTAGAAAAAACGATAGCGACATTTAGCAATGAGTTGTGTTATGGGAAGGGTACTATTCTTGGTGGAATATTATTCTACATGAAAGGTGTGAGAACATTTGCAGTTGCAGATGTTTTGTATCATAAAGGGCGAGACATGCAGAGCATTAACTATAATTTCAAATTAGAAGTGCTCACCCAGATCTTGTCTTTAGATATCAAACAAGATATACACATCCGTTCACAATTGTTGGTTGCTTCTGCTGTAATTACAAAAACATATACAGACGCATTGCTGTATTGTAATACAATGCCATATCAAGTACATTCCATACAGCTAATTCGTTATCATCTAAATAAATCTATAGGATATTATACAAAGCCTTCTACAACGGAAGCCATATTCAAAATAACCTCCTTAGTGACATGTGATATGTATGAGTTGTGGTTGTTATCTTCCCAATCGGTGTATGGTATTGCTTGTATACCAGATTACAAAACCAGTGTTATGATGAATGCATTGTTTAGAGATATAAAAGAAAACTCTAATCTTGATTTATTAGAAGAAAGCGATGAAGAAATTGATTTTGAAAATATAGATCCAGAGAAATATGTCAACTTAGATACATTTAAAATTATGAGGTGTGTATATTTGCCTCGTTTTAAAAAATGGAAACCTGTGTGCGTTTGTCCGCCGGATACAACGCTTTCGTCCAAAGAAGAAATACTGCAAATTGAAAAAAAATATAGTGATATGGTATATGGTAAATCCAGCAATTTTTTACAATCCAAAGAACATAGTAGGAACTTCTACAGGAAGCCCTCTCGCACTTGAAAATCCGCCTAATTTTGAATACAAAGGACCTTTTACAGATATAGCACCTTTTGTTGGAGGAGCAAGAAAACGACGACGGAAACCAACTAAAAAATATAAACGTATCCGCAGCCGCAAAAAGACGAAACGTAAAAGACGTTAATTTTTGTTTAATATCAACATAGACGTATTTAAACTGTCTCTAAAAATTTTCAAACTATTAATATTGTTTATTGCTGTGATGGATTTGCTAGATACAGGATCTTTGGAGATGGTTTCTGCTTGATTCACCACTTCTGACAAAAGACCCATAGAAACCGCTTTCTCTAAATGAATGATGGTCTCTTCATAATCGCTTCTATATTTATTGATTAATAGCGAATCGCTTATTACATCTGCATTATTACTAACAACACCTTTAATATTGTCTTTGGATGTAGATGTACTTGTCATATTTTCTACAACTTTTTTCTGGTACGTATATATTTTTATAGAGACAAATAATAGTACTATACATAATATTGCTAAACCAATAAATTTATACATTTCTGCGTTGCTTATCATTATATATAATATGTACGGTAAAATTACACAATAAGAAAGGAATAAATATTGTGTATACACAATTTTGTTAATTTACGTGAAGCAGATGTAGTGATGTTAGATAACGCATCAGGACTTTTTCTTAAAGCAATCATTAAATGATCCAACGTTTTATACTCACGCAAGATTGCTTGTGCAGAAATAGTGCTAACATTCGGTATCTGAGAAAGCATAATAGCGCTAATATTATCAGGTGTAATATTATTTTTTTTCACTCGTTTGGACACACTGTTATAACATGCATTATCATGTGGCGTAATATTTGTTATGGTATCTTTCGCATAATAACATGGTTCTTTAATTCTGGAAAGTTTATCTGCTGTTTGAATAATCCAAATAGCGGATTCTGTAGTATCAAGTGATCTATATAACGAAAACCCTTTTGTATAGATTAAAGACGTCATAGACGAAAAAAGTGTGTCTCTTGTGATATTCCTGTAGTCGCTGTAGTTATGTATATTCCCTTCTATTAAATAAAATATATTATGATTATGTATATTACATTGGGTTAACCGATAACTTTGTTCCACGTATCTTCCATCTTTAATACTAGCAGCTAGATCTTTCAATGTTTTCCTCTCAATCAATAAACGTTCTTCACCCGTGTCGTCACAAATAATGATATCTCCCAATGGCAAATTAACGGATTCAATGATACAATTTGGATGGTTTCCTATATGTGTATTCATTATTTTTAATAAATCTGTTTCTCTATAATCTACTTTCAATAACATTACGTAATGTTATTGAAACATATTTATATCATTATTCTCTTAAATTAGGGTTAATACAAATTTCATTGGTAGGGAAAATATCACCAGACATACATTTGTCTCCTTCGCCTACTTTGATACAACTCCTAAATCCACGATCTTCACCGATATAACAATAACCAGATTTCCCCTTTTGAAATTGTTGTGTACTACTTGTTGCGTCATCTGGTTCTGGTATATTTTGACTCTGTTTTTTCTTTGACATGGACGTTTCAATTGCCTTTTCAGTAGATATCGTCGGATTGTCAATACGGTTAAACTTTACATCTTTAGAACCAACTGTTTGCTCCAATAAATTAACTGTACTTTCTACTGTTCCTGATGCAACATCTACAGCCAATTTTGTTCCTTCTGCCGAGGTATTGACGGTTTGTTTGATGGTTTCTCCCACGCCTATTCTAAAGAAGGATAAAATAGGTGCCAATATGCTTGTAGTTTTATCTGTAAAATTACCTAATACGGTAAAAAGATTTAGTCCTAAATACGCTAATATAAAGACAATTAATACGTATCTCCCTATGATCCATATATTAATACTTTTTGTAGCAGTATCTATCATATTATTTGTGACTTGACTAGATTCAATTACAGATGTAGGATAGCGTGGTGTAGACGAGTACGTATTTAAAACGGGTTGTTTTGTGACTACAATATTATCATCGGACATATAGTAATTATACATATAATAGTTATCTATTCATAATGTATATTTATGAATAGAACAAAACGGAAAAAACCAAAGACTACACATACAAGAAAACGCATTTCTAAAGAAGATATTATTATAAATAATGCGTCAAAGTCAATCCTAGACAATTACATTTTAACTCGTGAAGCAAAATACGTAGAACACGATTTACAACCAGTACATCTTAAACGATATTCAGTATTAACTACACAATTAATGACAGAGAATATACGTAGTATCGGTTCATATTCACCGTCTATCAATAAACGTCTCTCTTCCGTTAGAGAAAGTACTTATACAGATATATTCGGTTGTGGAGCAGAAAGTGTAATAAAACATACACGTGCACCGAATTCCTTTGACATTAACATCGGAAAAGATAAACATGGCAATCCCATTTGTGTATCTGCTACCTCCTCTAAAGCACGTGATGTATTTATGAAAAATTTTAAATCTAATACTATTCTGAATCCACATAAAATTATTGTCCCTATGCAACGACACTCTAATTGCTGGTTTAATACAATGTTTATGGTTTTTTTTGTAAGCGACAAAGGCCGCAAGTTTATGAGATTTTTTCGTCAGCTCATGATAGAAGGAAAATTAATCAACGGAAAAATTATTAAACCAAATTCATTATCTTATGCATTCATTTTATTTAACGCTGCTATAGAGGCTTGCTACAACCATGGAGATTTTAAAGATAATTATACGCTAGCTCTAAATACAAACAACATCATTATGCATATATATAATTCTATCACAAACCGCAAGGGTATAAAAAATATTAAAGAATATGGAAATCCATATGCATATTATAAAGACATTATAACCTATTTAGACAATGGTGATAATTCTGTAAAATTGACTAAGTATTCTACCTTCATGGATGTAAACAATTTTTTCAAAGATACTAGTTTAAGTGACTACAAACCAGATATAATATTAATTACTTTGATAGATTATGATGACAATGAAAATGCACATGTCACTCTTTTCAACGATAAACAAGAAATAGTAGAATATAATAATGCTTTATATGAACTAGACTCAGTAATATGTAGAGATTTAACTAAAAGTCACTTTTGTTGCGCATTAACATGTAACAAAGATCGTTATATATTTGATGGAGCAGTGTTTTCAAAATTACAAAAAAAAACGTGGAACAAATGGATAAACAAAGACATTGATTGGAGTTTAGATGGGTCTACACAAACATGGAACTTTATGAAAGGATATTCTATGTTTTTTTATTATAGAAAAAATTAACTATTCATGATCATATTCATGGCTTCTAGACGTTCACGAGTTTTATCCAAATTACTTTTTTCAATGACTTTATCGTACCTATTATAATCATCAGGAACGACTTCATTTTTTTTTATTTCTTTATATACCACATCTATTTTTTTAACAATAGATTGAATTTGGGATTGATCATTCCATATAGGGATATCTAAATCATATTTTTCTGTTAACAAACTAATACAGTAATATAAAATGAATCTTCTTTTTTTTTTAATAGAATGGGTATATCTTAAACAAAACATATCTAGCAAGGCATTGACCAATTTGACGGTTACCTCGTTATCGGTTTCTGATGCTTTCATTTGTATGAGTTCCCATACAATCCAAATAATATCTCTTTGATATTTCATCTCTACTGGATAACCGCTTCTAATATACGCCACACACGGTTCTTTATTTTTACGGCACGTAATATCATATTCTAAAAGCCATTCTAACCAATAACATGCATTATAATTATTTTTAGATTCGCTTGAAATATGATAAGCAAATTCATTGATAGCAACAAACAATTCTTTTGGATCATCACTTCTAAATATATTCTCTGCAAACGTAATATTTGGAGCTTTCAATTTAGTCTGCATGGTAGTTATCAGAAAATCATCGGTTGTGTTAATTTTAACAGGTTCAAAGGGATGTTTTTTTCTTGAAAAACACAAAACAGAAATTATTTCAGAAAACAAATGACGTATTTTAATATTGTTTCTAAGATCTAATTCATTACCAATATATACACAATGTATAATCTCTTTGAACGCATTTATCCGCAAAGAGATATATATGGGTAATTTTGGATTACCTAAATGAACATATTTAGATACAAACAATATAATTAATTCCCAAAGATCTACAAAATGGCCAGCACATATTAGTTCCGCACACCAATAACAAGCAGGCTCTATCTTTGACTTTATAAGACTATTTAATAATTCCTGGATCACTTTATTTTTTTTAAATTGTGAAAAGGTAACACCCTTAAACTCTTTTTCATCTCTTCTATCCACAATATTATAATCATCCATATATTCATCCATAATACAAAAATAATCGTATCAATACATATATAATACTATGACTACCAAAATAATCCATTCTATATCAAAGACATGGAATAAATCTACTACCGTAGAAAAGCTCTTATATACAGGAATAGGAATCATTATACTACATATAGTCAACAAACTAGCAACACCAACGATGGAGACATTTGAAGGATCTTCAAACCCTTTTGAAAATAAACGAGGTCTCGATATTTATGATGATTTTTATGTAAGTATTTATGACGATTTATTATTTAGTATGTTTAAGAATGACTTTGAAATACGTCTAATAGAACATAAGACGAAACCTACAAAACATAGTAATATATTGGACATTGGATCTGGTACAGGTCATCATGTTGGAGAATTGTCAAAAAAAGGATACAAATGCCATGGGGTAGATATATCTTCTGCTATGGTAAAGGCTGCTAAAGAAAAATATCCAAAATGTAATTTTATACAAGGAGATGTATTAAAAAGTATAACATTTCAACCAGAAGAATTTACACATATTACCTGTCTGTATTTTACTATATACATGATGAAACATAAACGTCCGTTTTTTCAAAATTGTATACATTGGTTGAAACCGGGAGGATATCTCATTCTTCATCTAGTGGATAGAGACACATTTGATCCAATACTGCCAGTGGCGGATGTAATGACTTCCATCAATCCACAAAAATATACAAAAAAAAGACTGACTACTACACAGGCAGTATTTAATAATCATATGTACAAAGCAAATTTTAATATAAAAAATGATAAAGCGGAATTTGTAGAAACATTTACCCATAAAAAAAATGGTGATGTAAGAAAACATACTCATGATCTCTATATGGAAACACAAAAGCAAATCTTATCAATGGCGCAAACCGCTGGGTTTATAATGAACAGTCAATCCGAGATGAAAAAAGTCGGATATTACAATCAATATATTTATGTATTACAAAAACCTAAATAAGTTAAATATTAACAGGTATATACCTAATATGTTGAAAACGATGCTATTTTGTATTACTACTACAATACTAATAGGATATATATACATTAGATTAAAATTCCAGTTCTGGTCATTACAACCGGTGTTTCACTTGTATGACATAAAACACTGGATCTATACTGATAGAATCATCAATCAAGATCCACCGTGTATAAACAAATACATTAATTTTAAAAACATTGAAACATATAACACTACGCAACTATCAACCACACTTCAAAAAGAAACCGCTATATTTATATTGAATAATTATTTACGATCTAAAACAGTCAACTATTCTCCGAGCGAAGATGATATATTTTCTTATTTATCATCTAATGTAGGTAAGTCCTTTGTGTCTATCTATAGAGATCGTACTATACGTGAACAATCTATCTTAGGAGTAATCACTGCTAGACCATTATTTGTTTCCTTTTCAGGAAAATCACCTTTATTAGTGAATTATATAGATAATCTTACTGTAAGAAAAAACGCCCGAAAACAAGGTATTGCTCCACAATTAATACAAACACATCATTATAATATCCGAAATATGGAAAAAAACGTCAACATATGTCTCTTCAAACGTGAAGGAGATATGACAGCCATTGTACCTTTGACTACGTATAATACTATAGGTTATGCCATATCAGATATTCGTAATACTACTATCGTGATAGATAATTATCATACATTGGAAAAAATAAATGCTAAAAATTTTATGTATTTTAAAAATATCGTAAAAGAAGCAATGTATAAATATGACTGTACGATTAATATGGATATATTAACGGTGACAGAGTTAGTATTAAAATCAAAACTTATAATCTATGTATTATTAGATAAAACTCACCCAATTTGCTGTTATATATTAAGAAATAGTCTTTGTACTGTGGAAGAAACGATACACTGTATGGATTTAATAGGAAGTATTAACATGTCTGCCTCGGATACACTTTTTTTGAATGGATTAAAAAAAATATGTAAACGTATTGAAACGAAACATAACATTGGGAGAATTTTAATAGAATCTACTGGCGATAGTCATCGTCTCATACAAGAATTGTCCAAGCATAATATTAAGCAACAGATGAAATGTCCTACTGCGTTTTTTTTGTATAATTACGCCCATTATAGTATTCCTCCTGAAAAATGTTTCTTTTTATATTAACGTGTGTATTTACCAGCTCGTGCAAAACTATCTAATACGAAAATTATAAATATCCCTAAAAAGGAATATAGAATTATTTCTTCAGTAGCACTATCTGTTTTTTGCTCCTTTTGTTCTTCTAATAAATGTATCATATAATCCAATTTATGTATGATAACATTTCTATTTCCGTTGTCATTTGGACTATCATAATAAGGTATATAATACTCTTGGGAAGGTTCGGGGAGTGTATTAAAATTTTCCACATTTACAGGCGCATCTGTGTTATGGAATGTATTAGGTTCAACTACTATGTCCTCTTCTCTATCACGTGTTCTTTCAGTTCCAGCACTTTCAGGCATGTCTGGAGGATTAAAATCACCTAATTGACTTTGACTAGTGTCAATACCTTGAACGGATAAATGCTTTCTCATATTCTCTACTTTAGTGTTTACATCAGTAGTGCGTTTGATAGTTTTATTGTGTGTTCTTGTAGCACGTGTTTGATCAATCGGATCGTTTATCGAGGTATCTTGATCTACAGGTGCTGCATAAAATGCCAATGAAGCCATATCTATAGAAAACCTATATATTATTTTTTAGGTTTTAATCTACTATCTTGTAGTTATTATACAAATAATCCTTTATTTATTTTTGTTGGCAGTCCATGACCAAATAAAATCATATATGTAAGCACCAGAGAAGCAATAAGAATACTTTTATTCTCTGACACATTCACAGACTGACCTAATATAAAATTAAAAAACAAAAAAAACAAACCACCTATTACAATAGAATGTAGTAACATAACACGACCAGATTCCATTATATATATTATTATATAAAAAAAATAACTTTCTAAATGTCGTAATATATTTTAAAAGTGTAAAATTAAAATAGCATTTTATATTAATAATGCCTACCGATATATTAAATAAAACTAAGCAGTATGTAGAATCACTAAATAATAGTTCTATATTAGCTGGAATAGCTATGATTATGTTAAATGTGGGGTCAAAATATGTTGAATTAGGATTTAGCACTACCCAAGAAAAGGCATTAAAAGCAGGATTGACTAGAGAAATATTAATATTTTCCATGATATTTGTTGCCACGAAAGATATAATACTATCTATCATGATGACTGCTTCTTTTATCATATTATCTAATTATCTGTTTAATGAAAAAAGTAAATTCTGTATAGCATCAGGGTATATGAAAAATTTAATGTTACAAATAGATCGTAATGGCGACAACGTCATTAGTAAAGAAGAAGAAGAGTGGGCAATTAAAGTTTTAGAAAAGGCACGAGAAAATGAGAAAAAAACAAATCAATCAAAATATACATCGTACCTATCCAAAACTATGTAATCTTATTTAATAATATATATTAATATTAAATGAGCTATATTCATATTAATATTAACATAACTGGAGATGTAGTAAGACAAAATGTTTCATTTACTCCGTCTATGAACGATACAAAGATAAAGGCAACTATGATATATTTTCCTCCTATGGTTGTTTTATCAAATAGTAAAATCTTAAAAGCAGTGAAGGATATAAACAATGTAAAAGAGATTTTAACTAATTCCAGCATGTTTAATCAATTCTTACAATATTACACCGATCGTGCTAAAGGGTACAAAAAAATGTCGATAGATAAATCACGCAAGTTGGGAATAATAGATACCAATTTTAAATTTATGCATGATTTATGGTTAAAAAAAAAATCACGAATCATAATAGACGATAGAGTATACAATATAATCAATAGTACCATTGCAAATGTCAAGATACCTACATCCCTTACTAATTTGCGTTTTGAAATGACGGTAGATGTAAAAGTAATAAGAAGAGAACGTGATAGTATATATAACAGAATAGCCATAAATTGCGATAAACAAAGAGAGAGAATAAACCGATTGTATGAAACTTCAACCGGGAAACCGTTCTTTCAAGTTAGAGAGTTGTCTACAAAGCCACTTCGTTCACCAGTTATGTATTCCAACTATAATAATAGAACGAGTGGTAGAAGACAAGTCCCATCATCTTCTATTTCTAATATACGACGACCTAATATGTATCCACAATATTATAATAGGAATATGTACCGTCCATATACTAGTGGTCCATATACTAGTGGTCCATATACTAGTGGTCCATATACTAGAGGTCCATATACTAGAAAGGGTGGAAATAAGTCCAGAACCACCCATAATACTAGGCGACGACGTCGCAACGGAGGACGAGTTTTCTAAATGATTGTCTAAGGTCGTCTGGTATCATATTAAAATCTATTAATGTCCTATTTTGTATATACCTTTCATCAGCCTCTTCCTTTTTTAGTTTTGTTTGAAATTCTTCTGTGTTTTTAAAAAGTGTAATAGCAGTTTTCATGCCACATTTTTTAAAAATACCAGGTATATTATCGCTTTTATCGCCACAAACAATTTTACAAAATATATCACATCTGGGATCGCCAGTTGCGTTTTTACTGGTAGCCACATTTTGATATTTGAGATTATATAAAGACACTATTGGAGATACTAATTGTAAATAATCCATATCGCTTGCGATAATCCATATATGTGGATCTTCTAGACTTTCTACAATACGTTCAATCGTAAGTGCAATACAATCGTCTGCTTCTAAAGAAGGAAATTTAACAATAGAATTTACTCCAGCATCTTCCCATAAACGATCATATGCCATCTTAAAAAACGGAGCTCCTTGAAACGTGCTATCCTTATCTCGGTTACCTTTATAGTTATGCAAATGTTTGTGTCGCCAAATATCTTTTCGTGGACAGTCTTTGCCAACTATTATAATTGGATTATCAATATGTAATTGTTTTTGTATATCCTTCACTTTATCAACAAACGACGTGCAGAACTTTTCAACAAATTCGTTGTTGGAATAAGGATCCTCCAATGGAATATCTGGCTTAGACAATCTCCACCATTGTAACATGGCATAATATCTATAGAAACAAAAATAACTTCCGTCTATCATGATAAAGTTAGTCATGATATGTAATAATTATATATTATGGTTTAAATCATTCAATTTTTTATTCTACATTTGTAAAGCTATCCATTAATTCTTTTGTTGCATGTTTAATATATTCCATGTATTTGGTGGTACCTTTACATAATTCATTACAAACACTGGATGATATTGCAAGAGATATTTGAATTTTACAAAAGTTACGATTCAATCTCAATCCATATTTGTATAACGTTTTATTGATCGTGTAAATCATATTTGTATCAAATTGACATTCCGTTTCAAAAATAACGTTTATTATAGTTTTCAACTCTTGTAACAATTCTTCCTTCTTGTTGGCTTCAAGATATTTAACTATTTCTTTTGGACTAGAAAAATGGTCAACACATACCTTTGCAGCGTCTAATGTTTTTTCTTCCATAAGAATGTTTGAAAAAAATAAATAAAAATAATCTTGGTATTCTTTGCTAATTTCACCAATGATGCCAAAATCAATTATACATATTTTAAGATCATTTGGATCATCGTCATTGAAAAATATGTTCCCAGCATGAAGGTCTGCGTGGTATAACCTATCGTATAATATTGATCGCATGTTGTATTTAGCAACCAAGCCACCAAATCTTGATTTAAGATCTTGATTACTTGAAAAATCACGATCATGTAATGTATGACCACTCACTTTATCCATCACAATAACTTGATTATTACATACAGTGTATTCTGGATAGGCTTTAGGAATACATACATATGATGTATTCCGATATTTGTGACGAATGGTCTCCATGGTTTTAATCTCATGTAGAAAATCTACTTGTCGTAACAAATCCTGTTTATTTTCTTGAAAAATAACTTTTAAATTTAAATTATTTAAATACGGCAACCAGTTTAAATAATGTATTGCAAATTCCACATTAGAGATTCCTTCTTTCAGTTTTTTTTCAATGTTGCGCCGTTTCACTTTTATTACAATATCTTTGTTATCTAATGTACCATAATACACCATTGCAATTACACCAGATTTATCTGGCACAGAACTATGTATTGTAAGGTCACAATTACTTAATGACGATGTATCTTTATTAAAGGAATCTAACCACTCTTCTATAGGATATATATCTTCTTCTGAATATGGTGCGTTATCGTTGAATCTAGATAAAGTATTCATTTCTTCTACCGTAAGGAGACTTGCATTAGACGCAAGGGATTGAAATAGTTTGGCATATAAAATATTTTGTTTTGATAAAAACATAGCTAATTGAGTAATACATTCTACTCGTGGTTGTCCTAAAATATAATATCTACATATTTGCCACAAAACATAGCAGCAAGTACGTAAACCCAATAAGTATGCGTACATGGTATAATCACACAATACACTGTTTTTTATAAACTGTTTTCGTTAATATTTTCTAAAAACGTCTTTAATCGTAAAAAAATTTTTTTCATTAATAGACCTGAATATTTTTCCATAAAGTTGGGCAAATCCTCGTCAATAACAAAGGTAAACTCATAAGTTACAACTGCTTCGTGAGGAGTTAAGAATGCTATGTCCAACATTGTATTTGCTTCCAGCACGGGTTCTGATCTATCAGGGACAATCATATGGGTTGGTTTCTCTATTTGTTCGCTAATAAAACGTATGGTATTATTGTCCACATGTTCCATCACTGTATGAAAAGACATATATTTTTGGGCTAACCCAATTTCTTTACCAAATGGTTTAAGAAGAATACTAACATCCATGTGTGTAGTATTCGTCTCGCATTCGGCTATATATATATTCTCAATTACATCTAAATTCACTTCACCAATTAATGTAAATAACTTAAATCCAATACATTTTCTCAAATTATAGTTTTTATTATTAATCGTAAATTGTAATTTAAATTTATTATGCTGATCTGTTTTTATCATAGACAATACCATATCGTTTTTTGTACAAATATCTATATTTTGAAACATAATAATACTATTATGTTAATATTTATTTGTTTTTTAACTCATATACATATATCATGATAAAAATATAGAATGATAATATATGGAGCCTATTATATATATATCAAAAAATAATAGGCGATTTAATCCTATACTTGGGAATATTATATCACCATATAAAGATCCAACAAGATATTATTCCGACATATACCATGACATTCTTAAAAACCCTTCATTTTGCAAAGATAGAGGATCACCTTCTATAGGATATGATTATTTTTTAGATAAACTTTCTAAGGATACTATAATCTATGCTGTCATTAACAACAATATTGTCGGTGCCTTAACGGTTCATTTTGACCATCCGCACGGCATTATGAGTGGGATATGTGTACCGGATAATAAAATATATAGAGGTATCGGAGAGATATTAATACATAAACTCATTGAGATTGCAACTCTAATGAATATAACAGATATAACTTTAACATGTCTTGGACAAAAACTAAAGAAATATTATACTAACCTTGGGTTTGAATTAAAAGATGATGAATTTAGCGACATTGAAGAATATGATATGTATCCTTTTGATATGATTTTAAATTTATCAACACCTCGTGTTGATATTGGAGGTGGAAAACGTCGTAGCAAATCAAAATATATATACACACGGCGATCAAAAAAGACAAAGAGAAAACAACGCAAAACACATAAAAGATAGATAATCTATTATAGATGAAACACTGAAAAATAAATCCACTATTAGAAATTAAGGTCTTACTAATTTAAATTTAAAATCAATTTGTTTTAATTTATAGTACTTATCAATAATAAATTTTGTATATTTTTCTGAAACTATTCTGCCGTGCAATTTTCTATATTTTATTATTTCATTGATACGTTGGAAATAAAAATCACAATAATCGTAATTCATTATAGCAAATCTATCATTATAACCTTCGTTAGAGTCATATTTTGGTACACATATACCTTTGCTTTCAATATCTATAAACTTACATACTTCAACGATTGGTATATTATTATTTATTAATGCGTCTGGTCTAACAAGCATAATATACTTATACTTTTTTTTACTTTCACGAACCAATTGTAAAACTCTTTTCATTGATTCTAATGCACATAAATGATTCATTATTAGTTCTGGACGCCATTCATCTTTTTTAAAGTTATCATAATAATAATCCGAAAAGGTTATTTGTCCTAAAAACTCTTCCTGTAAGTCAAATTTACTACTAATTATTTTTTTTTGTATTGGTCCAGGTATAGCATAATTTTGTTTTTGTGTGGAGAGTTTACCCCAAACATACTGCGCATCATTCTGGGTTTTCCAACTATGTAAAAAAATATCATATTCAATATTATTGTCAGAGAGGATTTTATATATTTTATTTATATGACTGTCATGTGTTTTTTCAAATGACCTCAATAAACCGAAATAACAAATTGCTATACTCATATATATACATATATAATATAATAAATACAACTTAAACTATATGGAATATACTATATAATATGGACACAGACGAACAACCCCGTACAAATGAAGAAGACATTTATGAAACCGAAAGTGGATTAATTTTTAATCCATTTAACCCTAACAACAAAGAGATTACATTGAACGAAGTTCAATCTATTCTTCATCACCATGGAATAACCGCAAAAGTACATAATCTTGAATTATATAAACGAGCATTTATTCATAGATCTTATACCAAAAGACCCAATATGGAAAACAAAGCATCCAACATTACTATTGTAGACCAACCAGAAGGATGTATTCCGCTCAAAACAAAATCCAACGAACGTCTTGAATTCGTGGGAGATGGAGTGCTTGAACTAATTACAAAATATTATCTATATCGTCGTTTTCCAAAAGAGGACGAGGGATTTATGACGGAGAAAAAAATTGCCTTGGTAAAAAACGAACATATTGGGAAATTGGCATATCAAATGAAATTAAACAAATGGTTTATCTTGTCCAAAAACACCGAAGACAAATTTACTCGGACGAACTTAAAAAAATTAGGTTGTCTTTTTGAAGCGTTTATTGGTGCGTTGTTTTTGGATTTTAACAAAATCCAGATTGAAGACACCCATGAATGGTTTAAACATGTGTTTGTTTGCGGTCCTGGGTTTCAAATGGCGCAAATATTTGTAGAATCCGTGTTTGAAAAATACGTGGATTGGCAACATCTTATTAAAGTAGACGACAATTACAAAAATATTTTACAAGTAAAGGTACAAAAAGAGTTCAAAACCACACCAGCATATCTTGAAATTGCTCGTGATATTGAGCATGGATACACCATGGGTGTATATATATGTATTGGTCAATCTATACATACAATGCATCCCAAAAAAGCAGAACCATATAAAACATATGGTTCTTTTCATAGTATTCAAGAAGATCTATCTATGAATAAACCTATCTTTGTTTGTCTTGGCACAGGAACACATCGTGTCAAGAAAAAGGCTGAACAATCTGCATGTGAAGAAGCAATTCTCTTGATTGATGGTGAATAGACCATTTATATATGTATGAACCGAATAAGTATAATATGTTACTAGTATATATGTCGGCGGAACTTTTAGATAAATTGCGTGTAAAAAATCAACCAAAACAACAGGTGACCATAGCTGTCAACATACCTGTAGCATCCAAACGTGATGCCGTAGAAATTACGCAAACAATAGTGGATCTTCGGGAAGAACGACCATTTAATCGCAATGATTTTTTACTTAAATTAGAAGAACAAAGCCAACCACCTATGGAACGGCTCCCTATTTTACCAGAAAAAATAGCAAAACCTAAAAAACTTAAAAAAAAACTAAAGTTAGTATCAGAAGACAAACCTTTGCAAGATACTACAAAACGAAAATCGCCACTAATAGAAACAAAAATAATTCCAGAAGGACTTATACAATATGATGCTTCCATAAAAGAACGTATTCCTACGAAAAAACCTAAAATAATGATCAAAGCATCTAGTTATTATATGGATAATCGTGAAATGTTTAATAATTTTATTAATTCATTGTTTGCACCATATAAACAAGAATTGAAAGATGCAGCAGAAACCATTACTTGTGAATCTAGAAACAATGAAGATTTTTCACTGATGGCTCATCAAAAAATAGTAAGGGATTATATCAATATACATACTCCCTATAGAGGTATATTGCTTTACCATGGGTTGGGGTCAGGAAAAACATGTTCTTCTATTGCAATAGCTGAAGGCATGAAAGACGCAAAAAAAATTATAGTCATGACGCCTGCTTCTTTAAGAAGAAATTATTACGAAGAACTTAAAAAATGCGGTGACACCATGTATAAAAAAACTCAATATTGGGAATTTATTTTAGTTACAAAAGAAAACATACAATCTCTTTCTACTGCGCTAAATTTAAGGTTTGACTATATTAATAAACAGGGAGGTGCATGGTTGATTAATTTAAAAAAAAAGCCAAATTATGCGTCGTTAAGTAGTACAGACAAAGAAAGTCTAGAAAAACAATTAGATGAAATGATACGTTACAAATATCAGTTTATTTCATACAATGGACTGAGACGTTCGCATATGCGCAATTTAACCAAAGGTGAAACTGGAAAGATTAATCCATTTGACAATTCAGTAGTGATTATAGATGAAGCACATAATTTAGTTAGTAGAATCGTTAACAAACAGGGAAAACGATCGGAAGACAGTGTAACCGTTGAATTATATGAATTATTAATGTCAGCAGACAATGTTAAAATAATATTATTAACAGGAACACCGATTATCAATTATCCAAACGAGATTGCCATTTTATTTAACATTATTCGTGGCTACATAAAAACATGGAACTTTAAATTAACAATAAATTCTGAAAGAAAGGTTACGAAACAAACGTTTGAAGAACTATTCAAGAGTACATCGTTGGGTGGAAATGTAACAGACTACATAGACTATAACTCCAGTAGCACCACCTTGTCTATAACTAGAAATCCGTATGGATTTGTGAACAAAACCACCAAATCAACCTACGAGGGGGTTAGACAAGCGGAGCGTGGAGAAATGTCGGATTCCGTATTTATAGGACATATCACACGACTACTCTCTACGATTAAAATTAAAATAATCAATACAAGAGTAGAATTATATAAAGCGTTGCCGGATAAGTTAGACGAATTTAAAAGTTATTTTATAAATTCAGATCAAGATGTTCAAAATATGAATATGTTTAAACGTCGTATATTAGGGTTAACCTCCTACTTTAGAAGTGCACAAGAAGGGTTGATGCCAAAATTTACCAAGAGTTCTAATTTTTATATTGTAGACATTGATATGAGTGATTTTCAATTTGGTATATACGAAGAAGCACGAGTACAAGAGAGAAAAATAGAAACCAATAATGCTCGTAAAAAAAAGAGAGGTGGAGATATGTACGAAGATACAGTATCAACTTATAGAATATTTTCTAGAGCTTTTTGTAATTTTGTATTTCCAAAACCAACTATAACACGTCCAATGCCTGATACTTTAGGGGAAGACATGAATATGGATGAGGATATATTAGATACCAGCGATAAACTAGATAATGTAGATGGAAAATATGAAGCAGACGAATTACAAGAAAATGTTCCCGATAAAAATTACGATGATCGTATTAAAACTGCCCTCGCATTATTAACTGAACGTAAACAAGAATATTTAACAGGCGAAGCATTAGGTATGTATAGTCCAAAATTTAAAACCATACTAGACAATATCAAAGATCCCGATCACAAAGGACTACATTTAGTGTACAGTCAATTTAGAACATTAGAGGGTATTGGTATTTTTAAAATTGTATTGGAAGCAAATGGGTTTACAGAATTTAAAATAACTGCAACGCCTGCTGGTTGGAAACTAGATGTCCCTACAAGTGAACGAGGGAAACCAATGTTTGCTCTGTATACAGGAACAGAGAGTGCTGAACAAAAAGAAATAATTAGAAACGTATTCAATGGGGATTGGAAATATATACCCCAATCCTTGGAAATGGATCTTCTATCTATTTCCAATAACAATCTATATGGTGAAGTCATAAAAGTATTTATGATTACAGCTTCTGGAGCAGAAGGAATCTCCTTAAAAAATACACGGTACGTACATATTATGGAACCCTATTGGCATCCAGTTCGCATACAGCAAGTAATTGGACGTGCAAGACGCATTTGTAGTCACCAAGAATTGCCTGAAGCATTAAGAACAGTCGACGTATTTTTATATTTGATGCAGTTTTCAGAAAAACAATTGAATAGTGATGCTACGATAGAACTACGTTTAAAAGATACAAGTAAAAAAGATGGAACTACCCCGTTTACCAGCGATCAAGCTTTATGGGAAATTGCTACATTGAAAGAAGAAGTGACAGAAAAAATACTAGAATCCGTAAAAGAATCCTCTATAGATTGTTCCTTACATAGTACGGTTGGTTCAGAAAAGTTAAATTGTTTTTCGTTTGGAACCGTTACACCTGATGTCTTTGCATATTCTGGATCATATACTAACGAAGAGTTTGACGCAGTAGCAGAAGTAAATAAAAAGAAAATAGAATTAGAAGCAGAAGAAGTGAAAATACAAGGTATAAAATATGCGATTGTTAAAAATACAGGTGATATTTATGATTGGGATAGTTATATGCTAGGAAGACCTATACAAATCGGTAAATTAATAGCGACACAGAATGGATATGAATTTCAAAGACTATAACATTATGTGTCTAATTGTTTAATACATACATCTAACTTATCTACACAGTCCATGTGCATTTTCCTAATATCACGTAATAATTGTATAGGATGTGTCGTAGCAGATTTATTACCTAAAAATCCCAATAAATCTACGACACTGTTATCTTTATCCGTATACTTGTAATCTGTGTCAATAAATCGGACTTTATTTTTTTCTTTCTTAATCGGTTTACGGAGGTCTTCTACTGATACTTTTTCAGTATTATGAATCCATTCACTTGCGGATGTGTCGTCTTGTATAACGATTACATTGTTTAAGTCTTCATCACGCTGTTTCATAACATGTTCAAGCATTTCGTCAATATTACCTGGTAAACTATTATCTGTATTGTCTGAAAAATCAATTTCACTTGGTTTATCACTAGAAATCATATTACTAAAATCTTTTTGTTTTATATATAATTTTTCTGAAAATTCAGTATTTCTCTTGTCTCTTAATTCTGTATTTGTTACTGGTATAGATATGGCATTCGTGCGAATAGTATGTAATTGTTTAGTTACTTCTAACAATACTTGTTTATTCATGTCAGTCAACGTTTTATCGGTTACATACGATATCGTATTCATTTCATGTTCAAACATAGATTTTACTTCTTCAAATTTATTCTCCGGAACGCCAGCAAAAGCATTGGTCTCTAGCATGAGGTTCCATAATAACGCTTTGTTTTCATTTGTATTAAATTGACTCATTATGTTTGTAACATAGTAATCTTTTAACTTTTTAAAAAAAAAGATATATTTATATATTTATTATGACCACACGAAAAAAAACCCATCATAACAGTTTAAACAAAACTATCAAAGCAACTTGCAGTCCAGTTAATCCAGATAAAAATAAAGATCTAACGTGTTATACGGATCCACATCTGGAAAAATTCAAACATTTATGGAATGCACGTCATGAAGATGACCAGATTACGGAGAATGAACCTAGCAAAATATGGGAAGCACTAAGACAACGGTTCGCTTCGGTATGTAATACTGAAAAATGTTGGATGAGACAAAAGTTTGTAGAGGGGAAACTAAGTTATGACATTACAAAATATACATTTGCACCAGAAGCACCTAAATCTTGGAAACACAAACCTAACGATTGGTTAACCAGCAATGATATCATTAATGTCATGAAACATTTTGAAAATCATTATAATGATTTTATTTTTATTGGACCAAGTCCAATTGATTTTGATACAAAACTTATGTATGATGATTGTGTTTGGGAAGAATTGTGTAGATTTAATTTACAGAAAATTCTTACCAAACGAAAAAAAAGAATAGGAATCATATTCAACACACATCCACACACAAAAGACGGTGAACATTGGGTATCTATGTTTATTGATATGACGGCACAACCGCATCCTTTTGTATTTTATTTTGACAGTAACGGCGATCCAATGAAACCTCAAATTAAAACCTTTGCAGAGAGGATAATAGATCAAGGACATAATATGAACACCGATATAAAATTATATCAAAATCATCCAAAAGAACACCAACAAGGAGACTCCGAATGTGGGGTATATTGTTTATATATGATAACCGAACTATTGAGTGGTAGAAAACAATATAATTTCTTTCTAGATCATACCGTCAAAGACGAAGAGATGGAAAAATTTAGACACATATATTTTGATCACTCTTCAATAAATTAACTTTCTCTGTCGGAATACCTTTTGTTTTGTGTTCTTCCGTTTTAATGTTTACTATCCGTTTTGAAGGAAGGTGGGAGGCTTTTAATTCTGTGGATGAGGTAGATGTAACAAAGTTATCAAGCGTGACTGTTTTAGGGACATTGTCTTGGTACATACATTTATTTGTATCTGAAAGGTCAAATGGTTGAAGTGGTGGTTTTATATCGGTCTTATTTGGGCTTTCTTGATGTTCTTTTTGTATAATGTCGGTGATATCTTGCATTTTCAAATGTTCAATGAGAACATTAGTATAGTCCATATGTATTTGCTTGAGATGTTCATTTGGATATTTTCCTTTAAACATATCTTTTATCATGTGTAATACTCTTTTTCTATAAAAATTATAATCCTCTCTTGTAGGAGTTTCTATTGTATCTGTATTTTCTACCAATGCATTTTTATATATATTGTTAGACATTAACCGAAGGGTTAAATCATTTGTATTAAACATACATTATCTTTATATAATATATATGTAATCCCGCACACTAGATAAAACAACACAGAATTCTATTTTTATATACGTGGACACGTCCGCAACGCCCTTGATACAGATACATTAAAAAAAATGTAAATTTAGTTATATCTCATTTCCCTAATGTTATATTTGTTCTACATACATGGATTTTTAGTGAATGTAAACAATGTGACAGTTGGAGAAAAAAAATACAAACCAACAGAATAGAGATAATCAAAGAAACATTAGATGCCTATTTTGAAAATTCAAAGATAACCGATAATCTTGTAATCCTAAATGAAAATGATATAATATATAATGGTAGTACCGAAGGTCGTATATGTAAAAGTATGACTCCAGTAAAAGGATGGAAAAATATGTGGTATGGTATTTATAAAGGTTTTGAACAAATACCAGATAATAATGATGGAAAAATGGTGATTTCCTTTAGATATGATTATTTCAATGTAGCGAATACATAATCCGTTCATTGCACGTTATTTAGAATTGATACAAATCATAAATGAAAATTTAAATAATCAAGAGATAACATTTATATCCAAAAATTCTAATGTAATTGGTATAGATAATGTTTATATGGGTAGCGTTGCCAACATGAAGACACTTATAAACATATTTTATACCAAGTTGGATCTCATTATGGAATATAATCCGACTGTGAAAAACCAAGAATGTTTTGTCCCTATTGTTGCAAACTTGATGACTCACACGAACACATATTTAACATAACGAATGATCTAACAATTGTTGACGGGTAAAATTATTGAACGTATTCTTGGCTAAATCAAAATCATTAGGGTTAAACGTTTGAAATGTTTCCGCAGTAAAAAGTCTCGGAAAAGGTTGTTTTTCGTTAGTAACATTAAAGGATGGACTGTTATACAGATCACTGCCACTAGATGGAACGTATACAGATTGCTCATTTTTTTGTATGGCAAACCCTTGATTTCTAAGCATAGTCTCTTTATTAATATTACTAGCGTATCCACTCCAAGGCGATTGCGTCGTTCCAGGATTAAACACTTGTTCAACGCTATATACTGGTTTGCTAACAATAGGAACGGTGGTAGGTGGTCTATGATCTACTATAGGTAAAAAAGAATATTTGGTAGATATTGGACGTAGAGAAAATTGTGGCTGCAGAACAGAGGATGGAACATTCCTATCCGATATTCTTTTGTTTAGTTCTTGATCTTTATCTATATTACAATAATATAACCTATCCATCATATATATAATATACATTATTATTACTATCTAAAGTTAACCTAATAATGTATTGCACATGTGTGGTATTTTTGCATTTCTAAATAAATCTTTATTAGAAAATAAATCTAATTTAATACATGCGATAGAAAGCGGGAAACCACGTGGTCCCGAACAAACACATCAAATTGAATTATCTTCTGATATGTTGTTGGCATTTCATCGTTTAGCGATTAATGGCATAAACACTACCAATTCAATGCAGCCTCTTAATATAGAAGATTGTATATTAATATGTAATGGCGAGATATTTAACTTTAAACAGTTACACGATATTACAGGGATACCTCTTCAAAGTGGAAGTGATTGTGAAATAATTATTCATTTATACTTGAAATATGGAATTCGTAGAACTTTACAAATGTTGGACGGTGAATTTGCATTTGTACTATACGATTGTAATGTATCTAGATGTCCTGACGGGGACATGGTATATGTTGCACGGGACCCGTTTGGCATTCGTCCTCTTTATATTGGTATGGGTAGAAACGAGGAGACAGTGATTGCCTCTGAATTAAAAAACATATCTCCTTTTCTTGACGACACATGGAATGTCCGTCAGGTACAGCCTGGATCCGTTTCTATCTTTCAGAAATCTACCAATGCGCTATCTAGATGGAAAAGAACAGCGATTGAAGATCGTTACTATTCTATACCTATTTCCGTAAATAGCATGGAAAAGGCAGAGGACGTAAATATGTTACATCTTTGTCAAGGATTAGTAGATGTATTGTGTAAATCGGTAGAAAAAAGAGTATGTGGAACCTTAGAACGTCCGTTAGCTTGTCTATTGTCGGGCGGATTAGACAGCAGTCTAATTGCCGCTCTTACATCAAAAATATATACAGGCAAATTGCACACATATAGCATCGGAATGTCTGGGTCAAAAGACCTTATGTATGCAAAGATGGTTGCCAAACATATTGACAGTGTGCATCACGAGGTAATCTTAACGCCTGATGAGTTTTTTGACGCCATTCCAGAAGTAATTTCTAAGATAGAAAGTTTTGATACTACAACAGTGCGTGCTAGTGTCGGTAATTATCTTATCGGAAAATACATAAAAGATCACAGTGACCAAAAAGTGGTATTAAATGGCGATGGAAGCGACGAGTTAACAGGGGGTTACATTTATATGAACCATGTACCTGACAGCATAGAATTTGACGTGGAATGTCGCAGATTACTGGAACATATACATTATTTTGATGTGTTGCGATCAGATCGTTCTATTTCCACCAATGGATTAGAACCACGTACTCCGTTTTTGGATACATCCGTAGTATCTTATTACATGAGTCTTCCCGCAGAATTGAGAAATCCAAAATCTATATTTAACCTTGAAAATACTAGGTGGGATGTGTTAGCGGATAGTCTAAGAGATCACAATATATCTAATATCATACGATCACGTCCAGAGAAACTGTTACTAAGGTATGCGTTCTATATCTGCATGCCCAATTTATTGCCCAATGACATTCTATGGAGAAGCAAAGAAGCTTTCTCCGATGGCGTCAGTGGTGACGATGGGGCATGGTTTAAAATCATATCAAATAAATTAAACGATATATCTTTAACACCTCATGAAGAGACTATAACTCATATGCTTCCTACAAGCAAAGAACAGTTATATTATAGGTCGCTATTTGATGGATTGTATCCATATGGCAATACAACGATACCGCATTTTTGGATGCCAAAATATATACATGCATCTGATCCTAGTGCACGATTGATGGATGATTATACAGAAAGATAATATTATCTATATGTAATGATGTATATTGTAGAGTGGGTAACTCGTATAGGTAAGCATAAATGGCATCCTATAGTGTATTCGTTTATTACGTCAGGGTTCTGGGTGATTTACATTGTTTCCTTTATGGGGGTGGCAAGTATACATCCATCGTATATTGATTTAGTAGATACTATTGCTAAATTTTATCTAGCAATACTATTATTGGTGAGATTTAATCCATATGTAAATACATTAGGCACCTCTAAATTTGATAAGCAACTAGCGTGGCAAGCAGGATTGTTTTTGTTTTTATCCTCTACACTAGTTGTGGCGTTTAAAAGACAACTCCGTCAATACATAACATCTACTTCATAAAATATACCATTGGTTGGTTCTTCGTCTGCTTGGTCTTCTTCGTCTGCTGTATTAGATACAGATGTATTTCTAATATCAAACCGACATATTGGACAATGTACATTCATTGTAAACCATCTCATAATTGCTTCTCTTCCGAAATAGTGCCCACAATGACAAATACGTGTGATCTCACTATTATCATGAAACGAATCATGCGATACAGGACATGTATATACTCTCTCTATATCTTCTGGTAGTTCTGAAAACAACATATGTTCGGTAGCTTGTTGTATTTCAGCGTCCGTAGCACGCACAACCACAGGTGTCAAATTATTTAAAGCATCCACAATCGTTTGTGAGAACAATTCAGATAATACGTTTGTATTTGTATTTGTATTTGTATTTGTTCTAAAAGGATAATATACCCTTGTGCGATTAAAAGAAGAAGTATTTGATTGTTCTCTTGTGGAGGACACCTGTGCTAATTCTCGTATGGTTTCTTCTTGTTGCTTCAAGGTTTGAAGCATGTCTACCATAATGCGGTGACTAGAAGTCACCATTGTAAAATATTGTGTCACAGTATTATTGTTGTCCATATTATTAACCAAAATAAATACGTTTAAATACAATTTTACAAAACCAATATAACCACCTCTAATGCAAACGTCGTGTTTTGAAAAATATAAAGATAAAGGACAAACAGGATTAGCAAATATCGGTAACACGTGTTACGTGAATTCATTAATTCAATGCTTGTCACATACATATGAATTAAATGATTTTTTAGATAGTAAAACATATGAAACACGTTTGACGAAGACACCAGACACGTTGTTATTATTAGAATGGGATAAATTGCGAAAATTAATGTGGAGCAAAAATTGTAATATTGCCCCACATGGGTTTATCAAAACAATACATAATGTAGCCTTACAAAAAGAACTATCCTTATTTACAGGATATGATCAAAATGATCTACAAGAATTCCTCTTGTTTGTAATAGATTGTTTCCATAACGCTATATCAAGAGAAGTAGATATGGAAGTGTGTGGTTCGGTTGTAAATAACCGAGATGTTATGGCAAAGGAGTGTTATAATATGATGTGTAATATGTATCAGAACGATTATTCTGAATTTGTCAATATGTTTTATGGAATACACGTGTCTGTTATTACCGAATTAAATAAGGATACTGTACTAAGTATTAAACCTGAACCTTTTTTTGTGTTAAGTTTACCGCTACCGATGGATATAAAACAACATACCGACATATTTTCTTGTATGGATGAATTTTGTAAAACAGATATATTAGAAGGAGAAAACGAATGGTTCAATGAAAAAACTAACAAGAAACAATCGGTGAATAAAGGATTACAATTTTGGAGTTTACCAAACATATTGATTATTCATCTTAAAAGGTGGAATCTTTCACAAAAAAAAGATAAACGGTTGGTTTCCGTTCCATTAGAAGACTGTGACTTTACAAAATACATTAAGGGGTACAATGCGTCTACATATATATATGAACTTTACGGTGTATGTAATCATCATGGAACGGGTGAAATAAGTGGTCATTATACAGCAAACGTTAAAAACGCTAATGGTCAATGGTACACGTTTAATGATATGTCAGTAACAACCATACTACCAGAACATGTCATTAATGTACATGCCTACTGTCTTTTCTTTCGTAAAAAAAAATAGAAAGATAAGATATATACATACTATGAATGTTAAAATGAATTCACTCACAGGGATTCCATATCACAATCCTATTATAAATGATTTAACCATGAACCCGCATGCTATTATGATATTAATAGTACTACTATTATTATATCTTACTTTATATTCTACTTTAGGAAGGAATCCGATGGGATCTGTCACATCGGATGGGGATCAGGATATGGTATTTATAGAAGTTTTATTGTGGGGCGTATTCATTTTGTTAATTTTTATGAATGGGATGACTTATATGTTTAACGTTGATATTACTGCTAGTATTAAAAATTTTTTCACTGAAACACCCACCATAGATATTATAGTAGATACTGGCACGGAAAATACTGATCCTGAAATTAAATTGTCTAAGGAAGTATTTCATGTACCTGATAATAAATATTCATATGATGATTCTAAAGCCATATGTAAAGCTTACGGTGGACGATTAGCCACATGGAAAGAAATAGATGATGCCTACCAAAAAGGTGCGAATTGGTGTAGTATGGGATGGTCTGACGGGCAAATGGCGTTATACCCAACTCAATACAACAAATGGGCTAATTTACAAACTATTGATGGACATGAACATGATTGTGGAAGACCAGGAATAAATGGAGGCTATATAGATAATCCAAACGTTCGTTTTGGAGTAAATTGTTATGGATACAAACCTCAAATAACAGAAGAAGAGTCAGATGCCATGAAACTAGCACCATTGTATCCTAGTACTGTACGTGAACGGGTATTTGATAAACGGGTAGACTATTGGAGAAATCAATTGCCTAATTTACAAGTTTCTCCATTTAATCATGATAATTGGAGCATGTTATAAATAAGTTATTATTTTTTCTTCCTCGTTCGCTTGGTACCTTGTTTTCTTTTACTAGGAGTTTTATTATTCTTATGTGAATATATAACCTTATCTAGCAGATGATCATATATAGGGGATGATATTGTTTTATCGGTATTGCTGTAAAACACCTCTTTAGGACCGTCTTTTACATGAAACATTGCCAATCCTAGAGGTATACTTAGCGATTGTATTCGTGTATCCCTTCTTCCGCCTTTCATCTCATATGAATCAAGAATATCTTGTACATGAAATGTGCCAGCATTGGAATCTGTATCTTTCATATAAAATATACAGATATATAGTTTTTATTTCATATCTTTGTTATATGTTCTTTTAATTTCAGGTGTAATTTTAGAACTCCTCGTATCTTTGATCATTCGCATGATGTCATCAATCATACGTGTATCGTCTATATATTGTTCTAGACACGTTTCTACACGATGTAACGTCAAATAACAAGGAGATTTGGTTTCTACAAACGACAGAGTACCGTCAGAGATATTAATAATAGACTTTGACAATCGGTTGTTATTTGCATAAGCTATTATATCATCCCCCAGTTGTTTTCTATTTAATCTTAATTGTTTTAATTGGTCGTTACATTCTTTTATTTCATTATCTGTCATAACCCATTGTTTAACTTTTTTTGTAAAGCATTCATTTATACTCATAAGATGTCTATATATTTATCGTTTATATTTTCTACGAGATTTCTTATTTCTATACGTTTTTCTATTTCGCTTTGTGGATTGTAACATTTTTTGCAAAGCAAGTAGTCCAAATGGAAGCGCAGCAGTGGAGACCACTGAACTGCCTCCTCGTTTGCAACTATTGGCTTTCATTAATTTACCTCTACGACTACGACTACCACGGCGTTTTTTCTTTCTACCTCCTCCTGACTTGCCCATTACACCGCTTATAGCGCCTTCTGCTTTGTTCATGACATTTTCAAAATAACCTTCCATGCTTTTATATACTATATTAAGAAAATATACGATCGGAGTTACTTTTTTTACGCAATAGCAAAATAAAAATACCTAAATGAAGAAGAAAACTAATAATCACGAAAATCATTGATAAATAGATATATGGATAAATATCAACCATAACAACATCTATTATAGGCGTCATTAAATTTTTAAGCTCGCTTTTGACATCTTCTCTTTTAAGTATTTTCAAACATGCATTTGTTATATTTGCTTCCATTTAGAATGATATATGAATATTTAATTGTGTTTCAATCTAATAAATTTAGTATAAATTTACCTTAATGAACTTATATGAACCAACAAAAGATTTTCCATTTTCAAATGTGATTTTACATACTCCTAAAGCATTATCTGAATCAGGCACATATTTTTCTAAATTATCCTTTAACGATGACAAACCAATACACATCCAGTTCCCAAAATCCAAAACCAAAAATGGTGTAATAATGTCTAAACAAGAGTGTTATATGGATTTCATATATAAACATGGCACAGAGCAAGAATTAATGGAATGGAATGATTGTTTAGAAGAGCATTGTAAAGAAGTTATTTATAAAAAAAAAGACGTATGGTTTTCACAAGAATTAGACAATCATGATATAGATAGGTTGTTTTCTAGTGTAACTAAGACCTACATGGGTGGTACAATGCTTATGGTGCGTGGTTTAATGGATAAATCAAAAATGTCTAATACGTTGAAGTGTGAATTATATAACGAATCTGAAGAAAAAATAAACAATTTTGAAACTATTACACCAGAACATGATGTTATACCGTTAGTATGGTTGGAAGGTCTCCGTTTTACACCGAATAGTATTGATATTGTATTGAAGGTAACACAAATGATGGTTTTAAATTTAGAAAATACGTTTAGACCCCAATCAGAATGTTTGATTAAACATTCTAATAATGTTCCTGTAGATACAATGGTTATTTCTTCTAACGATCACCATTCTTTAGAAGATACTTCCGTCAACGACAATTCCGTAAAGAGTAATTCTCCTCATGAGGACCATGTAAATATGACTCTAGGAGAAATATCTGAACTTCCAGAACAATTCAATGAATCCATAGGTTTAAGCGAAGTTAATATTTCTCTTCATGATGAAAATGACGTATTATTACTTAGAAAACCTAATGAAGTATACGAAGAACTATATAAATCTGCATTGGAAAAGGCACGAAATATTAAATTACAAGCATTGACGGCATATCTAGAAGCTAAAAATATTAAGACAAACTATATGTTGGATTATATGGAAGATATTGATGATGAATATGAAAACCTTAAGTAAATTAATAATGTACAATGAAAAGTTTTTTCTCGGTGTCTTAATATATAAGAATGAGCAAGTTTGTAAAAGACTTACAAAAGAAGATTAAGGCTAGTCATGTAATTTCTGTATTAGCTTCCATTCTAGTAATCTATTTGTTATATAGATTTATAACAAGATCTAACAACAACAAAGATCCTATGACCACAGGGTTTAACAGTACAGAACGGGTGTCTTCTCCAAACAGTGTAAATTCTTCTAGAAATAGTGGTGCTGCACAACCAGCAGCACCCATGGGAGAAAACGAACAATATCAAAGTGTAGAAGGGGTACAAACTTCTACAGATGGTCTCCTACCAAGCAACGCATCCTCACAACCAACTCTTCAAGCAGATCAATTGCTTCCCAAAGATACTAATTCCCAATTTCAGCAATTAAATCCAAATGGTGGGGGTCCTCTTGAAAGCGTCAACTTCTTACAAGCAGGTTACTTGAATGGTATAGATACCGTTGGATCTTCGTTGAGAAATGCCAATCTACAAGTTCGGTCGGAACCACCTAATCCTACTGTTAAAGTAAGTCCTTGGCAAAATACCACCATAGAACCTGACCTTATGAGAGCACCATTGGAAATTGGCTACGGGGCTCAATAAGAGGATATCCTATATGTCAAAAGAAAATATCATTACATACTATGAAATTAAATTTAATATCATGGTTAATGTTGGCAATGATTTTAATTGTAGCAATTAAAATATATTTAGAGTCGGATTATTTTAATCTAAAATGTATCATATCAGATGTAGACGGTAAAAAGTATTGTGTTCGTGAAAGAGCCAAGTTAGAACTTGCAGCAGATCGTTTAGCGGTAGCTACTACGAACATGAAAACCTTAGTAACACATTGTTATTCTAAATATCCAGAGCGCAGTAACGTAAAAAGACTAAAAGAAGGGTTTAACCCTAAAAAAATACAAGAAACCTTACCTACAAGTGAGTTTACTGCATATAGTGAAAATAAAGGAGAAAAGATTGCTTTTTGTTTAGATAAAAATAAAAACGGTACTGGTGGATTAATAGACCCTAATACATTAATGTTTGTAGCAATACACGAGTTATCACATGTCACCACAGAAAGCATAGGACATACCGATGAATTTTGGAGTAATTTCAAATTTTTATTACAAGAAGCAGAAAAGATAAATATATACACTCCTGAAGACTATAAAAAATCACCCAAAGAATATTGCGGAATGTCTATAAAAGATAATCCATATTACGATTATTAAGGTAATATGGTTATAAAAATCGCATGTATACATAACTTAAAAACATATATATTATTCAATAACATATATGCTTATGAATAATGATTTACAATTACAAATTATAGAATATGAAAAAATAGATGATTTTTTTGAAAAGGTACATTTTGTAGAGGGTATTATTACACAATACACTAGTGATAATTCTAGTCCAGGTTACATGTATTGGAAACAGGTGTTAGAGTATTTATATGATGTTGGATTTACATATTATTGAGGATAATTAAATATATTCATAATTATAAGGATATGACCTCAATGGTATATAAATTTTGTTATATGAATTCTAATAAAATTAAAAAAGTAACCGTTTGTATTGGAGGACGATTTATAGAAAACAAAAATATAGACATAAATGCTTTATATAAATCTGAGCCGAATAACAAGCTATTTTCAGATATATTTTCTGCAGAAGAGAAAATGGAGATCACATCATCTGATATAGATTTTTTGCCAATGGAAATACATTTAGATGATACCATTGAAACTATTAAAAAAAAATATATATTGGCTTCTAAGAATAACCCAACTTATTCAGGATTATATTTTTACATCAAAACAAGGGTTCCGCTTACACCTACTAAAGTATATGAACATTTGACACAATCAGGACAAATTACATTGACCAAAGAAAGACTGGCTCAATATCTAATCAATATAGATGATCTAGATATATTGCAACTACCAGAAAAAGAAATATATAGCTACGAAGATGTATTAGAATTGAATTTATTATCTAGAGAAACATGGAATGTATCTATTCCATTAGGACACACTTTTCATGGACATGCTGTGTCTTATAATTTTACCGCCAACCCATTCATTGTAAGCAACTATGATAGTGAATTATTGCGTTCATCAAACGATACTTTGGCTACTACCAATCAATATCTATTAATGGATAATCCAGATATATATAATCATACAATATACGTTTGTCATGTAGAAGACGTGATGTCGTATACATCAACCCTTGGTTTGTCACAAGAACAAACCGTATTATTATATTTTCCATATTTAAGAGAAAGCGACATATACTCTTTGTCCGATTATGAAAAAAATAAAGAATCACTAAATACAGATACAAGTGCGTTAATACAAGATGACTCGTGGTTACAAAATGGTGAACATATTGATATGTTTTATAATATGAGCAACAGTTATAATGGAGATAGATTAATTCTTCATGAAGGTATTAAACATGCCGTTATCATTATGGAACCAGAATTTAACTATAATCTTCCGCTTGATGTGGTATTTAAATTAATTCATGCTACATCAACTGTGCCTTTTATAAAATATAATCCTTCTGGACGTCGTGAAAAAATATATCGTTTATTTACAGACAAGGTTACTGTAACTGGCAGAAAAATCCCATCCCTCCCAAAAGGCACCATATTCAAATTAATGAAAAATATCGCAAAAAATAAAGAAGTTGCTCTCTATATTGAAACAGGAAATGAACCAATTGTATTGAGTTTTTTTGAAAATGGGCGTATTGAAGCGATGATAGATTTTTCAAAAGCAATGACCATTGATGAAATCAATATCCTATTAAAAACCACATGTAATCCTATTATTGAAACTGTTTCAGAGTATTTACAGCAACGTGGTTATTCTATGAAATTGTTTCATGATATAAGGGATAAAGATGTGAGAGTTACAAATATTACTTATGTTATTAAATCAAATATTTCCAAAAAAATTAATTTTAAATCTATAATTAAATGTGTTTCTAGTGTGTTTAATGTAATTGAAGACGATATTACAAAAGGTGCAGTACTTCGTTTTAAAAAAGTAACCAATTACAATGAAATGGATAGTATGGAAGCGTTTATTGTAGAGTCTTTAAATACTGGCGATAGAGATGTAGATATAATCAAAGGTTTGATGAATAATTTTAGAATCAACAACGAAACAGAAGCAAAACAAATATTGGTAGATTTTGTTTCTAGACAACAAGTCGTTCAGCAAGCTTTTCGCAATAAACGTTATAAAATAAAAAATAACCCTGGATTTTTAACCTTAATAGAGCGTGAAAAATTTGAAACTAACATAAATACCACAATATCAGGAATTGATAACATTGGTTATTTAGATACCATTCCGCATTATATAAAAGGATTACTTATTGTTACACAGACACCTACATTATCTTCAGTGCCAATCTCACGCATTAAAACACTTTGTACAGGGGGAAAAGTAGTGGAAGAGAAAAAGAAAGAAGATTTAATTTCTACCATAGAAGAACCTCCACAAATCCAATCCGTCATGTTTAAAACAAAACAGGACGATCCTGACACCACTATGCAAAAAGGTATGCTTGATATGTTACTAGACGATGACGACGACGACGACTCGGGCGACGACTCGGGCGACAGCGACGACAACGACGACGACGACGATGAAGCCTTAGAAATGGAAGGTGGTGCAGATAGTCCAGAAGAGGAGGAAGAAATATATAAGGATATTACTGGTTTAAGTTTATCCAATCCCAATCCTTTTTCGCAACGACTTATTGAAAGAGAACCTAATTTGTTTTTAACCAATGCAGGACCTGGGTTTTCTTCTTATTCTAGAAGTTGTCCCTCTAGCAACCGCAGACAACCTGTAATTTTGACACAAGAAGAAAAAGACAAAATTGACAATGAACATCCAGGATCATATGAACACGCCTTGTCGTATAAGAGTTCACCAGATACACCTACCTATCATTATATTTGTCCTCGTTATTGGAGTATAAGTGAAGGAGTAAGTTTAACGCAAGAAGAAGTAGACAGCGGAAAATACAAAGCTGTCATTCCTAAAGATTCTAAAGAGGTTCCTTCTGGAACAGGAGTATACGAGTTTGACAGTGAATACCACCGAAATGCTAAGGGAGAGTATGTAGGAACACAGCCAGGATTTATGAAGCCTTCTAAACACCCAGATGGATTGTGTGTCCCGTGTTGTTTTAAAGGATGGGATACTCCGTCTCAGACTAAATTACGAGAAACTTGCCAAGGACAACAAAAAGAAAAAGTAGAAGAAACAACGACCAAGAAAAAGAAAAAACTAAAACTAGTGACAACTCATGTAGCTGCTGAAAAATTTGATGAGTATGTAAAAGGACCAGAAAAGTTTCCACTGGAGTCCGGCAGAATTGGGTATCTACCTGTTACTATTCAGCGTTTTTTAAATATTGATAATCGGGATTGTCAAATTAGTAGTCAGAATACAAATATTAAAAAAAATAAACCATGTTTGGTTAGAATAGGTGTGGAGAAAAATAATAAACAGTCCTTTATAGCAGCAATCGCAAACATATATGCGGATAATTTACCACAAGGCAAATCCATTCCAACTATCACCGAGATGAAACAAATTATTCTAAATGCATTGACTATAGATATATTTATTTCTCTTCAAAATGGCTCTCTAATAGAGACGTTTGACGATCGTAGTGGTGTGAATATATCTCTATATGTAAATACTAGTATTTATAAAAAACTAAACCATTCCGATCCATCACAGTTACAATTACTTAATAAAATAATACGTTCTTATGAAAATTTCCGAAATTATATATCTAACCCAGAAGTTACCATAGGATACGAATACCTCTGGGATTTGATATGTTTTCGTAACGAGAAATTATTTGATAAAGGGTTAAATTTAGTAATATTAGAAAGCAAAGAAGATGACATTACAGGGAATGTAGGTTTGATATGTCCTACCAATCATTATAGTAATTCTTATTTTGACGTAAATAAAAAAGTTGCGATTCTTATCAAGAAAGATCAATTATATGAACCAATTATATTATACGAAGACAAAGAAAAACAATACGTGATTACCCGACGATTTAGTTTAAAATATAGAGCCCTGCTTCCATCTCTTAAAGATTTTTTAGATATGATTAAACAATCCCTAGACAAGTGTTATCCTTTGTCGAGTATGCCTATGAAATATAAATTTAAGACAAATATATCTTTAGAAGAAATGTTAACTATATTAAAAGTGAAAAAATACACTATCAAAAGACAATTATTAAATTATAACGGCAAGGTCATTGGATTGGATCTCTATAAAGGAGTTCATAGTGGAATGGTACCTGTATATCCTTCTCCTACAACAAATGATACTATACCACATGAATGGATAGATACATACGATGGAGACAATTATGAAGATACTCTGGCATTTCTCAACTATGTCCATTCAGATACAAAAGGACGAGTACCTTCTTTTCCTGTGATAAAAGTAATAGACCAAGATTTGATTGTCGGAATTATAACCCAAACAAATCAATTTGTACCTATTAATCCACCTACACAAGATACCTATGGTGATGATCTAGAAATAATAAGAGATATTGATTATGTTCGTTCTGACAAAACATCTTTAACCGAAAACAAGATTGATGATAATCGCATAAAGTATATGAACCGTATTAAGTTGGAATCTGGTTTCTTTAATACTTTCAGAAATTTGATAAGAATGTTATTAGGACAATATAAATTTCAACCTATTAGAAATACCATTGAAACGATTGTCAAGGACGAATCCATGACATACAAAAACAAATTAAGATACATTCACGATCAATTAATAACCCTTTCCAATGATTATATTAGTTTCACTACATTTGATTCTGGATTGATAGATGATATGACCCATGTGACGAATTGTTATTCGCAATCTAAAGACAAATGTATAGAACATCCCTATTGCTTGACAAAACAAGATACGTGTATCTTGATGATACCCAAAATAAATCTCATAAATAATATAGATAATGAGGAGATGTATTACGGTAGATTGTCAGATGAAATTCTTAGGTATAGTAGAATACGAAGTTTTATATTTGAACCAAAATCGTTTCTTAGTTTTTCAGATGTAAAATATAATCTCAGAGACAATGAAGTTATTTTATTACAATCTCTATTGACACCAGAATATTTTGATAACCTGATTCCAAGATTAGAAAACAAACATGTAACACACAATTCCTATGAAACCGCCCAGCCTATTATCACACAACCATATAGTAATATAGTAAGCATGGATACGCAAACACGGATTGTATGCGAATCACCTACTATTAAATCTGTCACAGGCAAATGGATTAACGTTTTCCCTAAAAATATTAATGAGCTAATATTTTCAAATGTTTCACCTGTATGTTCATTTGATATTTTAATAACTATTTTACAAGATTTTTTAGGAGAAGAACAAAGTCTAACCTTGGAACAAATAAAAGAGACCCTTTCAGAAGTGTATACCAGTATGTATGACGAGTATAGCAATGCTATATATGCAGCATTTCGCATTCAAGGAAAATCTAATATGGCACAAAAATTAAAAATTGACGCACTAGATATAACTGCTCTAATTATGAATGACACATATTTTATAACACCATTAGACATATGGATTATTGTACGTCATTTTAATATTCCATTGATATTGTATTCCAATTCTATATTTCAGGAAAATAATAAAAATATTATACTTTGTAATACTACAGATTCAAAGGAATATTATTTTATAAAAGTATCTAATATTAAACAGGGTCTGGTTCCAACCTATTCGCTACTAGTTTTTAACGGAAAATCATTGATAGGAACTTCTTATATTAGTGATAACGTAAGAAGCGAAATAAACGTTCAACAACAACTGTCTGATGATCTGTTGATACACTTTTTAGATAATGTTCCACGAATTAAAAAGAAAAAATTAAAGATTGTCTAATGCTACTAAATGAATTAATTCTATTTTCCTTAAAACCCAACATCATAATCCATATTTATATCACCCATGTTTGTGGCTTTGATATGAGTAACATTAGATGGCATAATCAGATTTGAAATAGAACAAGGATTATCACTTGCTAGGTGTCCACTAAACGCTTCTTGTATTTCTTTTTCAGCATCCGTCAATTTTTGTGTTTCTGCTTTAATGGTAGAGAATGCGTCAGTATCTAAAACACACGAGAATGCACTGGTTCCAAAGAAACCTTCTTGACCACACATTACATTCGCAGAAATGCCTCGCATCGTATCTAGCTCTCCGTGCCTTGCTGCTTTAAGGAACATTTCAGGCGTTTCTTCAAAGGATGCTTTCGCAATGGGTCCAATGTTGTCATTATTAATTCCGTGTCGGAAGATGGATATCATTTTATCACTACAGGTCATCCGATCACACAATACACATAAATGATGGTAATTAATATAAGTATTGTCAAATTCAATCACTTCTGATATTTCATTGAATATTGCTTGTCGTGCCGCTTCAATACCTAATGTTCTATACACTTCTTGTATATCATTGGTATAGGTTCTATTCACATCAATATAGTCTAGAGCAAGTAAATCAATTAGATTGGTTCCCACCGTATCCAAAACCCAAGTTTCTTTGCGTTTGTATGAACCGTCTTCTAATACCAAACTATCTGTAATTTTTCGTGGAATAAGTTTGGTTAGTCCTTTTATTCCTCTTAACACTAGATTATCCAGCAACTGATCTTGAAAATTCTTAAGTTTATATATCTCATCTTGTTGGTCAAGTGGTTCAGACATTTTATTTTTCTTCTTTGAAATGTTGTTCAACCGTATTCTAAATACAAGATTGTCTTGATTATAATCGCTAAATATACAAGATACTTCTTCATCGTATGTATTTTTAATCGCAAAATGAATGTCGTCCATTGTCAGTTCTCGTTCCAGTAATTCCTCAGCATTTATCTCCATACGTATTACCCATTTGGATTGTTCATGTTCACTGTGCGGAGGTTCTTCTTTTAAACACTCCATTAAAGTGGTCTCAAATTCTTTGAATTGCGACATGAGCAATGCATCGCTTTCTATTTGGGTTGATACATCTTCAGGATCAAAATAGATGGATATGGAATCTACTACTTCTCGCAGTTTTGTGTGTTCAATTCTATGTAATATCCTTTGTGCATTGACATGTTCTTGTTCTTCGTAGGGAAGCAAATGAATCGTACAAGAAGGATTTTTTGGATTTTCAGATAAGGATAATATTTCTTCAATACGAGGTACTCCTCGGGTTACGTTAGACTTTGAGGCAACACCCGCAAAGTGGAAAGTGTTTAGAGTCATCTGTGTGGTTGGTTCACCAATACTTTGTGCAGCAATGATGCCAACCATTTCGCCTGGAGCAACAATAGATTGTTTATAAGATAAGATTATTTTATCCATCAATATAATTAAAGATTTACGATTGAACCGCTTTGTCATAAGCAACTCTTTTGGTATCAAATTATAATAAAATGCTAGTTTGAAAAGTTCGGTTGGCTGTACATACGTGATCTTTCGTAAGGTATCAAAGGTCTCCTCTAGTAATGTATAGGTTTCTAACGGAGTAATATCAATGACAGAGGTTGACTTTAAAAATTGTTGTCCATGTACGTTGTGAATAATATATTGAAACGCAACAGGAATATTGATACTATTTTCGTCTCTGCCACGGAATACATTTTTCATTAGACTCTCACGAGCAGATACAAACATGTTTAATATTTCTTTGTTTTTAATCGCAAGATCACTCTTTTGCTTATTAAATCTTACGAGTGCTTCTTTGGTATAAATAGTTTTTAATGGAAGGTTTTCTGTTACAATATGCACGTGTGAATAAATATCTTCTAGGGTCATTGTAGGAAGTGGTATTTTTTGATTTTCAACCTTTACGGTGTCAAAACCATCGTCACCGTACGAAAATTGAATAATCTTTTGTTTGTGGTTGCGAACAGTCATATCATAGTCCACTTTGATGTCTTCCAATCCTTTTACTAGACGACGCTGAATATATCCAGTTGTACTTGTTTTAACCGCAGTATCAATAAGACCTACACGACCACCCATCGCATGAAAGAATAATTCGGGTGGTGTAAGTCCTCCAATAAATGAATTCTCTACAAATCCTCTTGCTTGTGGCGAATCGTCATATTTACTATAATGTGGTAGAGTCCGCTCGTCAAACCCGTATGGAACACGTTTACCATCTACCTGTTGCTGACCAAGACAAGATACCATTTGTGATATATTAATATCCGACCCCTTTGATCCTGCTTTCACCATTAAGACAAATCGGTTATCTTCATTCAAGCTTTCAAGTCCGATACGACCAGCTTGTGAAAGTGCCTTTCCTAACACATCGTTTACTTGTGTTTCAAATTCCTCAACATTAGTCTTACCACTTTTGTTTTCAAATATACCTAAATGCGTATTATTAATTAATCTCTGGACGTTCTCCTTTTTCTCTGTAATAACTTCTGTAATACTTTTATTTGTGGTTTCGTTTGCAATTAAATCACTGATTCCTACACTATACGCACTGGATTTCATATATTCAGTGATAATATTTTGTAAGTTATCTATAAAATCGGATGCAGCCATATTGCCGTAATCATTACATATACGGTGTATCAGACCTTTTGATCCTGCTCCAAGAACACTCTTCTCTATTTGTCCCCTAATATATGTTCCATTCTCAATTTGAAGAACCGCATTTGAAGATTTTGGATCATCTCCATCCTTGAATAGTTTTGTTTTATAATGTAAGGACATAGGAGGCAATATTTGCGACAATATTTCAAAATTCGTTACATTACCAGTTTGGGGTAACATATCTTTATTTATATCTTTTAATGGCATAAGAAGGTTCATGGTATCCCTCATGGAAAATGAGATATCTTTTCTAGTAAACTGAAAGGTGCCTAACAAGGAATCTTGAAAGATACCTACTATAGACTGATTGTTTGCAGGGGATATGATCTGCCACGGTACCGCAGCTAAATTCAATAGTTCAGATACGGATTCCACGTCTTGTGGCATATGCATGTTCATTTCATCCCCATCAAAGTCGGCATTATACGGTTTGGTATCACCTACATTCATGCGAAAGGTATCGCCGTGCGTCATTATACGTGCAACGTGACACATCATACTCATTCTATGCAAGGTAGGCTGTCGGTTAAACAATACGGCATCCCCATCCATCATGTGTCTGTGGACTACGTCTCCTATCTCTAACTGAATGGAATCTCTATCTACGTTTTCTAAATAAATATTGTCTCCGCTCTTACGGAATAATATTTTTGCTCCGGGATACACATTGGGTCCATTTTGTACAAGGGTAGACAGAAAGGATTTGTTCCTATCATTTACTTTAACTGGTGTAGTTAGATTCATCGCAATTTTTTTAGGCACACCTAATTCACGAATAGATAAATTTGGATCTGGTGTGATGACCGATCGTGCGGAATAATCTACACGTTTACCCATAAGATTCCCCCTAACACGTCCATGTTTCCCATTCAAACGGTCTTTTATAGATTTAAGAGGACGCCCTGATCGCTGGGCAAATGCAGCTACACCAGGAATCTTGTTATCTACCATAGTGGATACATAGTATTGTAGCAGAGTTGTCCAATCTTGTATAACATTGCCTGGGGAATTATTTTGGATTTTTTCTTGAAGGGTTTTATTCGTTTTAATAATATTTACTACAATGTGACTCAAATCGTCTTCACTTCGTTGTTGAGCATCGTGTTTTACAGAAGGTCTTACGGCTGGTGGCGGAACCGCTAGCACTTGACAAATCATCCAATCAGGTCTAGACCATACAGGACTATACCCCATAAAAGTGACATCCTCATCGGATATCCGACGAAGAATTTTTAAACATATTTCTGGTGTAAGGGTAAGTGACATTTCTTCTTTATTTTCACTTGACAATCCTTTGATATTATTCCATTCAGCGATTAAAGTAGCAAATCCCTCTTTTTTGATTTTTTTAGGTTGCTTACAACCACAACCAGTAGACGTCGCTTCGCCACAGCGATCAATCTTACTTGCCATACTAAAGACAAAGTTCCATCTAGCTTCAGGAGACATGTCTAATGCTTGTTTGTATTTTTCTTTGCTAATTAGTAATTTGCTACATTTATAACACACACATCGTAATATTTTAGTAACAGTGGTAATATATTGAATATAAAATAATGGTCTCGCCAGTTCAATATGTCCAAAATAACCAGGGGTTTGCATGTAATCTAGACCATCAGTAGGACATATAATACCTGGTTCCAAAGTACCCATGCGAGGGTCAAATAATCCTCCTACAACAGGTTTGTTATTAATATAGGTATCCCTGCTAACAATTTCTGCCACAGACCCATTTCTAATTTCGTCTGGTGATAATATTGAAAATTGTATACCAATAATCTTGCTGGCTTTGTGTGTTGAGATTGTACCATTTGTACGTTGTGCCATTGCTTCTTATACTGTGTGAATATTATTTAGATTGATTAATTTATAATCAATTTTCTTAACAAACAATTCATATATTTAATAAAAAAATTGATTAGTCAAAAATGTGGAATGATTATATCCACTATATATAAACCAATATGATGAATGATACACACAACTATAATACCCGAAGCAAAAGTAAGATGATTAAGAAACCTTCTCTAGAAAGTTCGTCTGAGTCAGAAGAATCTTCTGATGAAGAAGATTCTTCTTTTGATGTTCAGGAATACCGAAAATTACTAGCAAATCTGTTTCCGTCTACATATTCAATAAATCGTGCTATTAGTCATAAAAGAAAAAAAGTTAACTCAACTTCACCAACTTCTTCACAAGAAAATGTAATTGTTAAATCTAGAAAAACTTTCCTTTATAACACTCTTATAGAAGATAGCGAATATGACGAAGAGTCTGATTCTGACTATGAAGAAGAAACAGAAGAAGAAGAAGAAGAAGCACCGCTTACATCGTTTACTATACATTTTACAAGTTCTCCTGTTTCAAATACAGGCGATAAACCAGAAGATAACACACACTCAGAAACAAATACTAAAAAATTTGAGGCTCTTATTCGTGAAAAAAACAATATGTCTGATACATTATATTTCAAAAATAAACTAACCTCCAACCAACAAGAACATCTATTACAAGACCTAGAAAGAGTAGTGAATATGTATAGTGTGGATAAACCCTACAGAATTCAATTGCTGTATTCCGACATACCTTTAGAACACAAAGCCATAGCTTTTAAAAAAATAAATCAATTAAAATTTTTAGAACCTGGTCAAGGAGAGTTTTATAAAGCCAAACAATGGGTGTCTACATTTATGAATATACCGTTTGGCAAGTACAAACAGACTACTGTGAATTTAAAAGACAATACTCGGGAAGAATGCGTTGATTTTATTCATAACGCAAAAGACACACTTGATAAAGCAGTATACGGTATGAACGACGTTAAGATGCAAATTATGCAAATGGTTGGTATGTGGATAACTAATCCAGAAGCAGTAGGAACTGCTATTGCGATTAAAGGACCTATGGGTACGGGTAAAACTACTCTTGTAAAAGAAGGTATTAGTAAAATATTAGGACGTGAATTTGCATTTATGGCGCTTGGTGGAGCAACGGATTCCAGTTTTCTAGAAGGTCATTCTTATACTTATGAAGGTGCTACATGGGGTAAAATTATTGATTCGCTTATTCAATGTAAAAGCATGAATCCTATATTCTTCTTTGATGAATTAGATAAGGTAAGTGATACACCAAAGGGAGAAGAAATTATAGGCATATTAACTCACTTAACAGACACCACACAAAACTCCAAATTTCACGACAAGTATTTTGCAGAATTAGATTTTGATTTAAGCAGATGTTTGTTTATATTTAGTTACAACGATGAAAGCAAGGTGAGCCCTATCCTATTGGATAGAATGTATAAGGTTCAAACGTCTGGATATAATATGGATGAAAAAATTATTATTTCAACGGATTATCTTCTGCCAAAAATTAGAACGCAGGTATGTTTTAATACAGAAGATGTATCTATTGAACCAGAGATATTGCGATATATGATCAATAGTGTTTGTGATAAAGAAGATGGGGTTAGAAATATTAAACGATGTCTTGAAATGGTGTATACCAAGTTAAACTTATATCGTCTGTTACCATCCGACAGCGCACTGTTTCGCAACGAAAAAACACCTAATATCACGTTTCCATTAACACTTACAAAAGAACTGGTGGATGCACTAATTCATAAAAAGCCTGCTACAGGAAATTGGTCAAATATGTATTTATAACCCACTACCTATACCTTCCATTGCGACAACAAATGATCTATATCTGGTTCAAATACATCTACCGTTAATCTATTATCCCACTCACTGTATATATCATCCAGTGGAAATTTGATTTTATATGAATATCTATTTTTTATTTCGTCGCTTTGTATGTTTTCTAAAATAACCTTGTCTTCCAATTCTGCTATTTTTCGTGTTATTCTTTCTAATAAAAAATCGGTCAATTGATATGGTAAAATAGCGTTTTCAATATAATTAGAACTAGCTGTAATATACCATTGAGTTGCACTAGAAGATATAGCACGTAATGCTACATGAATAAAAACATATTTTGATTTGTCTTCATTTAATACCTTATTCCAAGTAGTAGATGGATATTGAAATATATGGTAATTGGCAGTTTTGGTTCCAGTATATTGTTTGAATTTATCATTAGAATAATAATTAAAATCTATACGCAAGGTTCTCTCGTCTAACCATTTTTTTTCGCAGGTTTCTGGATCTTTTATGTTATTTCCAAAGGAAGAAGAATGTACCCATCCTGCATGGTGCAAATCCATCGTGTTTCGGAAACAATCTGGAAAACTTGCATTTACAACCATTTCCCATCGTACCATACACGCTTTCTCCTGTTCCATATTTATAAGATCTTGACTAAATTTATAATACGTTTCTCGTTTGTCTTTGTTCCACCATACTATACCATTCATTTCATAACATTGTCCTTCCATCTCTCTCGCTACTTCTATATGCGATTGAAGTCAAACTTTAATACCATGATATGGAGACTGAATACAACCATCGTTGGTAATTTTACCTTTAGACAAAGTATACCCTAAATGTGGACATATGTCTGGTCGTGATAATATCTGTCCACTCTTATCTCTCCAAAGAACTAATGCTGGAATACTATCGCTCTCGTGGTAAAAATCTACACGGTATGGTTTATGTGGTTTAATATTATGTGAAAATCCAACGGGATGCCATCCAGCTGTTTGTGTAGTCGGACATTTAAATACATATGCTCCTGTCCTTGCGAATAAGTATAATAACAAGCAAACATTTCTAACAGGTATCATTTTATATGTGTCAATATAATTAGTCTCTAAACAATTATATTAACTATTGCTTAATATATAGTACTTAAAGTGCGGTTTCCACCTCTACGATTTAAATAATTCATTTGCTCGCTAGTAGCACATACACAACCTGTAGAAGTAGAATATGTAGATGGACAACAATCGGCACTGCTCTTGTTATTGTAAAACATGGACAATTGACCCTCTGGTAAAGGTACTTCTCCTCCAGTATTCGTTTCATACCAATTGTGTGGTGTTTCTTCTGGATTTTGGTTTTCCCAACTACCTTTCACGCCATTTCCCATAGTATAATCCATTGCGGCACCACTCAAATCTTTTGCCGCAGTAAATCCTTCTAATATTCCTCCTGCACAGTTGCACCACAAAGACACCGCCATTATCGCTCCAACTATAAAAATAATAACAACGTTTACTACATTTAGTTTTTGCCCCATAAAGTTTATAGTCATTACTTATACAACATATTAAGATAATAATAAATATTCATCTAAACCACCATGTTTTTTGTCTTCTTGCAAATATCTATCTACGCCACGATTATAACTACCTATAAATAAACCGGGTATTTTAAACCCACCTTTGTCCGTTATCAGATGATTACAACTCAATGGGGGCTCTGACTTTGTCCATATTAACGGATGTCTATTGTCTAAACTAACCACTTCTGTATTTTTGGTTGCGGAAAGAACCTTAATACCTTCACCAGTTATGTCATAACATTCTACATCACCTGACTGTATAGTAACTATAGTCTTAACCGTCTCTCCGTACAATAATTTATCTTCCACCTTCACATCTTTTAAATGTACTTTACTTCCATCGTATAAATACACTATGGTATCTGGGTGCAACCCTGTCTCTAAATAGGTATGCATATCATATTTTGTAAAGTCTTTGGGCAATGGTATAGACAACTCGGGATTCCAGTATAATTCAGATAATTCCTCGTCATTAATCTCGTCCCAATCCATAAATATATGTTCTCCTATACGTATTTCTTTACTATTTGTCCCAATACAGTATACATACTCGTCTGAAAAATCTGTCACTGGTATACTTCTACTATGGTTACATGATTGCACCCACCCTCGTGTTGGTTCAAACACCAAATGTGTTCCTGTCACTATGATGCCATCTATATTGTATATATCACAGCCAATAGAAGAAGATTTCATAAAGGCAGTTACAATAGAATTATCATATAATTCTTGTCCCAAATACATCTCTGACATTTTCACAACACCATCATATTTTGTCCTTACCAATGTGTCTCCTGAAAAACACACGTATTTAGGAACCATTGGTGGAGGTTTCATTCCTGCCCCAACAAATACGTCACTCATAGAGGTGAGAATGATGACAAACACTACCAATGGAATTAGCAATATAGACAAAAACGCAGCAGCAGCCATTCCTGCGGCTAAAGTAGGCGGGAATAACCATCCTACCGCAAAACAAGCAATAATAAATGAAAAAATTATCCATAGCAAATTAATCACCAATTCATAAATATATAAAAATAAACTTTCCATAGAAAGAAATCCTCCATATAAAGTGTATATACCGCTAATTAATGTACCTTGTGCTTTTCCAAAAATAGCCCCTACTTTGTTCATCATCCCAGTTAATGGCAACATGATATTAAGAATACGAGAATTGATATCACTTCCTTGATCATTCATGCTCGTACGAACCTTGTCAAACATGGCACGTGTGGAATTCACCGATTCCGATACTTCATGGAACACAGACGTTATTATGTTCATAGCATAATATATCGGTAAAAACGCATATTCAGTGATTTCCTTTAAGATCGTTTGTGTACATTGTTCAAAATTTTTACTCGTAAAATCAAAACTACTCATTCCAGAAGGGGCATTAATCCATCCGGCAAATGGAATCACCGCTGGATTACATTTTTGGTTATTCCAATCTGCTAAGATGGGTTCTATATTGTTTTTAATCCAAAAATACATTAGACCTACACATACAAGTAAACATATAATTATTACAATAAATAAGTCTCCTGAATATCTTGCCATAAATCCTCCCTTCGTATAAAGGTTGGATATATCCGTATAAATACTGGACATTTGTATATAATATAGTAATTGATAATAACTATTAGTAATCAAGCGACTTTGAGGTAGAACCATTATTGTCTTCCCAGTCATGAAATATATATTCACCGATCGGAATAGTATGTGTGGATGTAATAAGACAATATAGAACATCTGTTTGTAGGTCAGATTTTGAACCTTTGGATGGATATTTAATTATATAGTCACGCACTGTAACAAATTCTGTTTTATCCCATACCAAGTGACACCCAGATACCAAAATATCGCTTTGATTTTCTCCTTTTAATACAAACAGCTCTTCTCTAAACATCCCATCTTTTTTTTTATTACTTAGTTTCATAACGCTAACTACCGTATTCGGTGGTTGTCCCTTATGGTGTTTCAGTATTTGGTCTACGTCCATCTCTTTGATCGGTACGAGAGTTCCATCCATTAGTCGTATAAGCGTATCTGGATGGAAACATAGCCCTTGCAAGGATTTCACTAGCTGTCCAGGCGGTCCGTTCCAAGTGCTTTCCATAGTAGTCACTGCCCCAGAAATAGTATATATAATGGTAACCATTACTCCTGATAGTTTGCCAACCATATCTTTTATATGAGTAAGAATTCTCTGAAATTCTATTAATATGTTCAAAAATACTCCGAATATATTTTGTATAAGGTCTGTAATAGAATTACGCAGATAATTTAAAAAAGCACGTATGGAATTTATAGAATCTAACAAAGAAAATCCTAAATTACCTACAATATCCAAATTATAATTAATCGGTAATTGTAAAAACTCCATATAATTCGTTTGCATCGTTTGTATGCAATATGTAAAATTTTGAATGGCATTTTGTCCAAACATTCCCGCAAAAGGCATTATCACTGGATTACATCTATATGTAGGCCAATTTTCTTCTATATTCTTAACACCTACAGATAGAATGTTAATCATACACAAGGTTATAAAAACCACAATGATCACTATTGATAATATAATGTCTGAAGATCCCATATGTATTTTATACTATATTAATATTATTGTATTAGTTCGTTATTTTATCTTCGTTTTGATTTCCAGTATGCACTCATGCCACCACCTTTACAAGTTCCTGTAGCGTAACAATCATTACACGCATTGGCAGATGCTTGCATGTTTATACGATTGGACATGGCTGCAGTACTGTTGGCATTTACAGGACTGACACTGCTACCGCTATTGCTAAAGGTAGGCACTACCACAGGACCCTTCGGAACACTACAACTTCCACCTCCACGATATATCGTAGTTTTACGTCCACCTCCATATTTATTGTTTAACAGTTGTTGTCTTGAATTCATATTGGTACTCGCTTTCATGGCGCTCTCTCTCTGACTGCTTGTGCCTGGTTCAAGAGGATAGGATTGTACTGCAATAGGCATAGTGGTAGATGATCTGGATGCTCCACCACCACGTGTTGCGCCACGTGTTTTACGGTTATTCCTACGTGTTTTAAACTTCCGTTTTCGTGAAACTTTTTTGCTATATCGTTTCATTATAGATATTATATAGAAAAAGTTTCGTTTAAAAAGGTATATGGTATTCACATTATAAGAATATGAACGATTCGCAAAGATTACAATTAAGCAAAATGATTAAAACAAATAATGTAGAAGATTTAACAAGCAATATCAGAGAAAAAAATCATAGTAGTTTAATTGATAAAGACATTAAAACCATGACCAGACTAAAAAAAGAATATGCATCACTTGCTTTAACGAATAAAGAAGAATATAATAATCTACTTTGCAATCAATGTCATTTTCTGTATCATCATTATACAGACATTTTTAATCGGTTCAAAAAAGATGAATTGGATATCGGTATTATGAATAAGTTTATCCATATTTTAAGACAAATAGAACAAGGAGAAATAGATCAACACGAAGGTGCTTATATGGTAGGGAAATATTTGAAAGAAATATACATTGACAGTGCCCTGAAACGTGGTCAACATATTGACGATGAGTTATCTAATGAGAAAACAGACAATACACCTATGTCTAAAAATATTTCATGGTCGCAATATAAACAATTATCCAAGAATAATTAGAAAAATTGCTGTTATTTAAATACAATATATACATAGATAATATTATGTCATACATTGCGGTAATCGTAGAATCTCCTGCTAAATGCGGAAAGATTGAACAATACTTAGGAACTGGATACAAATGTATTGCAAGTTTTGGACACATTCGTTCTCTAGATCATATCAATTGTATCAATATTGAAGATAATTTTACAATCACTTATAACAACTTGCCGAATAAATCCACACAGATTGCTAGATTAAAATCATTTATCGCAAACGCATCAGAGGTTGTCCTCGCTTCGGACGATGACCGAGAAGGCGAAGCTATTGCATGGCATATTTGTCAATTATGTAATCTCCATGTAGAAACAACAAAACGTATCGTATTTCACGAAATAACCGCTTCTGCTATTCAAACCGCAATAAGATCGCCTACTACCATCAACATGCAATTGGTTTATGCGCAACAAGCAAGACAAATACTAGATATTCTAGTAGGATTTAAAATATCACCCCTTTTATGGAACAACATATCTTTTAATACCGCTAAATCTCTTAGCGCAGGAAGATGTCAAACCCCAGCATTAAGACTTATTTATGAAAATCAAAAAGATATCAATGATTCGCCTGGTAGTAAAGTATACAATACCACAGGCTATTTTACCTCACAAAATTTAGATTTTACTTTAAATTATAACCACTCGGACGAAACCTCTATGCAACAATTCTTAGAAGAGACATCTCAATACAATCATGTATACACACGTGAAGAAGTAAAAAAAATCATAAAAAAACCTCCTACACCATTTACAACGAGTTCATTACAACAAACTTCTAGTTCTGAACTTAAACTGTCCCCAAAAGCTACCATGTCGTCGTGTCAAACTTTGTATGAAGCAGGATATATTACTTATATGAGAACCGATTGTACTCAATATTGTAGTGAATTTATGACCACTATAAATGCTTTCATCTTAAAAGAATATGGATCGGAGTTTGTTCCATCAAACCCTAATATATTAACATACAAACCAAAACAAAAAAACGCACAAGAAGCACACGAAGCGATACGCCCAACCAATATCACAGTAAATGCTGTGGTATTGACTGGAAAATTAACCAAGAAAGACTCTAAAGTATATGATCTTATTCGTAGAAACACCTTGGAGAGCTGTATGACTAATGCTAGTTACAATCAATTGACTTCAAAAATAACTGCTCCAGACAAATGCTATTATACTTATTCTACGGAACTGGTTGTCTTTCCAGGCTGGAATATAGTAGCAGGTTACAAAAGAGATAATCCTATATATACCTTTATGTTATCTCTTAAAAAAGGTATCATTGAATATAAAAAAATAATTTCAAAAGTAACTATGAAGCATATGAAGTCTCACTTATCAGAAGCAAAATTAGTAAAATTATTAGAACAACATGGAATAGGAAGACCATCAACGTTCGCAAGTATAATTGATAAGATACAAGAACGTGGATATGTGAAAAATACAAATGTAGATGGTAAAAAAATACAATGTATGGATTTTCAACTCCAAAAAAATTTAATCACACAGCATAATAGTGAACGTGAATTTGGAGGTGAAAAAAATAAGTTGGTTATACAACCAGTAGGAATTATGGTGATGGATTTTATATTAACGCATTTTGACGATTTGTTCCATTATCAATATACACAAATCATGGAAACGAAATTGGACGAAATTGCCCATGGAAATTATGAATGGCATGAACTGTGTAGGGAGTGTTTACATGAAATTGAACGATTGTCACACGATATTAACAGACAAAAACAGGTAATCCCATTGGACACAAATCATACTTATATGATCGCAAAATATGGTCCAGTAATTAAATGTAGTGCCGAAGGGAAAACCACCTTTTTAAAAGCACGAGAAGATATATGTATGGATAAATTGAAATCTGGTGAATATACAATAGATGATATTGTCGCGTGTAAAAAGCAATCCTCAGATCGTATGTTAGGATCACATAAAGAAAGCACGGTGGTGCTAAAAAAAAGTAAATATGGGTTGTATGTAGAATGGAATAAATCAAAAATAAAATTATTAAACGATGTTACTGAATATGAAACGATTGAATTAATGGATGTCGTGGCTCATTTAGTAAATCCTATTCTACTTGAAATAAGCGAAGATATTACGTTAAGAAATGGGAAATATGGAGCATATATTTATTATAAAACTAAAAAAATGAAAAAACCTAGATTTATATCCTTGGATAAATCCATTTCTTCAGAAAGCAATGTTGCCACTATCAAAGAATGGTTACGCAACAAACACCAAATCAGTATTGCCAAATAAAAAAATCACAGTATAAGTTATATTCATGATTAATAATCTAAATTTTGATATAAATATTTTTGTTTTTTTTATGTTTATTGGTATATTGATTAAACTGTTTTTTGGAACAGATACCACACTAGATGGTTCATCAGGTCCAGCTACCGCCGCAATATGGGGATATGGAGTAACTACAGCTTCTATTATAGGAATAATGTTTGTGTCCTTTGCTATGACACAACGTATGGAAAAAATATCAAACAATAGTCTAGAATTTGTAAAAAGTTTATTTATTCATTCGGTAGTTCCGCTATTAACATTGGGTATCCTCGTTTGGCTGATCTCTATTAATGCTCAATTCTATAAAAAAATAAATAAAGGTGCTGTCGCTAGCGATTACTACACTTATAGCGGCGTATCTACCTTTTTGTTGATCATACAAATGGGTATGCTATATAGATATATTACGGATGAATTGAAAATCGGAAGAGAAACAACCATAAAGGCAAATTTGCATGAAATTTTAACCAGCAAAATGGTATCCGTTACCTATTTATTGACCATCGGAAACTCCATCCTGCTCGGTATAATGACTATTATACTTCATTTTTTTTCTACAGACGGATAACTATTCAATATATATTTGTATGTGAGCGCCATGGTGGTTTGTGATATCCATATTCCTGATATTTTAATTGTAAATGTATGTGTTCCTCGTTGATTATACGCAATGGAGGTATCTTCTATCCCATATAGATAAACAACACCTTCGTCAAGCTGTTGTTTCAATTTGTATATCTTGTGGACACTTTCTATATCCATTGGCGATAATATTAATTGTTCCAAATGAATTAAATGGTTTATTGCTTTAACATTTTTAGAATAATCCAAAATATATTTATGTTTATTGTAATATTTTTCTACCTTTGTTATATACAATTCTACTTCTACGCAAATATCATTTGTATTAAAACATGCGTTACTATAACCTGTTCTCACAAAAGTGCTATCTGGTAAAACAGTGTTTAGTATAGGTTCGTAATATTGTACATGGTGGTTTTTAATTTTAGGTATCTCTAGTATTAACCTCATAATTATACATCATTATGTATCATCTTTAAACGTATATAGTAACAATAACAAAAAAAATGAACGGTTAAATCATACTATTACCTATACACATATACTGAACACAATGATGGACGCATACTCATATCAAAGTGGACCAACCTCGTTGGAAGCTATCGAGCATTTCAAAAAAAAAATACAATCAGAACATAAACCTGTGTATCTAGAAAGGTGTATTATTAATTGTTTAAACAAAGAAATCCGACAATATGGGGGGTTAGGTTCTTATTCAGGATGGTTGGTATTTACACAACCTTCTATATGGAAACAATTATTGCGGCGTGAAACGATTTGGAAAAAATGCTTCTTCTTTATGAGAGTTGTATCTGCTTTCATAAAGAATTAATTAATATATTCGCTACGCTCAGAACAAATAAACACGTTCATTTTGAATGGGATATAGACAAAAAATAAGATATTTTTTTATCTAGCTATTATATAATAATGATTACCATAGCGTACATAAACATGTGGAGTCCTTTAAACGCACAACCAGAGGATTCACAAACAAGATGGTTTTCAAATTTCATTAAGGAAAATATATGTAAGGATCTTGTAGAAGTATCTGATAAAGACAATCCAGATATATTATTTTGTGGTTGCCACAAACATCACATAGGTCTGGAAGTTGTACGTAATACGAAATCACGTATTAAAATTTTTTTTTCTAACGAAAATTTGAATAGGTTCAAACCTTACAATGATATTACAATATTAAAAAATACATTTGATTTGAATCTTGTAACTAATTATAATGATATTGATAATAAACTTTGTAGATTACCTTGGTGGTTATGGTATTACCCATTTTACAACATGAATGATACAGAAAACAATATTATTACATATATTGAAAAGGAACATACCAAAAACAAAACAAATAAAACACAGTTTGGTACAGTGATAGCCCGATATGATTGGTTAGGACACAAAACCATTATGTTAAATGAATTAGAACAATATGGCAGGGTGCTGTGTCCTTCTAAATTTAATAATAATTGCCCTGATATATGCTTGGGAAATAAAAATAAAATAGATTTTTTATCTAAAACAAAATATAATATTTGCCCAGAAAATAGTGAATACGAAGGGTATTGTACTGAAAAAATTTTTCAAGCATTGGAATCTGGGTCAGTCCCTATTTATTGGGGTATATGCGATCCAGAGGTAGATATATTATGTAAAAATAAGTATTGTTTTATTAAAAATAAAGACGATCCACAAGAAGTTAAAAGTAAAATAAAAGATGTAGTTGATAATTATGAAACCTATATATCAGGAAATGTGTTTTTACCTGGTGCAGACAAAGTAATGAACAATTATTATGAAACCTTGAAAGAACACATCCTTCGGTTACTGGCATCAAAACCTGTGTCTAGAGATCAACCAAACCTGGATACGTCAACCCGTTTACCCTTTACGAGACATGTATCAAAACCTGTGTCTAGAGATCAACCAAACCTGGATACGTCAACCCGTTTACCCTTTACGAGACATGTATCAAAACCTGTGTCTAGACATCAACCAAACCTGGATACGTCAACCCGTTTACCCTTTACGAGACATGTATCAAAACCTGTGTCTAGAGATAAACCAAACCTGGATACGTCAACCCGTTTACCCTTTACGAGACATGTATCAAAACCTGTGTCTAGAGATAAACCAAACCTGGATACGTCAACCCGTTTACCTATTCGGAGGGGGAGAAGAGTTATAGAAAAAGGATACCGACGAGCTTGGCAAATAATATAAATCAAAAAATAAAGTAATCTCCATACTAATCTATGAGAAGGAATTTGTATATAGAGAATATTGTTTACAGCATAATTAGGTGTAAATTCTAATTATCCATTAGAATGACATAATTAATCTGTGTTGAATTGTTAAAAGAGGCGCTGGTTAACGAATACTCGTTTAATAATTGTAACGACAAATCGTGTAATACATATTCTTTTGTACGCATCATTTCTTCTACTTTTTCATAACAGAACATAATAATTCCCTCTATTTCTTTCTCTATCTCTCTCTTTGAGTATTCACTCAAACGTACATCATTGGAATATTCATATTTTCCAATACATTTAAATAATTCTACATAATTCTTTGCGATTTTTCGTGCTTGTTTTAAATCATTGGAAGCTCCGGTGGTTATATCTAGATCTTTTATAGGTTCAAACCACCCCTGAACACTACTGTTGTGTTTAAAATAAATTTGTTCAGCTACACGCCCTCCCAAGGCGATCATAATATTTGCCAGTAAAAATCGTTTGCTTGGAAAAGAAGTATATGGTTCTTTTGGTAGAAACAAAGTATATCCACCTGCACCATTTTTATTAGATTGTATGGTTACTTTTTGTAATGTAAACATATCATCAAACATACTTACAATAATGGCATGTCCAATTTCATGATACGAAATCATTTTCAAAACCGATTCACTACGTGTTTCTTTGGAAACAGGCAGCCCAATGCTAATTTTTTCGTATGCCTTCATCAGTGTATATGTAGTGATGCTTGTTTCGTTGTAACGTACACTCAAAATTGCTGCTTCGTTTGCTTAATTCGCAATATCTGCTCCCGAATATCCACCCAGTAATTCAGACCATTCGTTCAAATTAATGTCTGAAGAGAGTGTTTTGTCTTTAAAATGAACCTCTAATATTTCTTTCCTGCCATATTGATCAGGAAATCCAACGGATACTTTGCGATCAAACCTACCTGGTCTGGTCAATGCCGTATCTAAAATGTCTAGACGGTTTGTTGCAGCAATAACTATCACTCCTTCATTGTCCACAAATCCATCCATATTGGTCAATATTTGATTCAAAGTCTGTTCTCTTTCTTCGTTTCCAATACCTGTTCCCCGTTGCTTGCCAATCGCATCTATCTCATCTAAAAATATAATACATGGTGCGTTTTTTTTAGCGGTTTCAAACAAATCACGTACTCTTGATGCTCCTACACCCACATACATTTCCATAAACTGCGAACCGATCGCATAATAAAATGGAACTCCTGCTTCACCTGAAACTGCTTTTGCTAAAAGTGTTTACCTGTTCCTGGTGGTCCTTCTAACAGCACTCCTTTGGGAATTTTGGCATTGGCTTCTTTATATTTTGATGGATTTTTTAGAAATTCCACAATTTCAATTAATTCAAATTTTGCTTCATCACATCCTGCTACATCGCTAAATTGAATATCTACATTAGACGCTTGATATGGCTCCATTTTTTTTATCATGTTCATGGGGGATTGACGCAAGATTGTATTTAATATCAAGGAAAAAATAAAATATCCTCCCACGGTTTGAAGAAAATTAAAGTTAATCATTTGGATCTCTTTCACATCAAAAGGAATACGGTTCTGAATCAGCACTTCTAATACATTATATTTTAACTCGGTTAAGTACTGAATACGATGTAATTCATTTTCACTCCACACTACTAATCCTGTAATTTCATTGTTGCTTCTAAATAAACTAACGCTATTAATATCTGTTAAATGATCTAGTAATGTGTTGTAACACCATACATCTCCAAAACCACGTCCCTCGTTCATTAACTCGGTTGGAAATACTGAGAGCGATCGTGTTCTTTTAACTGGATAAACCCGAGAAATAAATCCATGCGATAAGGATACCAACGTACACAACCATAGTAACCTCATTCTTAATATTCCTACATTAGATTATCTTTATGTTATAATCATTGATACCCTAAACGATTCAATACAAAAAACAACACTCCAAACATTGGATCTGCCATAAGAGGCATAATAGCACGTTTGTCTTTACGAACCAACATTATACCTCCTACCAACAATAATGCGGCATGTACAATTCTCCATTGCGCCCACCACGTTTTCCCACCTCCTTCGCCTGCATGCAATCGGGCATTTGTAAAATATAATAAGCCAAACGACATGGATTGAAGGATAAAGATCATACCATACCATGACAACCATTTAGATGGTAACACAATAGACAAATAGGCTAGGCACATACGAACTGGTATACATACCGTTAAAAACAAAACCGCTCTAGTATTGGAATTATATGTTAATGACATAATATATAATTCTATAATTATCTCCTTCTACACCCTCTTGTGCGTTTTTTACGCATTCGTGTTTGTCGTCGGTATTTTCGTTTCTTTTTTCGTGTGCGTGATGATTTACGTTTTCCACCACGTAACGCATGTCTACCACGTAACGCATCTCTACTATTTTCTATAACGAACTTAATAATATGGTCTTTTTTACGAGGACCGCTATATTCAAACATATCATCTCCATAAATAAAGTATATAGTTGGTACCCCTTTACCACGTACGTCTTTTCCACTTTTATGTTTAATCATGTCTGCCAAATCTATATGGGCATCAATGATCGCAATATTTAAATCTTCTAACATTTGTTCACTTTGTAAATCATTCCATTCTTCTTCCATCGCTAAACAATGTCCACAATGGGGGGAATGAAATCTCAGAAGAGATCTGTTTCTAGTCAACAATCTATCACATTTTTCTTCCTCTCCAACATTCAATTTAACAAACATCGTTGGTGTTAATATATATACACGTTAGATAATTGTGTAGAAGAATTTTCTTGTTAAACTATATATGAAAGCAAAACTTATTTGTATTATATTTGTATTTATATTAGGTGTGTATTTTTGTATGTGCGATGCCTCTTACTCTACCATAGAAGGTTTCAACAATGATTTTCCGTATCGTTGTCCAAACTTGTTAATACAAAAAGGAGAACAATTATACTTATATAACTCCGAAATTGCTAAAGTGCCTGGTGTAAATCCAGTAAAATTCAATAATTTAGAAGATTATGTGGAATTCATGGAATGGCAACGAGGTCAAGGCATTCGGTGTCCTATTTTATTTTTACAAGAATCATACGATGCTCAAGGAAACCCTGTATATAATGCCCGCCCCTCACCTACTGACTTACAAGGTGGTTTACCGCCTCAAGCGATTGGAACGCAGCCCACCAATAAATTATTTGATGCGACTCGGGACGATCCACCTTATAACACAAATGCGTTTCCAGGATTTGACGGACAAGACCAATATATAGGATTAAATACTCCTCTAGATCAGTTATTTCATGACAATACGTCTAATATGAGTCCAAACCCAATGGACACAAATTGGGGTGGGAAATCATATACACAAGAGTTAGTAGACAGTGGATACTATGCGAAGGAAGAAGTAACAAAGCAAGGCTCTTAACATAGTCATTTTAACCTGGTCTTTCCAAGTGCGAATATATGGCAACTTTAATGCTACACAATCCTCCAACATATACTCCATGTTCTCAACCTTTATCATATTCCATTGTCCTATATCTTGATCAAATGACTTACAACCATAAAACATATACCTCATATCCGTTACATTAGACACATTCCATTTTCCTATATCTTGGTTAAAATGTTCACAAAACATGAACATGTTTGCCATATCTGTAACGTTATCCACCTTCCATCTACTGAGATCTTGATTAAAATCTGTACAATTATAAAACATACTATTCATGGTCACTACGTTACTAACATCCCACTGGTTAATATCGTAAGGAACATGATTAGGAAAATCGGCAAATACATTGTTCATATTAGTAACTTGTCTAGTATCCCATGAGGTCATATCTTGCACCTTTTCAATTTTACACCTTGATTTGGATGCTAGACTAGTTATGGTTTCTATATCCCCATACAATACAGCATCTACCGCCTCTCTGATATTTTCATTTGTTGTAGCAAACACATTATTGGTTTCCATATGCAAGTTGTTGTGTTATTTTCGCTTTTTCTTTTTAAGTGTTTTATGTTTACGATGCAGTTTTAATGGTTTCCGTAGATGGTTTGTATGGATAAAGAACTCCTCTAAATGAAATAGGATCTGTTTACTAATTACCTTATCTACTTCCATTTCTTTTGGTGGTTTAAGTACAACTTCATACTCGGAAGAATATAATTGGTCTAGCATGTTCCTTTTAAACGAAGATGAATCTGTTAGTGATATAAAGGCTTTGCTATATCTATTTACCATTTCGTAGTAAGGTATAGAATAATAATATGGTTTGACGTTAATATAATATACATTAGACTGAACCATTAAAGGATGTTCTTGATCGTCTATAAAACATATTTGTGTTTGTTTTGGAATATTACAGCATTTTAATAAATCATCTACCTTTTTATCATTAGAGGTACGACACCATTCAATTATTTCACCATGCACTTTAAACGCAGACACAATATTATCAAATACTTTCTCTCGCAACTTATAGTTAAAATATTCTGTGATCATTTCTACCCAACTTCTAGGACCTTGATTATTGGTAAATATGAATATCTTATCACACAGTCCTTTTTGTTTTTGTTCTATGATATAGGATAATATGCTGATAATCTCTGGTCTTAAAAATTCTGGAAATAAATCTAACAATTCAAAAAAATGATATTTATCACGCATACCATATATACTATTTAAAACCTCCCAAAATATGCCTAATTCTACAAAATGACCCAATGTTTCGTCCACATCAAATACTACTATACTGGCAAAGCTATTCATAGTGTTTAGAGAGAATTAAATATGATATAGACATGCTAAATGAAAAATATCATTAATATATATATACATATATATGTTGTGTGCCGTTAACAGTCAAGATTATAAAATAATTCTTCAATATTATGGTATTAATACAAATAGTTTATTGCCAAACGAAATACAACAAAAAGCTCATATATTATTAACTACAAAATTATGTAAATGTATTAATAATATGCCTACTGAGAAACGTAGTCCGAATAGTGATCGTTATAGAATGGCAACCCACGATAAAATACATCGTTATAAAAAATTAACAAAAAGAAAACGTGTTATATATAATCATGAATGATACGGTTATGGAAAAGGTGATGGATGCATTAGATAATGATGAACATGCTAATTTATTACATGAAACTACTGACACCATTGAAGAGAAAAAACATACCATATTATTAAATTTACAGTTGCCTCCAAAAACACACCTCAAATATTTAAATACCTTAAAATCATACCAGTTTGTAGATGAATTACCTGATATGAAGTATGGTAGCTATATACGATGGATAAATATTACTAATGTAGAAAACTTTAAATTGACCAATGGAGGTATAGTATGTGAAATAAAAATAGGTGAACATGGAATACTCATAGTTTGTAAAAATAATATGAATAGGTTTTTCCAATTAAATATGAATGAAAATCTTATCTTTAGAAAAATGACGAATCAAGAACTAGTATTGTTGTCAGCATTAGACTATATTAGTAAAAAAACGTAATATTACGGAAAATCGTATTTTAGATGAATATAGAAAATGGACAATTTAAGAATGTCCATTTTTGAATAGCTGAAGTTTTTTTGAGAATTTCAGAAAAAAAATAAAAAAAAGGCGAAGATCGATGTATGACAGCATATATGGTGTGATTTTACATATCATCAAAATGTGTGTTTTTCAAAAAACTAATCCAAAAACAGTTTAAGTGCATATTTTCTTGTTGCTATATAATGCATATTCGGCAACCAAAACATGCAAAAAATATGCACTCTAAATTTACGTGCACACATTGTGCCTATTCATGTAGTCGCAAGTCGTTGTGGGATCAACATTTGTCTACAGCAAAACACCAAAAAGCAACACAATCAACCGATTGTCAACCGGAAAATATGCAACCGAAAGTGAAATTTAGTTGTAGTGGATGTAATCGTGAATACAAACAAAGGTCAGGGCTTTGGAGACATAAAAAAACATGTGTTGCGATAGAAGAAGACGTAAATACAAATATGGTGGTCATTGTGAAAGAATTAATGAACCATATGAAAATACAATCAGATCAATTACGTGATCAAAACAAGATAATAAATGAATTAATTCCCAAGATAGGCAACAATAACAATAACAAGTTTAACGTAAATCTCTTTTTAAATGAACAATGCAAGGATGCCATTAACATGTCTGATTTTTTAGTATCTCTTAAAATACAATTGCCAGATATTAATTATGTCAAAAATTCAGGATTAATGGAAGGTATAAGTAATGTATTTATTAACGGATTAAATAAACTGGATACCTCAAAACGCCCAATACATTGTACAGATGTTAAGCGAGAAACCCTTTATATCAAAAATAACAATGAATGGGGACGAGATGATCGTAAAGAGAATATCAAATCTGTTATAGGAGATCTTGCTCAAAAACATCGCCTAGCAATGTCCATATGGGAATCCAATAATCCTGAATGGTCTAAAACCGAAAAAGGAAAAGACGAATATATTACATTAGTACAGCAATTAATGTGTAATGTACAAGAACAAGGTTCTGAAAACAAGATAATAAGGAATATTGCAAAATCATCGGTTATCAACGATACATTAAAAATTAATATGTAATTATAATAAATGGTAACCAAAAAGAAAAGCCGATCTGTATATAAATTAAAAATAAAATCAAGTAAAACACGTAAACATAATGCTTCCAACGATCCAATTTGTTCCAATTATTTCAAAAGCATATCGTTTGATACCTCTTATAATTTATTAACCGATGCAGACATTCATAAATATAATGTACATACCAAATCTGAATATAGTCCTAAAAAAGACTTTTATACGTATATTAATTATGGTTGGTTAGAACAACATAAAAATATACCAGAAAACAAATATTATTCACAAATAGATAGTTTTAGAGTAGTACAAGAAAAAGTAAACTATGAACTGATTGACATAGTGAATACATACATAAAAACCAATAAAACATCCAAATCCGAACAAGTGAAGGCATTATATAATTCATTGTTACACGAGGATCCACGTATGTTAAAATCGCACATGACAAATACCATGCAAAACATTGACGATATGACAAGGAATGGTACTCTATATGAGTTATTAGCTAATTTTAATAAAAACGAAATAATTGCATGGCAATCACCTATTGTATTTACTGTAGAGGTAGATGATAAAGACGTATCTACATGTAGATGTAAACTAAACGAACCAATATTATCTATATATGACTATACTATTTATGTTTCAGACCCTGCGGATACATCAGAAGATGGTATATATAAACGCAAATTCAAAGAAAAATACCTTTCCTTTATAGACCAGTTATTTGACTCATGTTTAGGAAAACATCATGGACTATCGTCACATGATGTATGGGATATTGAAAATATCTTGTTGAATGCAATGGCGTGTGATAGAAGCGACGTTCCTTCTGAATATTATAATAAAATGAATGTATCGAAATCATTGGATTATGGATTAGATTGGAAACGATTTTCTAAAGATTTAGGATTTGATAAACCTCCATCTTTTTACATATCTGGAAACCCAGATTACATAAAGTGTATTATGAATGAGCTTACAAGTAACTGGAAAACTAAAAAGTGGATTACTTACTATAAGTATATACATTTAAAACAAATGATTGTGTTTGATGTAAAATTATACGAATTATATTACGAATTCTTTAAACATTATGTGGAAGGTTCCCAAGCGATTTATCCTAAACCATTAAGACCAATCATATCGATGTCTTTATGTTTCAATGAAATGCTAACGGATGAATATGTATCCAAAAATAACAATACAGAAACAAATGAGATGGTAAATATTATGTGTAGAGACTTACTAGAAGTATTTAAGAAAATTCTTAATAAAAATGATTGGTTATCTCCTTCTACAAAAAAATATGCATTACAAAAATTAGACAAAATAAATATTGTTATTGCTCGTCCAGAAAAAATACAATCTGATCCAAATATTCGCTATGATAATAAAGACGTATGGGGAAATATGTTGAAAGTTACGCAATGGAGATATAAAGAAATGGTTAAACGTGAAGGAAAATCCAGTATTGAATATTCACGTATTGACTGGAGATATTTTAAATTAAGTGGGAAACAATGTTATATTGTAAATGCTTTTTATACGCCCACTGAAAACAGTATATATGTTCCTTTAGCATATTTACAAAAACCATTTATAGACCCATATGTGAGTGGAGGGATTGAAAGAAATTTAAGTACTATTGGATATACCTTGGCGCACGAAATGAGTCACAGTTTAGATGATATGGGAAGTAAATATGACTATAAAGGAAACATGAAAAATTGGTGGACTGAAATGGATAGAACTATATTCAATAAAAAAATAAATGATGTAGTTAAGCAGTATGAATCCACTGCGTTAAAAGACGGAATTAAACTAGATGGTACATTAAGCACTGGAGAAAATTTAGCAGATATATCTGGTTTAGCAATATGTACGGAGTATTTGAAATTATACCACGATTTTAACGAATATCCTAAAAAATTAAGTTATTTATCATATAGATTGTTTTATACGTATATTGCTATTGCAAACCGACAAAAAATATATCACGATGCATTGAAAAGTCAGTTAAAAATAAATCCTCATCCATTCAATAAATATCGGACAAATTGTCCTTTAGTTAGAATTAAAATGTTTAGGACAATAATGGATATTAAGGAAAAAGATAAAATGTATTGGCGTTCTAATGATATTATTTGGTAATTAATTAAGAAAAAATATTTACTATATATATAATGGCAAGAGTAACTCGTCGTAATACCCGAAAATCACGAAGCATGTCACGTCGTAAGGGTCGGAAGGGTATGTCTGCGGCATCCCGTTCCGCATCTCGTTCCGCATCTAAAGCTGCTGCGGCGTCTAAAGCAGCATCTAAAGCCGCCGCAGCAGCGGCTGCGAAAGCAGCATCCGCTTCACGTAGTGCTGCTGCGTCCCAATCACAATCTAAAGCTGCCTCTGCACAGCGTGCGGCACAAGCTGCCGCACAACGAGCAGCACAAGCTGCTCAAGCGGCATCCAGATCGGCGTCTATGCATAGACAAGCACAACAGTCACGGGAATAATTTTAATCATATTAAACAAAATTTCATATTTATTATAATGTATATAAATATGATGTTAGCAGTATTACCAATTACTAAATCCTCCACCAAGTTCGTTGGCAGCCATAGGTTCTGAAAATCCGGGTGTTGTTGCTTGTGGTTTAGAAGTAGGTTGTTGTTGGTACATTTGATTGAAATCAGGACTTTGTTCAGACGGCATAGATGGGATTTGTAAAGAAACATTTTGATTGGTTGGCAACAATTGAGCATTGTCCAACTGGTCATGGGATGCATGATTATATTGTGATGAAAGGGGTTGAAGTACTTTGATTTCGGTATTTTGAGAACCATCTGTATTCGTTCTGCCATGCCATGCATCAATTAATCTATCAAAAATGATATTTACTTTTGCACCTATTTTGGTTTGCATGGTTAATAGTAATATAACAAATGGTAATAAGAAATTGGTAGTATCTCCTTCATGTACATAATTAACACCGCTATAGGTTGGAATATATTTAATCGCTTTATTAGAAAAATACATGGCTAAAATCATATAGACAATTTGTAGAATGATTTCCACAACAAGTTCAACGGAACCTTTACTGTGATCTTCTTCAGGAACCGCATATCTAACAGACTTAAGTATCAGTACACACGGTATGATTGCTATAACAATGTATTGTATCATGTTTAACATTTCTGCTTTACTGTCAAAATCCATATTAAACACCGTATTAATGAACCCTTGATTTTTATTTTTAATTACGTCATTTACACTATCCATATGACTTATAAAAAGAAATTAAAAAGATTTATTTGTAATTATTGTAAGGGATGCTTAAAAATTTAGTGAAACACGCAAAATTAGGAAAAGATGGTTCTGAACATGACGAGAATCAATATTTATCTCTAATTTCTGACATATTAAAGGAAGGATCAATCGTGTCAGGACGCAATGGAACTACCAAAATGATATATGGATCGGCAATGCATTTCTCTTTAGAGAATAATACCATACCTATTTTGACAACAAAGAAACTTGGATGGAAAACTTGCCTTAAGGAACTTTTATGGTTTATAAAAGGCAGCACAGACAATACGGTGCTACAAAAAAATAATGTCAAGATATGGAATGCACATGCTTCTAGATCATATTTAGACAGTTGCGGACTAAATCATTTAGAAGAAGATGATTTAGGTCCGATATATGGTCATCAGTGGAGACATTTTAATGCTCCTTACGAAGGTAAAGATACAGATTATACAGGGAAAGGGGTAGATCAATTGGCGTACGTGATAGAGCAATTATCTGATCCTGTGAAACGAACTTCACGTCGTATTGTAATGGGTTCATGGAATCCATGTCAACTAGACGAAATGTCTTTGCCTCCATGCCATGTATTATGTCAATTTAATGTAAATGGCAATAAGCTATCTTGTAGTTTATATCAACGAAGTGGTGATGTCGGCCTAGGTGTTCCATTTAATATAACTTCTTATTGTTTTTTAACGCATTTACTCGCACATCATTGTAATCTCCATGCTCATGAATTTATATATTATTTAGGAAATTGTCATATATACGACGATCATATAGAAACATTAACAACCCAGTTAACAAAAAAACCATATACGTTCCCAAAATTATTTTTTGACGAGAAAAAGAATAACATTGAGGACTATATGGTATCGGATTTTAATGTTAAGGATTATACACATCACGAACCTATTATTATGCAAATGCGTACATAATACTATTATTTATTACATTTTATAAATATATGAGTGGTAGTTCATCATTGTCTGCTGCCAAACGGAGACGTAACAATGTTCCTGTGAACCCATCTTCAAAGATTGTACAAGAGGTACCGAAAAAGATACCACATCCTTTAGATATATTAAAGTATCATGAATTGCGGATTCGGAGTTTAGAAGGACAACTTAAAGCAAGTATGGAAAAACAAGCAGGTATGGAATCCTTGATGTCCATGTACAAGAATGAATTATCAAGTTTGTCTTCTAAAGTTAATAAGGTTTCCGTGGATAAACCAACGATATCCACCTTTAGCAACCTACAAATAAACGATGATCCAATCATAGAAGAGAATGTGGATTCTGGGTCGGATGGATCTGATTAATATATATAAATCGTTTAGTAATGTAAAAGAAAAAGATTGATACTAATAAATGAAAACAATTTTACAATTATTAGTATTTTGTGTCGTATTATTTATATATATTCATGTATACTTTCATAATAAAACTAGTAACCATTTAGAAATATACGAATTATTTGAACCATCAAAAGAAAAGTTAGAAGAAGTATGTGATATTAGACAGCCTGTGATTTTTGAGTATCCTAACGAAGAGTTATTAACCAAATGTACCCGAAAATATATACAACAAACATATGGTGCGTTTGAAGTAAAAATAAGAAATTTACATATAGACCCTGATAGTCGAGAAGAAATGTATATACCAATCACATTAACTAAATCACATATAGCAATAAAGGAAGATACAGATAAAAAATATATAGTTGAAAAAAACTACGATTTTTTAGAAGAGACAGCTATGAATAAATTATTTAAGTGTAACGATCTTTTATTGCGTCCTAAGCTAGTTGTAAAATGTTTATATGATATAATGTTTGCAAACACTGGTGTTAGAACACCGTTTAGATATGAAGTTAATTATCGTAATTTTTATATGGTTACCGAAGGGAATGCTACTATTAAATTAGCTCCTCCTAAAAGTAAAAAATATTTATATCATATGGAAGATTATGAAAATTTTGAGTTTAGTACCCCAATAAATCCATGGGAGGTTCAGAAGCAGTATGAAGATGATTTTGACAAAATAAAATGTTTAGAAGTGAATGTCAAACAAGGAACCATTATTTATATACCGGCATATTGGTGGTATAGTATAGAATTTGGTGAACAAACGTCCATTGCTATCTTCAAATATAGAACAATCATGAACAACGTAGCAATTCTTCCAAAATTAGTCATGCGATTGCTACAAAATCAAAATATTAAACGAGAAATGTTACCAACATTTAAGACACAATAAATCGTGTGTTTAAAATTATAAAAACAGTTGTATAGTAATATATAATATATCTATATGGATCCAACCGAAAAACAAATTAGTTTAATTGTAGAACGCAAATATCGTGTAATATCAAAAATTGGTGAGGGAACATTTGGAAAGATATTCAAGGGGATAAATATACATACTAATACGTATGTTGCCATTAAAATTGAAAAAACTACGGACAGCAATTTATTAATGTATGAGGCCAAAATATATAAAAATTTAGAACAGACAAAGGGAATACCTAAAATGCTTTCTTTTGGCAAAGAAGGTAAATTTAATTATTTAGTATTGACTATGTTTGACGAATCGTTGGATGAGTTGAAGGATATATGTGGAGGGACTTTATCATTAAAAAGCGTTTTACACATTGCCTTACAAATTATAGAAAAACTGAGAGATATACATAATAATGGTATTATTCATAGGGACATTAAACCTGAGAATTTTATAATAGATAGAAAGACAAATGATGTATATGTGATAGATTTTGGGCTTGCAAAAAGATATTTAGATACAGATAATAGCCACATAATAATGGAAAATAATAGAAAACTTACAGGAACTGCTCGTTATGCTAGTATAAACAATCATAATGGATTATGTCCTTCTAGACGTGACGATTTAGAATCCTTGGGGCATGTATTGATATATTTATTAAAAGGATGTCTTCCGTGGCAAGGAGTACATGATGATGAAAAGGAAACTAAATATAAAATGATTGGTGACGTAAAACAAAAAACGAATCTTTTAGAACAATTTCCAGATATACAAGGAGAGTGGCTAACATATATGTTATATTGTAGAACATTAGAATATGACGAAGATCCAGATTATGAATATTTAATAAACATATTTAACAATCTAAACAAATTACATGGATTTGAAAAAGATAATATGTATGATTGGAACGGTGAATTAAAATAATAATGATTTAAAGACATTTTATAAAGGTACTGTATTATAATATGTCTGTCACCGAAGCCCGAATGAATGGTCGTGTAAAATGGTTTAACAATAAACGTGGGTATGGCTTCTTGTCGTGTAATAACGAGAAAGATTTGTTTGTCCATCATTCTGCTATCAAAACGGGAGAAGACCAATTTAGGTATCTTGTAGAGGGCGAGTACTGTGAATTTGACATTTCAAAAACGGATAAAGAAACCGCCATGAACGTTACAGGACCACATGGTGGGAAGCTGATGTGCGAAACACGTTATGAGCGTCGTATGACAGACGAATCTCGTACATTGGATGGCAATGACTTGGACAAAGGCAAAGGCAAAGGCAAGGGCAAGGGCAAGGGCAAAGGCAAAGGCAAAGGCAATAGTATAAGTAAACCAGTTACAATGCAAAATGATTGCGTATGTGATTCTAGTGACTGGAAATCTGATGTAAAAGCACCAGCAGAAGCACCAGCAGAAGCACCAGCACCAGCATCAGAATAAATCAGATAAGTATATCTATAATAATGTTCATATTTAATAAAAAAATGAATATGAAATATATAAATAGAACCCATAATATATAACATGTGTTCAAAACCTACAGCAATGAGTCTTTTTTCGGGAATGGGCGGAGATTCGCTTGGAATTCAAGAGGCAGGATTTGATGTTATTGCTTTTAATGAATTTGATAAAGCGGCTATTAAAACCCATTTAATGAATTTCCCTGGATCAGTTCTGATTGAGAATTCCAATGAAAAAAAATCAAAAGATAAGATTAACATTCAACATATTCCTGATGAAATATTCAGTGAATATAGAGACAAAGCGGATTTGATATTTGCAGGACATCCTTGTCAAGGATTCTCTAATGGAGGGAAAAAAATGCCAGACGATCCTCGCAACACCTTATTTCGTGAGTTTGTGCGTGTATCTAGAGTAGTTAGACCAAAATTCATTATTGGTGAAAATGTAGATGGACTATTAAGTAGAAAAACCGCAACAGGTGAAAAATATATGGATGTCATAGAATCCGAATTTGATGCGATTGGATATAATATAGTATATAAAGTATGTCATGCGGTTAACTATGGTGTACCTCAACTTCGTAAACGATTAGTATATGTCGGGGTTAGAAAAGATTTAAATAAAACGTTTTCATTTCCAGAATTATCATTAAATAGTAATTTAACACATATTATACATTTTAATATGGAAGGCGCCATTAAAATTGATCCATATGATTTTGACATGTCTTCTATTCCAGATGAATGTATAATAAAAGATTTGAATAATAACGAAGTTGAAATACCCGAACAGGTTCATCCTTATTTACGATTAAAAACAAAAATTAGAAATCAAGAATATAATGGGAAAACATATTCAAATACTTTATCTTTCTCAAAACGTGATTCACCTATCCATTGCGAAATTATAGATATTAGGAAACCTAGCAAAACGATTATTTGTACATATGATCATCAGCCTAGACTATTTGTTCCTCTACAAAATAAAAACGGATATTATTTAAGATGCATCCTACCAGATGAGTTAAAACAGATACAAGGGTTCCCAGAGGATTTCAAACTATGTGGAACCCGAAAAGACAAAATAAAACAAATAGGGAATGCAGCTCCGCCTCCATTAATAAAAGAAATAGTAAAAACATTAAAAGCGATGTAGGAAACGAATTGGTCTTGTTAAAGTTAATAAAATCTAGATCCACACATTTAGTCACTTGTAAATCATTTTTATTAAATACAGATTACTTTTTTTTCATACCCTTATGTTTTCTTGTTTATTTGGCACCTTTATAAATTGACAAAAACAGAACTTTTAGAGAAGTGTGAATAAATTGGAATTAAAAAAGTCTAAGTCAAAAAAACAAATGTGTATTAATTGATTCCATCAGCCCTCCACCCCATCTCCCCCGTGCCCCCTGTCATCTCCCTCACAAACCAAAAAAGGATGTAAACACCAAAAGAAGTGTAAACTCCAAAAAATTGAAATACTTTGTGACTTAAAATAGAAAAGTGTACAACAACCTATCAAGCGAAAACAATGTCAAAGAACAATATGAAGTGGTGTGTGGCGAAGCTGTCCGAGAAGTATGGATTTCCAACGGAAGAAGCCTTGGCGTATTTGGAGTCGTGCGAGACGAAAAAAGCGAAACGTGAAGTGCCAGCGTTTCCGTTGCCATATTGCGGAATGGTGTGCGAAGATTGGTGCAAAGCAGTAAGGTTTAATCGTGGTCTAATGACACAATGCACGAACACGTACAAGAAAGGCGAGATGTACTGCAGTACGTGTACAAAGACGGTGGATCCGGATACAAACAAACCAAGCTTTGGATTAATTACGGAGCGTAGCGAAGCAGACTGGAAAAGTCCAGACGGGAAGTCACCAGTCGTGTATGGGAATATTATGTCTAAACTAAAATACCAGAATGAACCTTTGAACGAAGATATGGTAAAAGCAGAGGCAAGTAAATTCGGATGGAGCGTACCCGAAACAGAATTTGTCCCATCTCCAGCACGCAAAGGACGTCCTGCAAAAAAAGCGGCACAAGAAAGCGAGGAAGGACCGAAGAAACGTGGACGCCCTGTAAAAACCAAACCGGTGACGGTAGGTGAGACAGGGGATGATCTGATTGCATCACTTGTAGCACAAGCAAAGTTACAAGAGACCATCACACCGCCTGCGGAAGAAGAAACAGCACCGCCTGCGGAAGAAGAAACAGCACCGCCTGCGGAAGAAGAAACAGCACCGCCTGCGGAAGAAGAAACAGCACCGCCTGCGGAAGAAGAAACAGCACCGCCTGCGGAAGAAGAAACAGCACCGCCTTCTGAAAAGTCAGACAAGGTAAAAAAAGCACAATGCAAAGTAAGTGTATACACGAAAGAGTTCAATGCTGGAATATCTAAGGAAGTATCTTCAGATGAAGAAGAAAAAAAACCAAAAAAATCCAAAGAGGTAAAACAAGGAGCAAAAGAGGCAAAGGAAGCAGAGAAACAAGCAGCAAAAGAGGCAAAGGAAGCAGAGAAACAAGGAGCAAAAGAGGCAAAGGAAGCAGAGAAACAAGCAGCAAAAGAGGCAAAGGAAGCAGAGAAACAATCAGCTAAGCAGGCGAAAAAAACAGCTAAGCAGGCGAAAGACGCCGAGAAAGAATCAGCAGAAAAACTGGCGAAAAAAGACGCAGAGAAACTAGCGAAAAAAGGAGTAGAAGAACTGGATTCGGAAGGAGAATTATCAGAGGAAGATGAAGTCTCTGTGATGAAGTTTAATTACAAAGGGAAAGATTATTTGCGAGAAGTGAAAGCGGAAGAGGAATCAGAGGATGTAATAGTGTATGATTTTGAAACGCAAGAAGAATTAGGTACATGGGATGGGAGTAACATTAAATTTGCGTAAGTTGATGATCTATTAGAGTAATTCTTTAAAAAAAATAAAAAATGAAATGCGGATTAACTCCAAATTTCTATTTTTTTATTTACAAAATATTCAAATACTTACTGATATCTCAATATTGTACCATGTTATTTTGAACATGAAGCATTATTCAAATACTTACCGATATATCATTATGCTACCGATATCTCATTAATAGTATATTATGAACCCACCCTGTAAAAAAGATGTTTTTTTTCAACCAGTTTTGTTTTTTTATGATTTTTTCAACGGTATTATAATAGAGATTGCGTGGTACTATTCATATGGTAGAATGCGACGGCACATTGGGCATTTGTCATTTTCAAAGGCAATCATTTGAGAATGGCATTGTAGACACAAGTTGTGTCCGCAAATGGTTTCGCAATCAGTGTGTTCGTGACATACACAGCAAATGTCCCAAGCTAATTGTACAGGAGAAGTAGCAGATGAGGCAATCATGCAAGCAACATCATCGTCTATGGATTGTTTGTGAAGATTTTCTGGATATTTGAAAAGTTGTCCAATGCGACTGTATTTCAAGGTCCCGATAGAGGTGACAGTTTGCGAAATTTCCTCGTATTCTGCGTAAATCCAAAAGGTTTTGAGTTGTTTGAATGCAGCGGTGTATGCGTAAGTGAGTTGAATGAGAATGGCTCTGTTAGGTTTTTTGTATATGCGAACAACGGTCTTGACGTTGTCAATGGACTTGATACCGTGAATGGTAATCACGGTGCGTGTGTGGAGAGCACTTACCAATCGGTCTGCAAATACTCTGTCACTCCAGTTGAGTGGAGGGGGGTGTTTGTCACCGGCTTCTTGGTCACTGGCTTCTTGGTGACCGGCTTCTTGGTCACCGGCTTCTTGGTTGCGGATCCAGCGGATCAGTTGCGGAGGCTGTTCTTCTTCTTCGTCGGCATCGTCGTCGGTATCGTCGTCGGCATCGTCGTCGGCATCCGGGATAAGTGCATGTAGCTCGGTGCGGAAATCTTGGGTGTCGTTATCTTGTTCATTACCAAAGACCTCATGGTAATCTTCAATGTCAACCCATGAAACCCTCTGACCGAGGGACGCAGCTGCATCAGGGATGTTGAATGCAGCTAATGCCGCCAGCGAGTGCGACAAGAGGGGAGCGGTAGTGGAGGTGTTTTCACCAGACATGTTAAATAGCATTTGACACGTATCATCTATTACTTGAAAAGTATTTCAATTTTTTACATTCATCACAATGTTTTCAATTTACATAAAAAAATGAAATGTTTAAATAGAAATAACATATCACGGATAATGCTACCATATAAGAATACACACCAGATTATTCGTGCTAGATATACAGAATATCAATATTTCATTGTTCCAAAAGAGTGGAATATAGAAAGCATTGATGTTAAAATGGGTTATTTATATCATAGAGGGTTTGCTTGTGATGGATCTGAAGATGTAGATATGGAGTGTCATCATGATACGTATAGCGAGTTTAAACGTCCTGACTCTGTTGAAGTGGTTGATTATCCAGAGTTATTTGATTGTATCCCCCAACAACATCTACTTAACAAATAAATTATATTAGTATGTATTTGAAATCACACCTTCATATTTTTTAACATTATTAAAAAATGAAATACTTAGTCATTAAATTGAAACGAAATGCCTTTTTTATAGAGTAAATGCATTATGAAACCATGGAGCAATTTACAAATTACTTGACACGCAACGGATTATCACGTAAAGAATACCAAGAGAAAGGAGTCTTGTGGTGTAAAGACGTGGAAAAGAACGGAGTCAAGATCAACGGACAAATAGTTCGTTCTGGAATACTATCGGATGAAATGGGACTAGGAAAAACCATCCAAATGATCGGAATTATATTGGAGAATTTCAAATTACATACTTTAATCGTCCTACCAAAAGTGTTGTTAGAACAGTGGAGAAATATAATTCATACTACATTAGGACACAAACCGTTGATATTTCATGGGACATCAGCAAAAGACATACTTCTACATGAGCTGTATAATGCCCCTATTGTACTCACTACCTATGGAATGCTTTCTAAAATGAATGGAAAGTCCCTCCCTGTAGAATATAACCTATTACACAACATAGTATGGGACAGGATCATTTTTGACGAAGCACATCACTTGCGAAATCGCAATACACGTAATCATAAAGCAGCCGTTGTCATTAAAGCAAGCCATAAATGGTTAGTGACTGGAACACCAATACAAAATACAATAACAGATTTGTATGGTTTGTGTTCAGTGTTAGGTATCGCACAAACTTATTTCACCAAACAGGATGAGATGAATATAATTGTTTCAAATCTTCTCTTAAAACGGACGAAAATACAAGTTGGTATTGAAATGCCTACTCTAACACATCATATGGTGTCTGTAACATGGGAAAATGAAAAAGAAAGACAGATCGCATCCGATATACATGAACAGCTTCATTTCAATAAAAAGGTACATATATCGGACATAGATTCATATTCCGTTATGCATCCGTTTACTGTAATGCATCGTGCAAAACAGTCCTGTATTAGTATGACAATGTTACCATATGAACACGATAATGGATATCAAAGCAAAATAAACAAAGTGATTGACATGATTGTAGAGAGAAAAGATAACGGATCCGCAAAATTAGTGTTTTGCTTTTATCATGTTGAAATGGATATTATTGTAAAATCTCTTTCTGATAAGGGAATGTGTGTAGCTAAATTTGACGGACGAACACACCAATCCATACGAACCAAACTATTGTCTGCGGAGTTGGATGTTCTTGTGTTACAAATTAAAACCGGATGTGAAGGTCTTAATTTACAACAATTCAATGAAGTCTATTTTGTATCTCCACAATGGAATCCAGCAGTGGAAGACCAAGCAGTCGCTCGTAGTCATCGCATTGGACAAGACAAACCCGTTCAAGTATATAGTTTTAATATGGAAGGATTTCAAGAGGATCAGGTATGTAACGACACTATGGATACCTATATCCACAATACACAACAATACAAACGAGGATTGTATTTGTAATTTATGTATATTCACATATTATTAATAATCCCTACCCTGTAAAAAAATAATTTTTTTATTGATTTTTTTCTATTCTAATCAAAACAATCTAACACTTACACCTTTCGTCTAATAGTTACCTTTTGCGGATGAAATTAATCGGTTTCTTCTAGATTTCCTGTTGCTGTTTGCGACGTGTTGCCGCTGTCAGCTTGCCAATCCCAATTTGCCAATGTGTTATCAACCAGTGCTAGTTCGTCAAATCCAGAAATAACATCCTCGTGATCTTCTACCATTTGGAATGCGTCTGGATCAGCTACCGAGCGCATTAGCTCTGGTTGGGAGAGGTCTTCCTCCTCTTCCGTTTCCGTATCAGAGTCGCCCCAAATCACCACCTGTTTTTTCGGCATACTGACCGATTTTGCATCGCTGATTGAGCGTTTCACACGTGGGTTGGACGCAACCGAGGCGCAACGAGACAGCACCGGCATATCGGTGAGAAGAGGCAACTGTGTTGGCGTCAATGTAGAATGGTCATCTTCTACTTCTCCTTCTTCCAACGCCCCTTCTGGCGCAGATTCTGTCTCACCTGCGATAGAAGCATCCAAGTCCGCAAAAGTGCGAAACAACACCTTCTGGGAAGATTTAAACCCGGATGCGTCTGTCCGTGCACGTTTCATAGGAGCGTGTTTGATTGGTGGAGGAGGCAACACCGCAGATGTAGATGAACCTAACGGGGTAAGCGGTGGGAAACCCGATGGCGGTTGAGGAGGTGGGATCGTCGGCGGTTGAGGAGGTGGGATCGTCGGCGGTTGCGGGCCAGACGTCAGTTTGGACAGCTGTACGGTGAGGTCGTCGATGTCTGCTTGTTGTTCACGAATGACACGATGAAGATCCACAACCTCGGCGGTGAGCGGCTTTTTGTTTTCGTTGACAATCCAATACCAACGTTCATGAAAGTGTAACTTAGCTTTCTTACCTGGGTCGTTGATAGCAGCAAGCATCTCGGTGGCGGCCGGCGTCTCGTACCACACATCAAAGTGAACGAACGCAATGTAGAAGGTCCATCCGTCGGGCGTCTTCTTCTCAAGCAAGTCGACACGGCTTACATGTCCAATCTGCTGGTAGTGAAACTGCTTGGCGATGAAGTCCTTGATATTGTCTACGAATGACGCACCAGACGTTCCCAGAGACGAAGGTACAGACCGAGTGTCCACCCGAGGAATGTACAGCGACATGTCGCAGTTCTGTTTGGGAGCGTAGTTCGTTGACATTGCCATGATGAGAAGTAGTAGTTGAGCGGGTTTGAACTTTGAGTTTGAGCGTTTGTAAGTGGTTAACACCTATTATATTAATCTCAAAAAGTATTTCAATTTTTTGAGATTATCACTGGATTGTGGTTTACATAAAATTATTGAAACCCTTTTTTCATGTCTATTGCAACACAGCCGTTATCCTGAAAAATTGAAATACTTTTTATCTTTAGGATAATAGATGTACTAAAGACGATTTAACATTAAACTACCATGAAGGACCCACTTGTTACCGAATTTGAAGAGCTGATCTTGTGCACATGCTGCGAACGACACAAGAAAAAACGCCCAACGCATATCGGACATCTACATCAACCATATCCCATACAATCAGACAACGAAGAGGAATGCAATTGCACATGTCGTCATCGGTTGAGAATGATTTGCCGAGAACTATGCGGTTGCACATGGATTGATACAGAACCATCGGAAATTCAAGAGCTGCACCTCCCGAGCAGATAAGCCAATAAAAATATTATCCTCCTATATTCTTATCTTTACATTCACCATTTCTTTTCTTTTTGTTGACCTTTCGCTAAATTATAAATATTAAAACTTACTGATATCTCATTTGTACTATGTTTATCGTATAATATTATGGTTAAATACATCCCAAGTTTGTTTCTTTCAACTATTACTAAATAATACGTCAACAGTTATACCATGTGTATTTAATTAATATACAATATTAATTTGTGACATTTCACTCTCATATAGACATACATATTTACATAAATGTCCAGATAAGCATAACTGCTATAAAAATATCCAAATACAAGAATTTCACCACTTCATACAAATATTGGGGAATCATATAAAATAAAATGTATCATGTTTTCCCAAGCATTTTTTGAATATGTGTTCCTTTGATACCACTCGTAACATGCTTTAGACATTTCTTTCCATTTATCAGGAGTAATGTTATTAGTAATACGTTTAAACTCATCCGGTGTATTTGCTTTTAAATAATGTATGTTTTCAACTGGTGGATCGTAATAAGAAGTTATATTAACATCTTGCGTAATAATAGGCACGGTCCCAAACGCCATCAATTCCACCTCACGATGACATTTTTTACCAAATCCCCTCATACATAAACCATACTTTGAGTTACGTAATTTGTTTAAATATTGTTCCTGTGTAAATTTGTATGTCTTCCCTTTTGTACAATGATATTCTGAAATAACATTTTCCCAATTTAATTCACTAGTTCTATATTTTTCTTGAACGGGATTTTCAAAGTTTCCAATAAAAATACTTTCAATCTCTCTATCATCATAAGATAATACCCCTTTGTTATCCAATATGGCATCTAGTATATCTGGACGTCTGGCCCAAAATATCCATGGTTCTACTCTTGTATTTGATATTTCCTTTCCCTCAACATTTACATCACCATTACCTAGCAACAAAAGATCACTTACCTCGTTATTCATCCATCTTAAGGTTGGTCTGTCATATAATAATACGGATGGATTTAACCAACAATGTCCAGTTTTGTCTGATAATTCTATATCTACATCTTTGTTATGTTTTTTAAACAAATATGGTAAAATTCTAAAACTGTCGTTGGCATGATTATATTGTCCTGACATTGGTTGAGCAGGAATCCTTATAATCCATTTGTCATGCATTACTCTGTGTATAATTGAAAGTTCTTTGTATTTTTTTGCTTCTTTTAATTTTTCTAAGAAAAATAAGTTAAATTCTTCAAATTTTTTATCCTTGGTATTATAATGTGTATGTATAAATTTTAATGGGTTATTTTTATAACATATGATATTATTAGTAACAATGACATTTTGTTTAATGTGATCTTTATTCAACCCATGAATAAACCTCCATGTTTGCATGTTGTAATGTTCGCCAAATTCAAAATATGTATCCTTATGATGTTTCACTAAATCTTCTATGGAGGCTTGATCAAAAAATCTGGAAGTCTTTGTATATTTTTTCCATAAATTAGGTACTTCTTTACATGACGTCCATAACATTCCACCATTATAATATCCGTATGTATCTGTAATATTTTTTTTCATATAATGTGGTGATACACCTAAATTATAGGTTTTAATAGAAGAGGGTAATTCTATTTTATCAAATACAATTATATCACTATCCAAAAATAATACGTCCTTATCCTTTTTTAGAGAGTATTCTATTACACTCGCTTTTGCCATTTGAAATTCACTCCAAAGGTTTTTTGCTTCCATTTGTTTTCTGTTTAAATTACTATATTTATCCAGTTCTACAAACCACGTGATATTTAATTTGGGTTTAGGGGTTGATTGTTCTATATATTCCTTTGAGTTACTATCACATAAAATATACATATTTGCGTTTGGATGATGTAATGATAAAGATAAAAGCATTCCTAATAATTCTTGACGACACGATTGTGTATTTATAGTACAAAAGGACGATGGATATGTCATTATTATAATAATATATTATAAGAATAATAATATAATTTATACGCAGTTGGGTCATGGTGGACAAATACAATACTATTTATTGGACTTTTAATGGACAGTGTCGGTAGTTGGTACTAGTACCGTCGTGACAACCTACCACATTATTTAAAAATATATTGTCGTCAAACTATTATAGTGGTTATTGTTATTAATTACTAATATATGTATATGGAATACATTATATTTTTAAAGAGGAAATTTAAGGTATGAATCCATAAATATTATACCCATATTTTTTCATTACCGATATCTCATTATCCTACCGATATCTCATTATCCTACCGATATCTCATTATCCTACCGATATCTCATTATCCTACCGATATCTCATTATCCTACCGATATCTCATTATGCGGTATTTAGAATAATATAGGACATAATACTTTATTATCTCAAATATATAAGTATATATTTGTTGTACCGTAAAATTACGGGTAAATTGTACGGTGTCATATATGATTTATATATTGTCAATAAATACATTTGTTACTATTTTATTATATTAAACTATTCCACAATTTAGCAATTTTTTTATCTTCAATATATATATAATGTCATATCCTCCTGTTCTAGCGTATGTAGCTTCGGTTAATACTGGAACAAATGTAGGCGTAAATAACTACACGTTTACGTCCCACGTGCCATCGTCAAGTTGTCTTCAATTTGAGTATTTAATTGAGGGAGCAGACGGCAGTAAAGAAACTGGGTTTATTCATCAAGAGTCCATCGTTACCGAACCTGTCCATACCTCAGAGGCAGAATATTCCTTTGTTATTCCGGTCCCATCAGATGACTCTAGCGAATCTAATTTTAAAATTGATCCTAATAAAACAATTAAGGTGCGTGTTTGGAAAAAGGATATGACGGCATCAAACTGGACTAATTATTTGGATTTTTATAATCCACCTCCAAAACCTGATGTTAATGCAGTGTTTCTTGATTCCTCACGGAGCACATTAGAAGTAAGTATAGACACCCTACCGAAAAATATTATTAGTGGGGACGCTAGTAGTAACAGTAATAGTGAAGACATAAATAAATTAAAATATGTATTAGTCTACAGTTATCTAGATGTGTCTCAAAATACCCAATGGAAGGTATCTAACGTAGTGGTTCCAACTAATCCTGTTGTAACGGATATAAGTACATTGACTATACCATTTAATGAAACAAGTCTTTATGTATCGGATGAATATCCAGAAGGAATTTTAAATGTTGCCGTGTACGCCGTATATGAGTTTATGGTGGAAACTGATGTAAGTAACGAAACCATTGCTTATTATACAGTGAGTGAATTGAGCGACACACTACTAAATTGGAATCATAATGGAGAAGATTTAAAAGCATCTGTATATGATTTAGATTATGTGATTGTAGACGCTCCTATTAAATTAAGTGATATACAGGATAAATTGGGGTTAACACAAAAATCCCTATATGATATCAATAATTCGCAACAACTTTTAGTAAAATGGTTACCACCTAATTTGGCATTTACACAAGAGTATCAAGTTGGTTCATATACACTACAGAATAACGTGAGCGAGGGTGTTTGGGAGGATGAAAGAATATTCCTACCAGGTGATCTTGATTTCACCAACAGTTACACGGTTGATAGCTATTCTCATTGCTTTGGACAAAATCTAAGTGGGTCTTGTAGAATTAAGACAGAATTTGTAAATGGTATGGTTACGTATTCCGATCCATCACCCATAAACAAATACACCAAACCACCAAAACCTATGTCCGCACAAGTAACTGCCACGAAATTACTACAACCGGATGGAACTGGTGACACATATGCTGAGGTAGAAGCTACTGTATCATTACCAGGGTCGGTATTAAATATATTTAAACCAAGATTATTTTGGAATATTACTAGAGAAGAATTTTATAATGACGATCAAGAAAATATGGGTGTCGTAGGAACCGAAATCATGGACGTATCTGATGAAGAGGGTCTTAATATATATGATGCTAGCGGTGCATTATTTCCTACGCTTAATATTTCAGACACATTTATTGTTGATACCCTTACACCTAATATTGTTAATGGATTTGCCACTCAATTTAGATACAGATTCAATATCTGGATAGCTAGAACAGACCCCCCTGTGCCGGATCAACCGGTACAAATAGTCAGTTATGATGGTGTGGATTCAGTAACACTCACACCTTTGGGTAATTTAGACCTCGATGTTTGGAATACATTAAACTGGTATATTGAAATTGACTATGCTCCAGTGGTTCTAAATCTCGCAAGTAATAAAAATCTTGATGGTAGTGTAGTCGTTAAATTCAACGCATTAACAGAAAATAATGATGTTATAACAAGTGCTGTTGTAAATTATATTGATTTTGATTCATGTGGCAATGAATACATTAATACCATCTATGCTACAGTACCAGAGTCGTCTCGCGTGCTAGATCCTTCTGAACAACAACAGTATTTGCATTGGCAATGGGACGCAGAGAGTTTACAATACACTTTCAATGTTACAATACCTAACATTGATGTTCACGATGTGGGTTTCAACGCCAGTAACGTTAGTGTAGCTGTTGTTGATTCCGACGGACGTATAGGATCAAGCATATTGAATACACAAAACGGACAGGAGGCAAATCCGGATCATGTGCAACAACACAGCACAGCACAAACTCAAGCATAGATCCTTTTATACCATAATAACTATTAGAATATAATACATTTTACAAAATAATGTAATACATTATACATTATTTTGATAAGATTATTTAGAGTACAATTTCTGATTTAAAAAATTTTTAACTAGAGGATTTGCTAAATTATCTTTTGTCCCTCTATGTTTTTGTTTTGTAACACTACTCTTTAACTCTTCAGATAATTGGCTCTCAACCTTGCTCTTTAACTCTTCTGTTAATCGTTTCTCAACCTTGCTCTTTAACTCTTCTGTTAATCGTTTATCAACCTTGCTCTTCAACTCTTCTGTTAATCGTTTCTCAACCTTGCTCTTCAACTCTTCTGTTAATCGTTTCTCAACCTTGCTCTTCAACTCTTCTGTTAATCGTTTCTCAACCTTGCTCTTCAACTCTTCTGTTAATTGTTTCTCAACCTTGCTCTTCAACTCTTCTGCTAACTGGCTTTCAACCTTGCTATTCAACTCCTCTTTTAACTGGCTTTCAACCTTGCTCTTTAACTCTTCTGTTAATTGTTTCTCAACCTTGCTCTTCAACTCTTCTGCTAACTGGCTTTCAACCTTGCTATTCAACTCCTCTTTTAACTGGCTTTCAACCTTGCTCTTTAACTGTTCTGTTATTTGTTTCTCAACCTTGCTCTTTAACTGTTCTGTTAACTGGCTCTCTACTTTGCTCTTTAACTGTTCTGTTATTTGTTTCTCAACCTTGCTCTTTAACTGTTCTGTTAATTGTTTCTCAACCTTGCACTTTAACTGTTCTGCTAACTGGCTCTCTACTTTGCTCTGTAACTGTTCTGTTAATTGTTTCTCAACCTTGCTCTTTAACTGTTCTGCTAACTGGCTCTCAACCTTGCTCTTTAACTGTTCTGTTAACTGGCTCTCAACCTTGCTCTTTAACTGTTCTGTTAATTGTTTCTCAACCTTGCTCTTTAACTGTTCTGCTAACTGGCTCTCAACCTTGCTCTTTAACTGTTCTGTTAACTGGCTCTCAACCTTGCTCTTTAACTGTTCTGTTAACTGGCTCTCAACCTTGCTCTTTAACTGTTCTGTTAACTGGCTCTCAACCTTGCTCTTTAACTGTTCTGCTAACTGGCTCTCAACCTTGCTCTTTAACTGTTCTGTTAACTGGCTCTCAACCTTGCTCTTTAACTGTTCTGCTAACTGGCTCTCAACCTTATTCTTTAGTTCACGAGACATCTCTGTCATTAATGTAGGTTTGATATTAGTTTCAAATTTCATAATGAGATTTGTTAACGTTTCTTCATGTATTTTTTGCTCAACGTCTTTGTATATTATATTTTGAATATGAGATATCATTTGATCTTTTTGTTCTTTTTTAAGTTGTAAAATACTGTTGTTGTTTTTCATTAATACATTATCCATAGTTTTATTCTTTTGTTGTTGTGTTAATCTGTAATCCTCTATAGAATGTAATTTGTTTCTAAAGGTTACGTGCATATATATATATATATATATTTATGTATAATAAAATAACTCGCTATAAAACTCATCTGCGTTTGGATCTATTGCGTTTGGATCTAGTTTTTCGGCGACGTCGTTTTGTTTTATTGTATACCATGCGTTTTTTCGCACCACCCTTACGAGAATTAGTGGAATAATTTAACGTAGGTAATCGTAACCCTGTCCGAACCTTACTAGTCATATCAATAACGTCAACATCAGATAGAACTTCAATATATATTGTCTTTAATTGTTCAATATCATTATTTGCCATCAGAATGCGTATTTTAGAGGCAGACATACTAGATGCTCCTTGTCCTGTAGTATCAATACGCTGAAAATAATCACAATTCACTTTTTTTTCATCTATACCAGATTCATGGTCCATTTCCGGATCTCTACAAAAGGACAATCTCCCTTTCATTTCATTTGGGTTTTCGTCTTCTCCCATAAGGAAATATACATTTTCATAGGATTTAGGATTAGTTAGCTCAACTACACAATCAATTGCAGACTGAGGACCACGTTCTGAACATATACCATGTTCAATCCAGGTAGATAATGTGTATTCTGAAACTTTGAGGTTGTCATATTCAGGAGAATTCATAACATTCAAGAGCATTTTTATTAGGAACTGTCGTTTGTCTTCTGGGTCTAATGGATTTTCAAGATTGTCATCTTTGACATAAAATACGCCTTTTTTCTTATTCTGTTCACCTCTAGACGCAACAATGTCTATTACATTATTATAGTAGGATTTTTGCGTTGCAGATAAAAGCTTAGATATACGATGTTCATTGGTAGAGTTCGTTAAATATATTCGTGGTACTATGTTTGCCATATCCAGTAATTGTTCAAATGGTAGGGTTATTTTTTGTTTTTGAGTAGGGTTCATTGTTCCGTCGGGAAGGTCATAACTCAATGCAAACGTCGGATCTCTTGTTTCTATAATTGAAATAGCCTTCAATCTAATCATTTGTAAAAAAGGTATACATAATCCATATATGTGTCCTGGTGTCGGAGGGTTCATTCTACCAATCACAAAATACACTTGCTGTTGCGGTATATCGGACATGTTATTAATATAATATTAGAAATAATAATGAATAGCATTAAAACAGCGGTTATGGAATGTATATTTTAATAAAAAACTTATTTAAAGAAAAAATATTAGTGAATATAATGCTCTCGTAGCGCAATGGATAACGCGTCGGACTTCTAATCCGAAGATTGTGGGTTCGAATCCCACCGGGAGTGTATAGTTCATAACGTATATATGTACGGTATGAATAATTATATATCATCAATGTCTATAATATCATCATTAACGATATTACGGTGTGTTGAGTCATCACCACATTGATCTTGAAGTTCTTTAACAAGAAGAGTGTCACAAGTATTCGTTGTGTCTTCAAATACGATATAGTCATCCTTAGGTATATCAGACTGACCATCAATAGGATTTATTTGTAACACTCTCCAATTGCCTACTACATTTGTTAGTAATTTTTGTTTTTCATCATCGCTATAGACATATAGTAGATCACAATTTAAAAGCTTTCCTGAATGTTTTATTTCCCAACTCCTAGTACCCACTAATACCCATACACCTGTACATAAGAAATTATCACGTTTTCCTCTACCACGAAACTTATTTCGTATAATACACATGCGTGTTACATCATCTTCGCACAATACTTCACAATTAGAGCCTCCATAAAGTTTCACAACTACAGCGTACATTTCACACGGTTCTTCGGGATTCTTCTCGTGTAAGTGTCGCAAATTTGCTCCAGTCATGTGTTTTTGCGCACCTCGTTTGCATTTATTGCCACCTGAATTTTTCACCATGGTATCTGTTGATATAGTTATGTATATGTTTTATTTTTCATATCAATTTTTTGGAAATTACATTTTATATGAATTGCTAATAGTTATATATTGACATAAATATAGTATAAAGACTATCCACATAGTATATGTAAGTAAGTTGTCTGGATGCCCGAGTGGTCTAAGGGGGCAGACTTAAGATCTGCTGACTTCGGTCGCGTGGGTTCGAACCCCACTCCAGACATATACTTCATGTTCTTGTAGCTCAGTTGGTTAGAGCGATGGTCTTATGAGCCATAGGTCGTGGGTTCAATTCCCACCAGGAACATTACCCTAGCAGTAGCTCAGTTGGTAGAGCGACGGACTGTAGATGAAAGTATTCCGTTGGTCGGGTGTTCGAATCACCCTTGCTAGATTGGTTCTTGTAGCTCAGTTGGTTAGAGCGATGGTCTTATGAGCCATAGGTCGTGGGTTCAATTCCCACCAGGAACATTATACTTTATATTAGTATTATTATTCAAATACTAATATTCAAATAATAATATTCAAATACTAATATATATGTCGTTATTGTATAACATACATCACAATATGGGTATTGTGTTTATAAATATAGCAACATTATATTTACTGATAATAACTATACGAAAAAAAAAAGCATTAGTACCGGCAACATTTTTTATATTAGAAGGCATAGGTAGTTTATTAATATTAAGAGAGATGTGGATAGACAATAAACCATTCGTAATTATAAATGAGATATTAGCTGTAATAATGTCAATATTTTTAGCAGTTTACTCATTTTTATATTATAAAAAATAAGTATTTTTGCGCATTAATCATAAATTTTATTTGAAGCCATGATTTTAACATAATCATATATTAGACACAATATATGATTATTGATGTGATACAATTAACCGTAATTTTTTTGGTGTCTTTACTTGCCAGCACATATAAACATATCGGTAGCGCTTTATCTATTATAATTCTATTGGTTACAGGACTCAGTATAGACTATACGCAATATTTAAAAAAAGATCCTTTTCCCCTTATAAAAGGGATATCGGTTATATTTCCACTAATACTATATTCAAACTATCATAAAATTAGCGATTTTATACGGTTACCCTCATTATTGTTTACATGGATATTATTTATAAATATACTGGAAGTGCCTTTTTTGGTACAATTTAAAACAGACGATGTAGTTTCTCATATAAACGGGATATGTACGATTATATTAGCACTATATACACCATATCTTTTATATAATAAAAAAACACACCATTTCACATTTCATAATAATTTATTGTGGGCTGTCGCATACACATTTATACTTGGTTCGTTCTATGCGTTTAATAGTTATTACAGAGATTCTAAATACATTAAATTAATTATAATCTTGTTATTTATGCCAACAGCATATTCAATGTTAATAAGAGATACGGAATTATGGATTCCTTTACGGGTGTATTCTTTGGCGTTAACATGTATGATTGTATCCAGTAAAAAATTAACCGATGTATTCACAGGTACTACTCTGGACAAAACTCTTCAAAAAATGACAAATAAAAATTATTCCATACTAAGATCGTGTAGTGTAGCTGTGAATGTAGTGATTGTATTATGGTTAATGAAACAAGGTACTGATCATACTTTGTTAGGATATCTATTAAACATGTAAATGAGATATACCGCTTACCTATCAAAAAAATGAAATACTTTTCATCTCATCACTAATAGGTGTACCAAACAAACAACCATTTCATCCTCCAAAAGATGCCACGATACTACGAAGGAGACATCCACGGTCAATTTGATTTTTTGCAGCCTTTCTACTGCATGGAAGCGTACGGTGCGGTGTGTATTGGACAACGAGTCATGTTTAACTGTGGATGCTACGACGACGGGGCGATTGGAGAGAAATATTACAACGACATTAGACAGATTAAAGGTATGTACTGCATAGATTGCTACGAGACAATGGAAGACGCAGAGATGGGGGTGAAGGAGGACGATGATAAAGTTGCGGATTTGGATGGCCTGGTGAACTTCATCATTGCAAGAGAGGCATTCTCGTGCTTTGGTATGCCATTTATAGCAAAACACCAATCGCTCTTTGAAAAACACGTGGTAAAGATTGAGTTTTCAGATGAGATCTCAGTGAAGGGTGACGTGACCTACAAAGATCCATTCTTCTACTCCTCACCCACCTCATCCAAAGAGAAAAAGATTGTTGCAGACCTCATTATGCTGAAACACATCCAGCACTACTTTAAAATGACGGGCACACACATTTGCTCTTGGACGGCGGAAGAGGAATGATCCTCAAGTTGTATATACACGCACCTGTTTGGCACGGCACACAAAAAAAACTTTTTTTTACAGGGTTGGGTTTAAGAATATATATAGCAATACATTGATTTTTTATGTAAATGATTTTTTTTAGTGTGATTCTTAAAAAATTGAAATACTTTTTTGCTTATATGTAATAGATGTACCCCCCCCCTGAACAAACCACCTCATCAAACAAAAGATGGCACGATACTACGAAGGAGACATCAACGGCGCACTGTGGCTATGGGCGCAACCAACGGATTGTATGACAGCATATGGAGCGGATTACATGGGTCGGCAAATTCGCTTTAATTGTGGTTGCTGCACGAAGGAACTATTTGACGGTGAATACGAAGTTCCAATCTCTGTGTTCCCGAACGGGATGTTTTGCGACTTGTGCTACAAGACACTGGATGAAGCCAAAGCAAGCTTGGACGACCAAGAAGACGAGGTAGCAACATTCAACAACGATCGCCATTTTCAAATCACAGAGCAAGCATTCCAAGATACAGGTAAGCCATTTATGGAAGAGAACAAAGAGTTATTTGACAAATACGTCAAACACATGGAGTTTGACGTTGGGTATTTGCGGGAGAGCAAGGTTGAATACGCAACTGTGGTGAGCAAGACAGATTTCAACGTGAATGAGGACACTATTGTGGCAGACCTCGTTATTTTGAAAGAGATTGAACACTTCTTCAAAGAAACGAAAAAGGACGTCTGTGCATGGAGTGTATGTGAGTAATTACTTAATTTGCAATTTTATAAAAAAAAACATTTGTTTTACAGGGTAGCTAAAGATTTTTATTTTTCTCTGGTTATTGTATAATGTCCGATAAAGAGCCCACGGAGATGGATGTAACTATGTATCCTGTTACTGTTGTTCAAGAGAAAAAACTACAGTTACCACAAGTATTGAAAGAGCCTGATACAGTATTGGATGTTGTATTAAAAGAATCAATAGATCCACTCATGGAGACTTTAACCAATCAATTACTTGTCAAATGTAAAGATATGGGTGTGAAAAAAACAACCGTAACTCTAGTGATTAAGTATGTGATAGAAGCAGTAGAAGATACCTCCGTAAAAGGATCGGCACAAAAAGACTATGCTATTCGTTTGCTACGTGCTTTGGTAGAAGAATTATCACAAGGAGGCGACAAAGAGTACCTATTGGACGCCATAGACAGCGGTAGCATAGGTGATCTCATAGAACTTGTTGTATCTGCTTCCAAAGGCGATCTTAACCTCAATAAAGTGTTAAAAACGTCCTCATCCATGCTACCATACTGTATGGCTTTACTTAGCAAATGTGTTAAAAAACCACCTCCTGTATAATATATCCTGTATAATATATCCTGTATAATATAAACCTAATATAGTATTTTAGTGTATTTACATGTAAATCAAATATCATAGTGAAATCTAGAAAATTGAAATGCTTTTACCTCATTCAAATACTTACATCTTACCTTAGCGAATATTAATAACAATGATCACGAATCCTTTCAAGCGACAAGACGGGGCATTTACGTTGCCATCCGAATTTTCCCGAAGACAAGGCAAGCGTCCTTTTGTATTTGGAATGGACCTGTGGAGTGCCTTGACGGTATGGAATGCGGCAGAGACGATGAAAACTCAACATTTTGACCTAGCTGACCTGATAGGAAAATGTGGACACGACAATCTAGACATACGGACTGTAGCACGACGAGAATGGTGCAACCGAATTGCCCGTGCAGCAATCGTCAAGGAATCTTACAATCAATTTCTTGCGGGTGAAGAAAATTACAACGGACCTAAAATCTGCGAAAATACCCGCAAAACCATTCTCAAATCAGACTTAACACAGATCATTTTGGACCACCGAGTGAAGGTTCAAGAATGGTATGACAAAAAAATGCAGCAAAAACAAGAGCGGGAGATGAAGCCCAAAGCAGCAGAAGCGGTAGCAGCAGAAGCGGTAGCAGAAGCACCTCCAGAACTAGTGATTGAAGACAACGGCGATTTGGACGATTGGGAAACCCTAGCGGATTGATTGAATGTATGACATAGGCGACAAAAGACGGAGCGAGTCTTTTGGGAGAGAATGGACGGACTCTTTTTTATTTGTAAAAAATTGAATTCCATTTATGTATAAGTGAGATACTTATACATAACTGATATAATCATGACACGAAAAGTCGTATTGGCACCTATTACCAACAAAATCAAAACGCCACGCCAACGTGAAAAAGGCGTTCCTTGTGCCCGCACGGATTTTATGGAACAATGTAAACGAAATGAATTTATTTTAAATGGAGATGCCTTTTGGTGCTGGGATGATGCTACAAAAAACAAATCAATTGAGGGAGACATCTTTATATTTTGGGATTATGATGGTAATGGAAAAGGTGGACGAGGGAATCCTTGGGGTGGAGGGAAATTCATTTTCCACCAGATTATCGGTGTTAAACATCCCGCTCATCGTCTTGCTACATGGACAAATAACGTTGGACAAGGTCATCGCAATGTACTGGAACTAAGTCCGCCCTTCTTGACACTAACTTACGAAGAGATGATACAACATGGTACCAAACTACAATACCAAGGTACATTTTATCCGAAAACTGGTTTTCATGAAGGTTCGTCTATCATGACTTTAATGGAATCACGATTAAACACACAAAGCAGATATTAATTTATTTATTTGTATATCATAACCATTTTTTTTACGATTAAAAGGGATAATAGATGGAAATACAAAGACGCCTATAACTTTAAAAAAATGAAATGCTTTTGCACAATTCAAATACTTGTGTTATGCTAACTTACAAATTATTCATTAAGGATAATGCCATCAAAATGCGAGTTTCAACCATCATGGCAGTGGTTTCGTGCAACGTTTGAACTCCCATAAATGCGAGGTGGATACAATACGCTTGCAATATTGGACCTGAACAAATTAAGCGGGCACGTAGACTTCACGGATTATTTGACGGTATACCATTGGATACGTGACCACGTGTACGAAAGCGAATGTGGATGCGGTTCAGATCGGTGCCCTGAGTGTAAACTTCACTGGACAGAATACTTTAATTTGGAAACGTCTATGCGAAACTATTACAAGTTGTTTTCACCCCAAGGCGTGTTGAAAAGCAACTACAAACGTGAACTAGGACCAAAATTGACGGAACTGGTATATAGTTTTGATTTCACGCCAGACGAAGAATACATGATGCAGTGCTACACGACAAAAGAGCTCAAGTGTTTGGTGAAGGCGAACTTCTCTCCTCGTGTGTTCAACCAAAAACGGAAGTATTTCTGGTTGAAGGCATTCATGACTACGGAACCATGGAGTTTCAACGCCTTTGCATTAAAGACCCTTAAAACTGGAACATTAAACAAAGATGTGGTCATGTATATCCAAGAGTATTTGACGAAGGATGTCTCGTGGGATAGGCAGTATGACTGCGGAAGTATGGACACGATAAAGAGCAGACATTGCCCGTGGCACTAGGTAACGGGTTGTAAAAAAAATGCATTTTTTACAGGGCAGGGTATACTATTCCTTTTTTACTGTGTAGATGTAAATACAAAAACACACCTACACGGTAAAAAAATGAACTAGATTTGTTCCTTTTTAGAATACTTGTACAACACGACAAACCAAACCGATTCAAATCAAACTATTGCGAACCAAGAACTGATGTCTCCAAATTATCAAAGGACTTACATGAAAGAAGTATGGGTTGTGGATATGGAACCTTATGTAGTAGAATACGAACCAATCAAGAAACTTAACCCTCCTCGTGAGATGAAATACACACCACTCTTGTTTCTGTGTCTGCTATGGTTGCTGTGGACGCCACCGTCGTCGGTCTCGTGGAAAGAGTGTCGCACGGGTCTCAGGGGAAACACATACAAATAGATTATAAAAAAAATCTTTTTTTTACAGGGTGAGGTAGAATAAACCATTTTTTTATTATGATTTACAATAATAAAAAATTGAAATTCTCTATACAAGAATAGACAGAAGTATAACCCTATGTACAAATCGTCGTTTCGCATGGATTCTACGCAATTGGGACATACATTATGGGGATCCACTATTGCAGGCATTAACACGTCCAAAGAAAAATATAATTGGCCTAGTGGTCATATAGACCTTATTATGAGGGATGCTCTTCTGGTAAAAGCATACGATATGATTGCGAAACAACAATCCCAAATAGAGATGTTGTTGCGAGAAACAGATAAATTGAAAGCAACCATCTTCGCACAGGGAAAAGAGCTCATTCATGCAGAATTGGTGGAACCGACGGTAGTGGCATATCTACACGAAGATTTTACATATTAAATACTTATACTGCAAGACAACATCTATACTACAACTATGCCTATCTGGAACTGGTGCTATTTCACTATCGCCCAAGAGATCAAGACCGCTTGTATGAATGAAGAACCCTCGTGGTAACTCTTTTATACACATCTGGTGCCTTTACAGTCTCGGTATCGGACCGTTTACGACGTGTTCGGTGTTGTCATCACAGAACTGAAAAAAATGAATGTGGATTTTACGCATCACTTGAAAGTGTACCGACACATCAAGCGAACCCGCTATGAAGAATACTTTACACCCGACGGTACATTCCACACCTTTTATCAAACCTTTTTACCACCATTTCAAACATACCTTTTGCATCGTTATTACCACCTACCACAAGAAGAAGAACTCATGGCGTTATCGTTAGACGAATTAAAAACACTTGTATTATCCAATCATTATCCGTTGGAAAACATTCGCAATCCTGACTATAAATGCTATTGGGTAAAAGCGTATGTCCACACCAAACAATGGAGGGTCAACACTTTTGCAAAAAGAAGCAAGTTGCCCGACGATGTATTCCGCATTATTCGCAGCTTTATTTGAACGATATACCCCTTCCCAAAATATTTATTTGAACCACCATTATTTTTTTAACATTTAAATACTTAAAAAAATGAACTCAAAAATACATCCTTATATCATGTCATCCCATACCATACCAGAATAATAAAAAAGTTACCATTATGTCGTACGTTGAACGACAACTGTTGGTGCAAACCCTTTGCGAAAACCAACAACCTTCTTGGAGGTTGTTTATTGAAGCCATCTTGCCATTTGAATTGTATTATTCTCGTGACAACTTTGTATCCGTAGAAGGAACTTGGTTGATACTAGACCTGAAAAGACATGGAGTCATTGACTTTACCCATTATTGGACAGCATTTCACTGGATCGGATCTAAATTATACGAAAACGACTGTCGTTGTTACAAGTTTCGTTGCCAAGAATGTAAGACCCATTGGTGGGAGATATTTTGTGAGAGTAATTATTTGTTTGGAATTTATGGCACTTTGTTTTCACCCTATGGTATATTGAGAAGCAATTTAAAGCGTCAACTAAATTCATCCGTTTTGAAGTTAGTATATAGTTTTGGGTACACTGAAGGAGAATATACCACCATGAATACATACACTGTGAAGGAACTTAAAACGCTGCTACGTGCGAATGCCTGTGTTTGGTCGTGTGGTCGCATGAACAAATACGATATGGTGTCTACCTATTTATGGATTAAAAAGAATAACGTCTGGGCGTTCAACACGTTTGCCATTGAAAGCAAACGTGTTGGATTGTTTGACGACTGTATACTTACTTGTATTAGTATATTCGTGTGATTATACATAAACACATTATATGGTTATATTTTTCTTTTTTTACTTTTTGAATGCGTTTTTTTTTCTTTTTGTTGGCATATAAAATATCATTATATTATTAAAATAAAATTGAAAGTATGTTAATAATATAAGTGTAATCCATACAATACGACATGACTACGATTTTAAACTTGGTATTACATTACATACAAACGCTCCCACCGAACATAGAACCATCGTGGGAAACCTTTTATGAATACATTCAACCTATGGAGGTAATGTATATTAACCATCACATTGTAGAAGAGCTTGTCCAACAACTTGACAGTAGATTTAAATCATATTTAATAGCCTATCGTTTGATAGGTAACCACATACAAAAACCGCACCGATTGAATTATTGGTCTGAAGAGTTTGAACCAGAGGACTATTATCAGTTCTTTACAAAACATGGACTTTTACGTAGACACTATTATGAAACGTTAGATCAATCTATTGTAAATTTAATATATAGTTGGGCATATACGGTTGAAGAAAAAATGGTTATGAAACAATACACCAGAAAACAACTACAAACGTTGGTTAGCCAAAATTATTATCCGCTGGAATTTATAATAAACAAGACGTTGAAATATCATTGGGCAAAGGCATATATATATACCAAACGATGGGGGTTCAATACGTTTGCCATAAGAAGCACGTTACCTGACGATATCTTACGAGGTATTCATAGTTATATATAAATAATTTAAATATATTAACCACAAAATATTATAATATGATCAATATATTTTTTTATATGATTTCATATGATATATGGTTTTATTTTTCTCATGTATTTCTACATTATAAAAACATATATAAAATAATTCATAAAAAGCATCATACTATTGATTATAATATTATTAATTTTAAAGATACTTATGTATCACATATAATAGAAGGTCCTTTTCAATGGATGGGTATTTCATTTCCCTTACTTTTCATAAAATTCAATGTGTATACCTTTTTGTGTTCATTAATGATTGTAAATATCAGAGGGATGTTAAGACACGACAATCGTTTCATATGGCTTATTGGAAATCATCATATACTACACCACAAATATCCACAATATAATTTTGGAGAATATTGGTTAGATAAATTATTTGGCACGATTTACCCTAATAAAAATGAATATGTTTTCGGCATTGTTTATATATAATCATCATATGATAAAAAATTGAAATGTGTTTTTATCATATACTCAAATACTAATATCACATAATGACGACGTTATATACCATTCAAGAAAGGACCGAAACTCTCTGCAGACACCGTGATGCGTCATGGGAGTTATTTCGCACGGCAATACAACCCATTGTATTTGCGATTATGGAGATACGATATCACTACACAGAAGTTATTCATGGGGACGTGTATACCATTGTAAACCGTTTGAAAGAAAAAAAGTGTATTGATTTTACAGATTACTTGACGGTGTATCATTTCTTGAAAGAAAGGCAACTACATTTTGAATTGTATGACGTCGGATGGTGTGAATGTGGAGGGAGACATTGTCATGTTCCTAACTGTCGCTATTGTTGCAGTTACAGCAGTTTGTTTTCGGAAAAAGGCGTATTACGAAGCAAATACAAACGTAAATTTTCACAAAAAATACAACAATTGTTATATAGTTTTGATTACTCGCTGGAAGAGGAAATCCTTATGAAACAATACACTATACAACAATTAAAAAAATCAGTCAAAGCAAACCATTTCCCTACAAAATCAATATTAAATAAATCACGAAAGTACGATTGGATGCAAGCGTATATAGAAACTAGAAAGTGGGGGGTCAATACCTTTGCGTTGCGCAGTAGGTTGTGCCACGACATATTACGGATTATTTTGAGTTACGTATAACATCCATTCTATCAAATGTATTATTTTCTTTTTTTATACAAGTATGTATAATTAATTCCATGTATGAGGCACATTGTTGATAGGACATATACATGGCGTCTTCATAGGAAATGTTTCGCCACAATATATACATGATTTTGCCCCTGAGTGAATCGTGACGAGTTGATGAGGAATAGGTTCTTTCACACACTTCGTGGTAGCTTGGGTTATATTCATGACTTTTAATTGACACTTGGAGCATTCAAATGGAATATCCAATCCTTTTGTACAACCAGGACCAAATTGTAAGAAATGTTCTGTTTGGTCTAACAAAACCTCATTTACAGACGTATCGTTGTCAGTCGGGTTTTGTAAATGATCTAATATCATACATATTTGTCTTAGAATAGAAGGTTTTATAGACAGATAGTCTGCTAGATTATCTTGTAATTTGTGGTTGGATGTTCCAATAGTTCCATACCCAAACATATTATTCCGTCACGGATACATAGTGAGTGTTTCTCGTGAAAACGTAAACGTTTTATGCGCAAATTGGAATTCACACATGGTTTGTATGAGTGGTGGTTTCATATATAAAAAAAATCAATTTTATAAAATAAACCCTCTTTAGTAATGGGTGACTTCATAATGGACATACATAAATACTATCCAATCATATAACGTATGGCATATGGCAACAACTACAATAGATCGTCCGCACCACAAATACAGCCAACTAAAATATATACCAGCGATGCTAGAACATACCATATACTCAACCGATATGGCATGTGCCAATCCAAATAACAGTACCGACATACACATCCCAAACATCTCTGTGGTTAGAATAGTCATTTCTTCTTGTATCACGGCTCTGAAAAATAGTTCTTCACCAATGCCTGCTACCAATGCCAATACTAAGGAAGATAACCCGACCACTATAGGTCGGTAGTCTTTGCCGAATATAAACAATATCCCCTGAGATGTTATATGTTTGAGTTTCTCAAATCTCCAGTGGTTACTCAATGCCATAGAAGACACCAACGGAACGGTTGCAATCAGACCTATCCATAGATCCATATAACGAACACTAGTCGGAATACTCTCTCTGAAAAACCACATATAAGTAATCGCTGACCATCCATATATACTTTGAAGCATGATTATAGATGCGATCCGCTGTACAGATATAGGTCTATTCAGATTACTCTCGTGAATAGAAAGCATGCGTGTTTTAAGTAACACATACTTCATTGGTTCGTTCAATTTTATAAAATACATTATACTGTCCGTCTGGTTTGATTGCGTTTATAAGGTTTCCTTTTGGTCGTGTAAGTAGTCTTCTTACTTGGTCGTAATAAAATAAACAATTCATTTACAGGGTGTAAATAACTTATAGTATCTTGATAGATCACCTCTTCTATATGTTGTAAGGGTTTAAAGTAACACGTGTCTGTGTAATCAAAGTCTAGTATTTGTTCAGGAGTGATTGTCATATTAAACATCGCTATTGTGTACAATTTATACAATACAGAATTAAGTATTCTATTTTTATTGATATAGTTAACTATATTACTTTTACGGAATATACCGTCATATAAGAATACCTTTTCTTTTTTAATATAGACTATGTCGTTGTCTTTTATATACATTAAAGATACCCATACATAGTCTACTTTTATTTTGTAATATTTATCGTATTGTTTCTCTAATTGTTCTTGCTCTTCAAACCAATGTGTGTCCAGATCGTCATCCATTTACTATTCGTATATATGAAATAATAGTAAAAATAGCGTATTGTATCATTATTCGTTATACTCTTCTTCTTCGTTATCACTTTCGCTATCCGATGTGTAATGAAAACTGTCTTCATACGATAGCTGGTATGGGTGATAATATCTGTTTTTTAAACACTCCACAGAATGTTCAATATTACGCTCTAACAAGGTAATACTATTATATGGCGTACACGTGTTTTTTACAGGGTCTATCCGTCCATGTTCCTGACGTGTACGACCATGCGAATCTTTATATAGTTTTACCCATCCGTCTGGAATGACAATATCATCCTGTTCCTCATTGTGGAATGAAAGGATATCTGTATAACTAAAGTGAGCGTCGTTCATGACTATAATATATGTCATATGGTTATGTTTAAGTGATGTTTTGATACATGAAAATACTAGCAAAATTGAAATAATATAACATGACGAGTAGCTATTCACATAATATCACATGCAATCATCCTCGCTTCCAAGCATTTGTATCCCTAGAATGTATTCTAATATTACCAAACGGGATGTAAACAATACATTTGAAGCCGTATTTGGTAAAGGATCTGTGGAACGTATAGACATGATCTTAAAACGTGATGGAATACAACAATATCAATGTGTGTTTATTCATTTTAACCATAATCATACATATACCACTAAACATTACACAAACATAAAAGAACGACTGCGTCAAGGACTGAACTTTAAAATTGTATACAATGATCCGTGGTTTTGGAAATGTACAGTTAGCACTGTTAAAAAATAAGTATATATTCCTTAAAGTATTTATTGGTTGATAATATAGAATGGACGAATTGATGATACATACACTTGAACAAGGAGGAGCACAAGTAGGCGGTAGAATGCACACGCTAAAAGAAGATACCAAGTTAAAGTATCATGAATGTGTTAGAATGATGTTAGACCTAGGCAGTCAAATTGAAACTCTCAAAGAACACGGCTGGGGATTGTTATATATAGACCGTCAAGATATTACAGTTACTGTAGACGGTAGTTATATACTCACTCCAGTGGAAGATTTATTTTCTTGCGATGACCGTGGCAGAATACTCATAGACAGACCATTTACTTACGAGGAAACCAAGATGGCACCTGAACTAAAAGACATTACTACGCTCCCGTCCCACGTGTATTATACATGTATCTACTATAGCCTGAAACAATTGATGTTAAATGTAATGGGACTTGATTCCATTAGACAACTATACCCTACAAAATTATATTTTCTTATGGAAAGATGTGGTGAACTCAACCCAAGCGACAGGATATTTGTATTTATTTAATTTCTATATCTACCTTATATGTCCGCATCACGTAAATATGAAAGGTATTTTAAACCTATCTCCAGAGAACCTTTTTCTACTGCTGGAACCATACGCAGTCAAGGATGGGTAGGTCAAACCTCCTTAAACAAACATTATTCTCGGACCCCATTTGTAGGAACCTCTCCTGTAGGTTATGGTAGTATGCGGGGCATGGAACCTAGTGAAATCGTTTTTTCTTGCTGTAGCAGTAGTAGATCCGAAGGAAAATCTAGTAAAACTACTAAAGGTTTTTTGTTGTCCACGATGGAACATCCTACGTCTGTGTATAATACATTTTGTACTGATACTTGTATCAAGAATATCGTAAAAGATTTTTCTTCCGACAACAGGAGTCAAAGTGCATTTTCTCAGCGTAAACATAACAAAAACGTACAGCAAAATTGGAGGGATCTGGATGGAACTGTTGGTAAATGCTATACATGTGTGGATGACAACGGTGGAACTCCTTATCACATTGGCGGTAGACTGGTTCCTCAGATACTTTATGCGAAAGAGGTCTCTGCATTGTCCTCTAGCGAGTATATGCGCACGCAATATTTATACAAAAATAAAACAGAAGATTGTTGTGGTTAGTAAAAAGGTTATTATTGATGAATATATTTTTATATGTCAATATAAGTTATGTCAATAGTAACCTTAAAAAATAAATATAAAGCAAAACAAAACCTTAGTAGCCAAGCAGAAGGATTCTCTTTAAAAGGAACTCTTCGCAACATAAAAGGGATCGGTACGAATAGACCAAATTCAGAGGTTAGAACCATATTCAAAGGCACATTCCCGACAGGATATGGTGGTAATTCTACATACAATACATCTTCTCTACCTCGTACCTGTGGTTATACCAATACTAGTACGCCAACTTCTACCATGACTACAAAAGGGCTTTTGTTGAGTAAAGTATACCATCCCACACGGACGGCTAGTAATTATCTTGGCACCAGCGGTTGCAGTAATGAAGGAACAAGTCCCACGTGGTGGGTAAAAGATTTCAATCCTTTGTCTAAATCACAAAGTGAATACATCAATAAATTCAAAATTGAATGTGTTGTTACAGAGAAGGATTCACCTACAGATCTGACATGTTTAGATCCATGTCAAACCGCTTATTATATAGGAACACGTAAAATGTTAAAAAGTACTTACTATAACTCTGATGTTAATGGAGCTATAACGTCTGGCGAATTTACCTCTGTAAATTTGTTAAGAAACAATTGTTTGCCAACTCCTCCATGTAAACATTCGTTTCCTCTGGTTTTAAATAAACAGGGATGTAATACGGAATATAAAACCCCTGAGGAAGCACAAAATGCAGGTTTACTACCTGCGGATTGGATGAAGTGCAGTACCTATCCTGTCTACACCAAAAATCCATATATATCCTAGGTATTCTCGGGTAGATGCCTATATCCTGTGGTAACGTGATCTGTTTTATAGTCTAACACATCGTATATTTCAAACCCACCATGATCATCGCTAAAGACTATTTTTTTTATTCCACTTCGTTTGATTAAACTAAAACAATTTTCACAGGGCGCAGAGTGTAATATTCCAGAAGACGATATTCTAACCACGTATAACGTGAGATGGGTGGAGGTATGTTTTGGTCTAGCTTTTTCTTTCTCGGAGAACTAGTTTGATGTGTCTACTGCGAATACAGTTTCTTATCGCAGCAATTTCTGCGTGACAAGTATAACATTCTTGTAATATACCGTCACAAGAATAGTTTCTATAATTATTGTATCCTTTCCCGTAAATGTTTCCATTTCCATATATGACACACCCATGCTTAGATCTACATGGAGACATATTGGCTTGATGAATAGATTCTTGAATGCAACGTGCATGTTTTTTAGTAACGGCTAATGAAGAACTCATGGATACATATACAAGCTAGCACGGTTTATGTAGTTTCCAATAAATATCGTCCAGTATTTTTAATAGAACCATATCTCTTAATTATTTTCACATTTGAAAAACAATCTATATGTTCGCAATGTGAAATATGATGGAGGTCATGTATATTTGTAACACCGGTATCACCATATACAATATATTGTGTATGTTTATTTATTATATTTTTAACGTTTGTGTACTTCGTATATATTGGACTTTTCAGCTTTGTTTGTGGAATAAAAATAATAACATGATTTATATTATCGCATAAGGAGCCAAATAAAATTGACGCATAGCTGCCTACAGAAGCACCCATAAATATTCCTTATGATACCAGCACGGTTGGTTGTCTATATAAAATATTAAATCGCACCCCTTTGTATAGGTTTTGGATAAATAATTTAAAAACTCAAACGGTGGTATCCCGTCATTTGTTGACACCATACCCACCAAAACACACAATTAGATGTTTGTTGTTATTAAGTATAGTATATTCACTGTTACTCATATACTATACATGTTATAGTTGTAAAATGTATAAAGATACCCATACAAAGGGTATGTAATGGAGTCTATCCGTGTGTCTAAATTGTCCGCCGATGCAACGATCCCAACCCGTGGAAGTCCTTGTGCTGCTGGATGTGACTTGTATGCAAGCGAAACGTGTGTCATTCCTGCCTTTGGAAAAGGATTGATCAAGACAGACATTGCGATGGCTTTACCATATGGATATTATGGCAGGGTCGCACCACGTTCAGGTATGGCATGGAAAAAACATACCGATATTGGGGCAGGAGTGATTGATTCGGATTATCGTGGACCCATTGGAGTAGTCATGTTTAATCATGGCGAAACAGACGTGGTCATTGAGAAACAAGACCGTGTCGCACAACTCATTGTTGAAAAAATTAGTATGACGGAATGGAAAGAAGTCCCTCATAGTGAATTGGAATCCACCGATCGTGGAGAAGGCGGATACGGTTCTACTGGGAAATAATATATTTACATTAAATGTTGTACTAAATCAATGCGACCTTTACGCAAGTAAGAAGGGTCCATTTCATTAATTTCTTGAAATGTTTTGTTGGAACATAAAACAAGTATAATATTAGGATACAATCCATAATCTATTTTATCCAACATATTGTTCCAAGTAGATTTGTTGTATATTTGTATAGGGTGGTTTTTATGAGGAACAATAGTTTCTTCGTGTACTTTTGTAATCATTACGTCTACTTCATCCAACAATAAAATCAATGGTTTTTGGGGCGTTGGATCAATCGTATGATACATATTGGAAAAACGATCACTGGGTTCACATGGATTGAATGTATCACACAAATAACATTTTAAATCACGTGCCATCAAATAACATAAAAAGGTTTTACCGCAATGTATATTGCCATACAAATAACAATTGACATTATTTTTTTCATTGTATATCTTCATAATGTTATCATACACCATTTTTTGTTGATTAGTCATGGTTTTATCGTGGATATATAATTTTCTTTTGGTGTAATTAAAATGAGAGTAATCACCATTTCTATAAAAATACTCCAATGTATTTTCAGTAGTTACTCCTGATTGGTGAGATAAAACAATTTGTTCTATTTTTTGTTTTGGTTTATCTTCACCAAATATTTCTTTTAATTTGTCTTTTCTACAAACAATATAATTATAACCATATCCACAATCTGGAATGTAGCACATAAAAGAATTGTCTTTGGATAAAATATACCCACAAGGATTTGAATCCTCGTCATAATTAGTACATTTACAATCGTGTAATTTTTTTCGCAGAAAAACGAGCTTCTCTTTTTTGACAATGGTATACACATGATACTGAAATAACCGGATGAAACATATAATAAATGGTCTCAATATGGTTAATGTTTGTTCTGTATTGGATACAAACATACACAACATCAATACATATTCGTTCATACCAAATTTGATGTATTTATGTTTAAACTACATAACGTTATTTATAACAACTTTTCGCTGTTTTTGTATGATGTATCTAATATATACAGAATAATACCTTTGTTAATTATTTTACAGGTGCGTTTTATACAAAAAGGAAACATGAAATTAAAAGAAATAATATACTTTAATATAATATTAATGGATTATAGTAAAGTATTAAATGATGTATATAAAAAAGTAAAATCCAATGATGGTGGAAAATTAGCGTCATATATTCCGGAACTTGCTAAAGCAGATTCTACAATATTTGGTATAACTTTTTGTCATGTAAATGGAAATTGTTATTCAGTCGGCGATTCAAGTAAGAAAGTTCCAATAGAATCAATCAGTAAATTGTTTACGCACGCTTTAGCAGTTAACAATTTAGGAAAAAACGAAGTTTATAAAAAAATTGGAGCAGATGGTTCTTTTATGCCTTTTAATTCTATAATTGCTGCAAAATTAGCGCCTACACATACAATAAACCCCTATGTCAATCAAGGCGCTATGGCAACCACGTCTTTATTGTATAAAAAAAATCAAAAAGCATATAAAAAACAATTATTAGATAATTTATCTAATTTTGCTAATACAGATTTGAAATTAGATGACAGTGTTTATAAAAGTGAATCGGCTAATAATAATAGGAATTTGAGTTTAGCTTATTTATTAAAATCATTAAATCGTTTTTATTCTCCAGTACAACAAGCGGTGGATGCTTATACATATCAATGTTCTGTTAAAGTATCCGCTAAAGATTTGGCAACTATGGCATCTGTTTTTGCTAATGCAGGGAAACATCCAGAAAGTAATAAACAATTGATAAGCAAGGATGATACTGAATATATTTTAAATACTTTGAAATCGGAAGGTCTATATGAATATTCTCCAACATGGATAGTTAAAACAGATGGGAAATCATATGCTAAAAGTGGTGTTGGTGGCGGAATATTAATTATCATTCCAAATGTAGGTGGTATTGGGATTGTTTCACCAAAATTGGATAAATATGGTAATTCAGTAAGAGGTATAGAAGCAGGCATTAAGTTATCCAATAAACTAGGAAAGAACATGATGTTTATACATAAAAAAACTAGAAAATCTACTTCTAATAAAAAACAAAAAAGCATAAAGATGAAAAGAAATAAGTAACTTTAATATAGATGTCATATATTCATGATTTCATAAACATTTTTCATTTTTATGTTTTCATACATTATATCAGGTAAATTTTACACGATCAACATTAGTGTATGCTATGCAGTATAGTATATTATGTTATGGTTAATATATATATATATATATGGAAACAGATAATGTATCTGCTACCACCACTACTGATCATAATAACATATTCGTAAAGTTACACGGAGAAACTATATCGTCCGGTATAATAGATAAGGACAGCGACACCGATAGCTGCAACGCAGAGGCGAGCAGTGGTACTCCTGAAGCATATGATATGGATCTACCTCAACGTCATGTCCGTTATAAAAAGTTGAATTATGAAACAGTAGAACAAAGAATATACACCTCGTATGATCACGATAGTACCCACCGATATTCTTCCGCTTTAGATGTACTTGCTAGTTTTATAAAAGGCTATAAAATCATATACATGGAATCGCATAGCCATACAGTAAATAAACTTAACAAAATGATGGTTCCGTGTATTTTTATATCAGGACTAGTGTCTGTACTTCAATCACCGCTACAGTGTTCTAAACGTGGAGAGATTATATTATCCTCACTTTCTGCCATAGTTGCCTTCATACTTGCCATCAACAATTATATGAAACTGGATGCAAAAGCAGAAGCACACAAAATATCCTCGCACCAATATGACAAACTACAATCATTGATTGAATTTCAGTCAGGACAAGTACTTTTATTTAGCGAACCTGTGTTATTACACCAAAATATTTCACAAGAAATCGCAAGAGAAAAAAACGTGGAACAATTCTATTATATGAATTCTTCTAGCAATGAAGATGAAATAACCACCAATAAAAACAAATCTACAAAGAGAATTGCTGGTAAAGTCCATTATTTAAACAAAACTAGAACAGATGCGGAGCGGAAACTCACCTATAATATGAAGGAATTGGTTAGGCAAATAGAAGACAAAATTCGTGATATAAAAGAAACCAATCAATTTATTATTCCACGACGCATACGTTATCGCTACCCTATCATTTATAATACCAATGTATTTTCTATCATAAAAAAAATAGACGATTATCGTGTAAAAACCATTACTAAACTTAAAAATGTTAAAAACGAACTAAGATACTTGAAAGCTTTGCAAAAACAATCTCAACAACCTTTGAATTTAGAACACCAGCGAAGATCAAGTTTATTATTCAAACAAAAAAATACACTAATAGACAATGTGCTATTTTTAAAAACGGCATTTTCACTCATTGATAGAATGTTTCAACAAGAAATACATAACGCAGAACTGAAAAAAAAATATTGGTTTAAATGGTATTGTTGTCAATGGTTCGGAGGTAGATTTGGACATCCTGATTTTAAAGACCCTGAATCATGTGGTGGCGAAATATTACAAAAAATATTGCGTTCAGACAAACAATTTGAAATTATAGATACTGATATATTTACGAACCTCACCATGAAAGAAGATGTATAACTATTTTTTTTTGTACGCCTTCCGTTTTTTCCTTTTAGTATACATATTTTTCCTAGTATGCCTCTTTTTCCTAGTAGGAATTTCTCCACCAAGTGAAGAAACCATGGAAACTCTTGGCGGTGGACTATAATTTCTACTTTTCGTCGTTGGGTAGTTATCACCGCTGTAGCAATCCTGCGAGACGGATTTAATAATGTCATTTAGTTTTTTTTTGTCACTAGGCGATACAGGAAACATAAATTTAAATATTTCCTCTAAGGTATCACATGCGTCGTTAAGCAATCTCATTGCTTTTAGTGCCTGTTCGCTATCCTTAGTCCCACCGTTCATATTTCCTAGATTCGGGTTGTTATCATCACGTTGTGATGCTCCTGTAGGAGGAGCACCTCTGACACTGTTTCTCAGCATATGCGCAAGGTTTCTATGATTAATGGTGTACATAGACGATGCTATATTCATAAAATACATATAATTATTTGAAGTTGTATTAGTTTCTGGGTTCAAATACACACCGTCTACCGCAAAAGTAATACCATTCATTATACCCAACACACCAATAATACTTACTGCCGTAAATAATGTCAATGCTGTATAAGTCCTTTGGACATCTTCACATGACACCATACCAGTCACTATCCTTCCAATTTGATTATTCATAAGAATATTATCTGGTGAACATGCCTCGTGTAGGGTAGGATACCCTCCTGATTCTGCAAAGCTTTCTACAATTCTATCAAATAATATATAAAAATATCCAGTATAATGTATGCCTCCAAACATAGTCATAATTAATATGGAGGCAATCATATCATATCTATCAGGTACATCAGGTGAAATATTTACTGAGGTTGTTTCAGGTAAATCATTTGCACCATGTGAAGCATTTCCAGTGTTTCTGCCAGGCATTCCACCCTCTTCTCCTTCTTTTTTATAGGAACGTTTTTTATGGGAACGGTTTTTATGTGAACGTTTTCGTTGCTTTTTTTTACGAGAACCAGCATTCATTTCATATGGAAGAGTTGTAATGTATGGTTTCACGATTTTCATGGAATCTTTCATTTTAGTTTCAAAATCATGTATTTTAGTATCGTCTATGATAGGACAACTAGATGAATTCGTTCTGTTATTGTTTTCTTTAGCTTTTTTTAACGTATCATTAATTAAATGTAACATGTCCTGAAAAGTATCCAAAACCTTTTCAGGCGGATATTTTATTTCACCAGGAGTATGTATGATTTTAAACATATTACTATAAAGTATCTATAGAAATAAATATAGTTACGTGACAAGTGGATCTATATTTCGTCCTAAAGTGTAGGTATACCATATATAGGGATCCCTCGCAACATCAATGTCATGCAACGACATTTCTTTCACAAAAGTGGACTGTTCATCAAAATCCATACAATTGTCATCCTCATAAAAATCTTCTAAATCATCATCGTTTTTCCATTGTATACATTTCTTTGCATGATCTAAACATGCTCCGTGTAGAGCGAATTTTTTATTCCACTCCAAGGAGGCAAAACAATAGTATTCCCAATGTAGATTACATGCTTCTTCTAATCCTTCGGTTACAGTAAACCGTGCATACTCGTTAGGTGGCATTACTTTATGGGTTGTATATAAACGTCGTTCTTGTAATTTGCGATAATATGATTTGGAGGATGTAGTAAAATGTGAGTCTATTTTAGCAACCATGTCTACGTTAGAACGTATGAAACAGGTTTTAACCGGTTCTATTGGATACATACATCTAGTGATTAAACAAGGTAACGACTCTTTCCCTATGCTAGATGTACCTGTGTCAATATCTATACCTAATGATCTACTATATTGCCAGATATGATCCTTTATGTGCTCTTCTCCGTGCCTTTTTACGAGAGTGGTAAGATAAAATCCTACATTACTCAGGTTTCTGGAACGCATAGAACCGAATAACCCTCTCATGTAATTTGGATAACTTTTCTTTTTCACAGTTCGTTTGTATATTACAGATGGTGCGTCATCTTTGAAACTGTGATAGGATATATAATATGCATGAGGACATGGTGTCATCAACCGTATGTTACATACAATGTCTGCCAAATGTCTTTTGTCATGTGAGGCAGTATAGTATTGTAGTTTGCGTGTGACATATTTTCCAACGGATTGGTTAGAAACACTGTAAAACTGGTGGTATACCTTTAGTATAATTTCGTTTATATCACGTTGTGTATATACTAGTTCCCATAACCAGTATAGACATTCGTGGATAGAACTTTGCATAAGTATACATTGTGTAAAGGTAGCAATGACTTCATCCACGGGATAAAGATGTTCTGATAGTTGAAGGGTAGTAGTCATGGGTTCTGTGTATATACATCATAAAACGCAATTATATATCAATTTTATATACATAGATATATAATGACTAAAAAAGAGATTTCATACACCGATTTAGTTAAAATCATGTTAACCAAAGCAAGAAAAGACGCTTCCTCCTTGGGTGGAAAATACAGCCCCAAAGAAGCATTTAGCAGTGCTGCGTCAAGATGGAAACAAGTAAAAGATGGAAGCGATCCAGAGTTTTCGCAGGTAAATAGCACCACTAAACCTGTATCTCCTGCTCCTGGACACAAAGGAGCACCTTCTATCACACGTCCTGGACACAAGGATTTTAGAACCGCAAAAGGGTTCAAATACTACCATAGAGACGGACATCTAGAAGATTACAATGCAAAAGGTGTGAAAGGTACCCCTTATACAAAAAAACAAACACGAAAATCTCGTAAAAAAACTGGTAAACGAAAATCTCGTAAAAAAACTGGTAAACGAAAATCTCGTAAAAAAACTGGTAAACGAAAATAATACAAGTTGTAACCAATTATCATATTGAATTTAACTGTCTGCTTAATTTTTTTGTAATCATAGGTTTGTAATGTTCAAACTGTTTTGCTATCTGAATATAATTCTCCACTTCCTCATCCATATAAAATATATCAGAGAACTGTTTCTCGCTATCTGCGATTGTTAATCGTTTTCGTGGATCGGGATGTATATTTTGTGCGAGCAGTTTTCCAAAACGAGGTAAGAACGTATTTTTTGTATTACCTTCTGGAAACAATATAGTTATCATTCGTAGATACATGACACTGACGGAATAGTTGTCCCATGTATCACTATGTCCAATTAATTCCCAAATCAATTCTTGTTTTGGTTTATCTACATAGGTTTTCACTTGTGTAATACACTCCTCTAAATAAGTTTGACTGTATTCTGTGGAAAAAAACTCTAATGCACGATTGTTGCCGACGTACAGCGTGGCGATAATTTCCGCATCTTCTTCAGATAAGGCGTCTTTTGTTTCATGAAGAAGAAAACAAATAATATGTATCTCTATACACCAGACATAATATTCTGGGGCATAACTATAAAAAAAGTTTTTCATATTCGTATTAGATAATTTATGTATAGGAATAGATATACCAAAATCAATGATACGGGGGTCGTAACTGGACTCGCTAAATAGTATATTTTCCAATTTTAGGTCAAAATGTACTATGTTTACTTGGTTTAGTTTTTCTAGTGCCATTAATAAATAATTATACGATTCAATAACTGTTAAAATGATATCTTTGGAGGGTTTTGTTTTCACCATATTCAGAAAGGTAATTTCCTTCAAATACGGCACTTCCATAGCAACATACTTATTTTTGTACTTTTTAATTATTTTACATTTGGATATTTCTTTTTGAGAAATTTTTCGTAAATTGATAGAACATTCACTTATTACCGGCAAAAAAAATAATGTGTATTCAGGTATATTACGTATAATATATCCAAGCTCCATCTCATTTGCCGATTGTTTATTCTTGTGCTGGATTTTCGTTATGGTTTGATCATTATACACGGAGGTTTTATTACATTTTATACCTGGATAAAAAATACAACCAAAGCTTCCTTGACTTAATAGTTTGCTCATATAATAAGCCTTCTAGTTTTTTATCACATTTTACACTTGTAAATTATATACGTTTTCGGTATATAAAATATCTGTTTTTGTATGTTTTTTTAATTTTTTGTATAATTTGTTTAGCAGTTAAAGTATTATCGTTTGTAATAATTCTGGAAATTTCGGCTTGTAATAGCGAAGAGTATGTTTGACAAAACCAGTTGTAGCCCTCTGCTGGTGTAAACGTTTCTAATTTTACACATTCTGCTAAATGAGCATCCATTTCCAAAATTACATCCATATCGGTGCTTATATAAGCACGACGTGTGGTTGTTTCAGATAGCTTGGTTGGTTTCTTATTTCTAAAATAGTAACGACTCGCTTTGTACATTTTGTCTTCAACATCTCCATCATAACCAATTTCTTTTAGACGTCGTTTCTCAGTTTGTATATATTCTTCATGTTCATTGCACCATTTTTTCCACATGTCTTTGTAATCCTTCCTATCGTCGTATTGATGAATTTTTGAAAATTCGGTAAGAACATTCACAAACTCATCTGAAAACTTGAAGCGAAAGACGGACATCTTTTATATTGTATACCAGTTACATTAGGATAAGTTTTCCATTTCATTTTTTTGCTTAATCCATATAAATGAGCTATTCCATAATGTCTATGTCTTTTTATAATAGTATAGATCAATGTTACACAAAAGTATTGACACTAGACCGAATGCCCTGCGATGATTCGCCTCTACATACCTTGACAAAGAAAATACAACTGCCAAAATTGTCGCCATTCAAACAGACTACGTGCTGTGAGCCTATACAAACCTGTGGCATTGTGCTATTGTGTCCCAATGATCTGACACAATATGCCAGTATACATGATATTCCTTTGGTGTTTAGTTGGCTCACACAAAATAACTTTACCATAGATACCTCTATAACCAATATGTTGAATCAATCCGACGTTAACATGAAAAACCCTATCGTATGCTTTATAACTCAAAAAAATTGAAATATGTATCCACATATACACACAATCCAATGGATCCTACAGAAGAAGACCTTAAAAACTATTTCTCACAACTTTCGGAACAAGAACAATTAGTATTTGAAATCGCAAAAACGCATTTAGAAACATCGTTTGATCTTGTAAAAACCATTGGGTTTATAGAATGGTTCAAACAACAACCTCGTCCAGTAGAATTAATCAAACCGGACAGTTAATGGTTTCTTTCGGGTAAATCTATGGATTGAAGATTGTATGTTTCGCAAGGTATTATAAGAAGATCTCGGTTTACGTCTGCCACCACCAGTGGTAGGTGGCGTAACAAACTTTTTTTGTTCTTCTTTTGTTTTCATGTCTTCTGCTTTTTTCAACATATCGGTAACATTGTTATAGGTATCAGATAAATCTTTTCCATATTGTGAGTTGTATGCCTTGAGAGTTCGTCCAGCCAGGATGGAATTTTTCAGGACATGTCCCGAATATACCGTTGTAGGAGATATTATCCCTGAGGACACAGCATTAAACCATTTAGATAAAGCGATTAACGCATCTACCGCACCTCCTAATAAAGGTACTTCTGCTATTGCAGCACTGAAAGAATCTATGATTGCATTTACCGCTGCTGGAGCACTTGTTGTAGCGATTTCATCAACCATTTCCCAAAACTTATCCGTTAACTCCATTATTTTAGGCTTAGCGATATCAAATATATCGTTTAAAGCTGTGCCATACACCTGAATAGAGTTTTCAAGTACTTTACGAAGTTCATGGTCCTTTGCTGCATATGAAATTAACTGTGCTGTTTCATTCAAGTTAGTAAAAAAATGTGGAGCAACCTCGTTCCAATCTTTGTTCGCAATATTATCTCCTACAAAATCACTTATAATACTGCTTGGCATAAACTCATCCAGTATGTTTGCGGTTTTTTTAGCAACATTGGTTGCTGTTTCTAATAAATCAGCTCCAGCATTCCCACCTCTATATCTTTTTCGGGTTTTCATATGATATATCTTTATAATATTATTAACTAAGCAGTTTTATATTTACAAGACTGCCATTCACGATACGTTAATGACTGGTTGGTATCTAGTTTCTTTGGAAAATCATTGTCAGAAGATGACAGTTTATGCCATACCATTCCAGTGTCACTTATATTACAAGCACTCCATTGTCCTTCCAACGTGGAAGCGTGATCTTGACTTTTCCAGACATTAAGGGTGCCACATTTTCTAAAATGATTACATTGTTCTGGTACAATCACACGTTTATGAGTTACTTTACGTTGTTTTGTGTTGTAGGATTTAAACTTGGCAAACGGTCCTGACTGTTCTTTCTCTACGGTTGGTGTATTCAATACTACAGACTGGACATGTTTCAACTTAGCTTTTTCATATTCCTCTTGATAATCTATACAAATCGCTTTACAATTGTGTACCATAGAATATAACTGTGCAACTGTGTCCAATGATTTATACGGTATATTCGTATCGCTCCAATAATGAAATGCTCCTGTGGCGGAAGTATAACACATGATCACAGTGAATTTGTCGGTCTCTTCTTTCACATATTCCCTTTCTAGAGATTTAAGTTGTTGATCATCTAGGGTAACATTAGGGTACATCTTAAACGCTTCATAATATATTTCAGAATAAATAGGCTCTTCGTGAGTTACCACTGGCGGTGCACCTTGGACAAACCCAACGATCAAGAAACAAAATAACCAACTAGCTGTAAGAATATACGATCCGGTCATAACGTCCATGTTATGCTCTATGGTATTGTTCATGTATATTATGATTAATCAGAACGGTTTATATTGTTTACCTCTTGTTTTCTCAATACAAACAAGCAATCCATTTCTTCTTCTAGTATTGGAACCTCCATAAGTTTAAAGGTATCTTGTTCTGGGTATAAACACACCAGACATAACTTCGTTACTTTTTTTCCGTATTGTCTTTCTAAAATAGCTTTATAGGTATTCAATTGTAGGGCATAATGCCAAAAGTTTGTATCAGGTAAATGACTGATACAATCTGTAATGGAATAGGTTTCATATGGTTTGTTTCGGAATATACCTTTGGATCTTTTCCAATCATAAATCATTAACGTGCCATCGGGAGAAATATACACCATGTCTATCGCACCCGCTAATTTTAGTTCTTCATCAAAGACAATCCATTCTGTACGAAACGGTTTCAATGGATGCGTTTTAGTAAAATCCAAAAACTGATTGTATTCTTTGGAATCGTTGGATACGGAAAGGTCATTATAATACTTTTCAATATCGTTGTGTAATTGTGTGCCAGCGGAGGATGCATTACGTCCACTGACATTCCATAGATCTTTTATTTCTTCCCTACTTTTACCAAAATATTTATTTTTTTCCCATTTTGGGCTATTAAACATATTGGTAATGATGGTATCGGCATCAAATGGTTTGAAATGCGTATGTACCCAGGTGGTTACGGACATAAAATCTTTCTTGCCATCAATGGTGTATTGATGGGTTGGTTCATCAAATTGAATGCGTGTGTCTCTCGGATGCGGATGTTGGAGTGAAAGAGAGGACATATATTTAACCATACAGGATATATATACAACATCATTTTTCTAAAAAATCCAAATTGAGAGTAGTTAACTTAGTGTCTGTATCTATAACCTGATTACGTCGGTTCCAATTGTAAAAATAATACATATCTAACCTCAATATAGATTTAGGATTTGTAATACTATACCCCCCCCTACCCTATGAACACCTATTGTTTTACACCTTTGGACATTTAAAACGCAGATTATTATATAATATATAATATATATGGAAAAAATTCTGATTACTGGAACAGGTCGTTGTGGTACTACTTTTTTAATTAAATTGTTTAGTTTTTTAGATTTTAATACAGGATACAATAGAAATAATTATAAATTAAGTATTTCAACTAATTGTAATTCTGGTATGGAAAGAAATTATAATGCTAATTATAATATAATAAAAAACCCAACATTTATTGCGGATATAGAAAATATATCAAAAGATACATCAATCAAAATAAAACATGTTATAATACCTATTCGTGAATTAAAAATGTCAGCAAAATCTCGTGTAAATCATGCGACACAAAACGGAGGATTATGGAATGCCAAAGATGAGTTATCTCAAATAGAATTTTATAAAAATATATTAACAAATTATATAATTATTAGTACTAAATATGATATAAATACAATATTTATAGATTTTGATAAAATGATAAATGATAAGATATATTTATTCAATAAATTAAAAAATATTTTAGATGAAAAAAATATTGATTTAGAAATATTTTCACGCGTGTATGACGAGGTTTCATTATCTTCTAAACCTTAAATTATTTTTATAATCGGCGTTTTAAATGTCCAAAGGTGTAATACTGTCTAATTTATAAATATTTTTACTTCTTTTTCCATATTCTATTTTGTGAGTATCTGTAATGATTTTATTGGGGAATGTATCGTGAATACGATTAACTGGTGTATTACTCCATATATTACAAAATCCAAATACATCAATCTCTTTATTTTCTTTTATAAAATCTATTATTTTTATCTTTGGTATGTATAGATATTCATCTAAATCATTGAAAATCATATAATTATAATTCGTTTTTCCATATTTGTAGATAGCATGTGACATTTGCCCCAATTGAGCGTGATGTATCCATTTGTATTGTTTACCGTTCCAATATCTAAAATTCCATTCAATTAAGGTTACATCCTTATATTGAAATACCGATTTAATATCATCCGTTAATATTCCATTATAATACATATAAAAATGTTCAACCCCTTGTTTTTTGTAATATTCATAAAATAAAGGAAATAAATAATAATCGTCTTTAAATAAAGTTGTTAATGCCAAGTTTTTTCTATTAGACAGGCTATCGTGGGTTGATACAGTGGGGTGGTATGTAATGTCATTATACTTTATCACAACATTTTGTGGTATTATGTTATTAGGAGTATTATCATAAATTAATATCCATAGTTGGTTCATAATTAATTTTTATTATTTTTTCATTTAATTGTAATCTTTTACTATTCGTCGTAATATATAGTTTGTTATCATCTACAGGATCATTGTTTATAGACAATATTAAATATATTTGTTTATTTTTATAAAATACATCAAATATAGTAAAATCATGGAAATCCATTAATATTATACATCTATATCTTTTTCCGAGAAGATCTACGACGAGAAGATCTACGACGTGAAGATCTACGACGTGAAGATCTACGATTATTATCTGATAAACCTTCTCTTGCTATTACAGAGGGTACTTGATAGGCTTTTCGTAAGCGTTCATGTAGTGGTAGAGGATCACATGGTAGTGACAATATGTGGTCCAGTTCCTCATATAGATAATCATTGTCTATAGCATTTCCTTCTACGAATGTCTCCATATTATGTATTATTATACGAAAATAGTATGATTTATAAAACTAACCTAGAAACAAAATAACAACACTATAGTATCTATCAAACATGTAATCTTCTATGTATAAGCTCCTTCATAACCCTGTAATGTATTCCTTTAGAGTATCTAAATGCTGACTATGTAAAAGGGTTATTGTTGTGTTATTTTGTAATAGATACGTACAAAAACTACTGCGATATTGTATTACATCACTTATTGTATTCTTTTTTGACACTATATGAAGAATTTCATATCGTACATAGATGTCTTGTTATGGAATGGACCACTTTATTTTTTCTCTTGTATAAAGAAAAAATGCATGTCAAATATATATTTGTAAGTTCTTGGATATTCATACGGTTATTGTATATTCCGTATTTTTTTATAGTATACAAGATGAATTAAGTGTTTTATCCAAAAATATAGTTTTACTTATATATGGTTTCCATTTTCATTGGACATGTAAAATAATGAACAAGGAGTTGGATACTTCAACTGGGTTTTCGTCGTTGTTGCTTATGGCAGTACCATTGAATGTCATGTATTCTGTTGTTCCTATGGATGTCGACACCTATTGCATGATTTATTTGCAAACCCAAATAAGTTTTTATTTTAACGTGGTAAGATTTCAAACTAGTCATAATAGATTGTGTTTAACTTTATATGCATTAGACACTACAATGATAACCTATATTTGTTTGACTTATTTAAACCTTCCGTATAAGATTATACTTGGTGGTACACATTTTTTAATAAAATACAACTATCCAAACGCCTATATACACAAATGCGTTTTCTTGTTTTATTTTTTACAATTAGCCAATCAATACAAGGAGTTATGGTATATTTCTCTTATACCGATCTATTTAACACAATTCAAAATGAACCAGTTACATTATCCTGCGGTATACACCTATCTTTGGCACGGGTGTAGTGGGCTATTGATAAGTTATACTATGCGTTGATAATAATACTTTAAATATAAAAGATTTTACACGTAAATGGGAGTATCCACAACCAACTAACCCATTATTAGGATTAAATACTGCAGGAAACCTTTCAGCATTTAATTTATATTTTTCTAATTCACAGTTCATTAATTCTTTCCTGTCTTCTCGTTTGTCTAAGTTGATGTAAAATATGTGGTCTATATGTCCGGACATAATATATATTGCTACCAATAGAATATACTAAATATCACAACCCATTGTAAATAAAAAAATTGAAACAATCAAGAATGCATAACTTAAAGGAAGCCCGAATACACACTCCATTATGGAAACCACGAAGAGTTACAACGAAGATTTTATTAAGATTCTCGGAGAATTGGAAGATATTATGTCTCGGCAAGGGGAGCCGTTCAAAGCCAAAGCATACCAAAAAGCGTCCGAAACGATCATGACTTATCCAGAAGACATCACCACCCTTGCGCAAATGGTTGGTAAACCAGCGATGGGTAAATCAGTGATGTCTACATTACAAGAATATATAGATACTGGAGCAGTGAAAACCATTGAAACCTACAAACACCATCCAATGAATGTGTTAACAAGAGTATTTGGTATTGGACCTAAAAAAGCACGAGACTTGATAGAATCAGGAATAGATACCATTGAAAAGTTAAAACATTATCCAGACAAACTTACTTCTGCGCAAAAAATCGGAGTAGAGTTTTATGAAGACATAGAAAAAAAAATCCCTCGTGGTGAAATAGATCTATACAAAGAAGAACTCATTCGCCTATTAAAATTAAAAAACATTCCTGAAGCTACCCAGTTTGAAATTGTTGGGTCTTATAGGAGGGGAGCATCTAACTCAGGGGATATTGATATTATTGTTACCAATACAGAGAACAACAATGCATCTTTTGAAGAGATTCTCAATACATTACTGCGACAAAACATTATCACACATGTGTTATCACGTGGAAAGTCTAAAAGTCTTACCTTGGCAAGACTTCCTGGAAAACCAGCTCGGCGCATAGATCTATTGTATTCACCGCCACAAGAGTATGCGTTTGCGATACTCTACTTTACTGGTTCTAAAGCATTCAATACCGCCCAACGTCAACGTGCGGTGGACTTGGGATACACGCTTAACGAACATGGAATATATCATCTAGAACACGGTATAAAAAGCGAATTGGTAAACAAAACATTTCGGTCAGAAAAAGATATATTTGATTTTTTGGGAATGGTATATAAAGAACCCGTTGATCGTAAAGATGGACGATTTATGACGTTAGAAGTGATACAAACGCAAATAAGTGATCTACAAACACGTGGACTAGATACTTTTCGTGAACAAGAGCTAGAAGTCCTCCTTCAAGCGGCAAATCAAGCCTATTATGGAGGAAACACGCCTATCATGTCTGATGAAGTATACGACATGATTTGTGATTATATGTCCGTAACGTATCCTACAAATAAAATCGCAAAAGTAGGACATGTAGCATTAACTATGGATGAAAATGTGAAGCACAAAGCACGATTACCGTTTGAATTATGGTCTATGAATAAAATAAAAGAAGACGTACGAGGTTTAGAAAAATGGAAGACACAATATAATGGACCGTATGTATTGTCATGTAAGTTAGATGGTGTAAGTGGGATGTATGTCAGTCCCGATAAACTTTACACACGTGGTAACGGTAAAATCGGACAAGACATTAGTCATATGATACCATATTTACAACTGCCCAAAAAAGAGGGGTTAGTTATTCGGGGTGAAATCATTATTCCAAAAGATGTATTTATAAAAAAATACTCCAGTGATTTTTCAAATCCTCGTAATTTTGTAGCAGGCATAGTGAATCAGAAACCACAAAGTGTTGCGAACCGGCTAAAAGACATACATTTTGTTGCTTATGAAATACTTCAGCCATCTTTTACACCATCCAAGCAATTACATATCTTGTCCAAATTAGACATGCCTTATGTAACGTATATGGTCTCTTCGGAGGTTTCCGTGGAACGGTTGTCCAACCAGTTACATACGTGGAGGGCATCGTGTGAATATGAGATAGATGGCATCATATGCTGTAACGACAATATATATCCACGAAAAACAGGTAACCCAGAACACGCATTTGCCTATAAAATGCCTCATGCAGATCAGACCGCCGAAACCAAGGTAGTAGATGTCATATGGACCGTTTCAAAAGATGGTTATTTAAAGCCACGCATTAAAATAGAACCAGTGGTTATTGGGGGGACACGTATTGAATATACAACGGGTTTCAATGCCAAATTTATAGTAGATCACAATATCGGTCATGGAGCAGTGATTTCTCTTATACGGTCAGGCGACGTCATACCTCATGTTCAAGAAGTGTTACAACAAGCAGAATCCCCTTTGATGCCATCCGTAAATTATAAATGGAATAATACAGCGGTAGACATTTTGTTGGATGATTATAAAACAGATAGCACAGTGAACGAAAAAGTAAACACGTTGTTCTTTAAAACTATTGGGGTGGATGGATTAGGAGCAGGTAACATTAAAAAAATAATGGAGGCAGGATACACAACCATACCCGATATATTATCCATGTCTCAGGAAGCCTTTTTACAAGTAGATGGGTTCAAAGAAAAATTGAGTGACAAACTATATCACGGAATTAAAAATAAATTTCAAGAGGCTTCATTGCCAGTATTAATGGAAGCAACGAATATATTTGGTAGAGGATTTGGAAAAAAAAAGTTTCAAATGATACTAAACGATATTCCAGATATTATAGTCTCCACTGAATCTGATTATGATAAAATATCAAAAGTAACCAATATAGATGGTATGGCGAAAACCACAGCCGAAAAAATTATAGGTAAATTAAATGAATTTAAAGAATGGGCGGAAAAGGTAGGAATACCTCAAGATAAATTAATATGTACACCTGCAGTAGATTCTACGAATGCATTATTTGGCAAACGTATCGTCATGTCAGGGTTTAGAGACAAATCATTGATTGAAAAAATAGAACTCGCCGGTGCGAAAGTAAGCGGTTCTGTATCTAAACAAACAGACCTTGTCATTGTTAAAGACATGCTACAAGAAAGTAGTAAATCACAAGACGCAAAATCGTATGGCATACCCATAGTATCTTACCACGAATTTTTAGACACCTACAATACCATGCTGGCATGAGATCAACCACATAGATTATACGATAAATTCAAATTGTATAATATTTTTGAGGTTTATTTTAAGCTGTTTATAGAGGAGTTTACGCACGGTGGTTATAAGTGTAGCATTGTTAAAATTGTTTCCGAGTACCTTTTGTAAAATATCTGTGTATTCTTGTGAATAACGATCGTCCATCATACGGTGTTTATTTTTATCTTGCCACTCTACAAATTTGCTCATAAGTTGTTTTTCAATGTGTCTAATCATACCCTCTAGGTCTGTGTTTTGGATAAGGCACCATCCTTTCTCTTTTTTTATAAATAGTGTATTTTCTTTTTGATCAAACGCTTTCAGAGGCAAATTTGGGTTGTGTTTGTCGGGGAACATATTTTTAATGATACTCGTCAATCCATTCATGTAATCGTGTGTACATATTCTTTCATAGTCTTCGTGTGAAATAGGGTTTTGTTTCATAAAGTCTGTAAAAAGAGCAACCTGTGAATGATGTTCATTCAACCACGTATTTACATGGATCTGTTTTTTTTTAATTAATGATAGATGTGACAATTCATCTATTTTTTCTTCTAATTCTTTATTTTTCCTCGCAAGAGTCAATATCATATCGTACAAGGTGGATACATCTGGTATTTCACAATGCTTCTCGTCAAGGTCTCTTCTCTCTTTATTGCTTTTATGTAACAATTCACAAGCGGAGACATGTCTTTCATAGTATAATTTAATTTTATATGGCGTAGAACAACAAGGACATACATATTTTACTTTTTTTTGTTGAATGGACATTTTGGATGATTGTAACATCTCTCCTTAAACTATATCAATTTATTATATTATATAACTATAAATGGTATTGGATACAGACGGTGACGCTAGTGGATGTCTCGTAGCGGAATCCTCCTATGTGATACCATGTAGAACCTGTTCTGCTATATGTAATAGTGATCCCGCCACATGTGATTGGGTGAATCAGTTAACTACACAAAAACAACTCTGGGGATTAGTGCGTCAATCCTCTAGTACTTTTCTAGAGACAAAGTCTGCAGTGAATGTGATCGGACCTCTCAACGGAACATACTCCAATAAACCACTCAATATCCATAAAGGTGTTAATTGGAATCAATCCAGCGATCGGAATGTCGCTGGCATTGAGCAACGTAATGTTTCTAGGAAAAACACACGACAACGTCCGGGAGGTTCTGGTGGACGGGGTGTGGGTGTGGACGTTAAACACAACTCTTACGCACGTTTTTTAGCTAGAAAGAAGGGAAAACTATTAACTACAATGCCAAATTTATCTTATGGGGCAAAGACGCCAGATTTAGATACACCTATTAAGGGAAATAAACAGTATCTACTAGGTTTAAATAACTGTTATTATTGTGAATGAGTATATTTTCTAAATATAATGTAATGATGCGCATGTCTTTTACCACCAACAATCGGAGTTATAAACCACCTCCTTCGTTACAACGTCCATCTATGCTCAAGAAGGTTCCTGCTCCTTCGTTACAACGATCTATGCCCATAGCACCAAAAACGGGTAGATCATCGTGTGGCTGTGGTAAATAAACATTACATTGGTAATGATCTAATACATATATTGTCCATAGTTTTAGTTTTACAAATACAGACCACGTTTTTTTGAAGAGCTTTAGATATGGTGGAATGATCTAGCATATATGTATGTGTGATTTCTCTCATGGTTGAAAATAGCGAACAATTGCCCTCGGATGTAATGACAACATATTTTGCCTTCATGGCATATTCTACCATTTCATCCTTGTCCATAACAACTAATACCTCTTTTCTTTTAATTATATTATCTTGCTTAAAAATATCATAACATAGTAAGATAATATGAATACATTAAATCTAGACATTGACACATACAGTATATTTGATTTGACACATTTGTTTTCGCTTAAAAGTACATATACAACATCCGAGGTAATTTCTGGAAAAGATAAATTGATACACCAATTAAAACAAATGGATAGTATAAGTAGTGATAAAAAAATTAATATTCATATGTTTATTGATAACGCAAGTACACGACTTATGAATGACATGTCTGATACTTCTGGCAAATCGTTATCTTGGGCACAAAAAGAAAATAATATGGTACCTACTAGTGATGATCATTATGTGATTGAAGACGCCAATCGGTTGGCGGGGAAACATGCTTCAATAGCAGAAGGCAGAATAGCCAGTTCTGATATGGTTCCTCCTGGTTGGCTCAATCCTATCAATATAAAAACCATTCAAACTGGACTAAATATTGATTCTAGATTTAGAAAAAATTATTCACAAACTAATGCCTCTGATTTTACATTTGAGTTACCTGATATTCAAAGAAAAGTAACCAATATGCGAATTGCTTCCATAGACATTCCCATGTCTTATTATGGAGTCTCTAGAGATAGGGGAGATGCTACCTTTATCATTACTATGACAGAACCATCCGAGTCTACTCAACCATTACAGACACACCCGTGTTTTAGATCTGATCCATCTATCGTTGTAAACCATTTGATAGACACCTCTGAACCTTTTCGTCCTGTGGTTTTCTCATCCGATATGGAAAAATCTTCTTTTACATTTGGATGGTTAGTAGTATTACCCGACGGAAATTATGAAATGGAATGGCAATCCTCCAGCAGGGCAACCGATATAACTATTGCGATGAAAAATGCTTTATCAAAGTCTATGCCTGGTATTTTGTTAAAGGATACCGGAAAGTTTCTGGTATATAGTCTAACTAACGACACCACTACAGGTACCACGGACTATGGCATAAATACAGATATTGATCTCACATACATTGTAGACCAAACGTCGGGTAAATCCATTTTTTATATCCCAACGTCCTCTTGTACATCCATATTCAATACCGATGGATATCATATTCAGTTTGCCACGAATGCAGGCGGATCCTTAATTATTGGTGAAAATATTCAATTACGTCTGGGATGGCAATTAGGGTTTAGAGAAGGTGGGTATATTTGTAAAGAGGCATCCACCTGTATTTCAGAAAGCATATGTATGGTGGTAGGACCCAGATGTATGTTTATCTCTATTGACGATGGAGTAAAAAGTTCTGGGCAGAATTTAGTAGTTGCTTTTTCAGAGTCTACTATGCAAGAACCGGTAATTACAAGGATAAATTTGACACAAACCATCAATGATACCCATGTATATAAGTCGGCTGGAGATGTGGGGTTAGATACACAATTGAACCGGGCTAGAGAATATTTCGGTCCAGTGACAATTTCTAAGTTGAAATTTAAATTATTGGATGAATATGGTAGGATTATTTCATTAAATTATATGGATTGGTCATTGACGTTGGTATTTGAAAAGTTATACGATTAAACTTTTGTAAAAATCCTTTACTTTTGGATTGATTTTGATTTGTTTATAATTAAAGTCGGTTAGATATAATCCGGAAAGATCTCTTACACGTGATAATGCCACGTACGTTTGACCACATTCAAATATACGTGACCCTACATCTATTTGTGCGGCTTCCAATGTAACCCCTTGCGATTTATGTATTGTAATTGCCCAGGAATATATTAGCGGAAGTTGTTTAATACATACTCCTGGGACGGTTTCGCTGGTCCAACTATGGGGAAGTACTTGTAGCACTGCTCCATGTCTAAATTTAACCAACGGATAGTGATTTTCACCCGAAAATCCTACCACAATGCCTTGACTACCGTTAATAATAGGATGGTCACCTTCTTGATCTAAATTCGCCACACACATTACTTGTGTTCCTACCTTAAGTTTTATACTATGGTCTGCTAGTATCGCATTCTTGATCGTTTGCATTTCCTGTTCAACGGTACTTGGTATTATATTCTCTCTTTGTTTTTTTTGACTGCTAGTAAGCGTATGTGGATGATCAATAGACTGTATATCATATACGTGTTCCTCCACACTAGGTAACCTTGTGTATTCTTGAATATTAATCGCATCTGCGTGAGAACGCATAGGGAATAATATAGTAGGTTTTATTTCTTCATGTGGAACAATTATTCTTTCTGTGAGGATTCGGATGGTACTTTGTGTTATTTTTCCCACTCTAATTTGATTTAAAATTTTTTTATAGACATCGTTGTTTTGGCGGTGTATGGTATTTAATTCTATGACGGAAGTAATACAGGCGTTCCAGTTTTCACTTTCAAAACAGAATGCACATGTATCCATATCCTCTGTACTGCCTACAGGGGGCAATTGATAAAAATCTCCAGACATTATAATTTGCATACCGCCAAAAGGAACTTCCCTTTTCCCTCTGGCTATGCGTGCTACGGCATCAATGATGTCAAATATTTTTTTTGACATCATGCTTACTTCATCTATGATCAAAATATCCGTATCCATCCATATTTTCTTTTTATATTTATTGCGTGTAATATTCTTAACAATCTCCTTTGTTTCCCCCGAAGCTCTTCCGATACCTCCCCATGAATGAATGGTTTTTGCCTTACATTGTAATAATACTGCTGCACACCCTGTAAGAGCACATACTTGAACTTTTTTATTTTGTTGCTCAGACCATGCTTTCATGTGACGCAACAGATAACTTTTTCCAGTTCCACCTGGACCAGTCAACAATATATTTTCGCCTTGCTGAAAGCATGATAATGCTCGTTTTTGATCTATAGATAGTTCCATACTTTTGTTTTTGTTACCCGTTATAAATAGTTTATTTATTATCAATTTTATATATATATATATATATATATGATCATTATTGATAAATGGACTGGTAGATTAGGAAATAATTTATTACAATTAGAATACGCTATAATGTTATGTATGTTTTTAAAATGCAAAATTACATTTCATTGTAATAATCACCCGTATTTGGATGTAAACATTATAAAAGATTATTTTTCTGAACATCCAGATATAGGTAGAGAAATTATAACATATTATGGAGGCATTCCAAAAGGTGTTATACCATCTGATCGTTTGGAAGAATTAAAACATAATACTTATGCTTTATTGAAAAAAGGTTTTAAAATAAAAGATATTAAACAAATATATGATGAAACAGTACTAGTAATACATATTAGAAGTGGAGACATAATGTCATCTAACCCCCATCCTGGCTATGTGCCGTTACCGTTATATTATTATAAACATATAATAGATTCCGCATCATATAAAAAAATTATTCTTGTATGTGAAGATAAGAAAAATCCGGTTGTAGATAAATTACTTACATTATATCCTAATTGTCAGCATACAATACAAAGTTTAGATGAAGATATTAAAATTATATTAGGTGCTACAAATATTGTATGTGGGGTCGGTACGTTTGTCACACAGCTTACTAAACTGGCAAATCATAAACAGTTGATCATTAAACCTAGTCTTGAAAAAGAAATGTCCGAATATTATATTAAAAACAGACCATGGAAACATACAGAAGAACAGCGAAAATTGATAGTAGACTATACTTTCCATGTATAAAGGAATAGGTTTGGATCATATATAAAATATATGAATATATATTATATTATGACAAAACTAGCATTTATAACTGGCATCACAGGACAAGACGGATCTTATCTAGCAGAACTACTACTAGAGAAAGGTTATCAAGTATATGGTATTGTCAGGAGAACTTCTCTGTTGTATTCACATACCCGTTTACAACTCATACGAGAAAAGATTAACTTAGAATATGGCGATTTGTCTGACGGATCTTCTTTAACCAATTATATGACCAATATTATTAGAGAAAATGAAGGATTTGAAGTGTTTGAAATATATAATTTGGCGGCGCAAAGTCATGTCAAGATATCTTTTGATATTCCAGAGTATACATCTATTATAGACGGTCTTGGCACTTTGAAAATATTAGAAGCAATCCGAACGTTTCCTCGGGATATACAGGCGAAAACTAAATTTTATCAAGCAGGAACCAGTGAAATGTTTGGAGAAGTATTAGAAAACCCACAAAAAGAATCTACTCCATTTAATCCACAATCGCCATACGCATGTGCAAAAGTGTATAGTCATTATTTGGTGAATAATTATCGGGATGCATATGGGTTATATGCATGCAATGGCATTTTGTTTAATCATGAAAGTCCACGACGAGGTGAAAATTTTGTAACGATGAAAGTAGTGAATGGAGTGAAAAAAATTGTTCAACAAGAACAGGATCATACATCAGATTATGTATTGACCTTGGGAAATATTGACAGCAAGCGGGATTGGGGGCACAGCAAAGATTATGTATATGGCATGTGGCTTATGCTTCAACCAGATAAACCGGATAATTATGTGTTAGCCACAGGAGAAACATACACCGTAAGAGACTTTATTGAACGATGTTTTGCTAAAGTAGGGAAACAAATTGTGTGGTCTGGTGAAGGTGTGGATGAAGTTGGCAGAGACCAATCTTCCGGAAAACTCCTTGTGAAGATAGATAAAAAATATTTTAGACCATGTGAGGTAGAATTCTTATTAGGTGACGCAACTAAAGCAGAAACACAATTAGGCTGGACACGTCAATATGACCTTGACCGTCTCATTGACGACATGCTGGCGTAATTCACATAGACAACATGTTAAGACTATAGTATATAAATACATACTTATACTATAGTTTGTAGAATGGGTAACCGATGTTTTGGAGTGGATACCTCTATTCCTTGCGATCTAGATAAAAAACAAGTTCCTAAATACGTTCCGCAAATTGAACGAGGGCGTGTATTGTATGTATACGACGGGGATACCATACATATTGCTGGTCGTGTAAAACACAATCCAGACATTTTCAAATTTTCTGTACGACTAAACCGATTGGATTGTCCTGAAATGACCAGCAAAAACCCTGAAGAAAAGGAAATGGCTGAATTGGCTAAAAAATATATTCAAGACCGAATAGAGCATAAATGCGTAGAGCTTAAACAGGTCTCCTTGGATAAATACGGGAGGTTATTGGCAGAGGTCATCTATATGGGTGCCAATATCAATCAAGAATTAATTGATAAAAGGCTAGCGGTAGAGTATGATGGAGGTACCAAAAAAAGTCCTTCTTCATGGAAAACCTATTACGAATGTGGATAGTTACAAAGAACCCTGGCACATAGAATATAACAATCTATTGTTAAAATACATAAGAAAGGGACCGATGATATTAATCAATCCAACCCCTATACCAATTTCACCTTCAAAAATGAGATACAACGACTGAAATGCCGCAAGCACCGTTAACAAAAAGGTAAACATCATTAAATAATAAAAAAACATACAATAATCACGAGAGAATGGAGAGAAAAAAGGGTCAACGTTATTTTGGTACATTATAATATATAAACATATTTAATTTAACTTGCTTAAAATAAATGATTGATATGAATGATATGAATGATATGAAAAGAACCAACATGTATTTGGAAGAAACCTCTTCCGGAAAAGGCTATATTTCAGATCATAAAGGATCAGTCGGGTCTCTTATTAGAACATTTACGTTATCATGCGACCATTTTGGTGGATTTACCTGTGTCGTGAATGTCTCTTATTTTGATACTGTTCAAGACATTATCAATTACGTGTTGACTAGGTTGAGAGATGCCTTGGCTGCAAACCATCTTGATCGTCTTGTTGATAAATTACATCACACATGGTATTCTTATCATATTCATGATTATAATATATGTAATATATTAGTAGAAGATCGGGAATATTATATATGTAATCACGGGTGTCAATAAATGTCTACCTTTGAATATAATGTAATAATCCTATAACACCATACACAAACAACAAAATCTGTTCTTCTCTATTTACTGTAATTTTTTTATCTATAAAAGGATTAAATACGATTAACAGTAGAAATTGTATTAATAAATTTTCTACTTCATACATGGTGTTTTTGAACACAGCTAAAAAGGCTATCGTATTTTTGTCCATTTTAAAAATGGTGCTTTCTCTATTTAAAAAAGAACTCGCAAAATATACAAATTTAAGTATAACCACTAAATATAAAAAAGATTCATATAGCGTTTCTATTATCATTTAATATAATACGATCATATATTATAATAGTAAATAGAGAAGAACAGACTTTGCATCATTATATATACCGAAGATATCAATATCACATCGTAGAGTACTGCTTTGTACCCAACACGAGTGAACCATCGTGTGAAAAAAGCTTTTGGTTCCCCAAAATATACAAAAAATATCATAAATAACGAGGACATTACCGCAGTGGTGAGGGCAACCGTAATAAGTTGTTGTGCGTTGTCGTGTTGGTTAATATGTAACCATTTTCCTACCAACATCGCTGCCGAAATATACAAAGCAATAAAACAAATCTCTGTGATGAAACTAGAAATGGCATGTTTATAATAATATTCATGTACTAAATCAGGTGCTTGGGAGATGTATGCGGGAATGTTCAATATATAAATGTATATTACCATGATCATAGTAAGAGATAGCAAGTAAGCAAAAATACGCATTACCCATATATTCATTTATCTATGTGTATATAAAAATAAAAAATATAGTTATTTTTATGTAGAGAATGGATAATGATATTTATGTATATACTAAATTAGAAGTTACAAATTCAGAATAGTTCCCGTGAGTATGGTCGTGCGTATCTTTGTATCTCTCCCGAAAAGAGGAATGAATTGGAGACATCCGAATATCTATTCTAGGTCGTGACCCGTCTTCATGAAATACAATCCATGGCACGGATATTCTAAAATCCATAGATACATTCAACCATTCTTTGTTACAATATGCGCATAGTTCTTTAAATTGTGTCTTTTCGGTTTCAATCAATGTGACAAACTGTGCTAGATTGTCTTCTGGTGTATTCGCAATCCCCCAAAGGGTTTCTAATCCTACTTGATTTAATAATTTCAGTACATCGTATATAAGTACCGTATATCTGTATTTTTTATCATTTGTATATAAATGTTGTGACAATTCTGTTTTTCCTGTTTTCCCCAATATATATGATATTCTTAGTGAGGTAGTATCTTCCAGTAGGGTTAATTTGCGTCTCATTGTTGGGGTTTCATGATGATGTACATGTGCCATAAATTCATATATATCCGTTAAACATTGAGCCATGTGTATTGCCTCTGGTTGTTTCGTTCTTTGCAATCGTTTTGCAATTTGCATCACCATCACATAATTAGGTAGGATGTCTGTATTGCATTGTCCGTGTCCTTGGGGCGGGCGAAAGGGTCCGTCTTGTTCTACATTTATGCTACGTTGATATTGAAAGAAATGGGGATTATGTACAATTCCATTATCTACTTGTCCTGTCCGCCAACTAAAGGCATTGTGACAACTCACACACCACATTTGGTCACAACCATCAATTTTAGAGATGCGTTCCCCACATGAAGGACAAGGTTTAGTTTGCGATTTTATAAGGGTAGCCGTCGCTACATCTTCCTCGTGGCACGTATGGTCCTCTTCGGAAACTTTTATTTTTAAACAATCCGAACAAGTATACGTTTCACACAATCCACATTTATAGGATGTACTTAAAAATCCACGGCAATTATCTTTCGCACACGCCATTATAAATTTGCGTGTTGTTTCTGGCGAATTATCTTCTTGTGGATCCCTAATTTGGTTTATCCTTTCTTGCAAAGTGTTTTGTTGGTACTTTAACGTTTTCATGGCGTCTCGTATCACCTTCATTTCCTCATACGTATCGTGTAACGATTGTTGACGCTTTGCCTTATCCATGGTATCTGGAAGTTGACTGATCGCTTTATCTAGAAGAACAGATACACGATGGGTTTTATACTCTCCACTGACAAAGCTTCTGTTTAGATTATGAATTAGAAATGGTTCTGACAAGGTGGTTTTACAATGCATACAATGTGGTTCGCCGATGGTGGTTAGTAAATATTGTCGGATACAACTTTTGCATGTGGTAAATAGACATTCTATATTTTCACAGGTAATCGCATAATGATTGGTTCGGTTATATTTCTCGCAGCAAATGGAGCATTCTAGATCAGTGGTGGATGCCATGAGGTATGTGTATTGAATAATATATAGTATTCCATATATAGTATTCAATTTTTTATTAAAATAAATTAAAAAAACAATAGACCATAATGTTATGAGTGAATTGGATACGAAGATTGATCATTGGAGCATTCAAGATTTACTTGAATTATTGGGATTAGAAGAAGAAGAACTCACGACAAAAACGTTACAAAAAGTCTCCGGACCATTGATAGAAAGTGCTTATGAATCTGGCAACGATGCGATAGCAGAGTTTATCAAACAAGTCAGAGACAAACTCACGGATACCATCACTGACCGATCTTCACAAGAGTCTTCTTTTGCCGAACAAGCTACACAACAACTATTAGAATGGAGAAATCAACAATATATACAACCAAGCGATCCCATTCAAGCTAGCAAAATTACATCTCGTGACAACAAAGTACAGACCTTTGAAGAGGGATCGCATTTTCAAATGAAACAAGAACAACTGGGTATCAATCAATCCTTCAATGTCCCTGTCATGCAGGGCACTATAAATCCTAATCTTAAAAATGTAGTAGAGAGAACTGTCATTATAGACAGCCAATACAGACCAAACGTATTGCCATATTCTGGATGCGAAATAAATTCTCCTTCTTTCAATACCCAATTTTCGGTGGATTTGTCGGTACCTCTACAAAATGTATTGTCCATGGAATTGTATTCTATCCATATACCTCAATCTTGGTCTAATATTTCCAGTGCATTAGGGAATAATATATTATATACAAAAGACACGACTGCACACGTGAAGGCGATTACTGTTCCAGACGGGTTTTACACGTTAAATTCTTTTTTCTCTTCACCTCCAAATGAAACCTACCCTTATGCCTACCGAACGTTAGGTTCTTCTACTGAGAAGATTACATTAATGTATCATGTAGAGTTAAATCGGGTGGTCTTGTTTTCAGACAAGGAGGTGATATGGTATTCCAACACAGTGAATAATTCAGCCGAGAATTGTTCTTGTGTTAATACCAATTTTATCAACAATAATTTAGGATGGTTACTTGGGTTTAGAGAGACAGACACGGAAGATAACCTTGTATCGTCTGTCGCTACGAGTGTAACCGCCTCTGCTGCCCCTAATTTCAATGGACCGCAATACTTTTTATTAAGCATTGATGATTATCAGCAGAATAGATTAAATAAAGGGATCATAAGCACAATTGATAAAACGGTAAAACTAGATATGCCTACCTATACCTCTGTGGATAACTTCACTCCTGACATAAACGGGGAGTGTGTTGCTGTACCTACTGCTCCTAGACAACTCACGCAAGCACAATTGTATACTATAAATACCATATACAGAAACAGAAAAAAAAGTAAAACTCGCCCCGTCGCCGCCACCACAAACAACGTGCTTGCCGTAATTCCGTTGCCTTCTAGAACGACAACTCCTAACGCACCCTTAGTGCTAACTGGAATAACTTTAAGTGTACATGCACGTGAATATTTTGGACCAGTTACCATTGAAAAAATAGGAGTTAAACTAGTAGACGACAAAGGACACTTGGTAGATCTAAATGGACTTGACTGGTCCTTTGTCTTTAGAGTTAAACAATTATATCAATATTAAGCTAAAACTTTTGTTTTAGAATTCCAAATAAATTGCCTACCATTATTTGTTGATCACTGATAATTTCTAATTGGGTATTGTAATACCGATCTAGATTCGTTTTTTGTTTTTGAAAATTGCGTTTTAAGGATGAGGCTGAATTTTTAAACGCATCAATCGTTTCTTTGTTTGTGAGATCTATGTTTTTATTTTCTAAAATCATACGAAAAAAACGTGCAGCAATAGCAATGCTGTCAAAATGCTGTAATAGATTATGAATAAACATAATAGGAATATTATTACGGATTTCAAATTGAAAATCTTCTTTGTTGCATATACCAGTATTTAAACTGATAAATACTCCACATTGTATGTCACTATTGGAAGGATTATCTATATCATTGTAAAATTTATCAATCTCCGATTTTTGGACGTTTCGTGAATAATTTTTGGTTTCTATCATCATGACCATGTCCTCTTGACATACAATAAAGTCTCCACGATGTGGCTTGCTATGAGTGTCTTCTATGTCTGCATTAGGAAAAAGCATATTTAACTTTTCATATACGATAAATTCACCGTCTTTACCCTTCAAGGATGAATTTTGTTGTCTGGACAATCTCAATTCATATGCATTGCGAATATCTTCTTGTTTTTCGTGTTGTTTGGTTAATATATCTTGATGATTTTTATCCATCACCAACATCCTCTCTGCGTATCGTTGCTCTACTTCGGTATGTAACACATTCATCTTTGACAACAATTCAGCATTTGTATTTTGAAGAGATGCTAGTTGTTTTTCATAACGTGTCCGTTCAAGGTTAATCGCACTTTCTATCACCGATTTCTGTAGTTTTTCGTTAGAGGTTTTAAACTTGGCAAAGGCTTCACGTTCTTGATCTAGGGCTTGTTGTATGGAGGTTATTTTTGAAATATGATCTTGTTCTATACCATTCAATTTTGTTTCCCACTTTTCATTATCCCATAATTGCGATTGCATGATACCTTCTTTGTAGAATAACAACCCCAATTTAAGGACTTGTAGTTTGTGTTCATTGGTTAAAGAGAAAAAAGCACGAATACTTTCTTGATTAGGTATATATGTTTCTATTACGTCTGACATTATATGGTATCTCTGCATTAGTTTAAGTATATTTGAATAATGGTTTCAATCACTTGCTTTTTTTGTATCCTGAAAGTATAATGGACTGTCACAAAACACTAGATACCTATTCACGACCATATGCAAAAGGCACCGTTAATCCTGTACAAAGAGAAACCATTACCTCTTTGCTTGTAGTAAATAGCAAATTTAGATCTGTACACAACCCGCAAAGAGTACAATTAAACGATGAATACAATCTAGAAAAAAAAATGTTTGCTTCAGAAAGTTCTAAAATGAAAGACCTGTTAGTATGTAAATACTATCCTGAAGTATATCTCCGAACAAGCGAAGCTGAAAATTGTACCGTGTCCAAAAATACCGGTTATGTGGAAGAGGCAACCGATTTTACGATAGAACTGAATGAACCGTTAATCAATGTTATTTCTCTAAAATTTACTGGAATTGACATGTCACCTAGTTATTATCCAATTTCAGATTATTTAGGTACCAATGTATTTTCCATAAGAACGTTTAGATACGATATGTTAGGTATTAGCGGAGAGTATATTACAGAAACCATTATTTCCTTGCCAGAAGGTATATACACCGAAGAACAACTGTTGTATAAGGTGAATGATCTGTTCGCCCATTCTTCCTACGATACCTTGAACGCAGTTCAACTCCATTATGATCCTGTTTCTAGAAAATACAGTTTTACTGTTACAGACACATCAGGAGAAGATATAAAGTATGGGGTACAACTCTCTTTTGCTAATCCTAATTATCCAAGCAGAAATATCCAATACAATCTCGGTTGGATGATGGGGTTTAGAAAGATGGTCTACACCATTACCGAAGATTATAATGTTACAGAAAGCCCTACTCTTCGCAAAGGCATAAATGCGGACTCTCCCGCAAATCTAAAAGGCACACGCTATTTTTTTCTGGAAGTAAATGATTTTAATAATAATAATCCCCCTGTAATTAATTACAATTGCAATACAGAATATTCCTTTAATCTTAGAAACATCCTAGCAAAAATACCAAACGTGGATGATACCATATTAATGGAAAAATATACAGATTCCCTTTATAAAAAGAGACAGTATTTTGGTCCTGTGCGCATTCAAAAATTGAAATTCCGTATCTTAGATGAAAACGGGCGTCCACTTAAATGGAATGATAGCGATTATACTCTTAATATTGAAGTAGAAACCCTTAATCAACTCTGTTAACGTCGGTCATAATTATTTTTTTTGAACAGCATACTGACAATCTACCAGTTCTTCTATGCGAATAGGGACGATCTTGCTAGTGGCTTCACAAGTACGTTCATATAGAATTGGTTTCAACATCGTACATGTCCCGTGTGCGGTGCGTTCATATCGTGTCATTTTGGAACGATACAACTCTATTGCCTCCTGTATGACTTCTAGAGCATTTATCCAATAGTCATATGACATAGTCTTCGTTAGATCTGGTAACAATACATATACGTTTATTTCAAAATCAAAGAAATTATCCGGACCATACGTATAAAATGTGGACGATACGCTGAACGGATTCATAGCACCTCGTGTGATAATACGATGACACGTTGTACAAGTTACATAAGAGGTTGACCTTGATATGATGTCTTGTAAAATATGTAATACAGATTGTGCTTTTGATTGCTGTTTAAGAACATCGTCTAGTACATTAAAGTTTAACATAAAATTCGTTTGTCTACGATAGTCACGGGCAAAGGTTTCCATTTCAGGTGTTACTGTGGTAGTAAATGGCACAATTGGCGATTGAAGATACTGTAAACGTTGTTTTGCCAATTCAAACGTGTGCTCAAATTCTTCTACATAGGAATGTATGCATTCTATTTTGGTTTTCAAAACAGCATTTTCTTCTTCTAATTGTTTTAATCTCCACTCTCGGTCATGTAATAACACCACCGAGAGTGCTCGTTCAGTATTTGTATCCATATCAATTGGATGAATATTATACGTAGGATTACTTTAATATATATTAAACTAATCTTATTTACAATAATATCGTTTCACGTACATGTTCAGGCAGTGTGTAGGATGCTATGTGTGTCGTTCCAATCCAAGTAATCTTTAATGGAATACTAGCAGAGAGAGGTGCTTTGGATGTCCAACGCTCTTTGTTCAATACTTCTACCATTTTGTTTACTCTATTTACAATCCCTCCAGCATTTCTAGGTGGACAGTGTTTTACTGCCCATTCAAATTGAAGTGCTTGAATTTTATTAAATCCCGATATCAAACAAACATGTTGCCATCCAGATCCTTTGCTTGTGGTATATTTTGCGCCTCCTTTTATTTCACTATTGTGTTGCCTTAATCTACGTTCTGGATAAGGACTAACACCTGCATACGTACATCCTTTATTCGCAATGAGATAGAATTGCCAATTATTGTCTGCCATACACTTATGTGATTATTAAATTTATCTAAAGTAAAAGTAATGGAAGCAATCGGAAATCCACACACAGTATACAATGGCGCTGTATCTGGACAACGCAACATGTTTCTTTCCTCGTCTCTTGCAATAGTTATAGCTGGATTTAGTCATAACTTTAAAAACAAAAACATTGCCATTTTTGTTAAAATTCTAGCTTTTATAATTTTTACTATTTCTATTTACATAGGGTTTACTTCCACGTATGATTTTAGATTTTATTTAGATCACGTAAAAGAAAAATTACCCAATTATGTTCCTATTGAAAATTGGTATAGAATGGGTTATATCGTCTATGCGTATACATTTATTATTACTTTATTAGGAGGATTATATTTTGTCCGAAACATTGTTTGATCATCTTCGGGTGCGTTTATGTTTTTTAACGGGATGTTTTGTTTTTTTCTTTAATATTATATTATTTTTATTTTTTGTTTTGTGCAATTTTTTTTTGTGTTTTCTACTTTTACGTTTCCCTCCTTTCTGCGGTGCTAATTGCAAATTTCCTGCCAAACAAAACTTTTTGTTTGTGACAAATCCTCCGATCGCATCCGTTCTAATATCACCTTGTCCAAACAATAATAGCAACACTGCACGAATCCCAGATGGTCTATCGTTTGACAATTGTAATCTGGGTCCATTAAAGTCTACGATTCTATTGTTCGGCGAACTTATTACTGGAGCTTTTATATATCCTCCATTCTTCGTAACGCCATTTATTTCTTGTAAAAAATCTCCAAGACTTTTTACAAACGAGACTTCTAGAATTTTTCGTCGCATAGCTGCAGGGTCTGTTTCTGCTATCTTCATCGCACGGTCCGCATCATTCACTGCACTGGCAATGTAGTCGGTTTTATATACGAATAGCGGGTCGTTTGGATTATTATCAGGTGGAGATGTATCCAGTCCCAAGTAATCAATAAGGTGTTCAAAGTTTCGTCCTTTTAAAAACCCAATAAAACCATTATTCATGTTTACATATATCTCTTTCAAGCACGTTTTCCCATCTAATGGATTTGGCTCACTTTTAGCATTAACTGGACATGTAATAGCATAACTTAGTACCGAGTCATCAGGCCAATCCCCAGTTGCTTTTTCTTGGGTACTAGGATTCCTACCTAGGTTTATGATAGTAGCTCCTCCAATCTTTAAATATGCATAAATTAGAGTGTGGCTATTAACGCCTGTAATTGATGGTTCTACCCGAACCCTATATGTGTAGGTAGGACCAGGAGCATCATCGCTTATTAACATCACGTCCATTATTCCATATTCTACCCCATTCGTCTTTACAGCAGAACTAACCGTGTTACATTGAGGCATATTGTCCATGATGGAAGCAATTGGACAAAAATATTGGATATCTCCAATATCATCTGTGGCATTGACACTATTATTAATATATAATCGTGGGTCATTCACAGTTGCATTACGCATAACATGTAATATTTTGGTATCTATTTGTTTGTCTTGATCCCAATTCTTTATTAGCTCGTCAAATATATTATATGGAGGTGCTTTTCGCCCAAGATCTACTGATAAAAATTTTCTTCCTGACTGGAGATTCCCAATTGCAGGCGATTCTAAGAATTTTAAAAATCCTTTGTACAAACTAGTATCGTTATCACCCAAAGACAATGATTGCAATTTAGTTCTTAGATTAGCTTTTACAAATAATGCTTCGTCAACCATTTTTTTTTCTAGTTTAAATAAAGGATGATTTTCATTTACCTTTGACGGTGCTATGTGTATAGCGGTACGAACCGATTGTAATATACATCCCATGGAATAACCTGCTAATGTTTTTTCTAATGCGGTCAATTTTGTACGGGTAGTACTTTGTTGTACTTTATATACAGCATCTTTTAGTTTTGAATATTCCTTACAACAACGACATACCAATTGAAAAAAAATAACCGTTTTATTCGGGTCAATATCCATGATTATATTTATATCAGTCCCATCCGTGTAGTCATCTAAAACTCGTTTACCGGACGCAGTGGTATTAAGTGTTTCATCTAACTTATATACATAAGATACGGTATCTAACATAAAATTAAAACCTTCTTGGAACTTTAAAAGAGTGTGATATTCATCTGTTTGTGAATGACTATCACTATCAATTAAATTGGCTGGGAATTTATATATGCGTAACCATTTGCCAAGAGCATAGATGAGACGCTTTACCTCCGTAACGGGGTTTTGCTGATGAGGATCTTGCAAATAATCGGTTATATATTTAATTAAATAATTATATACATCCACTAGCGTTTGATGTGTATCAATGCTCTTTAATAAAACGTCAATAGGAGGGGGACTGAGAGGGGGACTGAGAGGGGAACTGGAAGAGGATTGAATTATATTCATGAAAGGGACAAGATTTGATGGATAAGTCGGTATGCGTACTTCAACATTCTCTACTACTGTTATAGCAGCGTGTGATATAGCGGATACTCGTGAAATTATAAGTGAAAACAAATGAAGATTATCAATATTATCATAATAGTCTCCAGGCACTGGTAGTGGTGCTGATGCTGCCGATGCTGATGCTGGTGCTGATGCGGAGAGTGGTGCCGATACGGAGAGTGATGCTGGTGCTGATGCGGAGAGTGGTGGTATATTGTGAAAAAACTCTTTTGGAAGACTACTTACGATATCCACATTAAGGTTAGCAATAGGATATCCATCATAATTATCAAGTACATCTAATGTTGGAGCATAAAATCCGTACAAATTATTTATATCAAATTTGTTATTCATATAATCAGTTACAATAACATTCCTACCACTATATGGCATATCCGATGGTTCAATAAATTTATTAATATTTTTAAAAAACTTGTCCTTTTTTTGTCGGGAACTAGTTGGAACGGTTAACATTTCTTTTACTATTGCATCTATATCTGTGGGATGTTTTTTTGCTCCTCCACCCTGTTCACTATGGGGGGGGGTACGAAACCTCCAGAATCGTTTAACCGTATTCCACATCCCTGGGTTAGATGTCTGCGGTCCTCCGGACCTTTTTGTAGATTTAAGTTTAGTAACACCAAGTTTGCGAGAAGCAGCAGAAGAGGCAGCAGCATCATTACCATCATCAGCACCACGTTTGCGAGAAGCAACAGAAGAGGCAGCTTCAGTATCAGCACCAACAGCCATTTGAGTACCATAATCTGCAGCAGCAGCAGAAGAGGCAGCAGCATCATTACCATCATCAGCACCACGTTTGCGAGAAGCAACAGAAGAGGCAGCTTCAGTATCAGCACCAACAGCCATTTGAGTACCATAATCGGCAGCAGCAGCAGAAGAGGCAGCAGCATCATTACCATCATCAGCACCACGTTTGCGAGAAGCAACAGAAGAGGCAGCTTCAGTATCAGCACCAACAGCCATTTGAGTACCATAATCAGCAGCAGCAGCAACAGGACCAACACCATGAGAGTGAGTCATTTGATCACCACCAGCATCATAATCATCAGCACCATCATGAGCCATTGGAATAGCATCATTACCATCATAAGCAGCAGCACCAACAGCCATTTGAGTACCATCATAAGCAGCAGCAGTAGCCCGAAGATCATTGTATTCTAATGATTCTAATAAGGACAAGTAATATGCGTCATACAAGTAATTTGGAACTGACAAACTTGGTGGGTTTACACCAAAAAAACGCATATGCGATTCTTTCTCATTCCTAATATATGGGTATGTTTTAATAATCTTTACTATGTATTCCCCAATTTTAGCATAATAAGTATCTAGCATTTCATCGTTAGACAATGAATTATATTCTTTATTTAAAAACGCCTTTACTTCATTAATAATTCGCATTCTTTCATTTTTGTGTTCGGTATAATCATTCTCATCTTGTATTTTTTCAATGGAATCCTTAAATACACCCAGTTTTACAAAAAGATTCACATAAAAGAAGTATATATCCTCAGGTATAGTGCGATTAGGTTTACGGGCAAGTTCACTGGCAAGGTATTCATATATTATATATATTTTATTTTCCAACTCTGCAATAATATTCTTTCTATTCCTTGGTAACGAATTCTCTGTTATTAATTTATTCAATATATAATTTGCAAGAACATCTTCTGGATATACACTGTGATCTCCTATGTTAAAATTTTTATTATCAAATATGTCCTCTACACCTTTAATAAATACAAGTGTAGGTTTATGGTCTATAACTATCTCGTCATTAAAGGAATCATCCAATAATCCAGTTATCGTCGTACTGAGTTCATTCTCAGTAGATAAAATATCTTCTAATAAAACATTCGCACCACGCAAGCGAAGCAATGTGTTAGCATGAATATAATGGCTAATAAGGTCAATTGCCTTGTCGAGAGAATTATTTGTCCATAGTTCGGTTATCATGGCCCTCCACATAGGATCACTAGGAACTAAAGGATCACTAGGAACTAAAGGATCAAGAGTATTAAGGTTCTCCATGTCAGCGGCATAGACAGTTGAAAAGGTATCACCGTGTACTTTTAAAAAACGTGTCATATCATATACCTGCGCCTTATATACGATACTACCTTCGTTTGTATTTCTCGTTATTTCAAAATCAAAAGGAGAATAAGTTCCCTCATCAAAATACACATAACCTGGTGAGGGTATTGCTCCTGCTAGAGTCGGTGATAGTGGTGATACTGATGCGGATGCTGACTCTTGTGATAAAGGTAGTCTTACCAAAACTGGATCAAACATACATGTTTCAATCGCATTTCTAAATAGTTTGGTTCGTATAGATGTATCACTCATTATCGCAAAAACTTGATGCAATATTTCATCCTCACTAAAAAAGGTGGTAACATCCTCCTCATCCAGTGGATACACGATGCTACTGCCGTTGCCACCACCACCTTGGAAATATCTTTGTGCGTCTGTCAGTAGGTTCATTACATTTATTTGCCGTAATCTGGCTAACTCGCTTATAATGGCTCCGAAATCATGAAACACGGAGTCATGTGACATTACATTTTTAATTATTGCATCCATTATATCCTTTCCAATTCTAATTGTATACATTATATTTACAAGAGGTTATAATTTTATAGTATATAACTAAATATCTATATTTTAAGTAGGCAAATAAAATGATAAGATTTAAAGGGTTCATAATATTCTCTATAGTTAGGGTATGATACATTTAAGCACCAACAATCACAAAAAAAGAACCGAACAATTTCATTGCGAAAAGTGTGACTATAAAACGTCACATAAAGGAATGTGGAACAGACATCTTGAGACGAAGAAACACAAAGATACACAAATGGTACATAATTCAGAAGAAAAGCACCAGACGATAAATAGATGGGAATGTGAATGTGGATTGAGTTATAAGTACCACAGTGGATATTACAGACATAAATCCAAATGTAAGCATAGTTCTAAGAAGGATCAAAAAGAGGAATGGACGGAGAGAGAAAAAGAGATGATGAAGATCTTTGGTAGCGTATTAGAATTAGCAAATCAAAAATTAACTACTGATTTAGTAGATACCTTAAAAGAGGCTTTGGCAACGAACAACAGTGTGACTTGTAATGGATCAAATAACGTGATCAATAATCAAAAGGTATTCAATGTAAATGTGTTTTTACATGAACACTGTGCGAAGGCGATGTCTATTCAAGAGTTTGCAAAGAATTTACAAGTAACCATGTCTGATTTTGATAAAAGTAAAACGGAGTGTATCACAAACGTAGTATTAAACAATTTAAAACCCATGTCTTTAACAGAACGTCCATTTCATTGTACTAATATTTCTAATGCTGAATGGTATATCAACGACAAAGAAAAAGGATGGGGGATAGAGGATGGTAAACGAGTAATTGATACTACCGATCACGCCATCAGTCAAAAGTGGCCTACCGAGTTTAACAAAACTCACCCCGAATGGTGTAATAATGAACGACAACAAGATGTATACGTACATTGTGCACGTTTAGCTTCATCAAAGATGAACGATAAAGATATGGGTATGGTTTTACAAGAGATTAGTAAAACGGCTCATTTAGACAATACAAGTCTCTCTACACATGTTGTTACATAATAAAATAATAATAACTCATAATAATGATGATAACCTTTATTTTGGTACTATTGGTCATCCTTGTTTTATGTAACTATGAGTTATTATTATTTTATTATTCACAGACGTTTACCGAACCAAAAACACACGAGGTAATGTTGAACATTACCAAAAGGTTCAAACATCCAATCATGATTGATGCTGGGGCATGGTTAGGAGACACCTCTATACAGTTGGCAAACGCCAACAAAGATTTGACGGTATACGCAATTGAACCGTCTTCAAGAAACTGTAACTTCATACGAAAACGTCGTATGGAGAAGGTTCATATTATTAACAAATGTCTTTCTAGCAATAGCAAATATAAATGTAAAACGTCCGATTACGACATATTCAGTAATAAAACATACCAAATGGGTTTAGATGGAACAAATTCTACTACAATTGATGAAATATGGTATTCTACTGGGAGAGGTGTACAATTGGTACATTTGGATGTGGAAGGGCATGAATATGAATGTTTGAAAGGTGCGCATAATTGTATAATAAACAAACAAACTATCTTCGTTATTGAAATATTGAACACAAATCCAGACAAAGATAAAATAATTGATTTATTTAAAAACTTAAAATATACCTACAAAATAATACCTGAAAGTGTTGGGTGGTTCGGTGAAAAAGGCTACAATTATTTATTTATACCACCTATGTATAGCACAATATCCACAGGGATACCATCCTTAATTTAACACCAGAACAGTTATACCGCACGACATTGACACCACAATTCCTGTACCAGTCCAGATATATCAAATACGTCTTGGTGTATGGTACCCAATGGCGGCGGCACAAACCCTTCATCCAATATAATACATACTTTATGGTCAAACCAAGGTTCTCCGTGTTCAGGATCGTTTAATTCTACTTTACCAATATTGGTGATATCATATATATTCGTTTCTCTCGTAGGTGTGATGATTACATAAGTATACTTTTGATATGTAAATAACAAAATAATCTCGTTATAAGGTCTCGTATGTCCGATACCATTTTGATTGGTTACAATATTATTTCTATAAGCACGGTCAGAGATATAATAATACATAGGTATATCGGATGGAATATGTGACCACCCAATTATGACGTTTGTTTTCATCGGAAGCAACCTATGGCAACCTATAAACTTCTCGTACCCGTGTAAAGATATATGAGGTATGCGTGGATACCTCCGTCCATCATGTTTTTTTTGTATTATATACATTGTAATATATATAGATGGATTTTAATATTATGATGGTTGTTTGTGAAGACGATACAAAATTGTGATCAACGTTCAACTTAGGTATGAATAGATCTATTAAAAATCCGACCTAATTTATATTGTGTCGCCGTCGTTTGTATGTACGTTTTTTATTGCGTGTGTATTTTTTGTGTGATTTTTTTTTCCTTCCTCCACTACTTGTAGGTTCAATCTCTTGTATTTCTGGAGCATTGTCTCGTATGTCTTGAGGATCTCGGAACTCTATTGGACAAAGCCATCGAAGCGGTTCGATATTACCGACACATTGTGTCCGTAAATTAGCCAATATATGAGCTACCATCTCATCTGTGATATGGTAAGCAGGTAAATCTGGATCGATACCTGTAACACGTATAAGGTTATCAATAGTTCCTGTGAAGATTTCATGTTGTGTAATTTTTTCGAACAACCTTGCAACCTCGTTTATTAATGCATTATTAGTTCTGGTTAATTCATTAATAGTGTCTCTTGAAGCCTCTGTGGATTGTGTTAATGCATTATTAGTTCTAGTTAATTCCTTATTGGTTTCTGTTAATTCCTTATTACGGGCTTTATTGCTGAATAAGTTTACAGATATTCCTATTGAAAGTGATATACTAAGGAGTAAAGTAAGACAAAACGTCGAAACCGTCACACCAAAAGCTTCTACATATTTATCACAGTCACTACCTGCACGAGGTTCATATTCACCGACAATATATCCAACATCTCTACTATCATGACATGCAAGCGGACGTTCTTGATCTTCGCCTAAATGTGTGTATGTCACATAGATGGTTTCTAGAACCATGTGTAGTTTTTCTTTATTGTACATTCCTTTTTGTTCTAGTAGTTCTTCAAAAATATATCTCACCACTACTTCAATGTTAGGTATTTTGCCTTGTTTCTGTGCGTAAAAGAATCCAAGAATAGCAATAAAATACATTGACATCATAGTTCGTATAGTTGGCACTCCTCCACCGGATAGAGTGTTTCCATCACCTTTTTTCATAGATAATGCTACACCGGTTAATATTGAGGACATATGTGGTGATATATTAGGTGAAGGCATGTTCGTATAATATATCAAGAAAGAATTATTACATGTATATTTTAGTTTGGCAATATCATTTACTAAGAAGAATTGTAATATGTTATTATACACAACCCAGTGGCACTAAACTACCCGAATCTGTACAACTTAGGTTTTCAGGGTAGCACCATCCATAACACAATATTACGCCTAATAAATCTAGACAATCACATGAGTTATTGTATGCGTATGGATTCGTGCCACAATTTTTACACTTGCTTGGATCACCTGTATCCGGATTAGGTAACATTGAATTGTATTCTATGCGACTGTTTCACATTTTTAATATAGTATTTAATAGTTCCAGTGGATTGATTGTTTGATTATTTATTTTATTTAAAGACAATGAATTATTACCATCTCCAAAAAGTTTATAAAAATTATCATATACTGTATTTACATATGCTACAGGATCCGAATAATTAGTGTAATAACCAGTTGATATAGCATAATTTACAAATTCATTCCTATTTATTATAGAAGAGTTGACAGTGGGTATACTCTTAAGTTTACTTTTAATAACCTGTAAATGTTCTCTCAATCTTGTAACAAAGTTATTTACCATATATATATATATTACTGCTTAAAAAAATATACGTGCACCTATTACAAAAGTTCACAACCAAGTTTATCTTAAGTATAGTAAGCAAATTATAATTTACAATAAGTAAAAAATATATCATTATTAATAACACCCCCATGGCGCACCGTCCTCACATTCAGGTTCTGCCGGAACTCTATATAGCTTACAAATACCGGAACATACTGTAGTCCCCCCACATATCTATACAGCCACATGAATGTCCACTATCATCATTATTGTTACAGTCACAATTAGCAGATCTAGACGTTAATGAGGATGTGTTTATAATTGTATCCCCCATAATAATATTAATAATTTATTCTGCTGTTAGTGTATTTATTTTTAATAAAGATATGGTGTCGTCATCGTTGCCGTATTTTAGTTGTAATGTGTTAAACAACATATCAATGTATTCTGCTGCTGTCAAAGATCCATCTGACAAAGATCCATCATCGTAATAACCAGTAGATATAAGATAGGTAATAAATTAATCTCTAGTGATTTTACCGGTGTCTTCATGTGGAATAGTGTTTACTACATTTTTAAATGAATCCAGATTTTCTATGGCGTTTGAAAGAAAAGCTCTTGCTAGAATTGTTTCCTGTGGAAACTCCAGATTAATTGATGAAAGTCGGCTAACTCCATCCGCATTAGAAGAAAACATACTACGACCTCTACCTACACCACCTAATTGATTCATGTGAAACACAACATTACGTTTGTCTCCATAACTTCTATTATAATTTATCCCAGATACTCTATCGATGCTTGAAGGGATACCTTGTTTACTGTTACCACCACCTATGTTACCATTAAGTGCAATAAATCTAGAAGAACCAGCGTTCCCGGCAGTCATAGTTCTAGATTTGCTCATATATATATAATAATAAAATTATTTGTCACGATATTATTTTTTAAATAAAGATAATAATGTTTGTGACTGTTCATTTTCACCACGATCAGGATTTCACCAAAGCAAACATGACAATATCAAAAAAGCTTACGAGAAATGCTAAGCTAACATTTCTAGATAATAATGTTTGTGAC
>Ga0307983_1000019_pt1 | contig 129708 bp, 168 predicted proteins | sample OrgLakmetagen991_FD_201845 | JGI IMG/M metagenome (GOLD analysis project Ga0307983, IMG submission 201845) | Saline water microbial communities from Organic Lake, Antarctica - #991 | ecosystem: Environmental > Aquatic > Non-marine Saline and Alkaline > Saline | place: Antarctica: Organic Lake...
TGATGACAATATAAAACCTACAATATCACATTACGTTGCTGGCATTGCAATGGAAGATTACACCGATGTAATTGTATTTTCTTTTAACACAGGTAGAATTACTAAGTAGCATTACTTACGACAACAAGCAAATAAAAATAATAACTATGAATGAGTTTGAAATGGATGAAAACAGTAAAAAGGTGGCACAAACAACAACGCTTAGGCAGTTAGTTCTTGGCATAGACTTTAACTGTAAGAGGACCCAAAGCGAAGTTAATTGGGAAAGTATTGGTAGCGAACTAGGCATAGTATCACTAACTTGGAGTGAAGATACTAGGCTAAGGGCTTATTGGCTTAAAGTTTGGTACTGCACAGACAGTTGGGTTGGTACACGTGCATACTTTTTAGACGGTAAATTAGTAGCAATATCAACACAAAGTGGCCGAAAGTCGAGCGAGCTGTTTAAGTTTACATCAGGACCCATAGTAGCTGAACTAATAGGATATCTAAAAAGTCTAGAAGAAACAGTGGAGGTCTACGACACAATTACAGACTTGGACACAGTTATACCAAACATGTACAGACTACAATACAACGCCCAAATATTACACACAACTGCAATGTATGGTGACATCAAGGTTAAAATTATTCGAAAGAGATACCCGTGGTCAAACGACAAGTCAAACGGCAAGTCAAACCATGACTATTTTCATACTGTTGAAATTGAACTTAAACCAGGTCAGCGCAGGACTGTGCATGTCAACGAGTTGGCTTTTGAATACTGTAGCGTTACAAATGGACTTACTGTATAAGTTAATCATTGCAACTTGTTTATACATATTCTAATTAAAGCACCAAATAAATAGCAAAACATGCGTAAGTTTACTACTAAGATTAATGAATCTGAATCATCTATGACGTTTGACGATATGCTTTTAGAACTGCAAGGTTCGGGTTTTATTATTCAAGAACTAAAACCAGGCTTAGTATATGAAGCAACACGGTCTAGCTTAACGATAAAGATTGAATGGGATGGTCAAAGAGAAGAAACAGTTAAGGTTCAATCTAGTCAAGAAGATATGACAACAGAATGGCACCAAATGTCAATTGACAATATCGTGCTTTACTTAGACGGTCTAGAGGATGACACTACAGACAACGAAACCATTTCAGAACAGGCAAAAGATCGGATAACGCTAAAACAGGGTGAAGTGTATCTAATTAGCAAAGGCTCAATAGAGGCATATCATACATACATTGGATTCCGCAAAGACATGCACGAATTTGATAATTCTGGCACAGTCATCAAGCTTAGACCAGAAGAAATAACACCAGCAACAGTTATATTAGAGCACAGAACGGTTGCTGCATTCTTGTCTGAGCAAGGTTATAGCCATATGCAAACTTCTAGTATGACAACAAACAACAAACATAAAAATATGAAATCATTATCACAAAGACTAAATGAAAGTCTAGGTTCTGCAAACTCTTCGTTTATGCTTAAACGAAAGGCAACAGTACAAGAAATTATTGAACTAGCAGGTAGCTTTACTAATGATGACATTTCCAACATTGCAAAAGAAACTGAGGACCCGATGGAGGCTGCACAGCGTGTACTTGCTTGGTTAGACAACCAGCAGTGTCTGGCTTTTGGTCAAATGCTAAAGTCATTCCGATTTGACAATGTTAGAGACATGGTTGGTGTTAGAGCAACAGGAAAAGTTGCACTACTGCTTGAAGGCTTAAATGAAGCAATGACTATTAACATTAAAAAGTTAACGTCAATAGCAAAAGAGGCTGGTGAAACAAATCCAAAAAGTAAGAAAGAACTAAACGGTCTTGCAATTAAATACGGTAACAAGGTGCCAGCAACTGAAGTTATAAAAATACTAAAAAGTTACGACATGTCTGAACTTATGGCGTCCGTTAATGAAAACAAATAAAAAGACAATGACTGAATTACAGAAAAAGATTAAGTCAACGAGGATTGGCGACGTCAGAAGAAACATTACACAGTTAGAAGAACTGCTAAGGCTATTTGCTTTAGAATTTTCAAACACTGAGAGCAAGCAATCTGGCGCAGCTGGTGGTTGGTCTGGCACGATGCGATCTTCGCAATCTGGTCAGGCAATATCTATATTGACTAACGGGGTCCATCGAGGTGGCCAGCATAGTTTTGATAGATCATATCTAATTCAAATTAAAGTCGGCGGTGCCTTACCATTCGAGCAGAAAAAGCTTGCTCTAGACTTAGCCAAACAAATATTGTCTAAATTTACTTTTATTACTGAATATGGTGATAGTAGTATAGAAGAAACTAACGGCACAAATTGGTCTTCAGTAATGTTATTACCTGCCACAGATAGTGACGATACAAGCTACGCATGGAAAGGGGTTAATAAATTAAAGGAAATTAAATCAGTAAACGAATTAACAAAAATGAAATCACTAAGAAATCACATCACGGAATCTTTTGTTAACGAAGCAAAAATCGCACCAAAAAAGACAACAGTTGACAAATTTTTCCTGTGGTACACTGGAGGAGAAAAAAATTGGGAAAAGCAAGGCAGCGATATAGAAACATCTATGACAATAGACGGCGAACACGCCGAAGATGATGGCACCGAAGGTCTAAGTACAAAGCGTTTCTTATGGAAAAACCGCAATACCGCAATAGAAGTAGAAATTAACGATTTCGGTAACGTATACGATCACAGTTTTACTGTTGGCGGAAAAGAAATTTCAATTGACGCTACAAACGAATTCGACAAACTATTATAACAACTTGTTATAGCATTGATTTTTTAAACAAGTATACATATATATATCAATAACTTAAATTAAAGTAAAACAATGAAATCACTAAGCAATCATATTAACGAATCAATGAGCGATACCAAATCGTTTGACTCTGAAAACATAAACGAATCTGCAATTATGGATGTCGTGTCTACAATGACAACAAAAGAATTAGAAATGCTTGTCGGGGCAATAGGGTCAATAGGTCTTATCGCCAGCGCTACAGCAATGACTAAATTAGTTAGTTTCGTAAAAAAGAAAGGTGGTGCAACATCAAAAACTGTACTAGGAGCAATAGAAAAACTAGGTTTGGCTGCCGGCTCTGCTTCACAAATCAAATAAAACACAAAAACTCATGAAATCACTATCACAAAAAATAAATGAAGCACTTCTTAACGAAGAAAAAAAGATCAACAGCAAAGAAGAATTTAAAGAATATGTTGACAAAGTATTGAAAAAAGCACATGGTGATGACTTTGATCAGGACATAGCAACGAAACTAATTGACGACTTGTCTGGTGATGTTGAAAACGATGACTGGTCTGAAGCAATTGGTCGATTCCAGTCAGGCTTAGGTGAAAGTGTTGATCCGATGAACGAATCAGTACAAGATAAGATGGTTAAGGCAATGATTAAGGACAACAAAAACTTTAAGTGGCTTAATACAGAATTAGGTAAAGATTTTAGCATGTCAGAACTTAAAGCTTCATTAGAAAAAGAAGGCTATAGTTCAGAGTACGAGAAATACGCAAAAAAGTACAATGTTTCTGAAAGTGCAAATGCAATGACAATAAAAGAAGTAATTAATATTGCAGCTCAATACTCTTCTGAAGATATGGACGACGTAGCAGATGCCGGCATACCATTGCAGGATGCAATCGAAATTATGGCTGAAAGAATGGCAAGGAGTGAAGCCGCAATGTTTCGTAAAGAAATGTCAAAGTATACAATCACTGAAGATGCAGAAGAAGTATATGCACTAGACAATGCAGCTTTCGTTAAGGACCTTGGCATTGAAACTATTGGCTCAGCAGAGTATGACAGACTAATACAAATAGGAACTAAAAAGTTTGGCCCACTTTCAGTAAAGGCTGCAATAGCAACAATTACTGATGAGGCAGACATTGTATATGAAAACTTAACGACTGGTGATAGAGTACAAACCAATATGGGGCTTGGTACTGTTAATGCAATTGTTAATGGCACTGATATTGAAGTTACGCTTGATGATGCAGTCGATGGTGCAGGTGAAAAGGTTGCAACGTTTGACATATCAGAACTAGAAGTATATGCTGAATCACTGTATGAATCACTGTCAAACAGAGAAAAAACTTTAGCAACAAGGGCTGCAACGTTATTCTATGCAATCAGTGAGTCATCAAACAAATTTGCAGCGTATACTGCAAACGACCTAATAGTCAAATATGCGCATGACGATGGTGATGAGGTTGAAATGATGATTGGTCGTCAATTGTCAGAGGGCAACATGACAATGTTTGAACTAACAAAGCTAGTCGAAGAACTAGTAAAACTTGCCAGTAAGTACAGTATCAACATTTCTGAAAACTTAACAGTTGGTGATAGAGTTGAAACCAATATGGGTCTTGGTACGGTTAATGCAATTGTTAATGGCACTGATATTGAAGTTGCACTAGATGATGCAGTTGATGGTGCAGGTGAAAAGGTTGCCATGTTTGACCTGGACGACATAACAATGATTAACGAAAGTTTTTCATCAACAGATGTTGTATTCTTAGCAGGCAAATATTGCCCGCATGTCGATTTTAGCTTTCTCTTAAATAATCCACTGCCGGTAGACGAAATGATTACAAAGGCTGCAGAATGTATGGATGAAAAAGACGCTAAGCTATTCAAAAATGTAGCAAATAAAAGATTTACAGGTAAAGGCAACCGTGGTAAAGATAATGCTAAAGCGAAATTTGCTCATAAGTTAATGGACAGTCGTGACCTTTCCGAATCTGCAAGGCGTTTAAATAGAGGCAATATAATAAATTAATACAAACACTCGACAAAAATATGAACACTTTACAATCAAGACTAAATGAAAGCTTCACGACAAATGAAGGTATCAGCAACACAAAAAACAAAATGGAACCCGCAGATCGTAAGGCCCTGGTTGGCATGTCAACCATTGAGGCTAAAGAATATTTAGAATTTCAAGGCTATGCACCTGCTTTTGTGAACAAGACGCTAATGAAAATGGTTAATGAAGGTAGTGTTAATATGATGCAAATGGACTAGTCTTTCTTAAAAAGTAGGGCCTAAATAATTAACACAAACATAAAACATAAAAAATGAAATCATTAAAATCACTTATTAACGAAAGCTTTGTAATAAACGAAGCTTTCAGGTCTAAAATTATAAATGATCTTTTTAGTGCAAACCTAAAAAACAAGGAAATTCTTAAGCTAACATTTAATCAAAACCTAAATGCGCCTCTTAGTGAAATTCGTGACAGTGACAATAGCCTACCTGCTAACGCAGAAGATGCAATTAAAAGCTTAGATTCAATAAACAACTCTAAAGAAGTTAAATTCATAGTCTTAACTAACCCAAAGACTAATGAAATTATTGCAATCGTTAGAGGCCAACAAAAAGATGGCAAAAAACTAATCAAGTTAATCTATTCAACTAAAAAGTCTAAGAAGTCAGACGAAGAAAGATTAAGAGGTGCAATGGCTAACAAAAAAGCAGTTAAGGGTTACGCGCTGACAGCAGACGCAAAGTATGTAGAAGCATTCGACGAAAAGAAAAAGATACAACGTGCTAGCTATATGTACGACGATCCACTAAAAGTAGCAAAAAGAAGAAGAGATTATAAAATAAATAGCAAGAAAACTGTACATAGTGAAAGAAACGCTGAACTTCAGGCAGGAAGCCACCCAGATATGTCAACTTCTGGCTGGTACTTTCCACCCTTTAGGGCTACATACCAAAAGCACAAACTTTTCATGAATCTGTCTAAGGATCGAGAAGGTGATATTGAGTTATCGATTGAAGTTGGTGAACCTGGTACTGGTTTTTATGCTGGTGCATTTAATTTTGTATTAGATTACAAAATGAAAATGCAAGAAATGACACAAAGCCCTGAAGAATCTAACATAGACGGCTTTGGACTTAACGAGTTCTTGAACAAGATCATAGCAAGAAAAGGTTATTGGTTTGGTACAGACACTGCAGCTGACCCCGAAGAACTTGCTAGTGTAAACGTAGACAATTCTGGTGAACTTGCTAGAATTAATAAACTTAAAAACAACACTAAAACCGAAATGGATCCTGCAGATTTTGGTGCCCTAATGGGAATGGCGTCTAAAGAAGAAGCACAGTCATACCTAGACTCAAAAGGATATGCCCCTAGTTTTATTGAGACTACACTGTCTAAGATGAAATTTTAAGTTATAAAAAGTAAAATTGCCTGCAATAAGTTGCAGGCTTTTTTGTGTCTAAAATGTAAAATTTAACACTTTAAATTGTCATGCAACAACTAATTGTTATATATTTATATAACAATAAAAAACTAATACTAATTATGATCACTAAAACAATAATTGAAACCAACGAATCAGGACAGATTATTTATTCAGATGGCAAACCAAAATTTAGGACACAAAAACAAACGGCTAATCAATTCGCTAAAGAGAAACTATTAAGTTCTATGTCCTCTGCTTTTTTTTGGTCTGAAGATCATGACGCAACAGATGGTATGACGGATAAAGAAATCATTGCAATTAATGAACAACTAGAAAAAAGATATAATTCAGTACGAAAGTACTTAGGCTTATAATATCTTTTTTGACAATTTAAAGTGTAACAATTTTCTTTTGAAAATTTAACACTTTAAATTGTCATATAACCACTAATTGTTATATATTTATATAACAAAGAAAAACACTTATCATGACAATCAGCAACTTAAATAAAAAATTCGATTCTTTAAATAAAAAATATGTAAAACTTGATAAAACTTGGTCAAAAGATATGACTGATTTTGATGAGATGGATTTATCTGAAAAATTAGAAAACATACAAATAGAAATGAGTAGAGTAGCTGCAAAAATAGAAGAATTAGAAAACTAAAAACAATATCAAGAGGATGAATATAAAAACAAGAGGTTACCTACCTAAAGACGTTGAACGCTCTAATTTATATGGAATTAGATTAGAGCATAAATTAGATTTAAACAATGCACAAATTTATAACGAGAATATTCATAGTAAACATTCATTTATTTATGGAACTTTTTACAAAGAAACTAATATTATACAGATAGAATTTAATGTTAAAAAGTTAATAAAATTTGTGGTTAAAGAATTTATACTAAAACTATGAACGAATTGAAATTTAGTTGCAGTATTTCTACAATCTCAGCGACTTTGACAAAGAAGAGCTTGACGAGTATATTGAAGATGTTAAATTTGAAACACCTTTATTTGATTCATTTACTAAAAACTTATATAACAATGGATAATTTTAGCAAACGTTTATTTTATTGCGTTTTTACGCAGGTTTTTCATTAAAACATACAATACCCAAGGAGGTGATATACAATAAATTATGAGTAAACAATTATATTACAAAAATACAGAAAGTAGCAATGAATTATACACGTTGTTATGTGCAGGCTTTCCAGCAGTTGGCAAAAGTTACATTTACAACCATTCTAAACTAAAAGTTTTAGATAGTGATAGTAGTAAGTTCGATAAAGCCTTTTTTCCTAAAAATTACATAGACCATATTAAGGCAAATTTGGGTAAAGTAGACATTATATTAATAAGTAGCCACGAAGTTGTAAGAGATGCACTTGTTAAAGAAAATATGCACTTTACTCTTGTTTACCCAAATATTGACTTGAAGCAAGAATTTATAGAAAGGTATAAACAACGAGGAAGTCCAAAAAGCTTTATTAAACTGGTGAGTGATAACTGGACTGAATGGATAGAGCAATTGCAAAATCAGAATGGTTGTAAAAAGATTGAATTAAGCACAGGACAATATTTAAAGGACGTTATAGCTTGCACATAACGTGTTGTATAAGATTTGAAGCGTATAAATAGAACGTTTGCCTGACGTCGACAACACGATAATATGTAAACAATAACTATTTATAAAGCAGTAACACCGCTTTTAATTTTATACGGTGTTATTTTTAGTTTTCTTTTCGAGCGATGGCAAATTGCGTAGCAAAACCTAACTAAATGTTAAAATTTAACACTTTAAATTGTCATGTAACAACTAATTGTTATATATTTATATAACAATAAAAAAACTAATACTAATTATGGCAACGATCTACAACGACATACTGCAACATATCAACCCTCAATTAGAAGAAATTGTTGCATACAACAAAAAAATAGCTGAAGATAAAGGGTTAAAGTTTACTGCATTTGAAGCTAAATGGCTAAAACTTATGGTTTCAGCAAAACTAACTAAATCAGTTGGTAAATGGCTTAATGAATCTGACCAATTAGTTACAATAGATACCCAAATTGACAAAGGTTGTAACATAACCATCAATTCAGTTTGTAAAAGAGGCCATAATGAATTCACATTTAGCACCGAAGTTATTTATGCAGGTGGCTACAACATACAATGTTTACATTATCGTTACATAACCAAATCAAACTTACCAAAAAATTCAAACAACACACCAAAATTGCTTTTAGAATTAAGGCTTAAACTAAAAAGTCTAACAAAGTCTAAATCTTTAGAAGTTGATATTGAAATGTATGAAAAAAGAATAGTGAAAACTCAAGCTGAACTTCATATATTAAACGAAACGTCTAATACTGAAGCAATAGAAAGGTCACCACGAGCAAAGTATAGATACAGTTCCTTATCTGACATTAATCCTGATAGCCACAACGCTACTATTATTACAACAGAACAAAAACTAACTGACTTTAATACAGAAATCGAAGAATCCATTCTTGAATCACTACACAAAAAAAGAATAGCAACACTAAGAGACATTGAAAGGTTAATCAAGTCTAAGAAAAAACTAACAATTAAGTTAGAAAAACTAGAGGCAAAGTTACAAACTCTGTAACAGCCGTAACAACTTCTTGAAATTTTATGCAAAGTAACAACTTCTTGAAAATTTAACACTTAGAGTTGTCATTTATGCACTAATTGTTATATATTTATATAACAATAAAAAACTAATACATCTCTTATGACAACTATCGAAAGACTACAAAAAGACTTAGAAATAGCAAAGCTTACCCTTAAGGTTGCTCAGGCCTGCAAAGTTATCATATTGGCACACAAGGAAAGGTCAACTTATACATTTAAGAATGAATTACGAAAAGACACAACAACTTCATTATTTGAAGAGGAACTTATTAGTTGTAACAACATTAACATTACTACTGAAACGGTTAAGTCATTCGAATCCAGCTACCTTTTAAATTTCGACACAAGGTATAAAAAGACTAAAGGCATTAAAGCTGCAATAATGACATTCGAAAAGAACGAAAATATTGCACTGGATTTATTATTTAAACTGATATCAGAAAATCAAATCATTAATAATTAGAAACATGACAACACATAAAAAGGCACAATGGGGGATTATAGCAATAGCAATAGCATTTTGCATCGTTTCATATAGTCGAATCTTGTTCGGCTAGCATAACTACTAGAGGGTGGGGAAAAGTAGCCACTTTCCAAAAAAGTATACATATTACAAATAACCTTTAGACAATGAATGACTTTTTCGTAAACATGGAGTTTGCTAGTAAAGACTCTATAGAACATAAAATGTTTGGCTATCTAGAATTTAAAGAATACAGCAATTGCTTTGATGTTGGACAGTGCCAGGTTATGGACAGTCTAGTCACTATATACAGATGCAACATATACGATCACAGTTGCTGTACTATTGAGGACGATGTTTGGTTTTTCAAAAACATTGAAGAGACTTTTGACTGGTTAGCCTTGCATCTAAACTTGCCGAAAGGCGTTAACATTCTAGAAATAACATGATTAGACTTTCGCAATTAACCGCACTACACATAAGTGATCAAGACATAGCTCGAGACCTTGATGTGTCACCAAAATTATACCTGTACGAATCAAACCAGGCAGTACGTAAAGATAAACTTTTAGTTCAAGAAGACACTTCACCATTGCAACAAATGACAAGAGGTGGCGCACTGGCAACAATGTTTTCTAATGTCCTGCTTGGTACTGCAAACTTTTATCCTGAGCAAGGCCTGTCAATAGATGACTATCACACCGACAGTCTACTGCAAACAAAGCTGAACGATAGTACCCTGCCTGTTATTGAATATAAGCAGGCAACGCTTTACTTTAGTCAAGGCTCTTTGGCTGACCAAACTGTACTTGGTCACTATGTACGTATTTTTTGCAAACTGTCAAATGGATCAGAAGTTACGTTAGCTTCAGTCGTTGACTTCTTAAACGATAGCGCAGTTACAGCACAAACACCTAAGCTTTTTGAGTCTCAGGTCTGGAATGAAGGTATTAAGATTGAATTTATAGACGTTGAGTATTTGCTTAATTCAGGAGTTACTGAAATTGATGCAGTTAAAACTGCAATTTTTGGTAACAGTAGACCTACGGAGGTCATGATAGAGTATAGTGCATTTGGTGCTGACGCTGTAGACCAGTTTACTCAAAATGGTTTTCAGTTTACTAGACTAAACTTTCAAGTTGTTAATCAACAAAGCTTTCCTGTTACATTCGAAACACAGGCACTAGTGGCTCAACTGTCACTAGACCAAGATGGTTTTGTTATTACATCTAGACTCATACATCAAAGATTTGATGTTACTGCATATCTCAATACACTGAAAGCAGAAGAAGAAACATATAGGGTTGAACATCAGGTGCTTGTTACATCATATGACAGTTCAGATGTTTTACTTACAACGACAAAGCTTGCAATGCGAGCATTCGACGATCAGCCTTTTGATGGGCAGCTGCTAAGGCCTCTATGTGACCTGCAGGCTGATCACTTTAAGCTTGACGTTACGATTGTAGTACAAAATAGACAAACTGGTCTTACGCATAAGTCTTCAAATTCAATAGTTGTTACTGCTAACGAGGTCGGTAAATTTAAAGCTGCAGCAACAATTGAACTAACAGGCATGACTTCTGATATATTGCAAACTGTTGTTAACAGACAAGTAAATCAAATAGTAACATCACCAGAAGTGCCACGCATTATTCAGCTAGAAAGAAAAGTGTATGTCATTGCTCAACCGTTAAAAGAATTGCAATTGATTGATGCAGACTTTACTGCAAGAATAACAGTTGCACAAGATGTTGCAGGTAACAGCAAGCTTTTCCTGCAAATAGATCAGTTAGTTATTGAAAGCGAACAGTCTGAATTGCTAACTTTTATGATACCAAAGTTTGCATACAGCACAAATTCTGCTTCGTATACTTTGCTTGATCAAAATAGCAGGGCTATTTCTACTGGCAAAATAACTAAACAATAGCACAAAAAAAGACTGCAATGTACAGTGCAGTCTTTTTTGTTTTTCTTACTTTTCTTCGAAAGTTATCTTAATTTTTGGTTCAAAATCAGATGGCAGTTGATCAACAATGCCCTTAAAGTTTTCAGTGTAGTTTTTCATAATTACAAGGTGAAAGCTGTTGTTCTTTGGATCAAGAATCATTTGTGATGTTGTTGCAAGTTTTTTAGTTGTTCTTAAAGGATTAAGATTCGATTCAGACTTAAATGGCTGCTCTCTCATATTAACTAAAATGTCAGCAGTCGATAGACTATCTCCTAGTATTTGCTCAGATTTTGTTTTTCTTGTCGTTGATGATTTAAAATTAGGACCTTCTGTATAGCCAGCCTCTGCATGAATATCTGAATGATTAGTATACACCACTGTATCTAAGCCATCTAGTGAAGTTGTAACAGCAGGGTGTTCTGATGTTGAACTAATAGTGTACAATTGATCGTCATTAGCAATAATCGTATTACCGTGGATGCCTGTTTTCCAAGTCTTAGCAAAGTGTAATGCATCTTCTATCGTTTGCATTGTTAGCGCCTTGATTATTTTTTCACCGTCAGCAGATGTCTTAGTATCAACTTTTCTACCTTTAGCCTTGTCGTCTTTACCTTTTTTACCTTTGTCAGTGCCTATGTTTTCATCTGCTAGGCTTAATGATGAGTTGACAATACAAATACCATTAGCATTCATACCTTCACTCCAGCCAGTATCATCATCTCTTAGGTATACAACTTCCATGCCGTTAATTACTGTATGGACAATTGAACAATTGACGTTGTATGCTCGATCTCTATGCTTTACAATAACATAAGATTTTGATGCCGCTTCGTCATGTTCGCCTTTATCGTTAATTGTAAGACGTCTTGCTGCTATAACACATTCGTTAATGGCATTAGCAGTTGCTGAATTTAGCTTTTTTAGTGACTCGTTCATGAAAAATGACAGTGGCTTCATATTCAAATTGATAGTTAGATTATTTTAATATGTATACATTACAAGAATTGATGAGTTTTGATTCAAACTCAATATCAAGTATATTGTTTAATTTACAAATACTAAATAGCAAATGCCAGAAAAGGAACCAACATCATACACCAAAAAGCTTTCAGCCCTAAATATTTATCAAAAAGAAGAAAATAATCAGCTAAGACTAGAAGACCTTGATCGAGAGGACATGCATTTTAAAATGCGAACTGGTGCTGATATCTTAATTGAAGAAAACGGCATACATGTGCCAAATCCATTTAAGTTCAGTGTACAAGATGTTTATGACTGGTCACAAAAAGAGTCTGAAAACTTTGACGTTGTATTAGACAATTATCTTAAATGGCACAAGGCAGTAAAACATAGATACGATCGTGATATTGTACCAACTTACAAGCCTTACTTTGAGCATGATGGATTTCAAGACCGAACAGACTTTAAGAATCCTGATGAAATACTAGTTTTTCTTCGTGATAGAATAGAACACCTTAGACATAATGACGCATCAGTTGATGCTTGGGCTGAAATCGAACATCGCAGAAAAAATGTTTTCGACATACTATACTATCAAGGCAATAAAAACTTAGAAGATGCCAAGCTTAAACTATACTTGCATGACTTTTCGCTAACAAATACTGTAACTGTACTACAATCTGTAAAAGAAGGTGAGCAGGTAGGAAAAGAAAAGCGACCTTATTACGAACATCAGCAAAGACAATACACCTTAGGTGAATGTATTGAAATGATGTCTTCTGCCACAATTAATCAACGAAACAAAACAGCAAGACCACTTGTTATGCCAAACACAACTGGTCGTCGTATTGTTGGTGAAGATGTTTATGGTCATTGGTCGGGTTTACAAATTTTTGATATTGATACTAAGTTTTCACCAAGCTTTTTAGAAAATTATAAAGATGCCAGCGAAATTCGTGACATACTTTTTGATAAGCTAAAGCACTACCCTTGGCTAATTGGTATTACGGTCAGTGCCAGTAAGCGCGGTCTTCACATTTATACTAAAGTATCAAGAATGCACCACTTGTTTGTTGAGCCAGAAGCAAACAACAAAAACGCAAAGTACTGGTATAGAATGTCATACATGCAAAAACATGCCGCTATAGCATACTGTATTGACAAGTTTACAAAAGTTGATGACATCTATACAAATAAACAGGTCGTTGATACTTCTTTGGCTAGACCGGCTCAAGGTATTGCTATGAATTATGATCCTGAAGCCAGGTGGAACAGCAACTTTATTGATCTGTATCCTGTGCTATTCTATCATATACCGCCTGTTGCTGACATTCCAGTCGATGCATGGCTAATGCTACCAGCAATACAAGATAAATATCAAAGTTGGGCATACGACAATGCGGTTAATGACAATGACAATGTAGAAGTACAAAAGCAACAAGGTCAGCTACAAATTATTATTGATGAAAACGATACAGTTGATGGTGTAACTGCTATTGACATGGATAGTCTAGACAAAGGTGACAAATACAACACACGTTGGCGACTTTGCAACACGATTATATATGCATACGGTGATACTGAAATGGGTAGGCAATTGTGTCATCACATTCTACAAACAAAAAAGACAGGAACACAAGGAACAATTAATAGCTTTATTCGATCTGCTGTAGTAAACAGAAAAGATGCTGACTTGTATACAATAAAACAGCTTAAGCGTTTAGGTTTACATATTGGTATTGAAGAAGAGTCATTAGCGGAAATTGCAAACGATACAGTAAGTCAACTTAAATTTACACTGGACACTTCTGACTATGGTTTTAGACAAACCCAGCCTGACATCAACGTTAAGCTTGCAAATCACGAATATTTAGGGATGCAAATGAAAAAGATGATTTCGCATATGCAGGACTTTAAAATTAATGTTATTGAAAGTGCACCAAACACTGGCAAAACTGAATTCTTTAAGCAGTTGGCAAAAACTGCAACAGTTTGTCTAGTCATACCATTTACTTCCACAATAGAAAGTAAGATCGTGTCAGACGAAAGCATTAATGAACTATTTGATGTCTACTATGGTGACAAGTCTATAAAAGACATGAGAAAAGGAAGAAGCGCAGTAATGACATTCGATAAGTTTTCGATGATGTCAAAGTCTAAATATTCAATGTTTAAGTTTATTGCAGTTGATGAGTCACATTTATTGTTTACTTCTACGTATAGATTACCTGTAGTATCACAAACAATTGAAAACATACGCACATATTTGCATGAGGATATGAACGAAGTTAAAAATGCATTGTCAAGCGTAATGTCAGTGCAAAGTCTTATGTCTTTTGTTAAAGAACCAACTATACAAAAAGCGACAACTAAGTTTATACTAATGTCTGGTACACTAACAGGTGAAATTGACTACTTTAAGTTTTATCAGCTGCTAAACTACATTAAGGTTCGTAAACTACACCCATACAAAAAGGAGGCCCAATTCATACTAAGCAGAAGTAGTCAGACTAGAGATATTAGACTATTTGAACATATTGCAAGTGTTATTGGTTCAGGTGGTAAGATTATACACCCAACCAATAAAGGTGATGCCTACGCAAAAAAGGTTGTTGCCTGTGTAGAACATATTTTAGGTCGAACAGTTAAGTATGAATACTATAAGCGAGCAAATGCAGATGAGGATTTCTTGCAGGCAATTAATAAAGACACAACAGTTAATGACATAGAAATTCTATTTTGCTCAGACTACTTGTCTGTTGGTATTGACATTAAGGATCAAGGTGACTTTAATATCGTATTTTCAAATGACTTTACGGCTGAAGCAATAGAGCAATTCAATAACAGATTGCGATCAACAGACATTAATTGCAAAATATTTTATGACATACTAGACCAAGAAGGCTTGCAAAAGCCAAACATCATTAATACAAATCAAATTGAGTACACATACAATGATGAACTAAAAAGTATGATTGAAGATGAACAGGCAATTGCTAGGCTACAACGTGTCATCCAAGACAAGTCACAATATTTTGCAGTCCTTGGTGAATTGTTTTCCAAGTATTTTGTTCAAGACTTTGCAGGCAATATAAAATACATTAGGTCTGCTTTTGAAATAGAACAGTTTGAGTTGCAGTATAGTACAATTGCCCGTTCACTTTTGTACATTAAAACAAGTCTGCAACGAAAGTATGAATATACGATTTCAGTTAAAATGACAGAAGAGGTTACTGATGATGAAATAGACGTGTATCAATCGTTAATGAAAGAGGCTAAAGCAGAACACGATAGAATAAAGTCAGAATCTTTTATTGAGTTAGTTGACTTTCTATCACAAGATCAAGTCTATAATGCGGTCATAACTGGAAATGTAAAGTATAACAAAGACACAGATGACATACCGGTTACTGATCTTGGTTTGCATCTTGGTTACGATCCTAACTATCTTAATGGTTCTTTTATCATTACATGGAATAAAAGACACAAACTTATGCTAGATCATGCAAAGAAATTCGTAAAGAAAATGCGAAAACTATATGCACATCAGACAACAAACAGCATAGTTGAATCATGTCTTAAATCTGGCGGTCTAATAAATAAAACAGATATTAAGAGATACGAAAGACTTATGGGTTTACTTTTCGATGATCGAAAGCATACCCTGTCACCAAGCACAAGGTCGATACTAAAGCTTGCGTATAAATATGTTGCAACGAATGATGAAAAGACAAAGTTGACAAGAGAGGATTATGACAATATGAAGCTTGACATTAAAGAACGTTTACAGGAACAATTTAATGAAATGACAGAATATATGCTAAAGTCAAAAAGAAGACAAGAAGGATTGCAATTGCTTGTTGGTAAATTCGTTGATACATTGTTTCACAAAAATGTTGGCCAAGAATATGTAACTATTAGCTTTAGAAAAATATTCAAGTTTGACTCCGACCTCGTACAACAAACAATAAAACGAGACAAGATTTTCCACAAAATACTGCTAAACGAAGAGTATGATAAAGACCAATATGAAGTTAACGTATTGTCTGAATCACACCTGTCACAAGATATTGCATTAATCTCATAATATTTATGCCTACACAAGACCAAACTAGCACAAAATAGTTAAATTTACTAACAACAAATGCAACAATTAATTTATGGAAATTTACGAACTACGCGACTTGCGTACAAAGTGTCAAATTGACATAGACCAGATAGATGGTCTTACTACTACTGACCTTGATTTGTATCTTTATCATTTTCCACTACAAAAAAAGCTGGCATACGCATATCTAAAAGAAGTTAGTACTGTAAAGTTATCAGTTTTGCATGAACTGTTTAGTCAGTTTGGTGACATTGACTATTTTAGTTCAGCAATACATACCGAAAGACAGATAGACCCTGCCTATGCTAAAGTAACAAAAAAATACGTAAGAAATCCGTGGATATGGATTACTGCTATGCAAACAGTCCAGCCTTACCTTTTTGATGCTAAATACTTACTAGTTGGTGAATTTCAAAATGTAGCAAAAAAATGTGTGGATGACTTTTATAAAGCTCAACTAATGCACTACACAGTATCATACAATAAGCTAAAAACGATTGATCATATGGAGGGTCATAATCAATGGTTTATTGATAGACGTGATATTGAAAAGTCATTTTTCAATGACATCTTGAAGCGATTTCATTTTAACCAAAAGCTTAGAGTCAAGTGGTACTACAAGTTTATTGAATTTTACGATGAGTCATCAACACTAACATTACAATTTGAAATAGGAAGATACGAAACAAAAATGCGTATTATTTGGCCACCGGGTAACCGTAAGCAAAGCAGAGAAGACAGTCAATTTCAAGTTATGAAAATGTTGCAACGATATCCTGAGCTGTTTACCTTATACCACAGAATACACAACAACAGAAAAGACGTTGTACAATACTTTAATAGTTTAGTTGCAAATGACAACAATAATTACTTAACATATCAAGTCTTAAAGGCTACGATGGTTGCCTTCTTAGAAGACCTACATAGTAACGAACCCGGTGCATATATTGAAAGTGAAGACATTATTGGTTACTTTGTGCATCATCAATCAGTCGAGAAAATAGCAATTAGACCTCAAGGTGGTCAGCTTAGATTTTATCGATATTGCAAAATATTAAATGACAAATATGGCAGAAGTGACATCTTGTCATATAGTTCATATAAGCTAAACGAAAAAGAAATAGGGAATCAGGCAACTGAACTATTAAGAATGGGTATGGTCAACATTGGTTCAACTAAACATGCACATCAATTGCTAGATTATGAATTATTGGCAACTGAACGTGCTAACGAGTTTGCTTTGCAATTCTTTAAGTTGCCATCAAGGCAGGCTGGTGAATTTTTTGCAGATTATGAAATGTTGCTTGACTTATTAGATGGCGAAGTTAGATACTTAGCAGCAGAAGGCGCTAATGCAGAAGACACAAGAGATACCGAACCACCTGTTCAAGATTGGGTTAGTACATATTTTGAATGGCTTGCAAAAGAAAGAGACCCTAAAGTGTTTGCAGAAGAAAGAGAAATGAGGCTAAACGCAAAAAGAAAAAGAATTCGAGAATTCACAGAAACAAATAAAGCATTATTGCAAAAATTCACAAAATGAAAAAAATTAAAAGAGTAAGTTCACTGGTCGGTAATGGCTACGACACTATTATTATTGGTGCTGGCTTAGCAGGCGCAACTTGTGCACATCTTGATGCAATGAAAGGCAAACGTGTCCTACTTGTTGATAGAAGATCACACATTGCCGGCAACATTTATACTAAAAAGCAGGACGATATACACGTTCATAAATATGGTGCTCATTTGTTCCACACTAACGAACTGACTGTTTGGGAATTCCTAAATCAATTTTGTACATTTAGCGGTTACGAACACAAAGTTATGGCTGCAACAGGCAAAGAAACGGTAGTTTTACCTTTTACTATGGTCACTTTTATGCAATTGTTTAATGTACAAACAGTCATTGCAGTTAAGGCTAAAATATTGGAGGAAACAACTGCATACTTCCCTGATGGCATACCGGAAAACCCAGCAAACTTTGAGTTGCAGGCTATTGCAATTGTAGGTACAACAGTCTACGAAAAGTTGATTAAACACTACACAGAAAAGCAATGGGGTTGCAAAGCAACAGACTTGCCGCCTGAAATCATAAAGCGTTTACCTCTTCGTTGGAATTGTGACACTACATATTTTAATAACGCAAAGTGGCAAGGTATACCACTACAAGGTTACACGGAAATGGTTGACAATATGCTTATGTCAAATAACATAGATGTCCTATTAGATTGTGACTTTTTAAAAAACAAAGATGAAATTTTAACATGTGGACTACCTGACTATAGCTTTATTTATACTGGAGCAATTGATGAATTGTTTGACTATGAATTTGGACACTTAGAGTATAGAACAGTTCGTTTTGTTGATAAGCTTTTACCTATTGATAACTTTCAAGGTACTTCTGTTGTAAACTTTACTGGACCAGAAAAGCCTTACACTAGGACTATTGAACATAAACATTTTGACCCTAACTGTACTGCTAAAAACACTATTGTTTCTACTGAATATGCAGAAGACTTTGTGCCAGGCAAAAATGAACCATATTACCCAATAGGTCGACAAAGAAACAAAGAGCTATGGAAAAAATACGAAACATTGTTTAATTCAAAATACCAAAAAGGCATACTATTAGGAAGACTTGCTACATATCAATACTTAGATATGGATAAAGTGGTTAAGCAGGCATTGGACTTAAGGTCATAAAGAGGTTGTTAAAGTAAGTAAAGTTGTTGCATTCTTTGCTTGCGCAAATCGGCGGTTAATGTTAAAGTTAACCGCTCATTTTGTTAATAAATATGTACGTAAAAGTGGCTCTATATTAACTTATTTTATTATATTTATATAAATATATAACATACTTCTAACTTACTAACTACTTTTCAAATGTCAGATTTTACTAAAAACTTGGAAGTATCAAGGCTAATATTTGCTGGTTGCATACATGATGCAACGGCACTGATAAAAGAGCTAACGACTAATGAATTACATGCTTCTATTAAACGTTGCACTTTTCTCATTAATGATACGAAATTCTCTAGTATGGTCACTGTTAACCACATGGCTGGGCTGGCTGTTAAGAAAAAATTGGCAGAAGACACATTAGCAACTAGAAACATAACATAAACTTTAAACTATGCTTACACATCAAGACGACCCATTAATTGCAGAATTTGAAACATTAACAGCTGGCGGCTTAAAATATCGAAAGAAAAGAATGCTAAAAGCTAAAATTGGCAAACCCTTTGCACTAGGTAATAACTCAATAGAGGTTATGCAAGTTTCAAATAAATACGTTAAGATATCTGAAGTATTTAACGGTCTAAACCAAGAACACAAAAGATACACAATAGGCACTGCTCTTGAATACATTACATACAGGGAAAAGCAATTTATGTGTTGGCCGACTAATGATACTCAAATTGACGTTAGCACACAAACTAAACAATATCAACAGCAATACGACAACGTAGAGGAGTCTAGAATTGACATTTCTAACTATATTACAATTTGCTGGAAATCAGCATTTACTAAAGGGCAAGAAGAATGGCAAAGTAAAATTGAATTTGATGAAAAATCAATAACGATACTATTTGAAACAGGTTTTGTGTATGCTATTAAATATGACGAAAGAGGCACAGACAGATATACAAGATTTCAATTAACACACAATCTTGAATCATACAGCGATAAATTATCACAGTCATACTGGCTAGCACAAAGAATATTGCAAAACTTTGCAACGCTAATGTATCGAAATGAAGATATGATGTATTTGGTTGAATCTCAGGTTAATTGCAATGCCCAACTAAAAAAACTATATACTGAGCCAATAGAATCTGTTGATCCAAGACTGCTAGCTGACTTACACCATTTTATCCAAAGTGCAAGCAATGATACATATACATATGGATTATCCAGTGTATGTGGACTAGAACGAAGAATGGATGTTATTCGAGTATCTGACAAACGAACTGCAGTTAAAATAATAGCATCAATAGACGGCAAAGAATTTTGTGAATACCGAAAAGACATAAACAAAATTCAACATCACATTGAATATAATGCAACAATTATTGGCAAAATAGCCGAAAATCATAACTACTAACAACAGCACATGCAAAACAAGCAAATAGAATACTACATATTAGGTTTTAAACGACTTTCTGAATTTCCTAAACCGGGCTCTATTGTAGCACTGCCACAAACTGTTATTGAAGCTCATATAGAATCTATTGAATTGGAAAGAGAACCAGGAGCAGCAGCAAATGGCCTACGCATAGCAGCAAGACTACTAGCCCAAACTGACGTCGAACACAAAAAACTTTTTATTGACTCACCAGAAGAAGTTAAACACAAATTGTATTGTGAAGTTGCAGTTGGTGTAGACTCAATAATTATACCTGAAAGTAAGCGTGATCAAATGCTTGCTAAATTAGATATCCAAAGTATGTTCATGTGGCCTACTGACATTAAGGATCAAGACAAATTTATAGAAATTGATGTTAATGATTTAGTTGTTATAGAGCCTGTACTTTGTAATTGTGATCAACTTATTATTGACACAAAACCTAACGAGTCTACTAGCTTTGGTTGGCCAATTAAAACAAAGTCAAGCAAACAACTATATAGATCATACAACGCAGTTAGCAGCGAAGAACAAAAAGAACTTAAAGAAACTTTGTCTGCTCTATTATTCACAATGGGTCTAAAAGAGTGGTCTAGAATAATACCATACAACCCTAACATGTCACAGCATGCTACAAAATATCCAGCAGATGTTAATGCTAAATCAGGTAGCGACTATGTAAATCTGCTAAGAGAACACCCATTGCATCAATACAGCAAGTTACTGTATCTTAACATTATTGCAACAATACTGGATCAAGGCCTACCTGTAGTCGAAGACCTAAGAAACGAGTTGTACTATTCAGTATTCGATACAATGCTAGGTACAGGTGTTAGCGATGGCACAAGGACATATATCCCAAGTGATAGTAAGAAAAGACTTGATAACGAAGAAGACTAAAAACAAAATTATGTTAGACACATTACAAAAAGAATACGGTGGTATGAACCACATTATGATAGACGTTGAAACTGTCGCAAAAAACGATACACCAATCATGCCTCAAATTAGTGCAATGCAATTTTGCCCACTAACAGGTGAACTAGGCAAATCTTTTGATATTAGAATTGATATGCAAAGTGCTCAGGATGCAGGTTTAGGTATTGATGTTAGCACAGTTACTTGGTGGTTACAACAATCACAAGATGCAAAAAATACTGTATTTTTTAACGACAAACAACAATATATAGAAGTGCATGAAGCATTTAGACAATTTTTAAATTGGCTAACGTCTGTTGCACCTTTTGGTGATAAGTCACAGCTTAAAGTTTGGGGTAACGGCCCTAGTTTTGATACAGCTAAAGTTCGTGCTGTATACAAAAAACTTGGCTACACCGTTGAACCTTGGGCATTTTACAACGAAAGATGTGTTAGAACAATTAGTGCACTTAACGGTAACTATAAAAAAGAAACGGTATTCATAGGGACAAAGCATGATGGCCTTGCAGATTGTAAGCATCAAATTACATATATACATAGTGTTTTTCAGGACATATGCGAAGCACTAGCAGCATCGATTAACAATAAACCGTAGCAAAAACTTTGACTATGATTATGATTACAAAATATATAGATACTTGGAAACTTAAAAAATGGCAAAGCAATTTGCTATATACACTATTTGGGTTAGTTTACCCAGCTAAAATTGTAAAAGGTGACAAAATTAGATGTTATGGTGTAGGCTACCCTCATTGGAAAGGTGAAGAGTTTGAATGTACACTTGACTTTAAGGATGGTACTATAGGTATAAGAGGCGCAGTAAGAGTAGCCGAAAAAGACTTTAGAAAACTATAGATGCAACGTAAAGAAACAGAACTCGAATTACTTCAAAATATATTGACTGTTGTAACTGAACGGTCACTAGCGTTGTAACATTCTCGATTAACACGAAACAGTAATCTTATGAAAAGAATTAAAAATTTTATTAGCAGCTGCATAATGCAAGGCATTAATGATGCTCAGCCTAAAGAAGACATTATAACTACTATTATCGAAAGTCATAAAGTGGCTGAAAATAATTGGCTTGAAAAGAAAAAAAATCAAAGCCAATATGAAATCGTTTGCTTAATAGCAGACTGTAGAGGTATACGGCGTGAACGCGCTACGGAAGAAATGCATAGACACGTAGAAAAAGTCCATGACAACAATGACAGCATACTGTTAGAAACAAAAATCGTAACAAAAACAGGGCATATACTAATTAGTTCTTATGCTCGTCTTAAATACAAACTGTAATGGCAAAAAAGATAAATAATACAATTAACGTAGAGATACTTAAGTCCGTTATGTCAATTTGGACTACAGCGACTAGGCTATTAATGTTCATAACTATAATAAAAGGACTGTCTATTGGTGTCATCGTCTCAGCAACAGCACTTAGTCTACTGTTGCAAGTAAACGAAGTGACATATTGGTCATTAGTAGCAATAGGTATTTCACTGTTGCTTTGTGTTACTTGCTTTTTGTTGACGAGGTCTATAAATGTTCAGTTTACTGTCGGTGTCGACACAATTATGCAAACATCTAAAGGCGTTATTTAGATGACAATTATTAACATGGTGTATACATATGAAATCATTAACAGCACGCATTAACGAAAGCTTTATCACAGAAGCAATTTCAGTCACAAAAGGCCATTTCGACAAGTACTTTAAGTTAATAGCCAAAGACATTGGTGCAAGAAGTTACGACGTCAATATAAAAGATGGTCTTACGGAAGTCAAATTTGATAACAGTCTTAGCCTTTATGTTGCAATTGACAACGACCAGACTGGTCGACTGGTTGCATATTCAGTAGAAGGTGTCTAATGTTAAGACTACTAGTTGGCTTAACATTAGACTACTTAAGTCAACGGTTGCTAATGATGCCTCTAGTCACTTTGTTGATCACGGTATGACAATAGATCAGTGCACGCAAGACATTACTGATACAAAAATAGTAAACAGTAGTGACTTCAGTAAACCATTTGACATTACGCACAATCTTATTAAGCGTAAATTTTAATTGCTTAGCAAGTTTATGGCAATATAGTTTAATTACATTATACAAATTACACAAGTTATGCAACAAAAAGTAAAAAAGTTGTCTGAAAAGTTATGGGTTGAAAAGTACAGACCTAAGCAGCTAAAGTCATTAATTATACCAGAAAGAATAAGAACAAGATTCTCTGATGGTGATATTGGTGCAAACTTATTACTTGTTGGTAGTGCTGGTTTAGGTAAGACCACATTGGCCCATATCTTGGCTCAAGGTCGAAGTGCACTATTTATTGATGGTAGTACCGAAACAAGTATCGAAGTCGTAAGAGGTAAAATATTAGACTTTGGCAGTACTGCTTCACTTAAAAGTCTTAGCAAAAAGGTTATCATACTTGATGAAGCAGAGCAATTTAGTTCTGCTGCACAAAAAGCACTAAAGGCAACAATTGAAAAGTTTGCCAATAATGTGTTTTTTATTTTTACATCAAACCATCCTGAAAGACTAGATGCACCACTAAAATCAAGACTAGAAACGATAAACTTTAACTTTTCTGATACAGAAGAAGTTGAACAAAAACGTCAATACGTTAAGCGCATACAAATGATTCTTGAAAGAGAAGGCAACTTTAAGGTTGATGCACCTGCACTAACGTATATACTAAAACGAGTCTATCCTGATCTTCGTCAAATAATTAATCTTTTGTACCAGACCACAAGGTCTATGAAAGAAGGCAGTGTAATTACTATTGATCACGTATCTAAAAATTACGGTGGTGAAAACGTAGAACTATACGAAACAATTATCAATGAGCACAGGCCTGAAGCACTATACAAATACATAAAGAGCAACCATAGTGGTAAAGAATTGCAATGTCTTAACTCTTTAGGTAACAACTTTTTAGAGTATCTTAACAATACCGAAAAATGGCAATCTAAAACCTTACCGGCTGCAGTAATTACACACAAATACCTATACGAAGCCAATACTGGTAGCATTAATCCGTTACTGCCCTTATTGGCAGCAGCTAATGCGTTGTCAGACCTCTTTAAATAAAAATAAAACTATGTCAAAACAAGAAGCAATACAGGCAGAAGCAAAATTCTTAGTCAATATTATTTATCAACCACTAGGTTTTCTTGGTTGCTCAGTTAACAATAGTTCACTTTGGGAATGGGCAAAAGGTAGAGCAGCTGACACACTGTCGTATAACATTGACAAGTTACCGCCACGCTCTAGAACACGAGGTCTTCAGACTAAAGTACTTGAACAAATAAGACAATTATAATGAAAAAGTTGATATTTTTGGATATTGATGGTGTGCTTGCTGTTCCAGTTGAAAGTCATGCATGGGGACTAAGTGACGAGTTACAAACAAGACTTGGTGAAATATTAAACACTACAGGTGCTATGATTGTTATGTCTTCATCTTGGCGAAAGGAAACCGTGCACGACACAAAACTGTACATGGCTAGTCGAGGCTTTCAGTTTTGCGATAAAATAATTGGTGTTACTATTAGAGCATATCACTATTTAGAACGAGGTGCAGGTGTTCATCTTTCTATCCCTAGAGGTGTAGAAATCAAGCAATGGATTGACACTAACATACATTCAAACATGGGCAAAGATTGGAAAAAGCTTGATCTTGGTGTAGATTTTAATTATGTTATACTTGACGATGACACAGACATGTTACTAGAACAAAAAAGTAAATACATAAACGTTGATGGTATACTAGGTCTTACTGCTGCTAACGCTACTATGGCAATCAAAATACTAAACGAAAGCAACAAAAATCTTTTGAAAATTTAACACTTTAAGTTGTCATGTAACCACTAATTGTTATATATTTATATAACACTAAAACATAATAACATGGCCTTACTATTTCCCGATACTCCACAATTTATGCCTCACTATACACCAATACAAATGGTTCGGCAAGGCATCTTTGGTGGCAATTATTTTAATCCACTACTCGATGATATTATACCAGGTTCATGGCAAGATTACGTTCCTGGTGAATTCTTAGATGAATTTCAAGACACATCAGGCAAAGATAACTGGTCAAGCATTCGATCTGCTTCATATGTAAAGTCTACCAATCTTCACGGTGTACTTAGTGGCAGTAGTTACTCAGATTGGCTCAATGCTGGTTGGCTACGAAATCAAGACCCATACGGTTGGTTTAACTGGTATATCAACTTTTATTACGGTCGGCGTTCTATTGATGATGCAAGACAAATTCGCCGATGGCAAGCATTTGGTATTAGGCACGGCGGTATGCTAAAGCGTTACCCTAATAGCAAAAAAACAAGGCAAAACTTATTACATTTTGCTATTGATTATTCATTAATTATAAAAAGCACACAATCATGAGTCTTTATAAAAAACTAGAAGAACAAAAATACACTGTCGATATAAAACACAATACTGATACTGGAAACATTAACATGCTATTCTGGTCTGATTGTGGTAAGCATGGTACACACGAAATACTTGACGAACATGAGTTGACAACTAAAGAATTACTAGACATACTACAATCGAATGAGAATTCACAATTGATAGCATTCGAAAAAAGACAACTGTCACAAAATAAAAATGACAGAAAGGTATTGTACTATGCAGCTGCTGTCTTTATTGCCTCAGCAGTCTTAACTTTCTTTTGAAAATTTATGCAAAGCAACAATTTTCTTTTGAAAATTTAACAATTTAAGTTGTCATGTAACCACTAATTGTTATATATTTATATAACACCAAAAGTTTTGGTTAATTACATCTTTGATGCAAAACAATAAAACATACCAATTATGGAACAAGTTAAAATTGCAGTTACAATAGTTGCTATTATAGTAACGGGGTTCTTTTTAGTTCAGACTTATATAATAGGGCAAAAGTTAAAGCGTGCTAAACAAGTCGACGATCGATACATAAAATTGATGGAATTCAGAAAAACACTCGAGACAAAAGACAAGCAACTTTTCATAAAGCTACCAACTTTTGCAGAAATGTTAAACAGCAATAAGCCACTAACTATAGAGGCTTGGTCTAAATAAATATAAAATTATGAGCTACAGCATACATTATGTAACAGGTAAAAAGGAAACAGTAGATGATAGAACAGAAGCAGTTTGGAACCTTGGTGCCAAATATGGGGGTGTTGTTTACAATCACGCACTCAACATGGGACACATAAAGTTTGAAGATGACCATGCAACAGTTAATGATGCTAAAATTGCAACAGGTAGTAGCTACACAGCATTCGATAGTGGCAGCAAACAATAACACAACATTGTTATATTTTTTTAATACCAAAAAAACATAAAATAATAATATGCTTACACTAACTATTGATGGTAACTACTTTGCTCAAAGATTAAGAACTGCTATAGACCTAACATTTATCGATGATCCAGAAGCAGATAAGAAAATCTTGTTTACAGAAGCAGCAAAATCAATGGCTGCTGAAATCAGATCACTAGGTGGACTTATTAGCCATGTCGTTGTAGCAAGAGACTGGTCTTCTTGGAGAAAAGACATTACACCTGTTTATCCTATAGAGTCACAAAAAGAAGATGGCACCAAAGAAGTATACAAAGCAAATAGAGGAGGTGACAAGTCTTATGATGTAGGTGCATTCTATGCAGCATATGATGAATTTTGTGATCGATGCGAAAAGGCATTAGGTATACCAGTTATAAAAGCACCAAAGGCTGAAGCAGATGATGGTGTTTATATTGTTAGTCTAATCTTAGGTAAAATGGGGCAGCAATGTCTAGCATGGTCTTCTGATGGTGACTACATACAATTAGTGTCTGACAGTTGTCACTTAATGAAGTTTCCACAAAGAAAGCTTTGCATACTTAAAGGTGGTAAGGCAACAGCAGTTAACCCGATTAAAACTTTAGATGATGTCTTTGGCGGTAAAGCACCTGATAGATTTAAGGCTGTTTTAGAATCATATGACAAAAACCTTGTTGCAAGAGTTAATCCAATGAAGTCACTATTCTTTAAAATAGTACATGGTGATCCAAAAGATAACGTGCCTGAACTATTCATGTGGTTGTCATCAACAGGTAAAAGAAAGTATAGACCATCAGATAAGCAAATAACAAAGGCTTGGTTGCAACTAGGTTATGATTACACCGATATTACTGAAGACATGATTTATAATAAAAAGCTTATTTTTGAATTTATAACCGCCCTGTTGCAAGTAACAAAACAGACTAGAGACCTTGATCATTGCTGGAAAGTTTATACTGCAAGTTTAAAGTTAAAACATCTTAGCATTAAGCAAATACCAAAAGAAATTAGCCAGTCGCTCGTCCGGGCATGGAATGATAAAAAGCACATAAAGGCTGACATCAGTAAATGTACAAATTATCAAAAAATATTAGAAGCTATTAATGAAGTTGAAGCAGGTAGTTACTTTGCTGGCTTTGACCTAACAGAAAAAACATGAAAACAGATAAACTAAAAGTCTACATAGCAAGTCCATACACAATTGGAGATGTAGCAGTAAATGTTCGGGTTCAACTGGACACCGCTGATGAACTTATGGACATGGGTTTAGTACCGTTTGCACCGCTAATGTCTCATTTCCAACACCTTGTGCACCCTCGACCGTACGAAGACTGGATTGATGTTGACCTTGAATGGGTTAAATCTTGCGATATACTATTAAGACTTGAAGGTAAATCTGATGGTGCTGACAATGAAGTCTACGTTGCGAATAGTCTAAAGTTACATGTTGTATATGGCATGGCAGAACTAAAGAGGCAAATTAATGCGGGTCTACTAACAAGACTTAGTGAATACTACATACATTACCCATAAAGAGGATAAACACAAGAACTAAACACAAGAACTAAACACAAGAACTAACATGGCTAACGAATTAGCAAATCACAATTATCAAGCAATAGACGCAACTGTCATTGCTGACAGTAAAAATGAACAGACTGGAGACAGAATAACAAGTTTTGTACTTACTTTGCCTCGAATAGTACTGGCAGAATTTAATACACATAGGGCCTTGTCAAGAAACAGCGCCAGCTCTAGAGCAATACCAATTAAGACCATGTTGGAAATTGTTAGAGCTACACCATTCGTGCCGATTCGCTGGCAAAAAGAGCACAAAGGCATGCAAGGCACCGAATATCACAGCGAGACTGACTCTGAAATGCTAGCAGAAAAATGGCTATTGGCAAGAACTGCAGCAGCATTACATGCTGAGCAACTAAGTGCATACCCAAATGGTGGTGTGACAAAGCAATTATGCAATAGACTACTTGAACCTTTCCTTTGGCACACAGTCATTGCAACTGGTACTGAATTAGAAAACTTTTTCGCATTACGTGCACACCCTGCTGCAGAAATACACATAGCAAAGCTTGCTGAAATGGCACTGGATGCACTTAATGCCAGTACACCGAAGATGTTAATGGCTGGTCAATGGCATATACCGTTTGGCAACAATTTAGATACTGGAAGACTAAAGACAATAATGTTTAAGCTTTATGATGCACCAGACGTTTCGGTATTAGTTAAGGATGCAATGGTTAAAATTGCAACAGCAAGATGTGCCAGAGTTAGCTATCTAAATTTCGAAGGTAAAGATGATTACTATGCAGACCTTAAGCTTTACGATATGTTAGCTGAAATGGGACACTGGTCGCCGTTTGAACATTGTGCCACTGCAATGACAAAAGGAGGTCAGTCTGGTAACTTTAACGGTTTTGTTCAACATCGAAAAACTTTTATCAAAGAAAACAAAACTGACAGCAGAGTAATAGCAAAATAGACTTACTGGCAAGTTTTTTATACATTTTTATAACAAACTTGCCTATTTACTTCTTTAAGTGGTCTATTTTTTATATATTTATATAACACCAAAAGATATTGGTTAATTGCACATTTTGTGCAGAACAATTAAAAGTCACAGTAATGAAGCTCGAAAACATACAATTTTTAAACAAAGGCGCCAGTATGATGGCAATCATAAGTACGAGGTCAGTCATCAATGAAGATGCAATCGTTACAGGAACCAAAAACGTAATGCTACTTAAGATGCTAGTCGAAAAAAGTCCACAGCCAGTAGAATTTACAACTATAGCTAATGAAATTTGGCAATCTGATGCAGGCTGGAAAACACAAAGATCAATTGATCAATGTTTGCATAGCATTAAGAAGGCAGTAATGCCTTTTGGTCTAGAATTAAAAAGAGAAAGAGGCAAATCGATTGCCATAATTGAAACAGAAATAAACATAAACGAAAATGATTAATCTAAAACACTATATAGTACTTGCATTGTTATATTGCGTAATGCCTGTTGCATCAATAACAGCATCTGCAATGAACGAAGACACTGTTCCAGTGGTTATCAACAATGACATCATCGAAGTTGACAATATGAGTAATTATCGCATTGAACAAAAACGGGCATACGGGGAAACGTTTTTTGTATTGGTTGACGGCAGTGGCAAACCTATCCAGTTCATACAGCGATAATGACAGAACAGCAAGATATAATAAGTTCTATTGGTCTTTTTCCTTTCTATGCTGCGTTCTTTTGTACTGACGGCATATGGGAAAGACTAACTGACAAAGTCAAACTAGGTCATGCATTCATGATAATGCAACTATTGGCAATAAAGTACCCTGAATACGTGCAGGTACTTAACAGGAGTCACAATGTTCATGTTATTGATGCTTTACATAATGCATTCAAGCATAACGGTAGGCAACCAGGCTGGTCGTATACTAAAGTAGTACACAATAAGACAGCTACGGAAACTGGTAAATATCCAAAATGGCTAATAGATCAATTTATGAAAAGCAACGGTTTAGAACAAAAAAGCTTTGATTTTTTGGTGCAAATAGAACCAGAACTGATTATACCATTACTAGATGAAGAGATGGTTAAGATTAACATGGCAGTTAAACCTAAAAAGAAATAGGAAAAAAGCGTTAAGCCTATGACGTAGTGGTTATTCAAGGAACAGAAACAGGAAAGGTAATTACTTTCAGGACGTACAGAAACGTTTAATGACTAAATAAAAATATATTGCCCGTACAAGTTGATGTTAAAGGGTTCATCGAAACTTATTTGGTTCAGTATATTGGCTACACTCAACAGGCTGTAAAATGGGTGTAGCTTTTTTTTAATAACAAGCCCTAAAAGCAACAATAACATTAACAAACAACTCATTAATTATATACGTTGCTGTACACTTTAAAAATTATGATGCACTCAGATAAAATAGGTAACGAAGTATATGTTTATAGAAATGGCATATTGATTTACAAAAAATGGCTTAAAGAAAATAATTCCGTAATATTTAACAACCCTCCAAATTGGAAAAATGACCAAACGATAACTATTTAATAATTTTTTATTGCCTACAACGCATTGGGTATGGTTAGTGCGGAATTAATAACTAAAATTTTAAATATGAACGTAATTGAAAAAACAAGAAATGAGATAAAGGCTTATGTAAGGTCTTTAAATACTCCTGAAAACACAGTCTATCAAGAAAACGAATTACTTATTCTTTCTTGTTTTTCTAAAGCACAGGAAATTTTTGAGAAAAACGAAAAGTTAGCATTAACTATACCCGTTGTCGTAGGGCACAGCGAACAGTTACCTAAGAGTTTAAGTAATAAGGCTTATAAGTGTGCTAATAAAATGACCTACGAAGGATTTGTTGAATGGTGGGATTTGCACTCTTAGTTAATTGCCTACAACGAATTGCATAAGGTTAAGCGATAGCGACCCGCAGGGTTAACTTTATACGGTGTTATTATTAGTGCGGGTTAATTAACTATAAATTTATAAATAAGATGAAGATAAGAAAGCCACAAGCAATTAAACCCCTAATAGGATTAATACCTAAATCGATTAGACAAAGAGAAAGACTTAATGAGATAAGAGAAGCGATAGTAAGATACTATGATGCTGAAATGGAAATACCAATTAAATGGGTTGAAGAATACAATGAACTTATTAAATTAACGAAAGTCTAGCATTAATTATAACGAAATGTATAAGGTTGAGCCATAGCAAAAAGTCAAACTGTTGCACATATTGCAAAAAATGCAAACATTTGTACAGTTTGTTGCTAATTATGTAAAGAATTGCGTCTTGTAATACATAATATGTAAATACAAACATACATTAAATGCAAGATAAGCGCACTAAAGACAATCTACTTATTAATTTTTTTAACACTAACCCACAAAGCATAAAAGAGTCTAGAAGTTCAATTGCCCGGACACTAGGAATAAACAGAGGCACAGTTGCGAATTTTATAGAACGATCATTTAGCGAAGAGCAAATAGAGGCAATGTTGCGCGGTACACCGCCAAATTTAATCATAAAACCAAAAAGTACAACGACAACTAGCGAATACAGTGATTTAGATAAACTCGACGATCCAAAAACATTCGATGAGTATTGTGAATTTTATCACATACCAACAAATAGTATAACAAGCGCTAAATTTGTAAATCATCACGGGCAAGAAGCATGGAACGTTGTATGTGACTTTACTCAAATCACCGAATTAGAATTAGATGAATACTTTGAAAGACTAAAAACAAGTCTTGCTGTACAAATTCCAGCAGTTACTATACCGGAAATCGATAGGTCAGAAGACCTCATTGGTTATCATATGTATTACGCAGACAAGCACGTTGGTGCCAAAACGAGAGACAACAGCATATATAAAAACGACTGGGATGCCAACAAGCTACGTTCTAGACTAATGAAATCATTAGAAGACTTAAAGCATACAGTTGCATATTTTGGCACGCTCGACAAAATACTTATATGTGACCTTGGTGATCCTGTTGATGGTTGGGACGGTAAAACAACAAGAAAAAGTGCACATTCACTACCACAAAACATGGATAACAGGGAAACCTTTGACAACTATGTTGTAACAATGATTGAATGGTTTGACACAATAATCGCACTTGGCTATACAGATGAGTATGAATTCATATGTACTTCAAACGACAATCATGGTGGTGCATTTAGTTATATTGTCAACAGAACAGTTGAAATTTGGCTCAACACTAAATACCCACAAATTAAGACAACTATCAGTACTAAATTTGTAGAGCCTTACATTTATGGTGTACATGCATTCCTATTAACTCACGGTAAAGACGAGGAAGATATGAAATCAGGCCTGCCACTAAATTTAGACCAAAAAACAGAATCATGGTTTGATGACTACTTAATTAATAACAAACTACTAGAGTACGAATGTCATGTTATCAAAGGTGACCTACATCAAGAGGCACTTAACTACGGTAAACGTTTTCGTTACAGAAATGTACTTAGTCTTTATGGTTCTTCTGCTTGGATGATGACAAACTTTGGTTCAGGACAAGCAGGTCTTAGTAATGAACTTGTATGGAAAAATCGTGCTAAGGTTATGCCTAGCCTAGTTAAATTAAATTAGCGTAATGAAAATATGAAATCTTTAATGAGGCACACGCTTGCAAGAATACTCAGCAACCCTACAGTAGGAAAGGATGGTAACTCTTAACACTTTTGAATACATAAATAAAATACGTACTAATTTTTAGAATATGAAAACATTAAAACAACACATAACCGAAAGCTTTCATGTATCAGAGGCTGCTAATTTTATTGCAACCACAACATTAAAGCCTGGCGATAACTTGTCTAAATTTAAGGATGCACTACAGACTGATGATGGTTCAATAGGCAGTAGAGGCTTAAACAGTAAAGTGCTTAAGCAAGTCGAAAAAGAAATGGACAATAAAAATTCCAACATAGAAAAAATTGAGATTAGTGACAGTGGATACTTTTATATTTATACGGTTGACGATGGAATTTTTGACCCAGCCAATATGGAAGTACATAGTGAATGGATTGTTGGTGAACCTAGAACGCAAGAACGATTAGCGCAAGACATTGTAAAGAAATGGGCTTTTGACTTACGAGACGGTACAGCTATTAGCTGGGTATCAAATTCAAACTGGAACTATCATGAAAAGTCACGTTCAGAACAAACAGGAATTAATAAATTTGACTTACTAGTTAATGGTAAAGTAATTGGTAATGGTAAAGATGCAAATGCAATATTGTCTGTTATCAAGTCAAATATTAGATTGTTTAAAGACTTAAAGTAAAGAATCAAGTAGGGCACAAAAAGAGGCGACTTTTTATCTAAAGTTGCCTCTTTTTGTGCAGTGATATATATTACATAAACAACGACTATGGCATTGTATCAAACAACAACAGATTGCACACGAATTTTATATTTTGAATCCGTGTTGACGTGTGACACAATAGCCATATCTGATGACATGTCAGGTTTTGCACCAACAGTACTACTTTGGTCTTACAGTTTAGATCAGTCAACCTGGTCTGAATGGACTACAGCAGAAGACAGTTTGGCAGAAGCAGCAGGCGATGTTGGTTGGGGTTCAGTTGATGTATTTTTACGAGTTCAGGTTACAACAGTAAAGATTGCTTCTGATACAGGCTTTGCTAATTATCAAATAAACTCAATTGAGTTTGACTCAGTCAGCGTTGGGGTTAGAAATATAGAAATTGTTTCATCGACAGTACTAATTAACACAAGAAAAAAAGGCCTACTTAATCCATATAGGAACGTTGACCCACAAAGGGTGTTGTTCAATAAGATGTCAAGGTCAGTATCTGATATTTTTGGCTTTATTTGCATTTATTTTAGAGTTGAACCAGACGAGTCAACATCTGACATTACGTTTAAGTCATACAGGCTGTCAGACGTTGCAGATTTTAAGTCACTACAAGTTGTTATTAATGAAAACGAACTTCCTGGTAACAGAATGGTTTACTCTGAGCTTGACATTGACTTCCAGGACGAATTAGAAATTCACATAGTAAAAGAAGTCTGGCAAGAAGTGTTTGGTACAAGTCAACCTGACGCTAATGACTTTTTGTACTTACCGCTAACAAATAGAATGTACGAAGTTAACACGGCCAGTAGCGGTGATACATTTATGAACGTTTCCCCATTTTGGAAAGCATATCTAGTTCGATACGAAAACCGTGCAAGTGTTAACAAAGATGATGATGCATTCGCTAAGCTTAGCGAATATGCAGATTTTGCTCATGATTTTGAATCAGAAAAGCAAGAAGAAGAGTTGTTTGATGCAGTTAAGCCATTTGCTAAAGTTAAGCTGGATGATCGTGACCTTGCTGTTGCCACTGGCGGTATTAGTGTTGGTGACCTTGATACGATAAGATATTCTTACAATTGGAACAAGGTTGCGATAGACACTGCTGCGTTTAACTATCCTTTTGTTGCGACTGCAAATCAAGTGTCCCTAATTGCCTGGTTTAAGCCAACTGTAGAAGGTCAGGTCATGGCACAACTTGGAGAGTTGTCACTAAGATGGTCAAATTCTGGACCAAGTGTTATGATGAAAAATGAACTGTTAATTGTTGCCAGTAGCATAGTACCAAACACTACACTAGAGCTTGGCTCTTTTTACGGGCTAGTTATGAATTGGCAGGCACTAGCCGAAACAAAAATAGTTACACTAACTGTATTTGACACTAACCTAGATAAACTTTTCGAAGTAAGTGATACTAATGCAATTGAAATAGAAAGACCAACGAGTCTTGACATTATGGGTCAGTTACAATGTGCAAACATTAGAGTAGGGAAGCAGTTTATTGCACCTAGTGCAATGATTGCTGAATTGTCTACCCTATTGCCTAGCTCTTCTGCCTACTATGTTTTAGATAACGCAATACCAACATTGTCAGAACCAACCACTGACGTAAACTAAATAATTATAAAAATATGGCTAAGGACACAAGAAACCCAGGTGATGATATGTTCCAGCAAATGGAAGACGTATTAGGCACTGGTGGTGACATGAAACAATATGAAAAGTATGAAACTTTTGATGTTGAAACTAAAATTACTGAACTAGAAGAAAAAGCTAAGGCTCTTATTGTTCAAATTTGTAACGTATACATTAAGGTTACTGATGATGCTGATAGTGAATACATATCGTCTATTAGTCATGCAGAAAAAACAAACCTTGTTGTACTAATGAAGCAAGTAAAATATTCAGAGCATATTATTGACAGTCTAATGAGGCAGTTAGATGCTGGAGGCTACATGGACCCCAGCATTTACGAAACAATTAGGGAAATGCAAAAATCAACAATAAGCATAACTCTAGAAATATCAAGATACATTAGAACCCTGCCTGAATATTTCAAGTTTATCAAAAAAGAAATATCACTGTCAAAGGCTGATGACCTACATGAAATTGAAATTCAAGAAGGAAGGAGCAGGCAAGACAGTACTAGGAAAATAGGGCAGGCAGCAAACGAAGAAGAGTTTACAACATCAATGCCTGTTCGAGGTACTAGAGAATTAATGTTGCATATTGCTGATAGTTCAAAGTCACTAGACAATGCAATTAAAAATGCTGACACTGTTGTAGCAACACCAATTAGTGTTGACGACATAGATGATGAAGATGAAGATGAAGATGACACCATAAGTGATGAAGACAAGCCATATGAAGAGTCATTAGAAGACTTTGACATTGAAGAGTCCAAAGACGATGACGAGTAAGACTCTTAAACGTCTTTTTTCTTTAAAGATATATATACTATAAAGCCACATGTATGTCAACTTTTTCATTAAATAAAACAAATCCTCGTCTTAGCGGTAACATAAAAATAGTTATCGACTCTAAGTCTAAGATGTTTATAGAGTCAATAAACTCAAGTGAATACTTGTCCAGATCATTGTTTAAAGGCTTTGAATGGAACAATCAGCTTGCCTATGGCACAAACGTTAGAAATTGGTGTAGTCAATTTACAGACATTAACATATTGTATGATGTTGTTGATGAGTCACAATTTAACCCGAACGATAGTTTTGCATTGCAATACCAGCAAATATATAATTGGGGTTGCTATTCAGAAGAGTCTCAACTGGTTGATGAAAATATGCGATTCCTTGCACCTATTCATGTTGGACAAGACAGTGAAGCATGGCCTGACCTGTTTGTTGTCTTTCGTGTGCCTGAAACTCAATTCCTTGCATATGATCAAGACTCTCCAGTATCACACTGGATAAATGAAGGCACACTTGTTCATGTTCAAAACCTAGACATCATAAAAAAGTCTGTATTTAGTCAGCTTGAACCGACAACAATAGACGCTCAATTTGATCAAGGTATTGGTACTGTTGGATTAAATGTTAAGACTGGTCAATGGAACAGGGCTGAAGAGGACACAATAGAACAACTACTTAGAAACGAAACAACAATAACTGAATTTGACAATTGGATTACGAATAGTTTTAAAAGACAAGGTCTTTTGTATTCATCGATAGCAAATTTAGAGTTTGCATTTACAGACTCGACAGCAGACAACAAATTTGCAAGATACGTTGGTTTTTATGTTAAACAAAACGATGTTGATTTTGAAACATTACGTGAATATCAAGGTTCTGGTGCTATTAGACTTATCCAAACTGAAACAGGCATAGACAAGTTTAGTCAACTTGATGAAGAGTCAACATATTATGAACAATCTTTTAGTCGTTATGCTAACAGCTTTGGTGCACAAAAGCCTGCACTGTTAGAATTTAAGTTTAGACTTAGACCTGCACTGGGTCAGGAGTTTAAAATATTACTGCAAGACCAAGTTGAATATAGTGTGTTGTTCACAGCTAACAATATAGGTCGTAATGCACAAGAAACAACAGCACTATTAATAAATGACATTAACAATAATTACAAAGGTCAGCAGTCAACAGTTACTGCACAAATGGTTAATGGTTGGATCAGACTAGAGTCAGGTTCAAGACTAGGTAGATTTAACCAGTTAAGCATTGATGTACCCAATGCATTTATTGTACGAAAACCAGCATATGACAAGACTTCATGGGCCAACAACTTTATTGGTGGTAGTCTTGCAACAGTTGTACTAAATGAATTTATAAACCCAGAAGTGTACCCTGTCCTTATGTACCTTAACAGCGCAGGTGAAAAGAAAAAGAGTAAAATTGTTCAGGTTTCGAATTGGAAGGGTGACTGGTTATACAAACTTGATGAGGATTGTGATCACACAGTTGAGCCAGATCATATTTGGTTTGTTAAAGAGCTTAGAAGCCAGCCTATACTGGGTTCAATACAAGAGCATAGAGCCCTAGATTTTGACCAAACAGCATCAGATCATAGCGAAGTACTAGACTTTGACCTTGACATGTATAGAGACTGGTTGCTAGACAAACTTGCATCACCAGATCATATTGGTGATGCAGTAAATTGGGCAGGTGCCAGTTCTGAAAGTGCACTAACAGCAACAGAACTTGCTGACTATAAAGAAGTCGTTAGGTCAAAATTGCTTAACTACTTTAATAGTATTTCAATTAACGAAGAGTTCCTATATGACAGCGTAGACCTACTAACTTTACAGTCTAGAACGATTGATAATGAGTATAAAAGACTACAAGAAGTAGACAACCGGGCACTCTCAAAGAGCAACAGATTATTTCAATATGTAAACAAGTGGCAATACAATATGGGTCAAGATGCATACATGAGACCTTATAGACTTAATGTGTCATTACCGTTTAGATATGATGGCTTTATACCTGCGCACAGCCAAAATGACCGAGATATTAGTGGCCATACACATGCTTGGTTTGTACTAGGTGAAGGTCTACCACAATACATTGAACAAAATGACAAATGGGGTCCAGCCTTGTTGTCATACACTAAAATGCCAATTGGTACTGCAGAATTGATCGGTACTGACAGTGATGCATATGAACAACTAAAGTATGAAACAGTTCGGGCTACATACGAAGGTTGGTCTGATATTAAGTATGATCCAATACAAGAAGCCTGCTATGCATTTTTTAGAGGTGTACTGTATCGATTCGAAGACATAACTCTTGGTGATTATAGATTTAGTGTCATACTGAAAACAAGTGAACCAATACTTGATGACGTTTTTACTACCGAGTTTATACAAAACGACCAGTTTAAAACATTAACGTTGGTTGTTAATTTCTACATTCCTGATCCAATACTTACTTCCTTAGAAACAGGAAACGAAAATTACGTATTGGACCGTTCACTACTTTACTTTAGCAATGAAATATTAAAAACTTCTGACAACAGCATAGACTTTGACACTGATGATATAAGTCTAAGACTATACGATAGGACAACAGCAAAGGTGTACCTAGGTGGTGTAGTAACGCAAGACTGGTACTATAACAGTAACATAGGTAATATTATTTATGTTGCTAGAGGTGACCGCAGCAGATTTAGTACACTGTTTACAGACTTGTTTAGAATTGGTGACGACTTTACAATAAATTACACAATGTCTACTGATGACAACAATCCATTTTATGGTATGACTATTACATTTCAAGATATGGTTGAAGTCACAGATGACTATTTTTGGTGTAAGCATATAGTCGTTAAGTCTAACTTATCAATTGACCCTGATGGTGTTAATGACTTGAACATTGCAGATAACGTTGTACAATCAGTAACAGAGCAAAACGTACTGACTGAATTTTTACAAAATCCTTTACTGTTTACACAAAACAATACGATATACATTTCAAGGGCTATTGCTTATGAAAACGCAATATACGATAAAATAGTAAACGCTAGGGCAAACAACGCCCGATACAAAGAATTAAGTCTTGCCAACTTTCGAAACTATATTAGTAACACTGCAATTGCTAGGCGTGGTGGCGATGGCAACTTCTTAAAATTCAACATTTTACCGCCAACAGAAATGCAAATATTGGTAAAGTTACAGGCTGAAAGTGGTCAACTGGGACTTTTGCAAAATCCATATTGGTTTCCTATTAGCAGACATTCTGGTCAGTTTAAGCCAATAACAAAATTGATACTAAAGGCAAAAGACAGTGAACAGTTTAGTTCTGTTTTCCCTACAGAATTAATAGACACTGCTAGTTATAGACTTAATATTTCTAAAAACGTGACAGGTGACCGTTTTAGAACTGAAAAGTACAATGAGTTTATCCCTAGTACAACTAGGCAAGATCATTGGTCGTACATTAGCGCAATTACTGGTCAGTTAATATCTAGAAAGTCATTGCCTTGGCTAGTATACCCATCAGAACATAAAGGTTTTGCTAGTCTTGTTTTTAATTCACAAGAGGTGATTACTGTAACTTCAGCAGTTCAGACTGTAATTAGCTTAGATGTATTGCTAAAGTCAAGAGTTTATTCATGGCTCAGTCTTAACACATTAGCACTAACACAAAATCAAAAGTTTGACCTGCTTAACTTGTATTACGATGTAACACCAGAAACAGTAGACAACTATGATACAAACTCATTAATTGTTCGTGGCTTTTTAGAAAGCACATTTGGTAAAGTTTACAGAATTGATAGTATCAGTACGAACACCGGCGTGATTGTTCAATTTAATAAGGATAGTCTAATGCTTACTATGATTGACATACCAGTCGACGCAACTTCACTTATAATTAAATTCATAAGATAACTATATGGGATTTTTATCAAACTCTAGATTTGGCAAACTGCTAAGTTCAGTCAAAAAAGGACTCGAGCGGTTAACTAACAAGTATTCTTACGATTTTTGGGATGACATTCAAAATAATGAGATTGCAAAGTCGACAAGGCCAGAAAAAGAGGCTGTTGCATGGTACAGGTCGCAATACATGAACAATCCAGATAGACAACTAAAGCGTCGTATTATGATGCCTGGCACACTTTGTATTTTTGATTATGATAACCCAAAATACAAAGACGTATTAGACTTTTATGACACTCAACCGTTAGTGCTTTGCTTAACACCTTTTATGACAAAAGATGAAAAGGTTAGAGTACTGGGCATAAATTTACACTTATTGCCACCAAGGATTCGTAAGTTGGTCTTGTATCAAGCATTTTACCTTTACAAGGCTGAATATACTGCAAAACTTGCTAATAATAAGAACTCAGACAGAATGCAAGTTAACATAAACTGGCGAAGTATCAAGCGTCAACTAGAACAGTACGGAGCTGGTTTCGCAATTAGAATGTATCTGCCGAGCTTGCAAAAAAATGTTATTGAATTTACGCAAGAGGACTGGGCAAAGGCAGTGTATATTCCAAGCAAAGGCTACGCGAAAATTGGGCCTGCAAAACTTGAACAAAAATGGCGTGAGTTCGTGAAACAGCAAGGCCGAAAGGTTAAAACAGCCGGAGACGGTCACACCTCATCAGTATAAATTATGGAATTCACACAAGACTCAATTTTAGAAAAATATTGTACTATTGGTCAAACATCAAATGTTGACAATACAAACAAGGCTTGTGTCTATTTAACTGTTAACACTATTACTAATAAAATATACGTTGGTGTTAGTTCTAAGATATCTAACGTTGTAGATGGTTCATATAAAGGCTCAGGTTTGCATTTACGTCGATCTATTGAAAAACATGGGTGGGGTGCTTTTGATTCTATAATATTGCTTTCATTTAGCAACATAAACCATGCATATGTAATAGAAAAAAGAATAGTAAGCCAAGCATTCGTGGAATCAAAAGCAACATACAATTTAAAATGTGGTGGTTCTGGTGGTTGGTCTTGGTCTAAAGAAATAAAAGAAAAGGCAAGTGCAAAATCAATAAAAACGGCAAAAAAGAATAGAGCATTAGGTTTACATAAAATTCCAGCATTTTCTATTATTGGTTCAATAGCTAATACAGAATTCAAAAAGACACAAAAAAAGGCACACAATACGCAAAAGGCAAAAAGAAATCATGCTAAAGCTGCAGCTAAAAATTGGGAATCTTTAGAATATCGATCTAAAATACCAAAGAGAACAAAAGGTTTTACTGTTTTGTATAAAGACAATGTGTATATGCATGTCTATGATGATGCACAAATCACAGCAAAATTAAAAGACGGTTGGCTTAAAAGAGGACCTAAGCATACACAAGATACGAAACTAAAAATTGCAAAATCAACCAAGACTGCAATGACATCGTTTTTCGAAAACCCAAAAAATAATGCTAGATGGTCAAATATTAGAACAAAAATGTGGTCTGATGAAGAAACAAGAAAATCTATTGTCAATAAGCGAAAAGATGCTGCAATAATCAGAAAAATATACAGATTGCAATTATTAGACAAAAGTAAAATAAGCGAAAACATAATTTTATGTAACGAGTCAATTAGACTTTTATGCAAATCTGGTTTTCATTTAAAGTTTAGTAAAATAAATGCATCGAATATAGCAAGGCATATTTTACTTAACTATTCTGAGTTAGACTTAAATGTTGTTATTAATAATGAAATAAAAGAATTTGTCATATTATGCAAATATATTTGGTTATCTTGTAACGATATGCAATGTACACAACCAATTAATTTTTATGATAGAATAAGCAACTTACAACTTACAAATTAACATATTTTACAAATCCCTATTTTTCATATAGGTATACATATTACAAATAAAAATTAGACTAGATCAATGGCTAAAAAATCTACTGTTTCGACAATGCAAGTTCCAGGTATTACTAACTACGCTAAGCTAAGAAACGCAAACACGAAAGCAACACAAATACATAGGTTCAACCCATTTATGACTCAAATGTATGCAGAAAAAGCACACAAGCAAAGTGAAGCTGATAGTTTAGATGCAAGATATCTAGATGAAGATATATACAGTCAATTGCTATCTATGCAAAATACTGGTAGACACAGAAATGGTAAACGAACTACATACTATGGCTTAAATAGTAAATCAAAACGAGACCAACTTATTCGCTTAAGTGTACATGATGTTGTCGATGAAGTCCTAACTAAACTAACTGATGAAGTAGTAGTTGCTACTAAAATAAAGGACCCGATTGTCCTACAATTAGACACAACAAAATTTGACGCTCAAAAGTTAGATAAAGAATTTCAAAAACAACTACAAGAATACGCAATAGAGCAGTTTGGTCGAATAATGAAAATGTATGGTTTTGGTAACCAAGGCACACAATATTCACTTTGGAACCGAGTGTATCTTTTCTTAATCGAAGGTTCACAATCATACGAAATGGTTTGGGACGACTTAAACAATCCTAAAAAGATCATTGCAATTCACGAAATTGACCCTTTAGAACTTGAACAATTTTATGCAAAAGGTGTCAAGTATTGGAAACATCACAGGACTATGGGTCGAAAAAATGACTACATACTAATGTATGACTCTCAAATAATAAAAATTGACTGGTCAGATGCTTCACCAAACAACAGAGTTAGTTATTTAGAACACTTGCTAAAATCGTTTAATGATCTTAGAATCATGGACGAATCAACCCTCATTAGCACAGTAACAAACTCAGTTTTTCGTATGATTGTTAAGGTTCCGACTGCCGGTAAAGGTCGAATTGCTGCAGCCCAAACACTTGCTGAAACAAAGCACATGTATAATGATGATATACAATACGATGCTGAATCTGGAGAACTAAACATTAATGGTACAGCAAACCAAATGATGATGAAAACGTACTGGATGTCAGATGGTGATAGTGGTACGCCAGAAGTGCAAACTGTTGGAAATGATGGTGGTGTTCAAATAGACACAAATAAAAATGAGTACTTTTCCAGAAGATTTTACCAGGCAGCAAGAATGCCTTACAGTAGATTTGACTCTAACTCCTCAGACAGTTGGAATATGGACACAAGATCACAATTAAGAGAGGAAATTACGTTTGGTCGATTTGTGTCAAGAATTCAAGACATAGTACAAATGCTAATTCTTAAACCTTTGTATATGCAGCTTGCTGCAAGGTTCCCTGAAATTAAAGATGATGATTCTATACTAGACGCAATTAAAGTTCAATTTAATTCATATTCAGTTTTTGAAGAGTTAATGCAACTTGACGTACTAAAAGAAAAAGTTGAATCTATCGGTCGAATCAGAGAAGCATTTACATCTAGAACACCAGATGGTGAAGAACTTAAATATTGGTCAGATGAGTTCTTAATCAACGAGTACTTACCAGAAATGAACAAACAAAAACTCGATCTTAACGCTAAAATGGCGGCACAAGAAAGAGAAAACATGATGGAATATCAACTTAGACAATACTTAATGAAGACTAAGTATGATCCACAAACAAACTTTGACCCTGAAACCGGACTGCCTATTAGCGACCTAGCAAAAAGAATAGAAGATGAAATACAAGATAAGTCAGATATTGACAATGAATCTAGTCAACAGTCAACAGTAAAAGATGAAGTTGATGACGATCAAACCGAAGTTATTTCTTCTGATGAAGTTGATGGCGATGGCAAAGTCAAAGACAAAGACGGCAAGAAAGACAAAGATGAAGACTAAAATAGGAATATGAACACAATATACAAAATTGGTAACAAGACTATTAACTTTAGTGCTACCGAATACTTATCGACAGGAAAAGGCATTAGCAGAGCTAACATGCCTCAAGTTAACATGGATTCATTTGAGGCATCAATAGCAGAATTCAAAAAAAGAGTTCGAATTGTTGAATTGTTAGTGCCAGCAACAATGCTAAAATGCACACAAGATGAAATTAATATAGACAAACCCCTGACAAGAATAGCAAAAGGTGAAATTGCAGTTCCTGCTGAACAGTCAAATTTCATATGCTCTCGTGATTTTCATATTGCAGATGGTCATCATAGACATATTCACATATTAATGACAACCCCTGGTGCACTTGTTCGTTGTTACCTATTTGACATTAACATAGAGGACTTGCTTGCAATGCTTAAGGCTACACCAGCAATACTAGACGGTAGCCTAGATGTTAATGATAAGCCTGTATCTGAACAATTAAAAGACTTTATTGCAAACCACCACAGCCACCTAGATGAGACTTACGGTCAACAGGCACCTTCTGCAGTACCTGGAATAGGTGCAGTATCACACGGTACACCAGCAACCGCAACAAGTCCAGGTACAAAAGGTAGTGGTGACATAGCAGTTAGCAAAACAGATGATGATGATGATGATGATGATGATGATGATGATGAATTGGCATTAGCAACTGCAACTGCTGCCCAAATTGTTGATACGTCAAATAAAATTAATGAATTGCTAAGTGCATTTGGAGCCAAGATCGACATAGTTGATGGTCAAAAACAAATGTCAGTACAAAAAGACAAGCATGGCAACTGGTCTAACTGGAATCCAATGGTGTCTGAAGCATTAGATTATGACAATAGACTAAAAGCAATGGCTGCAAGACGATCTGACAGTCCACTAACAGAAGCAAAAATACCTAATAACAACAAGCCTTTAAACTTGCATTTTACTGCTGACCTTAAAAACCTACCAGAATTGGCATCTTGTCACAATAGACCCATAGAAAGAATGGCAGCACAGGTAGACACTGCATTTAGCTGTGAAACCCTAGAAGGTATTACGCATGGTAAAGCAGGCGATTTTATTATGAAATCAGTAAAAGACGAAATATACCCTGTTGATCAAGATGTTTTTTATGAAACATATACTATATACAATCAGTCAGATAAAGAGTTACCAAAAGAATAAATATAGCGCGTATCGTTATACTAAACCAGCTTGAGACTTCGGTTCCTGCTGGTTTTCTTTGTGTCATTGTGTCATTGTTTAATTATTTAAAACCAAGCATAGCAGCACAATTCTTTTTGACTGTTATGCAAGTCAACAACTTCTTGAAAGTTTATGCAAAGCAACAATTTTCTTTTGAAAATTTAACACTTTAAGTTGTCATGTAACCACTAATTGTTATATATTTATATAACAATAAAAACAAACATATTATGGCGACTCAAGTAACAATATTAAATGTTTTAAAATTAGCGTACCAAGCAGGAAGAGCCTCAAAAAATATGTGGACTGAAAAACATGGTGACCATCCAGAATATACATTTAATAAATTTATAGAAAAATTAAATGCACAAGAAAGACTTGAACAAGAATTAATTGATATGGACGAAATAAAAAACCAACTTAGCCAAACAGGATTTACCCTTGATAGGTTGCACCAAGACAAGAAAATAAGCGATGAGGCTTACACAATTTTAAAAGAAAGAAACAAGCAAGCTAAGGAATTAGATATGCTTGCTGTTAGTAGTTGCTATGCAATTTTTGATGAAGACGAGAATATAATTCGACTTTACCAAACGGAAGAAAAAGCAGATAAAGCCAAAGACGAATTTAAAATGATTCACAAAGATTCTGAATTTTATGTAGAAACAATTCAGATACATTAATAACTGTTTAAAGAAAAAGTAATAAAAAAGAATAAATTTATACAATCATGAAAATACAAGATGTAAAAAACCAGTTAAATGAATTTAAAAATGCTGACATGAAACTGGCGTCAGTTAAATTAATTAATGACATACGTGGAGGTGGACTATTAAGGTCTAAGGAAATAGCAGATGCATACTATACAGGTAACAGCAAAAAGCTTTTTGGTACACTAGTCATTGAAGAACTCAAGGCCTCAGCAGAGTGGTCAACTGTAAAAAAGAATATCAGAGCGCTAACAATCTATTAAAGACAACAAGATGACACAATCTGAACTACTAGTCCTAAAGGCAAAAATTGACCAGTTACGTAAAGTCATTTACGAAAAACAGACCGGGTACAGTTTTAGTGCAACTGGTGCAAGAGTTAAAGCATTCAAGGACCTTATTGCAAAAGAGTCAGTCGAGTTACAAAAACTATGGCGTACATACAGGCTGCATATGGCGTACACTTGCAAGACCATTGATACTAGGTATGACCGGGGCTCATTAATGACTATTGCACAATTTGTTGATCTTTGCAAAAATGAAAGAATCGAAGACCATGACGGTTATGGTCAATATGCAACGGCTACTGAAATATCAAATATAACCTTTATACCAAGTGACACCTTGCATAACAAAGTAAGAACTGACTTTACCCACATGATGTGGTTTAACAAATAAACGACCAGACTATGGAAGACATGATTAAAAAGGCACAAAAAATGATCAAGCGAGCAAAGAACCAAGACGACTTAAACAGTGCCCGGTTACTGTTGGCAAAAGCAAAGGCAAAAAATAAAAAAATATGACAAAATGATAAACAGTAACGATACCACTGAAAAAGTTTGGTATGCAAGCTATGGTAGTAATATGCTAAAAGAAAGATTCATGTGCTACATAGAGGGTGGTCAGGCTGCCGGTAGTAACAGAATAAATCCCGGTTGTACAGATAAGACACCGCCACAGAGAGACAGTCCATGCACAATTAACCACAGTCTAGTCTTCGCTAAAAGGTCAAAGTCTTGGCAAGGTGGTGTTGCATTTATTGATCCAAACCCTACGCCAGGTGCCAAAACCCTAGGTAGAATGTGGTTAATCACTAAGGCACAATTGATAGAGGTTATGATGCAAGAATGCAATATACAAGGGGAAGTCATCTCAATAGACTTCGACGAGGCACAAAGACTGGGCAGTATGACAATTAGACGAGGCTCTTGGTATGGACAGCTTGTTAGTCTAGGCATCAAGGACGGTGCACAAATATGGACTATGACACACTGCACTAGTCTAGTCAACGAAAAGAACGGACCAAGCAAGACATACGCTGAGGTTATTAAACGTGGTCTATATGAAACATGGGGCATAAGTGAAAACAGTGCACACATTTACATCATCGAGCATAGTAAAACATAACGGCTGGGCCACAACGAATAGGTTACTAATTTCTGTCAATAGATATATACTTTATAGAAACAAAACAAAATGAAATCACTAAGCACACACATTACAGAATCTTTCGTTAACGAAGATTCAGAAAAATACGACATAAATTTACCGTTTAATGATCGTGGTTGTACTATAACAACTAAAGCTAATTTCTCAGGAGGCCAAGACGCATACTTGGTCAATCCACCTGAAAGCAATTTTAAATATGGCAGACCGTTAGTCTTTATAGACAAAAAAGAAGCAACTAATTTTTTAAATACTAAAAAGACAGACTACGTCTCTGTTTATGCGTACAAGACAAAGTCTGAAGACTCTAACGGTCAATGGGGAATTTTTAAAAAAGGTGGATTTAGTGGTAATATGACGGAAGAGAACGAACACGACAAGTGGGGTTTGCACCTGACTAGCTTTAAAAATGAAAAAGAAGCAAAGGAATATTGCCTACTTAGTAATATGTCTCTGCAGTGGGGCAACAACGGTGGTGGTTTTGTTACTGTAAGAAAAGTTGATGGTACAACTGTGGCAGCCTATAATAAAAAATAAAAAATCTAAGCCATAACGGCTGGGCCACGACAAATAGGTTACTAATTTCTGCCAATAGATATATACTTTATAGAAACAAAACAAAATGAAATCACTAAGCACACACATTACAGAATCTTTTCGACTAAACGAGGCAGCAAAAGACGAACAAAGAATTGAAGGTATCATGAGGAAAGCTGGTGGTTCACCTTCTAAAGAGGCTCAATTTGCCAAAAATATGGCTAAATCAATAACAGGTCTAACAAAAATAGAAGCTAGGTGGCAAGCAGCAGTCAGTATAGCTGGTCCTGATAGTCCAATTACTAAAGAGTTTGCAATAGCAGCACAAGCTATGGGCTCAAAATTAGTAGACTTAGAATCAGGCTCTAAGGCAGAGACTAAAGTAATACCTAGAAAAAGAGTAGCTAATGATTTTCATATGACCGAAAATAATATGTCGCCAGTTTTAGATTTGTTTATCGAAGATAACGGCAAGGCTACTTCGAACTGCAACCAATGGAAATACAATTTTACAGACATCATTAGAGAGAAGATACGAAAAAAATACGCTAAAGATGGCAATATTCGAACAAGTGGTGATGTTGGGGTCACTTCAGGCGCGCCACTATTATTTTGGTCTGGTGACAATAAGAAATTTTATACTTTTGGTCATGCCTATAGGTATGATAACACGGCGATTGGCGGTGGTGGTGGTATGTACGGATTAAACTACTTTATTGAACATGAAGTCAGTAGTACTACGCTAAAACCAAACAAGGTTAAGATCACCCCGATAGAAGCCGACATCTTACGTAGATACAACATCGAAACATACAGAGGAGGTAGTTTTTCTTTTGAACAAGCCAATCAGTACTTAGAAAAAGCATTAGGCCTAAGGAATAATTTCATGATTGATTCTGCTATTGGTGACCAAAATCGAAACAATGAAATAGCATTCAGAGACTTCATAACAAAAAGAGACAAATAAAGAAGAATGAATATCGTTAGATTCGTAATGATAACAAGAAAGTAAAGAAATTAAATACTCCGCTCGATTCGCTACCGACCGAAAGAAAAAAGGCAATCTTTAAGATTGTCTTTTTTCGTGTCCGGTCAGTAGAGCCGCAAAATAAAAGCCCATATTTAATCTGAGCAACAACTGCTTTGCAAACAGTGCAATCTTTTTTAAAAAGATTGCACTTCTTTTTGTGACTGTGTCTTTATTTTTACATATAAGTTACATATGTCATTTTTAATATATTGAACATGTTAAAATTAACCTAACTTGAATACATATAACCTATTTAATAATTAACTTAATTCAAACTTAGTATGAACAACAAAAAACTTATCGTTGAGGTTTACCGGGGTTCACAACTAAAACAAATTCAAAGTGACACAGTACCAGCTGGTATGATGTTAGTCGAAGGTGTTTTTGGTAGAGTGGATTCTCAAAATCGCAACAAGCGTTTCTACCCGCGAGATGAGTATGCTAAACACGTTGAATTAATGCAAAAAAGAATCTCTGAAGAAAATGGTATCTTTGGAGAAATGGAACACCCTAAATCAATGAATATTAATCTTCAAAACGTATCACATAAGATTATGTCGATTCGTTTAGACGAAGATGGATTTGTTAGAGGTCGGGTGCTCTTATTAGACACACCAAATGGTAAAATTGCCCAATCAATTGTACGTTCTGAATCAACATTGCCAATTAGCTCTAGAGCTGTAGGTAATGTAGCAGAAGGCGGCTCTGTTAAACTTGACTATATGTCTACGTTTGACCTTGTTGGTACTGCTGGATTTGCTGAAGCTGGTCTTCAACAGTCAGTGTACGAATCATATGATGGCGACGGTGCTATAATAGCAGAAACTTATGAGTATCCGTTGGATGCTCAAGGGGATGTTATTACAGAATCTGCCTTATTAGGTGTGTATGAAACAGTTGAAGCTAGATTAAAATCTAATTTTGTTTCAAAAGATGCAGTACAGGATATGATCAACGAAGCAGTGAAAGCTGCCGGTATTGAAAATCCTGAAGATGCATTGGATGGAATGGATATGGATGATGAAATGGCTGAATCTAAAGTAGTTGCATTAATGAATGAGCGTTTTGCTACAATTTACTCGCCGATTTTAGAAAATTGGATCAAGTCTCACTTTGCACCTAGTTTTGGTCAAACAATCCAGGAATGGCTTGTTGCTGACTATGCTGCGGTTACTGAAGCTTGGATCAAAGAAGATGTATTACCACACAATGCTGCGGTTACTGAAGCTTGGATCAAAGAAGATGTATTACCACACAATGCTGCGGTTACTGAAGCTTGGATCAAAGATGAAGTATTACCACACAATGCGGTACTTACAGAATCTTGGATCACTTCACAATTTGCACCTATGTTAGGTGAGTCAATTCAGGAATGGATTTCTGGTGACTATGCAAATGTACTAGAAGGCTGGATTACAGAATCTAAAGGTATGTATAGTGACAAAGACGAGGACGAGGACAAGGACAAAGACGAGGACGAGGACAAGGACAAGGACAAGGACAAGGACAAGGACAAAGACAAAGACAAAGTTGATGAAATGTCACACTTATTTTCATCTAAGTTATTAGGTCAAATAAATGAAGACCTTGCTGCTGCCAAATCTATGCCATCTGAAATGCCTAAACCTGACCAAGTAAAAGTAGATGAAGCATTTTTCTTTTCTGGTGCACCGTCATGGTTAAGAATGATACCAGAAAACCTAAAGCCAATGTGGCAAGCGCTTAATGAAACACAACGCAGTGTTGTATACAAGAGAGCATCTATTCGTGTAATGGAATCTGACAGTGATGTTAGTAGATTTTGGAAGTCTTTAGATTTTGAAACAATGCATGGCGGCAAAGTTCGCACACGCAACGTTAATGAATCTGCCGAAGCTCAAGGTCAAACTGCACATCGCAATAGTTTTATTAGTTTCGCCAAAGGGTTGCAAGGCGGATTCTAAGTTAACAATATATACTCAACAATTTAAACAATTCAATTAAACTTTTAATAAATAAACAATGAGATATCGTACTTTAAACGAAGACCAAGCATTTGAAGGCTGGTCTGAACTAATTACAGAGTCTACTGGCGTAAAAGATGCGGGTAAACTAAAATGGATGTCGACTATGTTGCAGGTTAACGAAAACCTATTGACAGAGTCTGCACGTGGTAACATCAACGAAAGCTATGGTAGTCAAGGACCAGAAGCAGTTCCAGGTATGGGACCAGTAAAATTTCCTGGTGTAGGACAAAATCACGGTGATATTGTATCACCTGGTTATTCTAAAGGTTCTGGTGATATGCCAAATCAACAACTTGCTATAGCAATGAATGTTGCAGCATACACAATGGGACTTGAACTTCTACCGGTAATTCCAATGGAATTCCCTTCTATGATGTTCGGTTATTTAGATAGTGTTTACTCTGGTAATCTTGACCAAAATCAAGAAAAGCAAGGTGAATCTGATATTTTTATCGAACTATCTGGTGACAAATCTGGTACGGCTGCAGGTCGTTACGAGAACCTAGTAAAAGGAGATAAGGTTGCATTGGCGAAAACCGCTGCAGCTGGACAAGCTCAGGCTACACAGTCTGCACTTTATGGAACTTTTCTTGGTAAGCACAGAATTAATGGTAACCCAATCATTAAGTTTGACGGAGCGGTTGCACTTACCGGTGGTGCTGCAGCAACTGAATTTGCATTTGGTGATGTAACTGATGTTGTACCAAGTACACTATTAAAAATTGCTGCTGGAGCAGGTAGTACATGGATTTTAGTGAAAGGCCTTTCTGGTGCTAATGGTGAAGCTATTGCTGATATTGTTGCACAAACAGTTGCTGGTGATAACCTTACAGTTTCAGGTGATCTTGTATCTGCAGTTGACATGCACATTCCAGAATTTACTAAGCCAGGTGCTACATATGATGGTTCAGAGCAATATACTTCAACTCGTGAAAGAGGTGAAGATGGAACTCAAAACATCGTATCTTTAAGAATGTTTAGTACTTCAGTTGAAGCTGGAACTCAAGAAGTTCTTGCTGAGATTACAAGAACTCAACTTAGAGACCTTGCTGCTTACGGACAAGATGGAATGAGTCAAATTTATAAGACTGCCCAGAATGAACTTACTCAGTCATTAAACAAAGATATCCTCAAGACTATGTTCCGCATGGGTGTTGACTCTGCTGCAAAGCTTAGAAATGCACAAGGTGTTGATTTCAACTTGTTTATTGGTGATCCTGCAGTTAATGCAAATAAGGACCTTGCTGATTTTGGTCTAACTGAATTTAAGGACCTTCAAGGTAGTGATAAGTTTGCTGAATTTACAGCAGTTAAGAATGCTGAAGCAAATAGTTCTGCAGAGAACAATGCTACTCGTTCTAGACGTATCCTTACAAGAATCCTAGCCGCATCTAACTTGATCTCCTTAGTTGGTCGTCATGGTGCAGGTGATATATGTGTTATTAACGGACAATTAGCTACTGCTATCCAGGACGTTAAAGGTTTCAACTATCTGCCTTTTGAAAATCAGGTTGGATTGAATAAGAAAAACCTTTATTCTATTGGTGAAGTAAACGGTGGTATCAAAGTTTACGTTGACCCTAACATGGCATGGTATGATAACCGTGTACTAGTTGGTCGTCGTGGTACTGATCAGGACCCAGGTCTAAAGGCGTTTATCTACACGTTAGGTGAATCTTTAGAAACTATCTCTGAAACGTCTATGGCGCCTAAGGTAGTCGTAACTTCGCGCTATGCTTTAGTTCCTGCTGGTTTCCACCCTCAGGCACAGTACATCACTTTCGGTGTAAGCAATGACTTTGGTATTGTATAAGCATTAGCATATACAACACTAATTTTAATATGGAAAGCCACTCTTCGGAGTGGCTTTTTGTTGTTTATTGTTAAGCATATCGAATTCTGCATCACCAGAATGACTAAACATAATTTAATTAAACATAAATCAAATTATGACGACTGAGGGATTCTTAAATGAGGCTAATAAAAAATGGATAGCTAAAGGTTATGAATATGACATGTCTAATTGGGTTAATTTAGACACTAAACTTAACATTAAATGTACGTTGCATGGCACAGAATTTCAACAAAAAGCATGGCAGCACTTAAAAAGGTCTGCTTGTAGAGGTTGCAGCCGTATGAAATGGACGACCGAACAGGTTGTTATACATTTTATCGAAACTCATGGCTCACTATATGATTACAGCAAAGTGTTGTATCGTTCTGCTACAGATAAAGTTACTATAGTTTGCAATATTCATGGTGAATTTCAGCAAACCCACAAGAGACACAAAGAAGGCCAAGCATGTCCAATGTGCTCAGGTAGAGCTAAAAAGACTAGTCATATAGTACAGGAATTCATTAACGTGCATGGCAAAGGAAAGTTTGATTGGTCTGAAGTTAAGTATAAAGGACCTTTAGTGCCAGTTACTGTTATATGCAATGAACACGGGCCATTTTCAATAACACCAAGAACACACATAACAGGGAAAAAACATTGCCCTAGCTGCTACAATAATCCACTTTTGGTAGAATTAGCAAGCACGCTAGAGTCTAGATGCAAACATGTACACGGAGAAAAGTATGAATACGAAGATGCTGTTTACTTAGCAAGGTCGTCAAAAATAGTAATTGCTTGCCCTAAACATGGCAACTTTAGACAAAGAGTAGACAACCATCTTAGTGGCAAAGGTTGCCCAAAATGTGCTGCTACTTGTTCAAAACAAGAGCAAGAAGTCAGAGATTTTATTCATTCATTAGGTTTACGTTTTAAGGTAAACTGTAGACAAACAATAAGCCCTAAAGAAATAGACATTGTCATAGAAAGCCATAAACTTGCAATTGAATATAATGGTCTATATTGGCATAGCAAAAAAGGCAAAAATTATCACGCTAATAAAACAGAAAGCTGTAAACTGGCTGGTTTTAGACTTATTCATATTTTTGAAGATGAATGGCTAGAAAAAAGGCAAATTGTTGAATCTAGAATACGTAATATTTTAGGTCTTAGCAAAAACAAAATAGGTGCTAGGCAGTGTACAATTAAACAAATAGGTGCTAAAGAATGTAATGTGTTTTTAGTCGACAATCACATACAGGGTAGTGTAGGCTCTAAACATAGGCTTGGTCTTTTTTATAAAGAAACATTGGTTAGTGTTATGTCGTTTGGCAATCACCGATCTGTATTAGGATCAAAGTCAAAAATTGGACAATATGAATTACTAAGGTTTGCAGTTCTTAAACATAGCATTGTGCATGGGGCAGCCAGTCGAATGTTTGCTCATTTTTGTCAGGACAAAAGACCAGAACAAATTATTAGCTATGCAGACAAAAGATGGTCTATTGGTTCTTTATACGAAACTCTAGGTTTTACTTGGCAGCACGATAGTAAACCTAATTATTTTTATGTTATTGGTCAACAAAGAAAACATAGGGCTCAATTCATGAAGCATAAATTAGTAAAAAGTGGTGCAGACCCAAACATGACAGAAAAAGAAATAATGTTAAAGAAAGGCATAGATCGAGTGTATGATAGTGGACATAGCGTTTGGGTTAAGCAGTTTAGCAGCGTTGTCTAATCGACGATAAACAACTTGGTAATTGTTATATTATATACATACTAAAACAAACAAACTAAAAATACAAAATGATGAAAAAATTTTTATTACTTTTTATGCTTATGTTTACCTTTTCAGGTACACTAGCAATCGCAGCGGTTACAGACCCGCCAGTTGAAACCGTAGTGGTTGATACTGTAGCAGTTGATACTGTAGCAGTTGATACTGTAGCAGTTGATGAACCTGCAGTAACAGATGCTGGAGAATTAGTTACTAGCATTAGTGCAATATGGGCATTCTTTTTGCCATTTATTTTAGGCCAAGTGTTGATACTTCTTGCTGAAGCCAAAAAACATATTACGTCTAACAATGTTGATTGGGCAATATTCATACAAACTAACTTAAAACCATTTGGTGTTACACTTGGAGGCGCAATAGTAATTTATTTGTTACTGGCATGGCTACCCGTCTTGCAACCTCTATTAGAATCTGCAACTGGTGTTACGTTTACAATAATTTCTGCAACAACCTTAGGAGCAGCCGCTACCGGTATCTACAAAGGTTTTACTGCGCAGACTAAATAAACACTACAAGCTTAAATCTACGTTAAGAAAAACCCTGCTACTTAGTTAGCAGGGTTTTTTGTGCCCTTAACTCAACGGTCTTTTGACTGTTTGGCAAGGCAACATATTTCTTTTGAAAGTTTAACACTTTAAGTTGTCATGCCATCACTAATTGTTATATATTTATATAACACCAAAAGATTTGGTTAATTGCATCAAAGATGCATAACATAAAACTAAAACAATGTCAAACAGCAAAGGTCGTAGATTATTTCGTGAATACGCACAAAGTAAAGGTAAAGTGGCAAAGTCATTTGTTAACATCAGTAGTGAGTGCTATGAACAGGATACGTTAACAACTATGGACGACAGTGGCAAAAAGGAAGAAACAACGATATCATATAAGGATATGGTACACTTACTTATAGCCGGTAAACTAAAAATATAAACAAACTGGCACTATAGTTAACAACTCCTGAAAATTTAACACTTTAGGGTTCATTTTAACCACTAATTGTTATATATTTATATAACAACAAAACATAATACCAACATGAACATAGAAGATTCAATTTTAGAAATACTAGACACAGCTAAAGCCCTAACAGAAGCACAAAAACAAGAAATGGCAACGTCTATTTTAGGCATACAAGGCATAAAAATACTATCGTATTTTGTTGCATGCCCTCATCCAAGCGGCTGGGAACAATTAAGTCCAGCAACAGAGTTTAGCATTGCAAAAAAGGCATACGCCGGTGTTAATCTAGACTTACACCAGTACCCATACATTTTAGCAAAATGTTCATTAGACATTACACAAGACTAAAACAAACATTATGAAAAATGCTTATCGATTTAATCAAGAAACACTACAATACGACAAGATACCACACTATGCAACGAGGCAATGCCTCTTTGTTGCCTTGTCTTGCACCTTGGTCTTACTGACAATTACTGCATTCGTGCCAAAAGAGGTTACAGATACCAGTCCTACAGGTATAGAATCCGAACTTATTGTTGTTAATGTAAAGCGTCAATTTAGTCCACTTGCACTTCGTTCTGAATTACAGTCTCTTAATTTTAGACATGCTGATATTGTTTATGCACAATCTGTTCTTGAAACTGGCTCTTTTACGTCTACAATATTTAAGGAAAACAACAACCTGTTTGGCATGAAAGCTGCAGCATTAAGAACAACAACACATAAGGGTCTTAATCGAGGTCATGCAATATATGACTCTTGGTACGACAGTGTACTAGACTATGCAATGTATCAATCAAAATACCTAAGCAGGTTAGATCGCAATGCCTACTTTGCCTACTTGGCACAAAACTACGCAGAAGACCCAAACTACGTTACTCAACTAAAGGCAATCATAAATGGAACAAAAAATGACTAGTTTAGAAAATGAAACAAAAACAGCAACCGCTGACGGTACAATTACAGCTAACAGCATAAGTTATACATATAAAAAGACAACATAATGATAAAATTATCTGATGCAGTACCCGTCATAGCTGAAACAAAAACAGTTACTATTGTTGGTGACATTATGCAACATGAGAAGCAACTTGCAGCAATAGCGGCATTGCCTAGTATGTATTATGATACATTTATTGAGATTGCACATCACCTTTTAGAGTCAGAATGGTCCATTGGTAATTTAGAAACAACAGTCTCTGAAAACTTTAAACTGTCTGGCTTTCCAAAGTTTAATAGTCCAGTCAAGCTTCTCTTGGCTCTTGAAATGCATGGCTTTAATGTTATGTCACTGGCCAATAATCATACTTTTGATATGGGCAAACTGGGGCTTGATGATACACGAGACAACTGTATAAAGTCTGGCATTGTACCAATTGGTCACCTAGGAAAAAGAACACTGTTGCTTGAAGGCACAGATGTTTGCATACATACTGCAACAACACTTTCAAATAACATGAATGGTTCTCACTTATTAGAATGGTTAGAACCTGCACTTTTTACACCAGTACCCGGCAAGTATAATATTGCATACATACATGGCGGTCGTGAGTATCGTAAAGACCCAACACTAACCCAAAGAGGTCAAACTGCGGCCTTATGGTCAATGGGTATTGACATGGTTGTTTACACACATTCACACATGGTAGGTCAAATTGAACAGGTTGGTGACAATATTGCAGTATGGGGTATGGGTAACTTTTTATCTGACCAAGAAAAGCTAGACCGCCAACAGGGCAGAATGCTTAAACTTGCATTTACTGGTAACAAGCTACGAGGTATTAATGATATTAGAACAGAAACAGTGTGGGCAGGCTATTCAAATATCATAACCGAAACTGGCTCAGAATACATTAAGGTGTAGCAGGTCAATATTTAATACTAATTAACACAATTGTATACATAAACAAAATACTAATAATTATGGACGTAATACACAAAAATTGGGGTCAAGGCTCTATTATCAACAAGGCAGAGGCTACATCAACAGTAAAGTTTTATGGAGATGGCGTAACTAGAGAGGTTAACACATCTGAACTACAACAAGTCATTAACGGCTAATAAAATAAAACATGAAATCACTAACAAGTACGATTGCTGAATCTTTTTCTGTGACTGGATTAACAAAAACTTCAGTTAAGTTAGTACCTATTTTTCTAAAAGCTTCAGGTGAGACATTAACCGATAGCAATGTTTATCATTGTTACTCTGTTACTAATAACTCTATATCGAGTATTACTTGGAAATCTGATGATAATATTATAGTAGACACGCAGTTATATTCTAACAGACCGGGTTTTCGTGGTAAACTTACAGTAGAACAGGTTAACAAACTTGGCCTTATACCAATCCGCGACCCTGATATTCGTAACATAAAAAATGTTGCTAAGTCATTACGGTCCGATGACGATATTGCCTTATTATTATCGTGCTTTGATGCACTAGAGTTAGGTGCCGCATATGAAGTAACAACCAAAGAAGCTAGGTCAGGTAAGAGTACAGCCAGCTTTCAATTACGAGACGGTTCAACGTGCATTGTTAGCCTATATATTTCTAGTAATAAAGTTGGTGTGACTACGTCAGCCAAAACCAAGCAATATAAATATGAAGGCAATTTCGAAACGTTTTTAGAAATTGCAACTCATTACTTTTTGCTGTTTATGAAAGACTAACAAACTAACAAACAAAAAACATGCCTAACAAAATCAAAAACCTCAAGCCGCAAATGGGTAAGAAGTCGAGATTTAAGCAAGGCTATTTTGATGTTACAAAGTCACTTAAGTATCAAAATCCAACAGAACCCTGCATATATCGAAGCTCATACGAGTTTAAGTTTATGCACTGGTGTGAAGTGTCTGACATTGTAGCTAGATGGTCATCAGAACCATTTAGCATTAAGTATCTTTGTCTAAATACAGGAAAGCAGCGCAATTATTACATTGATTTTACTGTCACGACAACTAAGCCAGAAGTTTGGCTAATTGAAGTTAAACCTGTACACGAAGTGACAGAGGCTGAACGTTTTGGTAACAAATGGCAAAGGTTACAAAACCTAAAAGAAAAAAGACGTTTTGCTGATGCCAATAAACGAGCGGCTAAAAATTGGTCAAAGTGGCAGCATGCGCAAAAAGTTTGTAATGATAGAGGGTGGCGATTTATTATTGTAACAGAAAAGTTTTTAAACAAACCAAAGTAGGTATACATATAAAAAATAAACTGAACTATGAAGTCATTAAGTACACACATCACGGAAAGTATGAACCCTAAGGCGCCAGATCGCGTTATTAAAATTGCCCGTGCTGTAGGTGCTAAACCAGTATGGGATCAAAACCTTAAACTTTGGGACGTATCAACTGAAGATAAACAAGTATCATTTTTAACAGTAGACTTAGGTTTTGGCGATCCAGGTTGGCAAGTATTCACTTACGATGGTGACGAGTTATATACAGGCGACGATGACGACAAGGCACTAAAGACAATTAATAAAAAATAAACTGAACTATGAAATCATTAAGTACACACATCACGGAATCTTTTGTAAATGAAGGCAAAAAGACCAAAGAAGAAATTGAAGAAATGCGTGAAAATTTAGTAGCAAAAATTAAGTCAGGGCTGCTAAAGTTTTACAAAGAGGCCAGCATAGGGTCAATCTCAGTATTTCCGCTAGAGATCAAAATATTCTTAAACGAAAAGCCAAATAACTATAGAGTAGTTGGCACAATGAAAGAAATCAGAGATGGTTTTGAGGTATTGCTAGTCGAACGAGTTAAATCAACTAGTCGTAATAAATTGCTCATGGCTAAAAAATACGAGACTAAATTTGACGAAGTAATGAAGCCGTTGCTAGATGATTATGCTCAACTAAATATGACTAAATATCAATAAAGTCCAACACTAACTGATAAATAATTAACTATGCCAGCACTAACAGCAGACAATAGCAATAATCCTAAATATCAACAGTTAACGTTTGAAGATGTAGCTTTCCTAGACTTGATTTCTTCAAGAATTACAGGTTCAGGCGCACTACCTTTTGAGTTGCCAGCTGATGCATTTTTTGCTATTGTTGTTAGATCACTAAAATGGTTTTGGTATTGGTACCCTGACGCAACACAAGATCAAATACTGTTCATACCTAAACAGTCAATAGTTGATGCACCACAGTCAGGTGGCAACATTGACCTATTGCTACCTAACGGCATAGAAGGCATACTTGACTGGAAAGCTGCAAACGGTAGTGGTTTAGGTTACAGAATGGATGAAGCACTAAAAATTGGATTACTTAATACGTACGGTAGTGGCGGTGGTGGTCGTGGTTCAGGTTACGGTAGCAGTGCACATAATGTTAGTAATGCTGTAATTCAAATGTATGAAATTGCACAATACAAAGAAACATTCACTAGAGGTATACGTGCAACGTTTAACAAAAACACTAGAATATTTAGACTAATGACTTCTATACCAGACGGTTTAGCGTTAGAAGCTGCAACAAGACTACACCCTGCACAATTGTATGGTGACTATATGTTTGAAGACTATGTTACTGCTGCAGTAGAAGAGCAACTAGGTCGAATTATGACAACATTTAACTTTAAAATGCCCGGCGGTGTACAGTTAAACTATGACCAAATAGCATCAAACGGTCGTGATCGCAAAAGAGAGCTAGAGGACGAAATTAAGAAAATGAGTACATACGCAGGTATGCAATCAAAATAAAAAAAAAAAAAAAAAAGACATGAAACCTTTACAAGAATTAGTCTTTGAATCATTAGCAAACGAAGACAAAAAAGAAGACAAGTCAACGTCAAGAAAGCCATTAGACAGTGAACAAACAAACAAAGGTCTAGACAAAAAAGCTAAAGAGTCTGGTATGCCAATTGGTATACTTCGTGCAGTAATGCGTAGAGGTATGGGTGCATGGAACACTAGTCATCATGCTGGAATGTCACAAGAAGGCTGGGGTTTTGCTAGAGTTAATGCATTCATTAAAAAAGGCAAAGGTACATGGGGTGGAGCAGACTCAGATTTGGCTAAAGAAGTTAGAAAGGGCAATAAATAAATAAACAAACAAACAAAACTATGAGGTCATTAAGCAATCACATTACGGAATCATTTGTAAACGAAGGATTAGATTCGCCAATTCTACCAATCGGTAAAATGAATCTAAAAACTGGTAAGTCGAAATACTTTAACGTCTATGACGAGTGGAAAGAAGACTCAACTTATGAAATCTACGAACTAAATAATGGTTCAATTAGAGTAGTTATTACGTCTGGTACTAAACCAATTGCTAAACCAGATGAAATTCGATCATTTAAGCACGACCAAAACGGTAGACCTCTATTTTTTGGTAAAATGGTTGACTTTGCGGTTGGCTCGCAAATGAAAAATAAAGCTGCTAAATACGGCAACAGTATTAGTGCCTATGTTTACAAATAGTAGACTTTTTAGACCATTATATTAAAATCCGGCTAGATTTCTAGCCGGATTGTTTTATTTATACATAACAACTTATACATGGCACTAGAATTATTAATTATCGATGGTACTGATCGTACTGGTAAGACCACAACAATAAACAGCGTAAAGTCAGAATTAACTAGGCAAGGTATTGACTGGATTGACTTCCATAACAAAGACCTTACATATCCTAAGTTTACAGATATTATGCATCCTCGGGAAAACGAGAACTTTTACATGAAGCAATTGGAATACTTAGCAATACAGGCTAGAACTATTAAGCAAATGTGGCTGAGGTTAGGAAATACCGAAAGGCGCACTATAGTCATAGCAGACAGAATGCATTACGCTTTTGCTGTTTATAACATAGTCAACAGGCCAGCGCTAACTAAGCGTTACTTTAACAAGGTCAACATGTATCAGTCTGTTTACGAATTTGAGTACTATTTACTGTCAATATTTGACTCAGTAAATCAATTTGTTTTCGTAGCAGGTGAAGACTTTAAATTTAACGATGACCTTAATCACTTTATGTACAAAATGAAGTCTAGTAAATTACGAGAAGTAAACGAACACTTTAAGTCTTTTTTAGAAACAGAAACAAAAATGAGAATATACAAGCTTGAAGTAGACACTGCAACTGACAACTCGGGCGAAATTATAAAATGCATATAATATGAACTTAATTTTTATTGCGTCACCAAACCAAAACTATTTAGAACTAATAGAAGAAACACTCTTGTCTTTGTTCACTGAAACAAAAGAAAAGTTTATAATATTTGATGGCGTCAGAAGTGAAGCATCGTCAAAAATAGCAAGAGGCTTGGCGAATACGTATAGCAATAGCATACATGAAACTGTATTCTCAAGTACAGGTGAACTGTATGACACAGTACCATTAATTGATCGTGTTTTCGTTGTCGGTATGCCTATGTTTAGTGATGTTGGTCAAAAACTGGCAAAGTTAATACATAGTAACTGGCATAATAGCAAGTATGATCGTGTCATAGATGGCGTTGACATACCACATGTTTTTATTGATCCAGCATTTCGTTTATATGCCGTGCTTGGCTTATATAGTCAACCTGACTTGTTCCATTTTGTGATAGACCCAAAAGAAATTAAGTTTATCTACGAAGGCAATACTCGTCAATTTTATTATGACAAAATGGAAGACTCTGACTATGAGTACTTACCATTACAATTTTACATGTACAGTCAAGGTCAGGTCAACCCAAGGCTAAAGCTAGCAGATTTCACTCTAGGTATTAGTTCATTTAAGGACAAAACTAGAGACACTATCATTGAGACTGTTAAAGAAATACAGAGCGCTGGCGACATAACAGTTAACCTTAGATACTCAATGTATGATGCCATTACCGGTGTAAAAACAAAAAGCACAATCGTAAGCAGGAATGAGTACTTGCTAGAGGTTTTGGAATCTAAAATCACGCTAGTTGTGCCATCTTATCACATAGATACTTTTAGTATGCTTAGGTTTGTTGAATCTGTAATGCATGATTGTTTACCTTTAGTTCATCAACATGCAATGTGGACACTAATACCTGACATAGAAGTTATGGCTATCGTAGCAAATAACTTACTAGTTGACAATAACAATTTAGAACAAAAGTTGCATGAAATGTTAGACCAAGACAAGTGGCGCGAGGTACTTGACCGTTTGCAGGCAACAAAAATGTTTCAAGACATTATTGACCAGCGTTGGTATACACCAATGATTGCACAATTGGCCTTGACGAAAAGGTCAGCTAACAATTTTGGCACTAATGGTTTAATTAAACTATAAAACAGTTATTTTTTATTTTCTCTGTCAAAAAGAAAATGAATGGTGGAGTTAGGAATCAATAAATCAGTTCCCGACCTTATTAATCTTAGGATTAAGTTTTCTTTGCAATCGAAATAGGTTAAGATTGGCTAGTTGCTACAAGTAGCTAGATGAGGTTCGACTCCTCACTAAGGATCATTTTTACCGCATTGGTAAATACAAAATTGCATAGCTGTTAGGCTTTCAATGGTTCATTAAGACGAGAGTTCGAATCTCTCCGAGTCCACTAAGAATAACATTTTAATATGGGCTCGACTGGCATTGATTAGTGAGTATGATTTGATAGTTAGGATATGTGATACTTTAACGGACAACGTTAGACAATTAAACCCTAATCATGTTGCTCTAAGAGCAGCTGCATAAGGTAAGACATCGGAGGGCATCTTCAAATAGCCCTCCCCCTTTAGGGGGTTAAAAAATAAAAAGACTTGTGTTAGTGAGGGTGTAAGTCCTTTCAAGATATCCACTAACTGGCTTTAAACCTACTCTTAAAGTGCCACCTATGTTTTAGTAGGCTAAGGAGGCCGAGTCTTTTACACCATTGAAAGTAACACAGTGAGTACGCTGTTAGATCAAATACAGAAAGGGATTCAGTATTTGATAAACCAGAATCCCTGAAAAACCCAAAGCTGGTTGCTTTCTTATTTGCTTATTGTTGGTTGTTATTTGTTGAAAGGCTAGTCAATCGTTGACTAGCTTTTTTTCTTGTGCCATGCTGGCCGCTAAGTTGTAAAAACTCATCATTACATGCAATGTATACATATATTACTAAAAGTAAATTTAGACAATGAACGACAATTCTCTAACAGCACAGCTCGAAAACGTAAACTTATATCACGCTAACATAGTAAAATTAGCAAACGGTTATATGCAAGCGCTTACTACTCAAGAGTCAGAAATTTCTGTTGCACTCGAAAATAAAGACGGTGGCATAACTAATGTCCTTATACCTTCAAATATTGCCTTGTCTAATAAGTTACAAAGACTATTACAATCTTTTGATAACTTATCAGGCTTAACTGAAAATCAATCTGCTCTGGTCGCACAGGACGGCAGTTTTAGAGAAATATTCGTAACTTCTCATCGAAAATCACTGCCTTCTGTAATGGCAAGTGACATTGATATGGCATCTGATGTTAAACTATCAACAAACACAATTATTGAAAGCCTGCTGTCACCCCTAACTGAAGTTGAGCTGACACTATCTGCTGATTACCAAAAGACTAGACAGACTAGAGTTACTAAGCTGTTTGTTACTGACGGTGATATGTCAACATTTAGCGATGGTATGTCATACTCAGAAGCAAAAAGAATACTTGCAACTGGTGACTTTGTTTGGACAGAGCAAGAATATGATAAGTTAAATCAAGCAACACAGGCAAGATATTCAGGTGACTTTAATGTTACTAGCTCTGTTGCAACAGCCAACGATACTGTACTTGTAACACTTGAAAGTTTAAGATACAACGACAGTTTAAATGTAGTTGAACAGTCAAAAAGACTAGATGTTGGTGACGCGCTAACAACAAAAGATGGCTCAGTAAGAATATCAATACAGTCTATTAACGCAAAATCAGATGTGCTTACTTGTATTTATGATGCTGGTATTGGTTCAATCTTAACTGGTGAAGCACAGCTTTCAATTCTGTCAACAGAAGAGTCAAAGGCTATTATTAGAATACCTGTTAGACTTAAAGAGCAGTCAATAATTTTTATTAGTCCAATTAACGATCAAACTGGTTTTGCTAGTTCTAAAAGTACAGCAAAACTTTTTATTGCTGATAACTTTACAGTTGTACAGGCAGGTGAAACATTTAGATTTAACGAATTCTTTTCAAGTAAAGTGGCAGATGTTGGTCGTTACTTTGAATCTATAGTTAGAGAAAGCTTAATACCTGCAAATCTTGGACAAACACCAACAAAACCAACACTTATAGCTCAAGACTTTGAAGTTGTTCAAATAAATGCACACCTAACAAATTCACCTACGACAGAAAAGTTAAGAAAAATACAAAAAGAAAAAGATGTTATAACTTCACAAATAGAAGTCTTAAACAGTTCTATTTTTACCTTAACGTCTAAAATCGCACAAGGTAACTATAGCACTGTTTCAAAAAGAGAAAATGATGTTTCAAAACGAACTGCAATTATTAATGATAAAATGCAAAAGACATCTTTGCTAGGCTCTTTAGTCGGTGACATAAACACATTGCTTAAGAATACATCAGAACAGGCAAGCATCAGTCCTAAATACAGGGTTCGTGGCTTTTGGCCAATACAACGTGACATACCGTCTGACATAACGGACCCACAAAAAATAGTACAATATCAGGCAAGGTTTAGATACGTATCTAATGTAGGTAACAGTGCCAATGCTACTCAATTAGTCTATACTGACGGTGAAAATAAAGTTAGTGCTAGCTTTACACCTTGGACTACAGTTAAAACAGAACCCCTTAATAGAGTTGTTGACAAAGACGGTAATTCAAAATGGTCAATTAATAGTCCATCTGATAGTGATCAGTCAAACATTAATCAGCTAGATGTCGCAATTCAATATGGTGAAAGTGTAGAATTTCAAGTTAAGGCAATGTCTGAAGCAGGTTGGCCGGTTGCACCTGTTATGTCTGACTGGTCTGACTTAGTCAGGGTTGACTTTCCAGTTGAACTGCTGCAAGAATCAGACACTGCAGCAATAGCAAGAAAAAATACAGAAGATGCATTAACAGTTAGAGTGCAGCAAGAATTTAACAATCAAGGCATAACTGAACATCTTGCTGGCAGCTTTAGAGAACAAGAAAAGTTTTTTGCACACGAGGCTAAACGGATTGCATCTGGTTATGTGACAAACGAACAAACAACGATTTCAATGTTTGAATACACTAGCCTGCTAGAAAACAGAATTAAATTACTAGAAGAATTAGTCGATAGAAGATATGCCACCGTTTCAGTACAACTAGTTGATGAAGACCTTAGAACATACGATGTTAATAACTTTTCAACTGTTAAGTTGTTTGCTGGTTACTATACAGAAGAGGTTGATCTAACGGAACAATCTAACTGGGGTTCAATAGTAACTAAGCAATTTTATCTTAGGTTAATGAATCGTAATGCACAAACGGTTGAATTGCTTTCAATTACGCCTGGTTCATTAAATCAAAATGTAGACAATGCAGCATACGATAAATCAGCACTGCTTATTAGTGGTTCGAATGAGGTCATAGACCAAAAACAAGGTCAAATATTTTACAATAGAGCAACAAACATTAATGGTGATGCTGATTTATACTTAGCAACTGGTGGTGAAAGCTCTACGTTGGTTAGCCCTGCTGATATTGACACTACTGCAGTAGACTCTGCCAAAAACGTTATACAGCTAGATGGTGGTCTTGTAGAAAACTTTAAGTTGTTAAGCTCTGCTGCTCTTAATGGTTATGTTGCAATGACTAACTTACACCCTGCATATTTAGAATATAGAGCACAGCAAGACATTACAATTTTACAAACTGAATTCGATAGAATAAAGCACTTTAACTCTCTTTACAGGGAAGTAATGGTACAAAATGCAAAAAGCAATGACTTAATTATTGGCTTTAAACAAGATGACAAATATCTTGTAGGTCAAAATACAGTAGGTGCTGCTGCGTACGTTGACCTAAACAGTCTTAGTTCATATCAAGTAGAAGGCATAGACTCTAGCGCATCAAAGCAAATATTTTCTGGTGAACAAGATAGCATATTAATACCTATCATGTTCCAATACAGAATGACTGATGCTCTAGGTAATCCAAGTGGCGTCAGTGGTAATACGATGAATAGCCAATTTGAATACACTAAAAAAATAGGCTTTGATCTTTTAATTTCAGGCAAGAAGTTTACATTTGACGTTAACATAAACGCTAAATTTAGACCAACAACTGCATCAAATACTAGCTTAGGTATTCAACCAACAACTTCTATTAATGCAACGCAAGCAAACATAATTTAACACGACAATAAGTAAAAAATATGAAAGATTTAACATCTTCCGGTTTAGTTTTACGAACACTAGACGCATCAGATTGGCCAAAATTTGTTGAAGACATGAACTTTAATTTGACTCAAATTTTAAATCTACCTGGGTTTAAAGGTCAGCCTGGTTTATCTGTAACAGGACCAGCCGGTGTTGGTATTAGAGGATCAAAATGGGTTTTCGTGAAAATGTCAGACATGCAAAATGTTTACAATATTACAGATGCTTCTGAAGTTGACTTAGCGTTTATAAATCAATCATTTGACAATGACTCTGCTCTATTGTTTTCTTCTCTTGACATACCTAGCGACGATGAATTAATTATTGGTGATCTTTTAGTTTTGCCAGAAGGTCAAATCATAGAATTGTCAGAAGTCGTTAACGGCAACCAAACAACAGTCCAGTTTACAGACACTGGTGTAACATTTGCTCAAGTTTCATCTTTATCAGAATCTAGAGTTCGTGCAATTTTTAATGAATTGTTTCAAGGCGGCAACCAAACAAACGGTTCGTTTAGAAACTATGCTGCGGTGGCCAAAAATAACACTGATGCAAGCCCAGCAGTCAATCAAAATATTAACAATGACTCTATTATTGACATATTGGTTAGCAGTTCTGGCCCAGGCGCTGCATTACCGACACATAAATTTGTTGCTGCAACTGAACAAGATGTAACAACAGACACTCAAATGTGTTTGATAGCTGGATCACCAGTTAGATATCATGAATTGTTACAAGAAACTCAACGAATACACACTAATAACTATGCACCAGGCATAGACGACTTTGCTGCCCAAGTTATATTGCAAAACTCATACAAAAATGGACTTATTTTTGGTCACAGAAACTCAGAATCTATACGACAATTTGGTCGACTGTATCGTTCTGTTAATTCAACGATATTAACAAGTTCATATTCACCATTAGAAAATGAATACTCAGATATTCAACTAAGCGATGATGCGGTAACAATACGAGCAAACAGAGGTGTTATTAGAACGACTTCTCTTGAAATCATGGCTGGTGTCCTAACATCTGAATTTCTTTCTTGGTCTGGTAACACAGTAAAACTAGCAAACAAGGCAAACGCAAAGTTAGAAATTTGGGCACCAGAAGGCACATATTTAAAATCAATTGTAGATGCAAATGTATTGTCAACCGATGCAACAGGTAAACTAATTAAAGCATACACAGTCCTAACTGCTATGCCGACAACTGCAACAAATTCTCAACTACTAACAGCATTGGCCGTTGCTAATTATAGAATTGCAGTTAATACTAGACTGGATGCATTAGAATCGGATGTAACTGATCTACAAAATCAAGACACATCAACATATTTTAAGAAAACTGTTTGGTATGCGTCTGCTACTAACCTAAATAGCATTACTGTTCATGGTAACAGCCTCGTTGCTATAGGTACTGCAATTTCTAATTTCTTGCCTAATGTAACAGCTGCACCAGCAGACATGCATATCAACACTTTTGTCATTGACAATGGTGGCACAAAAAATAGAATGTTGCAAGAAGTAACAATGACTGGCGGCACACTAGGTAACTACATGCTTGGTGTTAAATGGTTTAGGACTGCTGAAAAGGCAGGTACTGCACAATGGCAATTTTCTGCATGGTCTAAAACAGTCACCAACATAGATGTTCCAACTGGAGACTCAGCGATTGTTGTATCTGGTTCTTTTGCAGATGAATTAAGAATTAGACATGCAGGAACAACTGCAACGTCAACAAACAATGTACAGCCGACCGAGGCAGTCAAAAACATTACATTGGATGAATTTGGTCACGTCAGACGTATTGATTCTGAAGACTATGCTAATGTTTTCTTAGGTATTAATGGGCCAGTTAGCCAATTGCATTGGTCTGCAACAAATCAAACAGCACTAAGCATATATCTTTCAGAGTTTATGCGAATAAATAGACCAATGGTTGTTGTAACAGGAACGTTTGATATTTATGACGGTCAAACTACAACTTGGGTGTCATTAGGACAATATACAGCAACGAACTCTTCGTTTGATGCTGTAGGACCCGGTCATACTGTTATAAAAAGTCTAGTTAAATGGAAAAGAACAAGCCTAGGTGGTCACTATGATTTCGTAGATATTGAAATATACCCTGACGCTTCTGCAACAGCAGCAGAACGAGTAACATGGAATGATTTACAAGTTATTGCACTACTTACAGTTAGAGAAGGCAGTGCTGATAGAGAACCAATATTTGCACCACAAGAAACAAGAGCAGTAGTCACAGGTTCAGTTAGCGGATCAACTGTTAGAAGATTTGCACTTCATGAAGGTAACGGACCTGTTCAAGAAGTTTCATTAAAAATAGTTGTACAACGAAGAAGAACGTATTTACCTTTATAGCATTTTTTCTTGCTAACTATTGGCTGTGATTGTTTAATTTACTAAAATAAAATATTAAAAAATGGCAAAAGCATTCCCAGAATTATGTGGTCAGTGGTCAAAAAAGACAAACACTGGCGGCACAGAAGTTATATATGTTATAGAAATTGACGGCAACATGGCTAAAGCGGTAGGCAAAAACATACCAGTCGACGAACTAAAATCAAATTGGACTAAAGTTAATGATGATTTTGGTGATCCATTTAAGTCTATGTCTGGTATGCAAGGTATGGATCGTGACCTTATCCGAGAACAAAAAGATACGATTGAACCACCTGAAGTCAAAGCAACCAAAGTTGATGACGTAGGGCAACCTAAACCTCTTGTTGATGACTTAGGGCAACCTGAAGCAAAAGTTTATGAAGAGACAAAGCCAGAAGAGCCACAACCAATCTCAGGTAAGCATAAATTTATACACGACGCAATTAAAATGCAAGAGTCTAAGAACAAGCAAAGTAAACTTTCTCTTAATTTTGAATTAGTTATACCTTGTGACATTAACAAACTAAAGATCGTAGCCAATTCTATGGATATTGAATACGAAGTAGTATCAGATGTTATTATGGAACTATTACAAGGACAAACAGAAGACTTCTTTAATCAAGTAAGTAAAGCAGTTAGCAATAACTTACGTGACGATAATGATAGAGCTAAGCAAAGTGTCTAATGAAACGATTTTTGATCAAAGACTATTTGAAGTTGGTGAATACTGTTATGCTATAGCCGCTAGTGTAACAGAGCCTTTCTTATACACTAGATTTAGATGTACAGTTGCTAAACGTAAAATAAATAATGACGCAGTAACATACTTTTTAGCCATAGAAGAATTGCTAGAGACTAAAGAATGGGCTCAGCTGCATGTACATCGTAACCGTTTTAGAACTTGGCATACTGCGGCGAATAGAGGTCAACTAAAGTCGCTAGACTGTTTTGACTTGCTTGTTGATATGTCAACCTTTGAGCAAAAATTTAGCAAACGATACCGACACTTAACTTTAGTAGTCTCTTCTGTCCATGTTGCCGTGACAAGAGAACACATAAATGCTATCTGTGAACAAACAGTAGATATTGTATCTAGCCACCTAAAGAGTTCGTTAGATACAATTAGACTGCGACACGCAGAACTTAACAAAATGGCACAATAACAAAAACATTACAGATTACATATACTGAACGCTTGATAAAGTCAAGCGTTTTTTTCTTGTTATACATATAATAAACAGGATTAGTATGTCGGACAACTCAATAATAGAAACTAAAGACACATCACCTTTTTATACATCACCTCATCGAGTAGATGAAGATAAAAAGTCAAAACTGCCTAATGCAGCAAAACGATATACTGATGTTGGCCCAACTGAAACACCTAGAGGCTTAGAAGATATTAGAGATGCAGATGGCAATCCAGTTGCAACTAATATTGGTGAATTGCCTAGGTCGTCAAATCCATATTTTAACCTAAGAGTTAAGTCTAGTGGTTCTAATAACTACCCACTATTTGACGAAGAGTCTAGAGATCAAGCAGACCTGTATGCTAACATATCAGCAAAAGACCTAGTCGAGCAACCTAAAGGTGCAAGTGTTTATTCTGCAGATGATTTCTTATATGCTAGTCAATTTGGTAAAATGCCACTAAATAGATTAATAACATTAAGACGTTTCGCTTTTGCAACTAATGATGATATTTTTAGTCAAACAAGTCAACCTGAACCAGATATTTGCAGGGCAATAACTTACTTTGACCAAGAAAAAAATAAGCTTTCAGATATTTTAACTTTTTCTTCTGGTCTAAAATGGAAGCAATTAGACAGTGCATCGGAACGGGCTGAAATGCTTGGTGATCAAAACGGTATTGGTGGTGTTGTGGGTAAAGCAATGAAAGTTGTTGATCCTAAGTACGGTCAAGAGTCATTAGCTGGTGCAAACCGGGTTAATTACGATCCTCAGCATGACAGCAATAGGGTATATGGTCCAGTTGATAGTATTAGTTCTGCAAGTATAAGAGAAATTGGATTAAAATTTGAACATAACATTGAACTAGAGTTTTCATATGAAATGCGATCAATCAATGGTGTTAATCAAAAGGCAGCATTCATAGACCTGCTTTCAAACTTAGTCCTAATGTCAACTAACGACGCTAAATTTTGGGGTGGCGCAAGGCACTGGGTTGGTGTACAACCATCAAAATATATGAATGACATGAAAGCATTGTCACCTAAAAACTTTAATGATTTTGTCAAAACGTCGACTACATCAATGAAATCTCTTTTAGGTACAATGTCTCAGAAATCATCAGCAAAAGATACACTTAAAAACATAGCAAACAATGCTATGAACTTGGCACTAGGTAAAATGCTTAATGTGCTTGGTCGACCAGGTATACCTGTTATGAATTCATTACTAACAGGAAACCCAATAGGACCATGGCACGTAACTATTGGCAATCCAATGAACCCAATACTAGTTGCAGGTGACCTTATTATGGACGATTCAACAATTAGTTTTGGTGATAAAATTGGATATGATGACTTTCCAACAGAATTAAAGCTAGTAGTTAAAATGAAACACGCCAAACCAAGAGATAGAGCTGCAATAGAATCTATGTTTAATGCAGGTAAAGGTCGAACTTACATGAAACCTACTAATGTTTTCGACAATCAAACAAGGGATCAACTTAATAGTAGCAGTACTAATCCAAGCGTTTTGACTGAATTGCAAACACAAATGATACAATCGACAAATTGGGGTGACTTTGGTGAGGCTGATGTTCTAAGAAACAGGGACGCTGTGTGGTCATTTCTTAAAAAAGACGCATAACTAGAAACAAATTAAAATTAATACAATTATGAAAAAGCAAACAAAACGTGATATTTTTTTATCAGCTGGTCACAGCAATGTAAAGGGAAAAGATAGAGGTGCTGCAGGTAATGGCTATGTAGAAGGTGACCTAACAGTTGAATTTAGAGACTTAGTATTCAACTTTCTAACTGATGAATTTGGTTACTGCAACGTTGTTACTGATGACAACAGAAACTTTACATCTCAGACAATTAGACTTTTTAGAAATAAGACAAAGTCAAATTCTATTGTTGTCGACTTTCATTGGAATGCAGCAACACCAGCAGCAACAGGCACAGAGGTCCTTGTACCACACGACAGTACTGCTCTTGAAAACAGCCTAGCACTAAGCATAGCAAAGTCAATAGGAAGTATCCTGTCGATACCACTTAGAGGTAATCACCGCGGAAACAAAGGTGTTAAGTCCGAAATGGAATCACATCATGGCCGATTAGGTTGGATGCGCCTTACAGGAGAAAACGTCCTGCCTGAAATTTGCTTCATCACAAATAAAAGTGATATGGAAAAGTATCAAGAGAATAAGGTAGAATTAGCAAGGGCTGTCGCAAAAGACATCTTGTCTGCTGCAACAACACCAGTTGCTAGCAATTCACCAACAAAGGACACTATGCATACTGTTAGTGGTGGTGACACCTTAGGCGCACTTGCAAATAGGTATAACACAACAGTTGCCAATATTAAAATGTTAAATTCATTAACGACAGATATGATTTATGTTAATCAAGTCTTAAGGATTAAATAAAAAAAAAAAAGGATGGCACAGACAATTTTTGACCCTAGGGTTCATAGTGAAATAGAAAGTGATGCTCCAACTGGAACAGTTTGGACTTCACAATCTGTGCAGTGGGCATTAGACGCAATACGAGTAGGTCAAAAATTAAAGGCTTCTCCGTTTTTTGAAAAGAATCCAGACTTAAGAAAAGGCAATCTAGTTTTCCAGTATAGTGACGCTGAAATATTAGAAGTTATCAAGTGTTCTAAGGACATTATGTACTTCATTGAAAAATACTGTAAGATTAAAAGACCTGATGGTAAAATAGGTAATTTTAGACTTCGGCCTTATCAACTAAAGCAAATAAAAGACTACATAGACAACGACGAAATTATACTTGGGTGGTCAAGACAAAGTGGTAAAACAATTGGTACTTCTTTGTATATTATATGGGCTATGCTATTTAATGCAGATAAACATGCTGCACTACTGGCTAATAAATCAAGTACATCTGGTGAAGTTTTGTCTAAAATTAAGTCTATTTATAAGGAGTTGCCATTTTTCCTAAAGGCTGGAATTATTGGTTACAATGGTAGTACTGTTGTATTCGACAATGGTTGTAGAATGTACACCGGACCAACAACTATTGATGCACTTAACGGTAAGACTTGTAACATACTTTATATTGATGAATTTGCATTTGTTGGTAAAGGTCGAAATAAAGTAGAATACCAAAAAGACTTTTTAGCCAATGCTAAGCCTGTCCTGTCTTCACAAAAAGAGTCAGGTTTGTGTAAACTTATAATTAGTTCAACACCATACGGTAAGGAACACTTTTTTACACTGTTTAACGACGCAATAAAAGGTAAAAACCGAATGCGTGCAAGTAAAGTTTGTTGGTGGGAAATACCAGGCAAAACGCTTAAATGGGCTCAAGATGAAATAAGTTCAATTGGGCTTAGCAAATTTAAACAGCAGTATGAAATGTCGTTTGATGTGCATGCTGAAACTTTACTTGCTGCTAAGACTATGCGTAGACTAATGAAGCAAAAGACAGATTACGTATCTGATCAATTTGATATTCTTTCGAATTATGAAGAGTTTCTATATGTTCATCCTGAGGTAGAAATTGATCCTGATGTAGACGTGTTTTGCTTAACTGTTGATATCGCAGAAGGTTTAGGTCAAGATTACAGCACGATTCAAATACTTAGAGTCGGTTTTAACGAAAAAACGAGTAAGTTTTTATATGAGCAAATTGGCTTTTTTGCATGCAACACACTCGAAATCAGTGAATTTGCACTTGTTGCCCGTGAACTATTCGCAGCATTGAATCCAGACTATAGCAAACTATTGGTCGAACAAAATACATACGGCGAATATTTCTTTAAATGTTTGCAGGATGAAACAACATCAACTATCGAGGTTCCTTTTGAATCTATTGTTAAGTTTAAGCGAAATTCTGACTCAAATAAGAAAATAAAAGGTCTTAGAACTAACGTTGAGGTTAAAAAAGTAGGTGTTAAATCGTTTAAGACTTTACTAGACAATCAAGATATGATTATCCACGACGCCACAACTATAGAAGAAATTGAAAATTTCCAAAGAAACAGCAAAGGTAACTATGCTGCATCAATCGGACATGACGATAAGGTAATGCCATTAGTAAACTTTTCTTATTGGGCTCAGTTAAACGAACCAGAATTTCAATTTTGGCTTGAAGAATATGTGGCACTAAACGAAATACAATATAGACACCCATCCGACATAGAAAATGAAGACATGTCTGGCCTATCGGAAGAAGTAAAACAAATGCTAAAAAGCGTATAAATGAAGCACATTGAGTATCGAAGTCACCATCAATTTACAATTGGGCATGACGAATCAGAAAAATTAGAATTTGAGATTGTTAGTACTGATAGGTTTAGGCCTCAACTAGGACTTAGTGCAATTGCTAGTAGCGGTCGTTCTGTTAATGATGCTAATCGACTATACGAAATGGTTAGGTCGGGCATAACAAAAAGCATTAGTGGTCAACAGCAACCGGTACAATTGACGATAAAACTGAATGTACTAGTTAATACAAAACCAGAAACAAAAAGCTATGACATATCAAACAGCATTTTTACAAGTTTTGACAGTAAAATAATACTGTTTGATCTTGTGCCTGCTGGTTCAACCAGTTCAATAACTGCTCAACTAGCAAATGGTGACACTGTAGTGCTTGCTGATGGGCTTAACTGCACTCTGTTTATCATAACGTCTCAACTTAGAAAAGTTCAAATAAGTGACATTGTCCTTACGCTTAAGAAAAATAAGGGCTTAATTTACACATAAGTCACTATTTTAAATTGCATTGGACAAAAAAATGATGCCAATTTTCAATAATGAATACATATTCTAAAATAACAAATAATTAATTTAAAATACAAACGAACATGGCTTTACCGTCTCAATTAACAAGATTTAAGGCGCCGGGTGTTAAATTCATCACTGATGTTGTTGAATCTACACCAACGGCTGAAGCTCCGCAAGGAGCAAGAGTCTTAGTTATTAACAGTCGCAAAGGTTCAGTTAATTCTTTAATTTTAGTACGCACAGAAAACGAATATTTTTCAATATTTGATAGTGTTTCTGATGCTGATGAAAGAAGAGGTAACTGGTCTGCAAGAAGTGCATCATATATGTTGGCCATTGGTCCAATTTATGTAATAAACCTTCGGACTTTTGATAATGAAATCGACCTTGCTGGCTTGCAAGAGTTGTCAACTGTTGCAAATGTCGTAAATGGCACAGCAAAACAAGTACCTTATACTTCATTGTATAATACTCAACAGTTTTGGAAAATAGACCCTAGTCAACTACTGTCTCAAACAAACACAGACAAACTATTAACTTTTGCAAATATTGGTGTATCTAGTCTATCAGTTTTCGTCAGAAAATCTAGACAACCTGCACTGTCTACATTAACGTTTGAGCGTTGGTACACTACATTAGGAAGAGAAATGCCTGCATATCTTTTACCTCAAGATAAAGTATCAGACTACGTCGTAGATGTTATGATATTCGAAAACAAATTTGATGCAAGTTCTGCTGCAAATGCAAGTTATGGTTTTTGTTTCAATACAGACGGTACAGTAAAAGACACAGTAGTAAACGGAAGTGGTCAAACTGTTGATGCACTTACTCAATTGTCTAGACTACCTGAATCTGGCTTTATGTCAACCGTTACTGGTTCTTTAGTTCAAGGCTTTACCGATGAATTTGGCACACCATTTGATATTGTACGTTCAGTTAATGAACTAGTACAACAAACTGGATTGGTTGCAAAACTAAATGATGAGTTGTTTGATGAGGCTGCAATTTGGTCACCTGGCGAAACAGTACTGTCAAACGGACAGAAAAAACCAGTACCTGTTGATTTTGCTGGGCACACAATGTGTAACATTACATCAACTGGTACGTTCGACCTTACTGCATTTACTGCACTATCTGATGTACTTGCTGCTTCATATAGCTTTGCTGTAACAGCTGGTGAAATTAAACAAACATTCGATACATTCGATCAATTGCCTAGAACAACAGATGAAAACTCTACTGTTCTTGCACATACTGCACAGTTTGAATCAGTAATGGTTGGTTCAGAACGCACAGCAAATAGAAGCAAGGTCTTTGTCATTGACAATATTAGACCTGACCTTGGTGATCGTTATGTTTCTGTTGATGGTAACTTAGCATCAATTATTGCAGTAAACGTAATTGGTGAAATTGACAAAATATGGGGATATGGTACAGTTTTGGCACCAGTTCAACCATACGGTGATGACACAGACTTTGCACAATCTCATGATTGGGAAGATGCAGACGGTCAGGACTCTACGTTTACATACGCGAACGCAGGTGTTGCATTTCCATTAGATGGCGGTGGAGATTACTTTGTATACCCAGCAGACCATGTCCTAACAGGCTTACCGCTTATGTTTGATACTGCAACAGGCGCAGTAGTACATAATCCAATAGTAGCAAACGTTGGAGATTATACTGCACAAACTGTTGATGGTACTACATATCCATTAGACTTTACTGACCTACCAATTGCATATGCCCCAACTGGAACTAGTCAACTTATAACCTTAACTGACATAAGCAAAGCAAGAGTACAGGATGACGATGCTACAAATACGACAACTAAATATCAAGCATTGTTAACAAGGTTTGGTGTAAAGGAATCAGTATTCACAGTAACTTTTGATAAGCAGCTAGTTGCAAATTCAGATCAAGGACAAGGTGTTAATACAAAGTTTGATCCAATTTCTAATACTGGCAATAACATAGAATTAACTAGTGGCCAGTTGGTTGCAACATATCAAGCAGCACAGCATATATTTAAGGTTAACTCTTTTGACAATTCAGTTGATCAATTTGTACCAACTAACCTAAAGGCATACACTGCACGTACTGCCCAATTTTTAGACGGTACTGCTACTAGACAAAACGATATTCTTGACCTTTTGTTAGGCGACCTTAAAGGCGCACTTGCAAACCAAGACCTATTTAGTTTTAACTATATTGTAGATGGCTTCAAGTCATACATTGAACCAAACGTTAAAAGTCAATTAAAAGAAGTTGCTGCAGCCCGAATCTTATGTCGAGCAATCTATAGCATGCCTTCAATTTATGACTTTCAAAGATCAACCAATCCATATTTTAGAAGTAGAATAGATGGTCGATTTGAACCTCGTTTTATTGCACTTGGTGGTAACTTACAATTACCGTACTCTAACTCGTTTAGTTTACCGAGCGAAAACGGTTACTATGCTTATGGTTTCGGACCTAACATCTTATTGTCTGACGGTAAACTGATGCCACCTGCTGCATTAGTTAGTAACCTATTTGCTAGAAAATACACTAATGGCGCACCGTATGCTACGCTTGCTGGTCCTGGAGAAGGCTCAATAACTGGTAGTGGTGTTGCAGGTGTTGAATATGTTTTTAACGAAAGCAATGACGGTAATGGTGACAGAGATTTCTTAGACCCATTTGGTTACAATGTTATATTACGTAAGACTGCAACAGGTTTGCAAATATACGGTAATAGAACATCAAACAATACTGTTGAATCAGCTCTTAGTTCAATACATACTTCTGAAATTGTAATGTATATTCAAGAAAGAGTTAAGTCACTATTAGAAAGGTTTGTATTCAAATACAACACTGCTCAAAATAGATTAGTCATTAAAGAAGAAGCAGATGGTATATGTGCTGAACCTCTTGGTGATGGTGCTATTTCTGGTTTTACTAATCAAATGGATGACCTTAACAACACTGGCGAAGTTATACGTAATAGAATTGGTATTTTAGATACTAAAATTATTGCTAACAACGGTATGGAAATACTTGTTCATAGAACAACAATCGATACTGAAACTAACACGGCACAGTTCGAAGTATTGTAAAATAATAAACAAGCAGTCTAGCGCATTGCTAGACTGCTTTTAATTTAAACACAAATGAAAAATTTAAAAGAATTCACAATTGAAAGCTTAGCTGACATTGAAGAGTCAGTAACAAAAAAGCCCGGTGTAAAAAAGCCCGGTGTAAAAAAGCCCGGTGTAAAAAAGCCTGAAAGTAAAGCTAAAAAATACGCTAAGAGTAAAGCTAAATCGGCAGGTAAATCGATTGGTAATTTTGCTAAGTCATTAGCAAACGACAGTCACGTATAACAAAATAATATCATACTAGATGAAGAAAATTAGTGTAATTTTAGAAAGTCAAACTCAGGCTATAATAATTGAACGCATTAGTACTGCAAAGCAATTTACTGCTTTTGTCCACGAAAAGCTAAAACTAACTAAAGGCTATACTGAAACTAGTGCTAGAATGATTGCCGAAGACTTGTTAGACATGTATCCTGACAATTTCAAAAAGGCTGCTGCCAGTTTAGCAAATTTTCAGATGGGCAGCTAGAATTGCAGGCTGCCCTAAATACAGAAAATTGTCTACCTATCGAAAGCGATCCCGAAATGCTTGGTACATTCACGCATTTAGATGCGATAAGTGGATTTGTTAAACTATACGATGCTTGGTTGTCAGAAAATTCTGAAACTTGGCATAGTAAAGAACTTAAAAAGTCTCTTGACTCTATTGTTAAGTATATTGATCAACTGGCATCATACATTTCAGTTGCACATAACGAAATAGAAATTCAAGTCAACGTTGATAGTGCTGCCCTAACGGGCAAGCAATTTGCTACTATTATTAAGAGAACAGAAGAGTGGAAAGCACTAAAGAAATGGTTAAAGACGGAAATGGCACTAAACAATCAGCCAGTATCAGTAGAAGCAATAGTTAGATGTATTATTGCAGAGACTAAAAAGTTTGTTAAGAAAGTCTAAGTATATATACACTAAATAATAAACAACAATAAAAAACACAAATATATGTTATCACACATTAGAAACTCAGAAGCCGGAAGACGCTCATATGAGGCTGTAACCGACAATATGTTTAAGGTTACTATAATACCGCCAGTTGGTGTTGTTGGTAGTGAACTTTTAACTGAACAGGTTATTAATTGCACAGGATGGCGTGTGCCGGGACCTGAAGGCGTACAACAAATGTTTCAGCAGTCTCGTAGAAACTACGCCAGCACAGATGTTGACGACACCCAAACAATTTCAATGACTTTTGAATTGAACTTAAATGATCAATTCCAAAACTACGTTTACAACACAATTATGACTTGGCGTTCAGCAGTTAGAAACCCATTTACCGGTGAACGAGGTCTGAAAAAAGACTACATTGGCACAATCATAATTGAAAGTTATGCTGCCGATGGTACAATATTTTGGGTTCGTAAACTTAAAAATGCATTTCCGTCCGGTGAATTAAGTTCTATTGGTCAAAATGACGTTAGTAACGCAGAGCCTGTTAAGTTAGAGCAAACATTTATATGCGATTACTATGAAGAGCAAAGACTATAAAAAGCATAAAAAATAATTTGCAATTAAAAACCAGTCACGAGTTGTGACTGGTTTTTCGTGCACTAAAAAAGAAACATTATGAACAGAAAAAAACCGTTAATTAAAGGGTCAGAAAAAAAATCAGGCAAGACTGGTCTTATGTCAGGTAGAAAGTCAAACATGTCTACAAGAGGTGAACAGAAAACCGTCGACACTAATGGTGACAATCCATGGCTAAATAGACAGCCAATCAACAATTCAACTATGGATTGGTTCAATAAAAGAAACGAAAGTGGCAAGACTGATAATGAAGAACTTAAGCATAGGGATACTGACAAAAGAAAGCTAAACATTATGAATAATGAAGAGTGGGCAATGGCTAACAATAGATTCGGTCGATACAATAAAGGAAGACAATAATTACTGTTTTTACTACTATGATATATATTTTAATTATATGAAACTTATATAAAAAATGATATGAAACGATGCTATACAGTAGCAAAGCCTGCAATGTCTAACATTATCTGTGGTGTGTGTACGAATAGAAAAACACTTTTTAAATTGTTGCAGCTCGCAGCAAACAAAAGTTCAGCAACATTAGCATTTGATGGCGTTTTGAAATATGAAACTAAAAAGTTTAATTATTTTAATTTAGGCACACTAATTAATAATCTTAATGTTAATGAATCGTTTGGCGTTAAGTTTACAACAGTTAAAAACACAAAAATTTACGAAGTCACGATTAAATCATACAATAACTTAGAACTTTAGAACTACAATTTATGGAAACAACAAACAGTAAACCGACGTCAGGCGACGCAAAAATGTCTGCACTTACAAAGTCTGAACAAGGATTAGGCAGCGTAAGACAAGAAGAGCCACTATCCGTGGTTGGTTCTTGGATTGATTTTGATAGAGAAAAAATATCATATGGCAGTCAATTATACAGTCCACAATACAGATTTCAAATCAGCCCTGCTAAAACAGCGACAATCAAGTATTTTAGTTCATTAGACGAAAATAACCCAATGTCTATTAATGATGCCCTAACATATGTCATTAAGCATCACGTTAGAGTTTTAGAAGGTAAAAAGCAATTGGACCCTTTAGACGTAATTTTAGAACACGATAGATTGTTTTTTGTCCTAGTCGTGCATGCATATTCAGGTGCAAGCACATCGTTAACCTTTAAAAAACGATGTGGTAACGATCAATGCAAAAACTTGCATGATATTAGCATTACTGCATACAACTTACAGTTTAAAGAGCTGACAGAACAGGCAGAAAGATGGCTAAATCCAAAAACAGGCCTGTTTTCAGTTGAGACAAAAACAATGGGTAATCGATTTTATCGACCTCTAACTCTCACTGAATCCATAGAATTGATGGAATTCTTAATGGAGTCTAGAAGAGAAGAAGTTGAAATAGACAAATCATTTCTTAGACTTGCTGCATTTTTTATGTTAGACAGAAAACCTAACGAAACAATGGACCAGTTGTATCAAAGATATATGAAAACAACGTCGAGTCCAAAGGAATTATCATTGCTTTTAAAAATAGAATCTGCTGTTACAGCAGAACAAAAATTAGAAGTTTTGTCTGACTGTCCAAAATGCAAACGGCCCTTTCGCTCACCGATATCGTCCATTGCAGGACTCAGAGATATTTTCTTTGTTCACGATATCGATGACGAATTATCTATCGACTAAAAGACAGCTGCAAAAACACGACGGTTTTGACCCAGTATCTATTGACAGTCTACCATACTACGAATTTATTCAATATCAAATTGAATTAGGAAAAGACTTGGAAGCACAAAGACGACAACAAGAAGAACAGCGTCAAAGTCAAAAAGATACAGCAAAGCCAAATTACACAAAACCAAAATTTAAAAAACTAAAATGATAAAGGGCGCATACATTATTACATGAATGCGCCACTTTTAGTTACAAAAAACTAGTTATGATTAAGAACGATATAATACTTTTCGGTAAACCTGGCGCAGGTAAAGGCACATTGGCTAAATTAATAACTAAAGGTGACACTGCAGTTTATCATCTTTCAACCGGTGACCTGTTTAGACAAAACATGACAGCTAAGTCAAAACTAGGTATAGAAATTGATGCAGTTATGAAATCAGGTGAATTGGTTGACGATGAATTAACAATAGCAGTTGTTGAAGATTGGCTAATTAACAGTAATAAGCATGAATTCATAATTTTTGATGGCTTTCCTAGAACAGAAAGACAACTAGATTGGCTTTTGCAGTTCTATGTCGATCTGGATATGACATTCCCTATTATGTTTGAACTTGAAGTTGAAGACACAACAGCAATGTCAAGAATTAGCAAACGCGCAATGAATGAACAGCGACCAGAAGACATGACTGAAAAGTCTAAGTCAAATAGAATTCGTGCATACGAAAAACAAACTGCAGATATAAAGGATAAGTTTATGGAAACTGTTGATAGTCCATGCTATACGCTACAGGTTGACAACTTAGAGCCTCAAAAAGTATACCGCGAGTTTATGAAAACTATAACTATTTAATTTGGAGACCAAAGTTACCGCTTGTCTTTACATAATACATATATAAATAACGACTATGAATATCAGCAAAATTAAAACAAGCCTACACTCTAGACTAAGCTCTAGACGGGTACACTATGACTGTTTTGTTTTCGTTGACGGTTCAGTCGTAGTCATTACGTATATGCAAGGGCAAAGGGCATCAATGTCTTTACCGTACACAATAAAACCTACATCAGACGGCAATATTATTTTGTCTTCTTTTGACAAGTCAAATGAGGTTAAAAGTGAGCAAACAGCAGTATCGTTAATAATTAACGACTTAAAACGTAAAATGGGTAGATTCAAGCAATACCTTTCATAACAAAAATATATGGCTGAAGTTACTGGCATAGACTCGACAGACCCAGAAGGCGTTGGTGATGGCTCACTAGAACCGCTAAAAGGTGTATCTGGTCTATATGCAATACTAGAAAAAAGTTTAGCAATTCAAAGCACAATTTTAGATGTTTTGCGACCAATTTCAGAAAGGTTTAAAACCTCTGACGTTGGCGATGACTCTACCAGTGCTAATGTTGATGCATTACAGGCAAATACAATGGCCCTAGATAAACTGTCGTCTACTATTAATACTGCAACACTAGATGTTTCACTTAATGGTACACAGTCTAAATTTTTCTATCAATTGCTTAAAGCAGTTGGCAACAAGAAGAAGCTTGTCGGTATAGAAAAGTTTGGTGATATCTTTGAGGCAATGGTTGAAAAACTAAACGCTGTTAGTAAATACGCAGACAACATAGAAACACTTGCAAGTTCATTACTAGGACTATTTGGCACATTTAAAGAATTTGGTAAGGGTATGCTAATGTTTGCTGGTGGTCTAGCGCTGCTAGGTTTTACATTAGTAACCTTTATGGAAGCAATAACACTAGGTGACATTTTAACATTTGGTGCAATTATGCTTGTTATCGCTGGAGCATCAAGACTAATAGATGGTAGTGGTTGGGACTTTACTAAAGTTGCAATTGGTATTGCAACGCTTGGGCTTGCAGTATGGGGCTTTACAGAAATCATAGATGCTAAAATGGCTGTTGATTTTTTAGTTTCAATTACTGCAGTTGGTGCTGGTATAGCAATACTTAACGCATTCGCTAAAGGTACTGGTAAAAACGCACTAAGTATAGCAAAAGCAGCAGGTTCTATAATTTTAATTGCTGGCTCAGTTTGGGTTCTTAACAAAGCTGTTTCTGACTTTGATGATGTAGACCTAGTAAAAACAGGTGAAATGATACTTGTCACAGCAGGTCTTGCGACAGTGTGGACCCTTATGGGTAAATTTGCAATAAGCATAGCTAAAGGCGCCTTGGCTTCTGCTGCAATCGGTGGTAGTCTTTATATTTTAGCTAAAGGTATAGATGACATGAGTCAAATTGACTTAACACTAGGCCGAGGTTTAGAATTGGCTGCAATTATTGTTGCTGCTGCTGGAATTATTACACTTATTGGTAACCCAATTACTATTGGATTTACGCTTGCTGGTGCAGCCGGTGCTGCTGCAATTGGTGCAGCACTATTTGTATTAGCAGAAGGCATAAAAGCAATAGGCACTGTTAATGTTACTTCTGAACAAGCCAGTCAGTTTGGTATGAGTCTTGGCTATACTGTTGATGCAATGCTGCAACTAGGTAACCCATTTACACTTGCTGGATTGGCGCTTGCGCTGCCTGCCGGCTTGGCACTTTCTGCTGGTGTTCTGGCAACATCGGCTGCAATGTACGCTGTATCGAAACTACCTATTATTAACCAATCAAGCTGGGAAAATCTAGAACTTGGTGTAACTAAAATGTCTTCAATTTATAGTTCCTTTGGGCTTATTGAAATGGCTAGAATGACAGCTGGTGCTGCAGTTATGACAGTTATATCATTAGCATCTGTTGCTACTGCAGCTGGTATTTGGGCTTTTAGTAAACTATCAGCTGACCCAGCCTCAGTACAAAATGCAACGTCATCATTAGATATTTTTATTAGTGGTGTTGCTACAACATTCGAGAAAAATAAAAACAAACTAGGTGCAATACGGGATAACGTTGATGCGTTTTTTGGTCTTGGTCAAATGGTTGGTGAAATTGCAGATAGTGTACAAAAAATTAGTAACCTAGAGTTCCTTGAAAAATCAGTAGTTAACGGTAAAGTTGTAACAACAGGCGTCAGAAAATTTACACCAGATGACTTTGCTAAAGTTGGCGCAAGCATTGGTACTATTATTAACTCACTAACGGAACCACTTGCCATGATTGGTTCGAAAAAAGACTCTTTTAGTATTGGTGGTATAGCAATAACAAATCCATTTAGTAATAAAGTAGAAAAAGGAATTGAAGCATTGCAAGGTATTGGTTCTGTATTTTCACCTCTTGCAGACCTTATTAATGTTTGGAGTAAAAATGGTGTAGACAAACAATTTGTAAACGCATTTAGCACAAATATTGCTACCTTACTTGGTGGTCTTGGTAAGGCAATGTCAGGTGAAAACTTAGACCTTAATAAAGAACAGGCAGAAGTTTTAAGACATAGTACAATGTCAGTAAAGTCACTACTGGCTGATGTTACCAACGAAAAGTTTGAAGCTGGCTCTAAGTCATTCAATAGGTTTTCAAAGGATGTTGTAACAGTAAAAGATTCACTAAACGCAATAGACTTGTCTAAAATGTCTAAGTTTAACGATGTATTGTATAATCTTAACGAAATGGGCAAAAATTCAGCAATTGATGAACTAGTAGCTGTCTTTTCTGAATTTATAGAAAGACTTGCTGATCTCGAATCATTACGTGCCAGCGGAGGCCAAAATTCACAAATGACTCAACCTGTTCAAGTAGTTAACAATAACACTGCAACAGAAACTAAAATAGAAACAATAAAGGCTGCTTTCCCTAATATGGAAGAAAGTTTACAGTTTGCAAACGAAGATGTTGTTAACGCAATTAATCAAATGTACGAATTCTTAGTAAGTGGTAACCTTAAAATACAAAGAGATAGTTTTAACGTATAACTTATTAAGTATACATATCTAAAGAAAATTTAACATGAAAAAGCATGAATTTTTTGCTGGTTTAAAAATAAAGTCAAACGAACCGATAGACGACAGACTGTATGTTGATGCAATTACAGTTGATGCATTAAAATCTATTTTTGGTGATTATGGTCAATATGGCTTTGCTAATGCTGTATTGTTTAATCGAGCAGATAATAAATTTTGGTATCAGTCAGCTTGGGCAACAGCAGTTGACTCTGTTACAGTAGCGAAATGGTCTGCTGTCGGTCTTAATGCTATTTCCTTTCCTGCTTGGTTAGATTCTGAAACATATGGTGTTGGCTCTTGCATAACATTTACTGACTCCGGCAACAACACAGGATTTTTTATTGGTCTTTCGTCTATTGCTGCAAACGAGTCACCAGAATCAGATGCAAATTTATGGCTTAACGTTAGTGCAAGTCAATCAGTTACTGCTACCGTACTATTCGAACAAATAGACCATAGACTTGACCCCGATACTGCATCAACACATACAATTAGTCATGAAGTTTCAGAGGTCGTAACCGATAACGGATCTAGAATACCAAACATAAACATATGGGGTGACTTTGGCGAAAGAGTTTCCGGTAACATAGTATGGCACAAAGTAGAACCAGCCTTTAGGGTTTATACTGAAGCTGGTACATTAAATTGTGAAGTTGCATTTACTGGTGACTTGTCTGGTTTACACTATGATGCAGCACAAACTACAGAAAAAAATATTTTAATAACATTTAGTCTTTAAGTATGAAGCCACATCAATTTTTTAAGCCGATAGACCTTAACGGTAACTATTTGTCGAACGCGAAGGTCCTAATAGCTAATCCAGCAAATCTAGTAGACGAATCAGTCGTAAATAAAGGGTGGTCACTAGCATTGCTTAATTACACGTCTGACAAACTGTCAGATAGCAACGCTACAGTTCATAGTATTTTTGGTGTTGAAAAGTCAACACTAGCAACAAAAACAGTTAATGAGATACTAGACGAATTGCTTTTTGTTGCAATTGCACACGATTACATACTACCAACACTTTCAGTTCAAACAACAATTATTGACACACTAACGTCAGCAGTTATTCAAGACGTCGACAGGATAGAAATTGGTCGAAGTGTAAAAATAGGTAACGATGCAACCATAGAATTTAATGACAGTGCTGGACCAATAGACGCTGCTCCATTTACGTCTACTATCACAGGTGGTGGCTTCACAACTACGACTTCACCAGCCACTTCTGATTTTGAAACATCTGCCTTTATAATACGAAAATCTATGTCATCTATTTTTACAGTAGACTATAAGGCTTCAACTCCAGCAACAGACAACCAAGGCAACGATGACGAGGTCGGATCAACGGCAAACCCAATTTTTGCTGCGGCTCAATTATCACTACAATATGATTTTACATCTGTTTGGCCTAAATTTGTATCTGTTTTTACTGGAACAGTTGCAACACCAGCAGCAGCTCAGCTAATGTCAACAATGGCTTCAGCAACAGTACATAAAGTAAAACTGATAGAACAAAATGAAACGGTTATACAAACAGACGCATTGCTAACAAACACATTTAAAACTATAATAATAGCAATACCACAAATCGCTAACAAGGCATGGCAGCTTGATGTTAAGCAAGGTGATGAAACAATATCTGGATTGTTTGAAATAGCAGAAGTTGACAACGTACCAGATGCATTTGGTTCAGGTCTAGTACAAAACTACACAGCCTTTGTTGTTACTTTACCAATAGCAATAGAAACTGACACAAAACTAACAATTAATCTAAGATAATATGGCCGGACTAACACAAACTAAATGGCAAAAAACGATAATAAAATCGTTTAACGTAATGAACAACAATCCTCTTGATTCTAGGACAACAATTACGCAGCTTTCTGACATTGACGCAGAGCTACCTATTGCACAAAGATATATTGGTTTACAAATTCACGTTAAAGACGTTGATCGTATGTATCATTTTTTAGGTGGCGTTAATAACTCTGATCTGAAAAAGGTTGCAATGATAACAACAGTTGAACCGGGTGATACTATTACTTATGACGAAAGTAACCCAAATGACTGGTCTTGGGCACATAACCTGTCAGCTGAACTGTTACAAATTACTGCAATAATTGGTGGTCAAACAGTACCAATACTTGTTAAGTTTTCATCAGACGAAGATACAAACGTTAGGTTTAACAACGTTATAATAAATTTCGACCAATATTTCACTGCTTCTGGTGAAACATCTATTTCTAACATGACACTATTAGTCACTTATTAGTCAAAATAAATACAAAAATTATGGAAAATACAGTTACAGTAAAGCAACCAAAATTGCTGTTTATGCTTATTATTGGCATGCTTGGTGCAATATTGGCATTCATGCTTTGGCCAGACTTAAAAGGTGACCAAAACGATCGTTTCTTAATAGAACTGCAAACAAAAATTGAAATGCAAACACGGTTGCTAGAGCAGGCACAAGCTGCAAATAGTGCCCGGATTAAAGAGTCTATTATGTTTCAGGATTCAGTAATAAAATTAATTAGTAAAAGTCAAATAAAAATTGAAACAAGTATTAAAAATGAAAATTATGAAAAAGTCAAACTTAGCAATGCTAATAACGATAGTAACTTGTACTATTTTAATGCTTACATCGAGCAGTATATGGGCACAGTCAACACCGAAGCTGGACTCAACAAGTAAGCAAGTAAAGGTTGACTCTGCTGCTGTGAACACAAAAAGTTTTAAATTTACAGGCATAGTCGTTGATTCATTCGTGACAATTAAAATGTCTAAGGTTAGAGCAGCAAACCAAATATTTGCTGAACATAGTGCCTTGTTGTATAGAGAGTTGCAATACAAAGAAATCAATACTAACCTCGATGCAAGGGTTGCTGACCTGTCAAAAAATATAACAGCATATCAGTTATTGGCAGAAAGGCAAGGCAGTGTTTTAGATACTCAGATAGGTATGATTTCGTATCAGCAAGAAAAATACGACACAGACATGAAATCTATGAGACTAAAGCTAACTAAAACATGGGTTGGTGGTATAGTTGTCGTGCTAGGTATACTTGCTGCTGCTATATTATAAACGTCATATTTGCATAGCCATATATATCTTAATTAATAATTATCTACGTACATGAAGTCATTGCAACATTATTCAACAGCAGCATTATTAGCAAGTAAACCAAAGGCTGCAGATTTAGAAATGTCTATGAAGTTAGGCGAAAAATACGCCAAAAAGCTATGCATAATGATCAACAAGACATTTAACGTCTTGGACTTTACTTGTAGTGATAATGGCATAGTTAAGGAATTTAGTGGCATTATGCCAAACGGAGACCTTCGCATTACTATAGCGTTTGACCCCCTTTTGTATACTAATAGACTAGAAATTAACTATTGCGGTCATGCAGAAAATGTCACATATGCTAATTATGGCGAATTTACTAATACGTTGCTAGAATTGCAGTCAAAAATTATTAAGCAAAATGAAGCAGCAAATAAGCTTTCATAGTAAGGTACACAAATCAACTGATGTAAATATTGACAATAGACTTAAGCAAGTCTGTTTAAAATTCTATACACAATACAGTAAAGACACAGTGATTGACATCATGTACAACGACAGTGTAACAATTGCATGGCCTTGCTTTGAGTGTAAAAAAGAAGTCAACGTCAACATAGAATCTCTACTTCGACTTGGCCACTTTAGTAGTAGTCAATTATTTTGTACATTACACAAACCTAGTTCTCAGCGGTCTTTACATAGTCATTTATTTATTAGGTACGAAGATGGGTTCATTAAGCATTTAAAAAGTAACATTTTAGACAAAACTATTAGCCAATACAATAACTAACACAATTTATGAAAGCATTTTTAGGATTAGACATTTCAATGAACTCGACTGGTTGCGTGTTTCACATACATGGACAAGACGGTCAAGCAGACATAACAAAATTTATGAGAATTTGTCCTAGTGTAGAAAAAAACTCAGAATCAGCAGAACTAGTAACCTATAACAGAACTTGGGCAAAAGGCAATTATAGCACAATGGACCTAGCAACAGTAGTTGATGCAAAACGATTAGCTGCAAGAATTAGTGGTCTAATCAAAAGATTTACTTCACAATATGGCATAACAGAACTGTCTGTTAGAACTGAAGGTCACATTATGGGTGGTCGATTCCAAAAACAGTCAAGAATGACACAGATGGTTAGTTTTAATACAATAATGAAACTAATGCTATTGTCTAATGATACTGTAACTGACATTGCAACTATTGCCCCAACTGCTCTTAAAAAATATGCTACAGGTAAAGGTCGTTGCAAAAAAGAAGAAATAGTTAAGCACTTTATGCTTAAGTTTCCAGACTTTGACAGGACTGGTAAAATTGATGACATTGCAGATGCCTACTTCTTAGCTACTGCACAACTAACTAAAGAAAAAGGTTGGTGTAAGTCAACAAACGAATATAACTTTTAATTTAAAACAAATGATACCACTAACGGCAATATTTATACTTTACTTAGTCATTAATATACGAATACTAGTATGGCTTATATTTGAGTATAAATGGACACCAACCGTTAAGACTGTTACGGTTTGCTTAATGTTTGGTTTGATTGCATTAACTGCAGCATGGTGTAGTAAATGGTTTGAACGTTGACGAAAAGTTTGCAGCATAAATTTATTCTTTAGTGTTTAATTTATATCAATAAGATAATGTAATTAACAGAATCTAAATTAATCTAAATTAATCTAAAAAGAATTATTATGAGTGAACAGGCAAATGACAAGTTATTAGAAGACATGTTCGGTGTTTTCAACAAAGAGGCTAAAGATATTAATCTTGGCACACAAGAAGAGGGTAGTAGTGACTTCTTTAATCCAGACAGCAAAAATTCACCAAACCAAACATTTTATGGTATGGTAAAATTTTTACCTAACTTGGAAGGCGAACGTCAATTAATTACTAAAATTAGATATTGGGTACCAGAAGGTGATCAAGGTTTTATGTTTGATAGTCCTAAGTCACTAGGTAAGTATGAAGACTGTCCTGTTGCAAATACTTTTTGGGCACTTAAAGGTTCCAAAAACGTAATGGAACAAGAAAAGGCTAAAAAGATTGTATGGAAGCCTTCAGCCTATGCACTAGTCCAGATTATTATGGATAAGACTACGCCAGCAAATGTTGGTAAGGTTATGCTTTGGAAAATTCCACAGGCAATTGAAAAGAAAATTAACGCTAAAATGTTCCCAACTAAAGAAGATGTTGAAATGGGCAAAGAAGCAAATAACATTTTCGATCCAATTAACGGTGCTCCTATGGCTCTCAAAATTCCAATTGAGAAAAAAGGTGAAGCTGAATATAGAAATTACGATGAATGTAATTTCGTTGATCGTGTATTACCTATGATCATTGAAGGCGAAAGCAAACCGGCAACGCTTCCTACTGACGCTACTGAATTAAGAGCAGTGCAAATGAAAATGCTTGAAACAATCAAAGCTGGCCCAAGTCTTAATGGTCTTGCGTATGAACCTGCAACTGCAGAAACTTTAACAAGAGTACAAAATGCCTTAGCTGCATTAACAGGTACCGCAGTTGAAGCAAAGGCTGAAGCAAAGCCGGAAGCAAAGGCTGAAGCAAAGCCGGAAGCAAAGCCGGAAGCTACTGAACCGGAAGCAAAGGCTGAAGCTACTGAACCGGAAGCAAAGGCTGAAGCTACTGAACCGGAAGCAGAACAAACAGCAGACACATCAAAGTCTGATGCTGCCTTAATGAAAGAACTTGGCTTAGACTAAGTCTACTCTTAAGTTTTTAAAAGGGCATGTCTTAATTGGCATGCTCTTTTATTTTTGTAAACTCGCAGTATAACACAAACATATATGAAGCTAAAATTTATACAACAAAATAGAATACTTGAAATAGTAGAGTGTACTGAAATTGAATTAAAGCAATTAAGACAACTAGCTACAGCGAAATGGTCTAGTTGGGTAATGCAAAAAGGTCAAGGTCGAAAGCTAAAAAAGTTTGAAAAAAGCTATATGCACCAGGACAAATACTTACCTGGTGGATTTTGGCATAAAGTACTAGCCTTAAAGAAAATGGGTCATAGTGTTACTATTACAAACACTGCAGACTTTGTTAGAAAAATAGACTTCGATACATTTGTTGACTGGGCAAATAGCCTAGACACAAAACATACACCAAGATGGTACCAAACAAAAGGTGCATTCCTAGCCCTTAAATACCCTATTAGCAGAGGTCAATTTGCAACATCAGCTGGTAAAACGTTCATTATGTACATGATATCTAGATACCTAATAGAGCATGTTTTAGCACCAGATAAAAAAATATTAATAGTTGTGCCTGCAGTAATGTTGGTCAACCAAACTCACGCAGACTTCTTAGATCACCCCTTTTCAGCAGCACAAATTTTAACAGATAAAATATACTCAGGTAGCAAAAGAAACAAAGATGCACAAGTTGTAATTGGCAACATAGACTCTTTGGTTAACTATGACAGCGATTTCTTTTTAGACTTTGGTGCGGTTATGTTTGATGAAGGTCACAAAGTAAAGTCTGATAGCTATCAAGTTATTGCTGCTAGACTAAATCCTTGCAAGCTAAGCCTAATTTATAGTGCAAGTGGTACGTTTTATGCGCCAGAACAGGCAGAAGACTTTCCTGCTATGTCGATTAGTGGTCCAATTCTTATAGATGTTCCATATGCACTACTGGCGAAAGAAGGTGCAATTAGCCCTGTTAAGATAACGCAAGTTAAGTTAACACACAGCGCTGAAGTATCAGAACAGTACTATAATCATGAAGATTGTCAAGACAGCAACAAAAGATATCATTTTGACCAAAAGTTCACTAGAAGCCAAGTCCCAAGATTCAAGTATATTTTTAAAGTTATTGCTTCATTAGAGTATAATCAACTACTCCTGTTTAAGACTCGTAAGTATTGCGATGTATTCTTTAGATATCTAAAAGCAAACTGTCTAGACCGACAGGTTATGCAAATTAACGGAGATGTTAGCAGCAATGAAAGAGAGAAGATAAAGCAGGTCACAGAATTAAATGACAACGTTATTATTTGTGCTACATACGGCACAATGTCAACTGGTGTTAGTATCAATAACTTGTCTACTATACACTACATGGAAAGCTCTAAATCTTTTATTATGGTTAGACAGTCAATCGGTAGAGGTCTTAGACTGCATAAAAATAAAAGCTTTGCGTTGCTAATGGACTATTTTGATCACTATCCAAAATCTAATCGTGAATGGGGTGGACCAAAAGGCAAAAACATTAGTGTTAAGCATGCAAGTGCTAGAGTTAAAATATACAAACAACAAAAAATGGAGTACACAGCAAAGCAGGTGCTGCTGTAACTAACTGCACTATTGTTTAATTCTAATAACAAAATAACTCTATGAGCGCACCAAAAGAAGCATTACGTTTTTACGAATCCGAAAGACACAACGTAACGCTGTCACATAATGACTTTTCGCATGAAGAAACATTCCAAGACATGGACCATAGTGAAGAATTAGTTACGTACCTCCTGTCTAAAAATTGGGATTCGTATTTCACTACACAAAAAAGCGGAAATGTCATTTGTGACACTGCAATAGTCAATAAAATATTTGAAGATTGTCTATCTAAATTCACAAAAACGCTTGACACTGTGCAATTGTTTCACATTATTACTGATTTTTATAATATTAGCGGCAAGCAATACTTTGACAAGCTAGTGCAGGCATACAGGAAAAAACTTGTAGTTGATCTTGAGGCTAGAATGGGCAAAATGAAAACAGAGGAGCCACAAAAAATAGGTAAAGACAGAGTACAAATGGCTTTTAACTTAATTTTTACTAAAGACACATTATGAGTACTAAAATAAAGCATGAGTTTTTTGAACTGGCAGGTAAAGCATTTATAGACTACCTCGATCAAATGTTTAAGCCGTTTAGTGACAATATTGGTAGTACATTTCCAATTATGATTACGAATACAGGCGATGAAATATTTTTGCATAACATGTTTAACGATGTTGTTGACAATGAAAAGCCACTATACAGTTCAATACCTAGAATGTCACTCGACGTTAGAGGAATAGGAATACAAAGTGAGCAACTAACAAATTATCATGACGTACTTGCCAATGCTACTGTGCAAGACAGTGCTGGCTTTAACAAAAGAGTAAAACTACCAGTTAGAAGAATACCCGTGACGTGGACATTTAATACTGAGGTTGTATTCAACAATATTTTTGAATTTCTTACGTTCACTGAGATTTTTCTAACAGTCTCGCATCACAATCACACATTTTCTTTTTTCTATGCTGGGTCAGAATATCACTGCATGTTTTTAATACCAACTGATGTAGAGACAAACGTTAGTCTAAACCTTGCATACGATACAAGCAAAAGAGAAAGAAGATTGCCACTAAACTTTATGTTAGAACTGCAATATCCAGCATTTGATATTTATCCTGTTGGTAACCATAAGGGTCACGATGGCTTTGCGCCAAATGAGACAATGCAAAGCATAGAACATACGACCAAGGTAGAGTCGATTAGCAGTAAGCAAATAATAAATAAACCAGAAAATTGATGAAAAATCCATTTAAAGACTTACATTTTAATAGTAGATGGCTACAAAGGCTTATTTTGCCTCTTTGTATCTACAACACAATTAATTCGTATATACTTGTTCGAAAAGAGTCTGCGATTCTAAAGTCAGTTATAAATGACAACAATGACTTCTTTTCTGCATTGGGTCATATTGGGTTTAGACCTTTTGGTCGTTTTGGCCAGTTAACAACAGAAATGCCATACGAAAAAGGCCTAACGATTGAACAAATAAACGAAATAGCAAACAAAACGATAATCGGAGTTGTTATGAGATGGGTTGAAGGTGAAAATTTGTTTGGTGTAATATTTTGCAACTGTCAACTTGACGGTGAAAGTGTACGTGCAACAATTTCACCTAGTAACCTGCCAGTTTTAGTACGTGACAGCACAGATTTACTAATAGCTTCGGCATTTGTTGCAATGCTTACAGCATTAGGCTTTATTTACGTCTAAGACTATTTACAGCGCAAAACAAAAAGTACAATGTTTAATTATATCATAATAACAAAATTACAATTATTAGATTTATGAAAAAAGTAAAAGTATTAATGCCATACACGGCAGCAGAAATCAACACACTTCGTGAAAACTTAGGGTCACATGATGAGAAAACTCTAATTGAACGTTTTGATGCCTTAATGGCCAAGCAAAATGACACAACGTTTTTACTTGACAAAAAGACACGCACAACTTTAAAGGCATTTTTTGGTTCAACCGGTATTTGGTCTATTGATTTTAGATTAGCAAAAGGTTTAGCTAGTGTTAACGGAGTTCTTAATGACGCAAAGTCAGAATTAACAGTTTTGCATCTTCGTATCATTCAGGAAACAATTCTGAAACACACAACAATCACAAGCCTAGAAGCTGCTGGTATTGTTGACAATGTTTTAGTTGCACTAAATCCAATAAATGTTGAAATGTCCAGATTTGAAGAAGAGGCTAAGCATGTTGCAGAATTCTTAAATAGAATCGAGCAAGTAAAAGAAACTGGCTTGGAACACAAAAAGGACGACACGGCAGAAGATTTACCTGCACCAACTGAAAAAGCAGACACGCCACTGACTAAGGTATAAATAAATAAATAACTAAAAAAAGGAGGCACTTGCATAATTGTAAGTGCCTCCTTTTTATCACTAACTTAACACAATTAAATGAAAAACTTACAAAGACAGTCAGACAGGTTTGTTGTTTGGGCCAGAGAGTTAAGCTCTAGAGGCAGCTCATTTATTATTGTTATGTTAGGTGTTATGTTGCAGGCATCACATACAACACTATTAATGTATGAAGTTGCTGCATTCGATCAGCCGTGGCTTAGGTTTACTGTTGCAATGGGTATTGGCTTGTTTATTAGTTGTGCACTTGCAGTATTTACTCTAAAGTACGATGGCAAAAATTTACAAATAAAACAAATCATCAACGTTTTCTTTTACTTTGAAGTTTTCACTAACATATTTTACTACTGGAATTCTATTATCTTGCTAAAAGATTTTAATACACTAGAGATTAAAGATTGGATATATGTAACAGTAGCAATGCCGTTTGCTTACATTATGCCGTATGCAATCAAACAATTTGCTGGTGTTATTAGTTCAGACAACCGTTTAGAATTTGGAGATATCGACGCAATACAAGAGCAGTCAGACATGTCAACTTCACAAATAGCAATACTAGACGAGCGCTTTGCTGCAATTGAACAAGGCCTTAGCGGCATTAACGATACACTGAGTAAAATTAATCCAGACGAGTTCCTTAAAAGAGGTGAACACGTGCAGATTACAGTTGGCGATGGAGAAGACAAGAAAAAATCAATCATTACATTAGGTTAAAACAAGTCATAAATGAAAAACTTAGTATTAGCAATTGTGTTGCTACTTGCAACATCTTGCGCAAGCAGACAGTCAATGAGCACAGTAACAATTACAGGCACAGTAACAAAGATTTCAGGCAATAATTATTTTGCAATTATGTTAGATACTGGTGTAAGAATTTGCCTAGTGCCACAAACAGATATAGCAGTTGGTGAGCTCGTGCAATTCTGGGTTCATGATAGGACTGACGTAAACCAAAAAGATTACGTGTCACATATGAAAAAATAAGACAAAGCAAGACGTTAACATTGTGTTAACGTCTTGCTTTGTCTAGTATGCTTATGCATATAAGTGTTTAATTGATCAAAAGGACAAACAAAAGATAAATAAAATATGGAAGAAACAAATACAATGTCTGTTACTAAGATGAATGTCATTAAACGTAACGGCTCGTCAGAAAAATTAAATGTAGATAAAATAAACGCAGTAGTCAATTGGGCATGCGAAGGTCTAGTAGCCAATCCGTCAGATGTTATAATGAATGCCAAAATAAAAATTTATGATGGCATTAAGTCTACAAAAATACATGAAATCTTAGTCAATTCTGCATATGACCTCATTAGTGGTCGCACACCTGACTATCAATATGTTGCAGGTCGGCTACTTAACTTCTACACTAGAAAACAGGTGTTTGGTGTTTTTAGAGATGAAGACATGCCACACATCTTAGACGTTGTTAAGTCAAATACAGCAATAGGTCTATATGACACTGCACTAGAAGACAAGTATACAACCGAAGAGTGGAATAAAATAAACTCTATGATTGATCACTCTGCCGATGGTAAGTTAGAGCATGCTGCATACAAAAAAATGACAGATACGTATCTTGCTAAAAACAGGCACAGCAATTACATATATGAAACGCCGCAAATAGCATTTATACTTATTGCTGCAACAAAGTTTGATGATCTTGCTGATATTAAAGATTATTATGGTATGCTAAAAGGTCGTTGGCTAAATATACCAACGCCAGTTATGGCTGGTCTTAGAACCCAAACAAAGCAGTTTGCATCATGTACGCTTATTGATATTGCTGATGATCTTGATTCAATTTACGCTTCAGCGCATGCAGTTGGTCGTTTTGTTAGCAGAAAGGCTGGAATTGGTCTTAATATGGGTGCGATTAGAGGCCTTGGTTCACAAATACGAGCAGGTGAGGCAATAACAACTGGTGTTATTCCGTTCCTAAAGTTTCAAGAAGCAGCAACAAAATCATGCTCACAAGGCAGTATTAGAGACGGTGGTGCAACAGTTGCATTTCCTATATGGCATATTGAAATAGAAGACATACTTGTACTTAAGAACAACAAAGGCACTAGTGAAAACAGAGTACGTAAAATGGACTACTCAATTCAAATAACCAGGTTGTTTCTTATGAGAATGGTTAAAAACGAAAAAATATCTTTGTTTAGCTCTTCAGATGTTCCTACCTTATACCCATTATGGGGTGGTCCTGGTTTTGACGCAGAATACATCAAATTTGAAAATGACCCAAGTGTCAAACGAAAGGTTATACAGGGTAGAGACTTACTAATGTCCCTCGTCAACGAAAGAATCAATACTGGTCGAATTTACATTTCTATGCTAGATAATGTAAACAACAATAGCCCTTGGGTAGACCTTATACAAATGAGTAACTTGTGTCAAGAAATAAAGCTACCAACAAAGCCAATTTATGACATAAACGATATCAACGGTGAAATTGCACTATGTATGTTAGGTGGTGTTAACCTCGGTAAAATTAGTGGTCCTGATACTTTTCATAAATTAGAAAAACCACTATCAATGTTGGTTAAAGGTATTGACAATATAATTTCAATACAAGAATACCCGGTGCCAGCAGCAGAAAAACAAACTAAACGAAGAAGCATTGGCGTTGGCGTAACAAACTTTGCATATTGGTTAGCAAAAAATGGCCTAGCCTACGGTGACTCTGCAACTCTACCTTTAGTTGATGAACTATTTGAACACATTCAGTACTACCTCATCAAGGCATCTGTACAATTAGCAAAAGAACGCGGAAAGTGTGAATTTTTTGACCAGACTAAGTATGCACAAGGTATATTACCTATCGATAGATACAACAAAAACGTTGATGAACTAGTCATGCGTGACTACACATTAGACTGGGAAGCCTTAAGACTAGAAGTTTTAGAACATGGAATGCGAAACTCTGTACTTTCTGCAATAATGCCTGCTGAATCATCGTCACCAGTTACAAACTCGACAAATGGCATAGAGCCACCAAGAGCATTGGTCACTACGAAGACAAATAAAAACGGTAGCATCAAAGTCGTAGTGCCATCTATAAAATCACTAGGTGCTAGGTATACGACAGCTTGGGACCTTAAGTCTAATAAGCCAATTAACGATATATCTGCAGTTATACAAAAGTGGATAGATCAATCAATATCTGTAAATCATTACTATAACCCATTATCTTTTGAAGGTAAAAAGGTACCAGCAAAAGTTGTTATTAATGACATCATAGACTTCTTTAAGTATGGCGGTAATAATTTGTATTATGCAAATACACTGGATGCAGTGGTAGAGGATGATACTAATGATTGCGAAAGCGGTGCATGCACACTATAATTTAACAAAAAACTAAAATGGGTTCAACACAAACAAAAAAGATTATCAACACAAACATAGTAGACCAGTCAACGCAACCAATTTTCTTTGGTGAGCCCATGGGGTTTCAGCGATATGACAATCCTAAGTATACACAAATTGACGAACTGTATGAAGCACAATTGTCTATGTTTTGGCGGCCACAAGAAATAGACCTAACAAAAGATCGTGCAGATTTCCATACTCTTACCGAGCATGAAAAGTTTATTTTTACTAAAAACTTAGGTTATCAAATATTACTAGACAGCATACAGTCTAGAGGTATTTTACACTTATTAGAAGACTGTTCAAACTTAGAATTTGAATCGTTCTGTGAAGAATGGGCTTTCTTTGAAGGCATACACGCACGGTCTTACACTCACATCATAAAAAATGTATACCCGAATCCGTCTACAATATTTGATGAAATATCAACTGACGAAGAAATCATAAAGCGTGCCTCTTCAGTGACACAATACTATGACGACTTAATCAACAATATTGGTAATGAAACCCAGTACGACAAAAAGAAAAAATTGTATCTTACTCTTGTTTCAATTCAAATTTTAGAGTTTGTTAGGTTTTACATATCGTTTGCGTGTTCATACTACTTTGCTGAGCAAGGCAAAATGATTGGTAACGCAAGCATTATTAAGTTAATCAACAGAGATGAAAACATTCATGGTTCATTAACAAGGTTTGTAGTCAAGCAATTAAGAACAAGAGAAGACGAAGGCTTTATCGAAGTTGCAAAAGATTGCGAGGACATAGTACAAAAAATGTGGTCTGATGCTGCCCAAGAAGAAATAAAGTGGGCTGAATACTTGTTTAAAGACGGAGACCTAATGGGTCTTAATGCTGAAATACTAACAAAGTACATGAAGCATTTAGTAAACCTACGAATGAAAAATTGCGGATTTACACCTATTTTTGAAAAAACAAAAAACCCAATAACTTGGATTAACAAGTATGTTGATTCTGGTAGTGTTCAAGTAGCACCGCAAGAAACAGAAATTACTTCGTACTTGTCAAATTCAATGGACGGTAATATACAAGACGGTGAAATAAACGTTGACTTCTAGGAACCTATTGAGGTTAGGATAACTCAGTTAGAGGGCAGGAGACTTAATGTTTCTTGCCCTTTATTTGTTTACTACTACTGAAAAGTTTATACAATGCAACAATTTTCTGTTGAAAATTTAACATTTTAGATTGCTCTAAAGAGTCTAATTGTTATATATTTATATAACAATAAAAACAACAATAATGCAAACAGTAACAACAACAGCATCAGAATATTTAAAATCTATTAGACTTGGCTATTATGAACCAGTGCGTTGCATATCTTTAAGAGAAAAACTAGTAATGCATCACAAACCCGGTCATGCACCAGTTGAAGTTTTAGTTAGAATATCAAAAACAGAAAATACACAAACGATGCAACCGAAAAGCTAATTATCAAACTCATGCCTGGTCACCTATTGTCTAAATAGTTTCGTTAGCATTGCAATACGTAAAATAATTTAACTTAGCAATTACCTAACTGTAATACATAATACATTAAAAAAAAAAAAAATGAAATCATTAAAATCTTACATTAACGAAGCAGCAACAGTAAAGTTTGACCTTGATGTTATTGCACCTTTCGATGCTGCATCAGAAAAAAATGCACAACGAAAGTTTAAAATTACGACAGAAATTACTATGTCTGAAGTAACTGGTACAATAAGCGACAGTGAAACAGACGTAACCGTTACATTTAGTAATGGCGATATGATAGAATATACAGCAGACAGAAACGTAACAATGTCAATAGAGACTGCAGTAGGTGAAACGGTTAAACTTGACAATAAGGCTGATGACTACATGGGTTCTACTGGTTCTGTTGTTGGTGATCTTGCTCTCGTCTATAAAGACTGGAAAGCAGGAAAAATTAGAGCATAATACAAACGCATAAATAAGAATAGTAATATATTTTAATAATAAGACATGAAATCACTAAGCACACACATCACAGAATCGTTTGTTAACGAGTCTGTGATGTGTGTGCTCGACTTAAATATTGTAGTTGATCAGCAAATTAACAATATTAATCGTGTTATTGCTGACCTATCTACTAAAAAATCAAAAGAAGAAGACATCAAGTCTTTAAACGTCGACGTAGACAAACTGCAAGCAGTTAAAAAAAATAGGAAAGCAGTCGATGCTAATAATTCGGTGGTCAAATATGTTAATAGTAGACAGGATGTCTTTAAATCGTTATCATTTAAATTGTCAACCGCAGCAAACGGTAACCCTGCTTTATATCTAAAATTTAAGTCATCCAGAATGTCTGATGATGAGATTGAAACAATAAAAGATGAGATGACAGCAGTTAAAATAGATAAATCTAAAATGCAATGGTCTGCAAAGACAGGAACTCTTAGTATAGATTTAACCTAAAACTTTACAATATGAAGGCATTAAGTAAACATCTTACTGAATCTCTTGTCGCAGAAGGTCAATGGTCATCATACTATGATGACCATGAGCCAGAAGGAAAACTGGCAGCATATGTCTATGACGCAAGTGTTGGGTTCATTGACCCGGCTGCACTAAATTCTTTACTAAAAAAGTACCCAAATCAAAAAAAGATGCTTGCTTTCAGAGGTCTATTTTTTAGGGATATTGAAAGTTACAAAGGATTTGTTGCTGACATCAAAAGTAACAAAATAGACCTGTCAGGCTATACTAGCTGGACTCGATCTGTCGACACTGCACAACAGTTTGCCTTAACATCACCAACAAATAACATTATGCTGCTTGGTCGTGAATTTTTTAAGTCTGAAGATCAAAGAAGAAAAGTAAAAGACTATACGCAAGGATATGGTGTTATCATTGAAACGGTTATTAGGCGAGAACAGGCAATAGACGTTAGTCTAGTGCCACACGTTAGTCAAGAAGACGAGCTTATACTGCCAGCTGGTAACTATGTTGTTAAGATTTTAAAAACGTTTAAGCCACACAGACAAGGTGTTAAAGATATTGTAGACCTAAACGAATATGTCATGAAACAGCGAAAGATAAAAAGTGGTCTTGGTCAACAAATGGACTACTCAATGCTAGAACATATTTTAGCTAATTATGAAGAGCAATTGAATGACGATTCTAGAAAACACCTATTTCAAATGTTTTCTGGTGGCATGACAAGTGCAAGTTGGGTGATTAAAACGGGCACAATGGACAGTTATGACGCAATAACTAAAGCAGGTCAATTTTTAGAACCAGAAAGAGATGATAAGTATTCAAGTGAATATGGTACAGACTCATTGCTTAAAGATAAAAAGCAAGTTAAGGCTATACTATTTGCTAAAGGTTTTAATAGAAATCTTTTGGCGTATTTGCATCTATTTACTGATGCAGACCAAGAAAAAGTTAAACAGGCAATTGATCAATTAGGGGGCAGTCTCGTTCAAGAATTTGAAATGCTAAACTTATCAACCGAACAAGACTACTTTTTTCGAGTTGATGGATTAGAAATGATGTCTAAGTTTATGGACACTAAATTAGCAAGCAAAATTGGTCGACTTTTAAATATTAAAGTTGGTGAATACTACAAAGAATTAAATAGCAAGGCGTCAGTCGATAAAATAAATAGCCTTATTGGTAAAGAACAAGCTGTTGCAATTGATAGCATGGTTAACAACATGAAAAAACTGTTTAAAAACTTAAACTAAAAACATTTCTTTTTTGACACTAGACTTGAAAGTTTAACACTTTAACTAGTCCAGTGTCATTTATTTGTTATATATTTATATAACAATAAAAAACAAATAGAAATTATGAGAGGATATGAAGACTTTAAATTTGAAATGAGTAATGCAGAGGCTAACGGTATCATCGATATAGATGATTTAACGGGAATTAGAGTACAAGACACATCAACAAATGAAATAATTGATGTTAGGATAAAAGATTCTTTTAAGAAAGAACAAATATTGCCAATTTTGATGCAGTACACTTTTATAGTGTTTTACGATAAATACGGTAACGGTCATGCAAAAATCACACTATAATAAAGCAATTATGAAACCAATCGAATTTATCAAGCGTTACGGGTTAGACAAGGGCACTAACTTTGACAGGTCTGCATTTAAAGAAGACCTAACATCAGAATTCATTGCATTCTTAGAACTAAACAAGGCCAAGGATAACATTAAAGGTTTTGACAACTCAGTTAAAGTTATCAAAATGAAATTCGATGCAATTAACAACAAAACTCTCGGTGACATTAGTTCTTTTTGGGGTTTCTTTTTTGCAGCAGTTATTGTACCTTTACGAGAACAGCTTTGTCCAGCAGTGACTAAAAGGAGGCAAGACGCAAAGGCAGAAAGACAAAAGCAATACGAAGATAGGAAAAAATTCAACGATGAATACTATGGTGACAGTTGGTCTAACTTAAGTATGGCATTTATGTCAGTACTGGTTACGCCAACAAGTTCTTTTGTCCAACTTGGTCTTACTATTGATGCAACGTTACAAGATGTTAAGTCAACATACAGAAAGTTGTCAATGAAGCATCATCCAGATTGTGGAGGCAAACAGGCAATGTTTATACAAATAACTGAGGCAAAAAACAAATGCATTAAGTACTTAAGCAAGTAACAACTTCTTTAAAATTTATGCAAAGTAACAACTTCTTTAAAATTTATGCAAAGTAACAACTTCTTGAAAATTTAACACTTTAAGTTGTCACGTAACAACTAATTGTTATATATTTATATGACAACAAAAAGTAAACAATATTATGCAAGTACTATATTTTCACGGTCTAAACAGTGGACCTCAGTCACCTAAATTTTTAGCAATACAAAAGCAATGGCCTCAGGCAAAATGTTTTTATTGGACACCAACAGAAAAGCAACTAAGTCAAAGAATTAAAACTTTAGCAGTTGAAATGTCAACGTCTACTAAAGATGTATTGATTATTGGTGACTCTGCTGGTTCAAACCTCGCTTTACAATTTAGAACTGAAATAACAAAGGCAAACTCATGGTGTAAGTTAATAATAATTGCACCAATTTTTAATACAAAACAGCTTATTGACTCTTCTATTCTACCCAAAAACATAATTGATCAAATTGTCACAGTTGCAACATTAAATGATGCTATGCTATTGCTGCCAAGAGAGGATGAAATATTAGACTATTCAGAAATACCAGGTCAAGTATTACGGTCAACTGAAGTAAAAAGAATACCAGGAGGCCATGCAGTACTCGGTTTTAGCCGCTATATTAAAGACATGGTACTGTTTAGTAATACAATAGCTGTTTAGTAATACAATAGCTGTTAGTAATACAATAGCTGTTAGTAATACAATAGCTGTTTAGTAATACAATAGCTGTTAGTAATACAATAGCTGTTAGTAATACAATAGCTGTTTAGTAATACAATAGCTTTTAATTACAACCTATTGATATATAATCTAAAAAGAAAAAATGAAATCACTAAGAGTTAGACTTAACGAATCATTAGTTAATGAATCTGTTCAAAATTTATTAGCTGGTGATCTAGATAAAAAGACAGCAATGGTTGACCAAGTTTGGCAATTGCTTAAAGATGCATATGCCAGTCAAGGTGGCATAAAAGGTTCTGGTTTTGCGTCTAAACAAGACATGTTACGTATTCCATTTTGGAAACTTGACATTGTAGACGGTAAAGTACTTGCTGTGATTTTGTACAAATTTAAGCAAGAATCCCCTAACGGTGTCACATTTAGAAAAATGGCAGCAGGTGGAATACTAAGAGACCCTGAAACTAAAGCAATGGCAAAAAAGAAATTTTCGAATATGATTAAAGACGACTTTAAACGTAGTATTATGGAAGTTTCTGGTGGCATGCTTGATTTTTTACGTAAAGGTTTTCCTCAGGAATTTAAGCAATATAGATTAACTGTTAAAGAAGCTCAAGCTATACTGACCAGTAGGGAACTAACTGCACATGATGTGTATACTTATAGTAGAATTTTAGGTGGAGCTGGCAAAGAAGTCCACAAGAAAATGATGTTTGGCACAATACAACCAAAAAGATAGATAGCGTATAGGCATCGTTAAAAGAATTGTAGTTACGCCATAGCTACAGTATTTGTTTTTGTTAAAATAAAGGGTTGATTCGAAATCAGCCCTTTATTGATGTTAACAACTTACAAAAAATGTTAACAACTACACCATATAAAGTTGTCAAGTTATGAATAAAATTGTTATATTTATATATAACAAAAAATACATACAATGGCATTACCGACTACGAAAAAACAAATGATGACACTGGCATCATTTGTAACGACTAAACTGTTTAGTTCTGATTTACTACGTGACTTAATAAACGACCAGCTAATTATTATTGACGATACATATGCAATAGATGGCTTGGCAAACGCTATAGCCTGTATACACTCAGGTCTTAGTCATCCACCAATTCACGTCATACAGGGTCAAGACCAGCTAAGACTAACAATTGTTACTGGTCAAACGGCATTACTTGCTGCATCACATGTTAACAATACCAACGTTACTGTAACCGTACTGTCAGCAACTGCTACAGAAGAGGCACAGGCTCAATTTATAGAACTTGCAAAAACAGCAACCAATGGATAACTTGAAAGAACAAAGCAGTGCACAGTATAAGAATAACATAGCAAAACGGTTCACTGCTGCAGTTAATAACAATAGACACTTTGTTGGTCTTAACAACTTTGACAAGGCCAACATATTTTTAGACATGATTGCAGTATTTGTGCCAGAGCAGCACTTAAAGGGTGAACAGTACATGTCAACATATTACGATGGTATCTTTATGGCACCACTAGGCACCACATCAGAAGCCAGAAAGTCAGAAATGCTAAGACAAGTGCGATCATGGTTAGATTAACTAAAGATATTAAAGCACAACTATTGAATGACATTGAGACTATATTTGATGAAAGTATTAGTAGGCAATAAATGAAAAAACTTAGAACTTGTGTATGAAACGAATTGAAATTAAGATAAAAATTAAAAAATGGCAAAGGTCATTTATAAGAGATAAATGGGGCAGTTTAACAAATTGTTATTGGAATAGCATGGCTAAAAAAGAAATAATTAAATTGCAAGGCTTAGAGGTCATTTAAAAGAAACAACATGAGGTTAATGCAAAATTTTATAAATAACGAAACTGGTCAGATACACTACGAGCCTGTTAAATCAAACATATACAGTCTTATAGGGCGTTTTTTTGCTTGGACACGAATCCACTTTTGGTCTTTTTGCCCTGAATGTAATAGTGACGCACCAAAATTATATGATTGTAAGGTTTGTCAATGGGATACGAATTCCCCATTTAATGGGGCAAAAAAGAAAGAGTATTGGAACAACTGGAAATTGCAAGATTACTTAAATGACTTATAACAACGGATAAACAGGACACAAGCAATTAACAAAAATAAATAAAAAAACTATTATGAATGAAATTCAACAAGAAATAATCGACAAAGTGGTCAAAGCACTAGACAGACACGTACATACTTTCCTAGTCAAAAATGGCACTAAAATAAAAACAAAGCCATTTGGTGCCCTGTATACAGATGTAGCAAAGGCACTAGGTTTGGATATGTCAGAAACCGCTGAACATAACAGTACTATGATGCCTGTATATCCTATGCGGCTAGATGACTTTACACGTAACAGACTTGCAACAGCAGACAATCACCTTGTCGTTGATGTCAACTACATGTACCCTACGATATTTAGGCACATGTTTATCAACAAATTATTAGAAACAAACAGACCAAATTTTGACAAAATGTATATTTGGCTACTAGACAACATACAAATACTAAAGGTCCAAGAAAACGCTGGAGCATACTATGTAGCAAGATACATACTCAACTCTTTATATGGTGTTATTGCTGCAGCATCGTATATAATTGGCACAGACATGCCACTTCGTGTAAACAGTAAACAAACTTCTGCTATGAAACAATGTATGGAGGACATATCATCATTAGTACTATACAAACCATACACCATAGCAGTAGACATCGACATTATGTGGCTAAAAGACACAGCAGAAGCACATATAATGCTAAAAGAGCTACAGGATAAATACGGCTTTACAATTGCATCAAAAGTAGTTGCAGACAAAAATGTAGACTTTAGACCTAGCAAAAGCACAAATAGAGCATACGAAAAATTCATAAAAGGCTAAAGACAAAACATTGTGACAACATACGTTAGAGATATTTACAAAGGTGGCCGACGAAACGATGAATTTCTAAAAGCAATTAAAGATGCTGATGGGGACAAGAAACCAGGTTTCTTCGCTTCAGATTTAGAAAAACACTTATTTGCAGGCGTATATTATGGATGGTTAGTTAACAAATACGGCAATGATTGGGCACAAAATCTCTAGCACCCCGAATTAGCAACTGACTTAATTAACAAGACAAGTAACAAACAAATGAAGACTCAAAGGATTATTTTTAGCATGGAAACATTACCTAGCTTGCAAGACACAAATATTATCGTACCAACAAAAGGTGTTGGCAAAGGCATGCCTCACTTTAGGGAATACTATGGCAGTGCACAAAAGGACATGAACGATGAATATCATGACTTGTTTACATTATCATCAGAAGAAATTTTGCCTGGTGACGTATTCTATTGTCTAAAGGCTAAAAAGATTAAAATACGTGCAATAGATCACGAAGTCACTAAATGGCACAATGCTACAAGTCTTTACGATAGAAAAGTTATTGGTACAACAAGCAAGGTCATACATAGCCTAGTCAGTTGCCATAGTGACATTAAATTACTGACAAAAGGGCAAGAATTAATGTATTGTCAAAACGAAGACATATATGAAATACTAGGCATACAAAAAACTTTATGAAAGACAATTAAGTATGAGTAATTAAATGTAACAACTTCTTGAAATTTTATGCAAAGCAACAATTTTCTTTTGAAAATTTAACACTTTAAGTTGTCATATAACCACTAATTGTTATATATTTATATAACACCAATAAATAAATACAACTATTATGAGTACAAGTCAAAAGCACAACGTCATACAAATTGCAAAAACTGCACATGCTGCACATCGTGCATTTTGTATTAATGTTGAACAGTCAAAACAACCAACTTGGCCGGAAACGACACAAAGCCACAAGTTAACAGTTTACAATTCTATTAAGAAAATACTTTCTGGTGAACTACGGTCACCACAAGAGGCTCACGAAAACTTTGTTAATATGAAATTAGAAGGCGGTTGGGTTTGGGCTCCGGTTCACAATGTAGAACTAAAACACAATCCTAGATTAACAGCATTTGACAAGTTAACACCAGCAAACATATTTAAAGACATCATGTTTTTCGATATCGTTATGTCATTCAAAAAATAAGGAAAAACTCATGAAAATATCAATTAAATTTTTCGGTGTGTCATACAATACAGGAAAGAGTAAGACCTTTAAGCATGAGTTTGAAACTGGTGTAGAGTTTAGTGACATAACAAAAAAGGTAAGTGGCAAGCTCAAGGAAATACTTCTAAAATACAACCCTAAACTAACATCATTACCTGACGACTATACGATTGACGTTTTTGAACAAGCAATGGACTGGGTTGATGAACGTGATAATACTGACATTATTCATCAGTATGAATTACAAAGCATAACTAACTACAAAGTAGTGTCCGTCGGTTTAGTAAAACAAAAATCAGCAGAAAAAAAGTTTGTTCAGGAACACGGAGACAAAAGAATAGCTAAAGGTTCTATATATCACATACAGGGTCACGACATAAAGGCTGAACAAGTATTAGTTTTTCTTGACTCAGCAATATCTGACCCGCAACTAAAACTTGACATGCTTGCTGTATACAAAAAAATGTATAAGTCTATCAAGTCGTTAGGTTACAAAAAGCAAGTTAGTATAGTCTTGGATTCTACAGCTGTTGCATATACTGCCGCTACAGCTACTCTGGCTAAACTTTCTGACTACAACAAAGAACTTAATGCATTACCATCTTTTGTATGGAAAGCAGCAATATACCAGGACGAAGTCGCAACTTCTGTTTTTGTTAATCAATTTAAAAGTGGCAAGCTTAGTGAAAAAGGAAAATTGATACTAAGTAGTTACGAAGACCGATATAAAAAATTACAAGGATAATGAAAAATAAAACGCAAACATAAAAGATGCCAGAAATAGCAGAAGTTAGATTAGTTTCAGATTACATTAATGAGGTTAGTAGAGGTCAACGATGTAGTGGCATTACTAAAAGCCAAGTACATAAAGGTCTTGATCTTGAGCCTTGGTACAATGACAATTGCAGTTGGGGTATAAGTAAGCTTAGCTCAGAGGCAAGAGGCAAAGAACTGCATGTTATTATGTCACACCCACAAGACACCAATTTGTCATTAAGGGTTCGTTTTAATCTTGGTATGTCTGGTCACTTTGTACTGCATGACACTACGACTAGACCAAAGCATGCACACATAACATTTAGTCTCAACTATGACGATCAGCTTAGCTTTGTTGATCCTCGGCGATTTGGTACATGGAAACCTATTCAAACATGGCATCCAAACCGAGGCCCTGATGTTATTACTAGTCCAGCACTAGTCAAGCAACATATGGAAAAACTGCTAATGCATAAAGACCGTTTAAAATCTGCACCAGCAATGCTATTGAATCAGTTTTGGTTTAACGGCATTGGTAACTATCTTAGGAGTGACCTCCTTTATATACTTGATGTCAGCCCAACTTGGACTATTGAGCAGGTTATTGCACATCATGGTGTTGATCATTTTGTTGATGTTATGGCTGGTCTATGCATTCAAATGTATCAGGTTGGCGGTGGTCGACTTCAGTCATTTAAAACTCCAGGTCTCGAGTATCAAAAGTTGACAAAGTTTTATTGTTATAGTCAACGAGGTATGTGCCATGTTTATGACCCATCTGGTCGCAGGCTTTGGTTCCATCCTAAATGGAAAGAACAGGTTGCAATGGCTTGGCCAACCAAGACAATTGGCGAAAAGGCATAAACTGCAGCAATAGTGTTATATTTAAAATACGGTAAATTTATCAAAAGATTATGAAAATACAAATGTTGCATTACGCAGATATTCAAATAGAAGTTAGAACCAGCGGTACTGGTGCACAAAGATATGATGAATTTGCAAGAGGTCTTCAAGACATCGAAGCAGTTGCTCAAAGGATGCAACCTGACATTATAGTTATTCCTGGTGATATTTTTGAATTTCAAGATGCTAATGCTGAAGAGTTAAAATTGTTTACTCAACACTTACATGCTATTTTACCCACTTGCAAAAGAGTCATCATCATACCTGGGAATCACGATGTTAGACAAAGAGGTATTGCACTAACGACTAGCACAGAAAAAAGAAACTTAACCGATGCTATTGATCTTGCTGTTACTGCAGTAAAGTCACCTAAAATATCATATTACCAAAAAACCGGACTCTACGAGGACACTACTTTTGACATTACCTGGGCAGTTTGGTCACAATGGACCAAGCATAGTATGGCTGACGTAAAACCAGCATATAGCCCTTGGGTAGACAATGACATTAAGTCAGTAAAAACATCTTCTGTTATTGAATTGTTTCACGATCCAGTTATGGGTTGCAAACACTTTGACGGTCAACCTAGTAAGCATTTCGAAAATTACAAAATTACGATGGCAGACTTTCAGGCACCAACAGTACTTGCTGGTGATATTCATGCACCTGACATTGTTAGAGACGGTGACAAGACATTTACATATTGTAGTTCACTAGTACAGCGTAATTTTGGTGAAGGTGACTATTACGATGGTCACAAATTGACAGTAAAGGGTAACTGTCAGCATGGCTACAACATTTTGACTTTTGATACTGACATTAACCGGGTTGTTGATATTGAATTTTTTAGTCTTAATCAGGTTGTTAGTAGGCATACGATATACCTGTCTGACAAGTTTGATTATGAAACTATGACTGCATTACTAAGTATTGAGGCTACAGAACTAAATAAGATTAGACTGGTTTGCAAATCTGGCCTTAGTGAATTTACTAAAAATGAAGAGGCCCTAGTTCGACACTTTAAGTCTAAGTATACTTGCTCTGTTGAAACAGACTGGGCCAAAGATGTCCTTAGTGTTGAGGTTGATACTACGGAATATGCTGACTTATCACAAATAGTTGATAAGGACAAAATGCTAAAGATTTCAAAAAAGTACATAGACACTATTGTTAAACAGTCAACAACAATTGAAACAGAAGATCGTGAAGCATCAGCAGCAATGATATATGAAATGTTTGAAGAACAATTGCTTGCTGCAGACTTGACTAACAAAAAATTAAGCATTGACATTATCGGCGGTACTGTTAGTAACTTTATGTCATTTACAAAAGATGTACAAATACGATTTGGTAATGCACCAATTACTAAGATAACGGGGGCCAATGGTGTTGGCAAAACAAAACTGTTTGACTTTTTAAAATGGATGACTAAAGATCAAATAAGTAGTAGTCAAAATCTAAGAAACAAACGATATAACTACGCCCTGTATTTTAATGATCATTCAGAAGCTGACACTGTTAGTGGTGAACTTAAGTTTATTGTTAACGGTAAACCACACAAATTGGTTAAGACGTTAACCCGTTCTTGGAAAAAAGGCAAAAAAGACATATTTGCTAAAAATTGGATAGACAACCTATCTGGTACGCCAACGATGTCATTAACCCTAACTTCGTCTAACCTTACAACTGATAACACACAAGAAGTTGTGGAATACATGGACAGTTTATTTACTTTTCAAGAGTTAGAGCAACTTGTATTCATTAACAGCTTTTCTTTCGATCGTCTAATTAATATGAAGCCTGAAGACTTGTCTGCTAGATTCTTAAACATTATTGGTCTTGATGCAATGACAGACCTACTGGGTCAAATAGAAGATGTTAAGGCTGCAAAGCTTGGTCCGTTGGCTAAACCTGCAATGACAGTAAATCAAATTGTCGAACAAATAGCACAGATTGAAACCAAAGCTCAAACTTTAGAGCATGATACCAAGGCCAAGCGGTCAGAAGCAGAGGCAATTGAGACAGAGGTAGACGCGAAGACTAAAGACACAAACGGGTTACGTTCTAAACTGCATCAGGTAGACAAGACGCACATTATAGACGCACAAATAGAAGTCATTAACGCAAATGTGGCAAGGCGACAGGATACAATTACTGAAAAACAGGCTCGTCTAGACCTCTTACTGGCAACCAAAGATTCAATGTCAATTGACAAGTTAAAAGACGGTAGTCATGCCTTAGAACTTAAACTTGTTAACGCTAGGCATAAGGTAGAACAAAGTGAACAAAGGGCAGAGTCAATAAGGCAAACTATTGATGCTAAAAAGTCTGATGCAGTACTAATAGTTAAAGACGTTACGTTTGAGTTAAATAGTGAAATAGCAATACAAGAAAAGTCAATTTCAGCAAAGAGAGAATTAATACTAGAACTTAAAGGCAAAAAGTCAGCCCACGTGGCTTCTTGGTTAAATGAAGTACAGCGTAGCAAAAATGCAGTTGATGAATTACTCAACAAGTCTATTACAGTTGGCTCAGGTCTTAATGATGCACTGTCAGCAATAAAAATTGTAGCCGCAGAAGTCGCAATGGCAAAAAAGACAATTACTGAAAAGATAGAACGTGCAGAAAAAAAGGTTGCTGACTTAGTAACATCTAAGGTTTGCCTAACCTGTAAGCAAACAAAATCAAAAAGTGCACAAGAGGCAATTGACAAACAAATAGTAACAGTAAAGAAGTCAATAGTAGACCAAGAAGCAGAAATGCTATTGCTAGGCGGAAAGGTTGACACCATAAAGGCAGATTGGTCACAGTGTCAGACAAAGATTGAACTAAACAAAGCCATACAGGCAGAGCATAACAAAGAGTCGATAAAGCTTAAAGCCTTACTTTTAGGTGAAACAGTACCTAATATTTCAGAATGGCAACAGGCTTTTGCAATGGGTCAGGCAATAACAAAGGAGTTAGCAGACCAAAGTGAACAGCTAGAGACTCTTACTGCTGAAGTTGTTCACTTTGGTGCAGAACTAGGTGCAAAACTTAAGCAACACGATCGTGTTATTGAAGCAAAGTCACAAATAGTAAAGGTTACTCAAGAACTTGAAGAGCACAAGGGGTCAGAGGCCTTGCTAAAACAGGCAGTTATAGACATTAAGATTGATATGGCTAAAATTGAAGCCAAGCTTGCAGAACTAGCCACAATTGATGACAACATACAGGAACTTAATGATGCGGTTAAGCTTCACTTGGTAGACAATGAAAAAGAAAGGGGTACACAACAACTGCTTACACAAAGGCTAAGATGGTCAATAGAAAATAAAGAAACACAATTAAAGATAGACACGCAAGACAGGTTGCTAGGTGACATGAAAGAACAGGCAAGGTCAGTTAATGAAACACTAGCCGCATTCGCGCAAGAAAAGGCATCAGGTATTCAACAGGTTGAAATACTTAACGGCAAAATAGGAGAAGTTAGACAATGGAGACTAGTTGAATCAAGTCTTAAATTGTATAAACGACTGCTTGGTAAACATGGCCTGCCTCAGTACATATTTGCACATATTGTTGGTCTAATTAATACTAAGCTAAACGAAAGCCTTGAAGGCGTAGACTTTAGACTACAATTCGATCAAGACACATTGGAGCTTAAATTTATCGATCTTAAGCAAGATGTTATGAGACCAGTACAATTTGTATCAGGTATGCAAACGACAGTCATAGCCCTGGCCTTGATTAATATTATGAGGCAGTTAAACGGTAGCAAACAATTTAATGTCTTAATGATTGATGAAATATCTGGTAAGCTAAACGACGGCAAAGACCTTACATACGAGGCAAGAAATTACAAAGAATTGGTTCAGCAATTTATAGCAACTATTAGTAAGGGCTGCCAGGTTGTCATTGTTGACCACACGCTAACATTTAAGGACTCTAAGGTTATAGAAGTCTTTCCTGACACAGGCGGTTCAAACTTAAAATACAGAAAATAAATAAAACAATATGAATTACACGAAAGAGCAACAAGACTTATGGCATAATGGTGATATAGATGAAATTCTAGCCTATTGCGCAAAGAGTAATGGACACAAAAAGATTACAATTTCAATCCTATTAGAAGATAGTGATAACAAGGAAAGAGAAGAGACAAGATGTCAACTGCTAACGAGTACAATTAGTGCTAAGCCTCCTGGTGTGGACCTGACAAGTAGCCTTTTACGGTCAATGTTTGAGCAAATGTTTATTAGGTCGACGGACATTGCTAATCAAGGCCTGACGCCGTTAGAGGTTAATGCAACACATACCGAGGCATAATGAGCTAGCATAAAAACTTTACGTTATTTCATTCTTGTATACATATAATCTAAACTAAGCATAAAGGATGAAAAGTATAACTTCATACATTAACGAAAAATTGGCTACACAAGATGTTGATGCTACCCGTTTTCCGAACGGCGGCAAAACTGATCGTGACTTTTTCAGCAAGGGTCAACGAGATGGTAACAAGGTCGATGACATTGTTAAGACAGTAAAAGTTAAAATATCAGCAAAAGAGCTTCTTGCTTCACAAGATGCTGTTTACTTAGGTAAATCTTTAAGCATGGCGATTGGTGGTGTTTCTGGTGGTGATCTTGGCAGTATTGTTAGTAAAGAAAATCGTATACTAGACGGTCACCATAGATGGGCTGCTACGATGTTTAATAATCCTAATGCAATACTAGATGTTAGCAAAGCTAACATGACAATTGGTGATCTTATACCAGTACTTCGTGCAGCTGGTGACAATTATGGTAACAAAAGAGGCAACGATCAGGTTTCTGGTGACCTTAACGTATTTAAGGCGACAGTTTCAGATATTGAAGACAGCATTTACAAAGGTAAAGGCATGGATGTTGCATTTTACAACCAACAAAAAGCAATTGATTGGTACGAAAGCATTGGTGCCAGTACTATATCAAAAAGACTTTCTATGCTACAAGCTGCAAAGCCTCCAGTTGGTGCACCGGCCCGAAAGGACATGCCAAAAATAGAACCAGAACAAGTTGATAAAGTTACTAAGTCAATGTCCAATGGTGATATTGATATTAGAGACCCTTATGTTGCTGAATCAAAAAATAACAAAAAGAAAAAGAAAACTATAAAATCATTAAGCACACATATCACCGAATCATTAGTTAACGAGGCTAGTGAAATGGTATCAGGTTGGCCTAGATATTACAACAAAAAGTCATCTCAAACGTTTGTATTGACAAAGTTACAAAATGATCGAGCTACGTATATGGCATACTTTCGTGGTTATGAAACAGATGGCCCTGTAATATTTAACAGTGTACAAGAGCTACATAAATTTGAAGCAGGCACAAACGTCTCAAGACAACAGGCAGAAACATATCGATTTAGTAAAGAAATAGCATTACCTGAAGCAATAAAATAACACACAAAAAAACAACTATGAAATCATTAAGCGCACACATTACAGAATCATTTAGTTTCAGCAAGGTTACGGCTCCAAACTATGAAAAATGGTTATCAGATAACCCGGCTGGTCTTGACAATAAAAACGACCCTAAATATATGAATGCTGGTCGCTGGTTATCACACACTTTAGAAATTGTTTGGCGAACTGACGAAATACAGGCTGCTGCAGATTTATATAAATTAGCTATTGTTTCTTTTCCAGAGTTTAAACAAATTAGCGCTTCGGATCGTAAGCACTTCGACACAATAGTCGGTTGTATAATGACGCAAGAGACTGATGATTCTGACCTAGCAGGCTACATGAAAGCATTGCCACAACAAGCAAAGACTTACATTAAAGATCAGCAAGGTTCACCAGTAGGTGATGACAGTATGTTTGACTACGGTTTAGAATGGTTTTGTATGTCCGTACTTAACATGTAATAACACACAAAAACAACTATGAAATCATTAAGCACACATATTACAGAATCATTCGGCGGTTTGCTAAACGAAATGAAAGACGATAATTTTACAGAAGCACAGAACGGTAATCCTACACATAATTTTAAAGTATACAAAGAGATCATACAAGTTTATCCACATATGCAAAGTATTATAGAAGATAGTTTTAAAGTAGGTAGCCCAGACTATAGTATACATGGTATATGGGATGCAGGTAAGCAAATCGTTTTTTATTTTGATAGATCATGTGGTATTAGTTTTAAAAGACTAGGTAATGACTTGGCAAAGCATAACGTAAGTTTTCAATTACCTGGTAACACTGATTATAACTTTAACATATCAATAGATAAATGACACAAATAAAAACAACTATGAAATCATTAAGCACACATATTACAGAATCATTTGTCAACGAGTCAAATAGCATGTTTGCTGTTATGTTAACAGGAGGCTCTATAGGCGACAAGCCAAGACCGTCAAACGCTAGGGAATTTAAGGGCATGCCGGTACCAAAAGATGAACAGCTGTTCAGTAAGGAAGACGCCACGGCGAAAGCAAAAAGAATGAATAAATCAATGTCGCCCGGAGAACGTAAGCACTATCGTTTAAAATACGTTGTTGTACCAGTTAACGGCAACCTGTTTGAATCTGATAGCAGTAGGACTGTTGTTCTAAGTTCTGGTTTTAAGGAATAAAAAACAAAATGAAAAAATATGAAATCATTAAGCACCCACATTACAGAATCATTCGTCAACGAAGCTGTCCAAGATGTCAAGTCAGCAGCCAAAAGTGGATTTGATTTAGTCATTACTAAAGACTTAAGAGAAGGCACAGACTTTAAAGAAATCTCAGAAGAAGACTTCGACAGATATGATGAAGTAGTCGTTAGCCCTAATCCATTTGGTGTTGTACCTACTATCATTGAAAAAGGAACAGTAGTTAAAAATGTAAAACCGCAAGGCAATTATATAATGGGTGAATTGTTTGCTGTCTCTAGTAGAAATGGTCGAAATAAATTCGTTGGTAATATTACGTTGACGTTAGATTCTATATCGATACTTAAAATACCTGAACCAGTTAGAGGTATTAGCGCTTTAGATATTAGCAAGGCCTTGTATGACGCTGTAGTGTATACAAGTTTTATCGTAACAGACGGTGACAACACTATTGGATTTGCTCTAGGTCGTGGTTACGATGACGAAATGGCAGATAAGATCATTGCGGCCCTATCTCAGTTTGGGAATAAGTTAAACATACAAATAGGCGCGAGTGCCGGCGGTGATAAGGGCTCCGAATGTGTCTACTATAGCTAAACAAAAAAGAACAAAAAAGAACAAAAAATAACAAAAAAAAAAAAGAAAACTATGAAATCATTAAGCACACACATTACAGAATCGTTTCAAATTGATGAAGCAGGGCAAGAGATTATCAATCTCTATGTCTATACTGAAATGATTAACATTATGCGTCCAGGTCAAACTAAACCGACAGGACGTAAACCTGTTAGCATTGCTATTGTACCGATCACGTCTAATAACAAACGTAATCTTGCCAGTTTTGTTAAGCAAGACAAAAAAGGTGGTGCAGAATCCATAATTATTAAAGATTTGGACAAGGCAGGACAAGAATTAGCAGACTTTGCTAAACGATTCCCTAATCTCAAAATTGATCCACGAGATACTTTGCAACTAGATAATACTACGCTATATAGCATCGACGATAATGTCATACAAGACATAAAGTCAACTATTGATAAAGTCAACTATTGATAAACACACGAAATTACTAGGCAAAACAACTATGAAATCATTAAGTAAACACCTTACAGAGACCTTGGCGACAACCGTTAACGAGTCTGACATTCTTGGCAATCGTTTTACAATAATGCCACATGAATGGCGTACATTTGTTAAAATAGCCAAGGCAACAAACAGGTCTTTGAGAACAGTTACCGACAGTGGCCTTGATATTTTATTAAGTATTAAGACAAAACAGGCGGTTGCAAAATGGGACGAAGAGACACTTGAACTGTGGACTGATATGTCAAAGTCTGACTTTCAGGCAATAATATCAGGCAGGGCTAAACAGTCAGGGCGTTGGTTGCAAGACCCGGTAACAGAAGCGGTAACAGAAGGCATAGGTCAAGGTGACACAGTGACTGTAAAGATGGGTAAATGGTCAGGCCAAAGTGGCACAGTTACACTAATATTAAAAGACAGTTACATGCTTGATTTACAAGATGGCAATAGTGTAGAAGTCAAAAATTCAGAAATTTAAGCAAATGCTGCAACGGTGCATATATTTTATGCATCGTTGTTTAATTTAATTATACAACTAAAAAAATTACACAATTTATGCCTAAATCAAAGCACCGTAAAGGATTCAAAGCGAAAGCAAACAAACTTAAATCTACTCAGCTTGCACAAAAAAAGCAAGACGCACATAACCTCAAACGTCGAGTTAACAAGATTATGCTTGAAGAGGAACAACGAAAGCAGCTTGCGAAAAAGGCTCAACGAGACACCCAGCTTAGTGTGCTGAATGATGCAGAAGACAACAAGACTATGACGTCTAAGTTGTTAGAACCATAACACAAACAGCATGCAAAGAAATTCAACATTATTTCAAGAGCTTAAACGAACAGGTTGGGACAACAGAACGGCTTGGCAAAATGCCCATCCAGACCAAAAGCTATTGTCTACGTATGCAATTAACAAAGCACTACAAGAGCCAAAAGATTGGGATGCAATAGCACTAAAATGTTCAAATAATCCTAATCATGAAATGTTTGGTCTTACAGTTGAAGCAATCAGACTTGAATGGTCGTCGAGAGGCAAAAAAGGACAAAATCGCGGACTAAAGTTAGAGGACTACATTGACTCAAAATTGGCACACGGTGGTCAAGTAGACATCGCAGGTATTGAAGACCCCAAACTATTGTCAAAAATGGGTCACTTTGACAACCTATATGATACTGTGCTTAGCCGCATGCATTCTTGGATTGGCACAGAGATTTGGCTAACATCTAAAGTGCTAGGTCTTAGCGTTCGATGTGACAGCCTGTTCCTAGCGAAAGACAGCCCACAAATTTGTCTTATTGCTGAATGGAAAAACACAGAAAGTATTGCAACCTCGAACAGATTTGAGAAACTTATCGGCCCAGCATCACACCTTGATGATTGCGAATGGGTTAACTATACAATACAGTTTCAAATTTATCAATACATACTTCTAGAATATGGTATATTTGACGAGATTATAGCTCGATGCTTTCAATTTAAGACAACGGGCTATGAAACATTAGGTCCCGCATTTGATTTTGATCCTACTTTTATTGAAGCAATCGTTAACTTTACAAGAATAGAAAAATGAAAAACTTACTTTGTGTACCTATTAATGGTATGGCCGGTTCGGGCAAAGACACCTTTGCAGCAATGGCAGCAGAACACGTTGAGTCAATTGGCGCAGACATAGTAGTACATAATGTGTCATCAGTAGACCGGGTTAAACAGGCAGCACGCTTACTAGGGTGGCATGGTGATAAGGACAACAAGTCTAGGCAGTTCTTGTCTGACATAAAAGACCTTGCAACAGCGTACAGTAACAGCCCATTTAAGTATATGACAGGCCACGTTGAACGTGCCAACAGGGCAATAGTATTTCTACATATTAGAGAGCCAGAAGAAATTACAGCAATAGTGGAATGGTGCAAGACGCATATGATACATTGCCAAACTTTAAAGATATCACGTACTTCAGTTGACATCGTTGACAATAATACAGGAGACGTTGGCTCTACTTTACCTTACGACTATGACATACAGGTCAACAACAACTTGGCACTAGCTGAACTTAGACTAGCAGCTGAAGAGGTTGTAAACACCTGGATAGAAAAATACAAACTTACATGACAAAAGTACAAGAAAATAAACTGTTAATTGAATTTGAATTACTAAAATTGTCACAGCTAGGCATTAAAAATTGTACAGGTCAACACTACGAGTTGTGTACTATTGACGCCGCACAACTTTGTATTTCAATTACATCTGTACGCGGTCAAAATATGTGGTACGAGACGTACAGGTTCTTTGACGGCAAAAAAACAGGTCTGTACAAACAAAAAGTATGGGGCTTGCAATTAGCAAACATAGTAGAAGACTTTGTATCTTTGCTTTCTGAACACGAAATAAAAACGGCTACCAATATTTTACTAAAACGAAAGACTGCAACAGCAACAAAGGCTAAGACTGATACTAGCACAATGGCTCAATCTTCAAAGAGACCAACAAAGTACAAAAGAAATACAAGAGGCCAAACTTCACCAAAAGAGCCATTGCTGCAACAAACAAAAGACAGTACAGGTCTAACTAGACCTAGCAACCAAAAAGAGAGGGACCAGGCTAAACTTGAACGTAAACTATTTAGCAACCCAAAAATGTGGACGTTTAGCCTATAGTGCCAACATGAAAACAGTAACATAACTTAAAACCCATGCCAAAAAAAATCACAAAAAGAGGTGAACCTAAATGTAAAATGCAAGACTTACCTTTTTGGGATCGAAAAATTAATCCAATTACAGGTTGGCCTACTGCACAAGTGACTAGACTAGACGATGAAAGTAATGAAATGAAGTATTGGCAACAAAGTATAAGCATTGCAGGAGATAAGAATAGAAAATAATCAAGCGTTTTTGTTAACAAGTTATTGAAAAGTTAACAAATTAAGGTGTCATTTATGCACTAATTGTTATATATTTATATAACAATAAAAAACTAATACATCTATTATGAACACGTCAATCTCAATATTATCCACCTGGGGCGAATTATTTAGCCAAAACGTTATCGATAACAACAAAAACATTGATAATTTTGTTGGAACATTTAGCCATACTGGTACTACCGAAAAGTATTCAATGTATATGTTACATAGACTGTCAGAAATAGACCAAGAGTTAACAGGTCACATTCAGTTACCTGAACATCAAATGATATTCACTGTACAAACAAAAAGATCTTCAATTTTTGGAACATCTGCTTTTGTTATAATAGACTTTAAATCAAAACGAGTATTTTTTACCACAAATGGAGAAAATAACCCAATTAGTTTTAGTAAAGTTGGTAACAGAATACGCACCATATCAATAATGTGGCTCTATGAAAATATGATTAACACAAAAGCAATCGCATAATGGCACTAAAAGATAGACTAGGTAAATGTTACATGTTGGCATATCAACATGTAACAGAAAAACAAGATTGGACATTGTGTCACGGCTTTATTACAGATAATATTTTTGGCACTGGCAATACAATAGATCATGCATGGTGTGAACACAATGCAACTGGTAAACTATACGATCCAGTACTACAAAAGCATTACAGTAAGGAAATGTTTATTGCAACATTTTCACCAGACACAACAGTAAGATATACTAAACAGGAAGTACTACAACATGCGTTTAAATTTAAACATTATGGACCGTGGCACGAAATTGACAATTCTAAAATAAAATTTAACTAAACAAACAACACTATGAATTCACTTAGCAAACACATAAACGAATCTTTCAGACCGCAAAATAACATTAAGATTGACAGCTTAAGTTTAGCAAACGGTCTGAAAAAGAGTGACTTTGGTGACTTAGTCACTAGCATACAAGACCTAAAGCTAGGAGACAGCATAATTATAGTAAACAGATCAGACAACGAATGGCGAGATCAGGTTGAATTTTTAGGTGATTCTGGTAATGCTGTCCAATTATTGTTTACTTATGGTGGCAATAATGAAAAGGTGAAAATAAGATACAGTTGGTTCTTAGAAGACATTAGTCTTGGTTTCGTATACAAAAAGAAATAATGCGTCAAATTATGCTTGACTATTTTAACGAACTTATTTTTAAGTTTGCTAACAAACAATGGCGGGTTGACTTCCCTGACTATACCTTGCTAGACAAACCTGATCATATTAATAGCGATATGATTAATGGCAGCTTTGGTGCAATAGCAGTTAAAACCTAAACATAATGGAACACGTAATAAATTGCAATCACGACTTTCCGCTTAGAGTTAAAAACTTTTTATTTTGGCAGTGTCCTAACTGCAATGCAATAAAGTCTAGATTTTTTTGGTCAAAACATAAAAGAAAACAAAATAATGAAGTCACTAAGCAGTCACATTAACGAATCATTTGAGGCCATCGATCTAGACGGAATGAGCATAGGCCCTGGCCTAACCAAGGGGCAATTTGGTCAACCTGTTACCAGTCATGTCCAGTTACAAATGGGTGATAAACTAATTGTTGTTGACAAGGGCGAATGGCGAAACAGCTTTGAATTTTTAGGCTACAGTGAAGGCATTATTCAGTTTTTAGACTATCTTGGCACAAAGAAAGAAAAGATAACTATGGGGCTGTCAAAGTTTCAGTCTGCCATTGAGGCCGGCCACGTCAGGAGAGAGTTGTAACAAAAGAGGACAGTACGACTTTGCACCATCTTCTTTTTTAGTGTTTAATTTTAAAATAATACAACATATGAAAAGTCAAGAAGAATTAGCAATGCTTGTCGAGTTAACAAAGAGACACTATGCCCTAATGACAACTAGGGATGTTCTTATTAGCGTTTATACTAATGCTTCAGGTTTTTTGTGGTCAGCAATGATGGTTAGAAGTGGCACCGAACTAGGGTATTCTGATCATAATGGTGACAATGTGTGGTCAGGCACATTTTCAACATATAACAAGGCATTAGCTGATGCAGTAGACCTTATCGAAAGTTGTAGTTTAAAAAAGTTTAGGCATGTGACAAGTTCAGATACGTTTCATTGGGGTAACTACGTTGACTTTCTTTACGCACGTCGAAATAGACTCAAAAAGACAAGAGTGTAGGAAAGCAACTCAATATTGAACTGCAACATGTTAACAACTTTGCCTATTTTTAACTGTTTAAGTTGTCATTTAACCACTAATTGTTATATATTTATATAACAAACAAATATAAATACTATGTCACAATCAGACTACAAGGCTAAAGTTGATCTATACTATATAGCAAAAGATGCATATTATCAAGGAGAAGCTATTATATCAGATGATGAATTTGACTCTTTAGAAGATGAACTTATAGAACAAGGTTTTGATCCAACGGTTGGTTACCAAGAGGTATCAACAGAAAGAAAGGTTAAGCATGGCCATCGAATGTTAAGTCTTTCTAAGACTAAAGTGGAAACAAATGGTATGTCAAATGAAACTGCACAGGCCTTATTTGATCGTATTGGTCCAGGCCAACTCAGTTGGAAATATGATGGTGTTGCAATTGAAGCCAGTTACAAAATGGGTAAACTAGAAATGGTTTCCACCAGAGGTGATGGCAACATGGGTGTTAATGTCCATGCAAAATTGGCTTCATTATTTCCACAATGTATTGGTTACAAAGACCATGTTGGTATTCGTTTTGAAATGGTTATGAATCAAAGAGTATTCGAAAGTAAATATTCAGATAAGTATTCACACTCTAGAAATCTGGTTGCTGGCATAGTTAATGACATTAACAAAGATGATGTTAGAAAACATGATCTTATACCAATTATGTTAGAGTCTGTTACACCAACTGGTGAAATATTAGACTTAGACATGTTTCCTGAATTTACCTGTAAAGAAATAACCAATTGCACCACCCCGGACCAATTAGTAACATCATTTGCCAGTATGGCACAAAGACGTAAAGAGTACCAATTTGGTACAGATGGTATTGTTTTTAACACAATAGGTGTCAAAAAGGTATTACATAACGGTACATATCCTAAGCATGCAGTTGCTATTAAATTTAAGGCACCAACTATGCAGTCAACCGTTACTGATATTAAATGGAATATGAATAAGACAGGAAGATGGACCCCAGTAGTTTATTTTATGCCAATCATAGTTGATGGTAGAAAAATACAAAGAGCATCAGGTCATCACCTTCAATACCTGGTTGTTAACGATATCCAAATTGGATCAAATGTTACAGTTACACTGGCTAATGACATAATCCCAATGATCAAAAAAGCATAACTATGGAACACACATCAATCATGTTACATTTTACAGAACAAGAAATGCAATTGTACCTGACTAAACGAGACTACAGAATTGTTATGACACAGCTTAGCATTTGGTGCCCAGGCGAACTGGGCTATCCAGACGTCATAAAAACAAAATGTGTACCTGTACTTTACTATGATTGTGGTACCAGTAATGAAATTGAAGTATTCCATCCAGCAACAATGACGCAAGGTTCACACCAAGAACTAATCACAGCAACATTTACAAAAGAACTAAAAAAGACTTTATTGTTAATAACTTAGTGACCAATTAGTGTCATATAACAATTAATTGTTATATATTTATATAACACCAATAAATAAATATTATGCTTCAAGAGATACCAGAACCAACAGATATTGCAAGAATTGCAGGTAAAGACATTACATATGCACAACTTAGGTCTAATTTTAACTTACCAGAAATGGCAATAGTTAAAGGTTGCAATGCAATGGTTATTGATGATGGTCAAGCAATGCAAAGACTACAATTTTATCATTTTATGGCATGCTTCCCAATACGAGGCTTTAGCGGTAAATCATTTAAGCGATTAATGCAAGTTGATACATTACTACAAAGTCCAATAGGTTTTTTCGATCCTGTAATTGTAAATGCAAAAGTATTGAATGAGGTTGGCTTTGGACCAAGACAAACAGAATTACTGCTACATGGCATACTAAAATGGAGAACAAAAGGCTTTGAACTATTTAGAATCATTAGGTCACTAGGCATTAATAATTGTGGTAACCGAATTGCAAAAGAATGGTCTAAGAAACTAGCAGGTATTGGTTACAATTTCGATAGTATGGCAGGCAAAGTACTCGAAGAATTAGAAAATTCAGACCATCGTATTAACAACATGCAAATGAGGTTACGTAATATGGGTTACACTATACACTTGCCAGTGGAAGACACGGCACCAGCTGCCAATACTGTAAAGTTTTTAATGACTGGTTCACCAAAAAGTTTTGGTTACAAAACAAAGGCCTTGTTTAAGTCTGAACTGGTAACATGGCTTGAGGTTGACAAGCTTAAAGATGCACAGGTACTGATTACAGATAACCTACAATCTACATCATCAAAAATGAAACAAGCCAAGTCACTTGGTATTGAAACAATAACATACGGCATGGCTGTATTAAAAGCAAAGGCATAATGGAACAAGGCAAAGAGTTAGAAAAAATAGGTAAACTAGTCTCATTATGGCGAGGTGGTACTACTGAGGCAGAAATTGCTAACGCACTAGACAAAATAAAAAGAGTTTGTAAACGTCACGGTATTAACCCTGACCGTGTCATGTCTGACGATGATGCAACTAGCAAATACGAGTTTCAATTTAAAACACCAGAAGACAGACGTTTGCTAATGCAATTATTGTCAATGCTAACAGAACTTACAGTTTTTGCGACATTCAAAAACGGTGTCAAGCGCATAGAGGTTGAACTAACAGCAAAAGAATTTATTAACGTTAGAGAATGGTATATCTTTTACAGGTCTTTACATAAAGAAGAATTGGCAGAACTTAGAGAAAACTTTTTTCTTGCTTTTATATCTAGACATGGTCTATTTTCTGACAAAAAGCGTGGCAACAAGAGTAAACCAAACGATGCTATCGACTTTGATCTTATTAATAATCTGGCAGGCAGAAAGCCAAAATTGACACCAATGACTAAAATAGGAAAAGAACAAAAATAAACAACATGGTAAGAGAAGAGAAACAAATAAAGGCATTGTCAGATTGGGCAACAGCTTTTAGTAAATTTACACCAACTATGCTAACGCTTGAAAACTTTAGGCTATTTAGTGCCTTGCTTGTATATGAAAACGAAACGCAAGACTTGGCTAAAATGTCAGATATCGTAGACGAGGAGACCTTTATGATTAAGATCATACAGGTAAAGCTTACAGGTTTTGAAAATATGACAATGTCACCTTCTGCTATAGTTTGGCTTTCTAGTCATTGTTCAACACCCGGCATTGCTGTGATGCTGCTCGCGTATACGTATTGGCGAGCTAAAAATGCCTTGTTAGAAAAAGTTACTATTTCAAATATGGGACACACGATTTTTCCAGATGGTATACCAACGCATGAGTGGCTTGTTGCAATGTGGGATAGACAAAAACTGTCACCTGGTTCAGAATCAACAAGCGACAACTTGCTAGATGCAATAATGGACATGCAACATGACTAGCCAGTGGTCAACTAAAATGACCAAGGTATTGGATCACATAGAGGCCCAGTCCGGCACTTTACGAGATGAACGGTCACTTGTCCTGGCTGGTAAATCAACATTGCCAAGGTCACTTCGTGACTTTGTAATTGAACAATTTAAAGACTAAGAAATGAAAATACTGAAAAGTTATAATGTGCAAATATGGGTTGGTCTTGGTCAGCATTACAATCCAGACACAATAGTCCATCCCGAAGTGGTTAGGTCACTATGTCAGACTTGGACTGACGATGTGAAAGATTGCGTTACTGTTACACCAACAGAATTCATATACGCAGGTGGCAATGAACCTGGCGTAGTTGTTGGTCTGATACAATATCCAAGATTTGAAATGCAAGAATCTGACATACTTGACAGGGCTATTGCCCTGGCAACAATTTTGATGCACAGTCTTGATCAATTTAGAGTTACAATAACAACTCCAACAGAAAGCTTTATGTTAGAAAATACAGAACTAATACTTAAACACGACAAGAAATGAAAATATTGGTAACCGGAGGACTAGGCTATATTGGTTCACATGTAGTTGTTAGACTGCAAGAAGTCGGCTATGCTGTTATCATCATTGACAACTTGTCAAACTCTTCTATGTCTGTGCTTGACAGTATTAGTGACATTACTGGCATAAGGCCTCAATTTAATCAAATAGACGTTAGGGACCGTTCAGCCCTTGTTGACTTTTTTAGCAAAGAACTTGAAATTGATGGTGTTATTCACTTTGCTGCGGCTAAAGCTGTAGGTGAAAGTGTGCATGACCCACTAAAGTATTACGACAACAATGTTGCCGGACTGGTCAACTTGCTAAGCCAAATTGAACACAGAAAAATGAGATTAATATTTAGCTCTTCTTGCACAGTTTATGGTCAACCCCTTGAGCTGCCAATTTCAGAATCGGCACCTATACAGCCTGCCCAGTCTCCTTATGGTAACACAAAAAAGATTGGAGAAGAAATAATACAAGACTTGTGCAATGCAAGACCGGGCTTTAGTGCCATAGCGCTTAGGTATTTTAACCCAATTGGCGCACATAGCAGCCTAAAGATTGGAGAGTTGCCAATTGGTACACCGCAAAACCTTGTACCTTTTATCACACAGACTGCAATTGGTTTACGTGATGAACTTTCAGTATTTGGCGATGACTGGTCAACAAGAGATGGTACTGCTATTAGAGACTATATACATGTTGTTGACCTTGCTGATGCTCACGTAGTAGCAATGAACAGACTTGTCGAAGCGTCAAGCCCAAGGGATAGGTTTGAACAATTCAACATTGGTACAGGAGTAGGCAGTACTGTTATGGAAGTTATTACTGCATTTGAACTGGTTAGTGGACTTAAGCTAAAGTACAAAAAAGTAGCAAGAAGACAGGGCGATATACAGGAAGCTTGGGCCCAAACTCTTAAGTCAAAACAGGTACTTGGTTGGTCACCAAAGTTAACCCTAGCAGATGCAATGGCGAGCGCCTGGGCTTGGGAAGTTGCACAAATTTAATTAGAAACAGTACAAATACGAAACAGTATGAAATTTATAGATGAAACATTGGCTCTTTTTACACCAACAGCAAGTCAAACTGAACAGCAAACTAAAGATCAAATATATTCTATCGTTACAGGCTTACTTCAGTTGACTGACACAGATTGTAAAATGACAGCAGACGATCACTTTTATGTTTACAATGACAGAATGCACTACTATGTACTTATAACACCAGACCTAACTAAGGTTACAAATTCAAAGATGCACTACGTAACACAACATGGCTATGATTGGTATAAAAAAACAAAAAAGCCAATTATTAAATGGATAGACGAAAAACAAAAGTTGTTTGAAGCAAAAATATTTGAATCCGAAATTGGTATGTTAACATCAATTGCAACCGCAATAGAACGTGACGTTAGTAGGAAAAAGAAGTAAGACGTCACGCTAGGCAATATGCATTGTTATATTATAATATACAAAAAACTTGACTAAATGTCACAAAACAAAGAGATTAAAGCAATACTAAAAGTTTTCATCAAGACGACACTTAAGCCAACTGAAGAACAGTATAACGATGTAGCCGAAAGCATAATACAATTGCAATCAACAGACAAGCTTTCAGAGGAATGCACTGACGGTTGGTTAGACAGCACGTATTGTCAAGAAAAGGACAGTTGCCTAAACTGTAAAGTAGAGTCAAAATGAGTAGTACTAAAAAAAGCTGCAGGGTTTCCTGTTTAGGTTGCATAGGACTTGTTGTTGTCATGTTTGGCATCGCGTTGGCCTTTATTTGCCTTGCAATAATTGCATATGACTTGTTAAGTTAAAAGGAAATTTATGAAATGGACAGAACCAAAGAGCCCATCAGAAGGCGTTAGCTATTATGATCACGCAATACTAGACACTGCACTAGGTCAATTTATAATAGAGTGGAAGAGTTGGAAAGATAGACCTAGCTACGACATTATACATAAAGGTAACTGGCTAGGGTCTGCCATGTCACTGGCTGATGCACAACGTGACACCACTGGGCACATACAAGACATGACTAATAGTCATATAAAGTGTCTCATAGACCTTGTCGAACCTGGCATAGACGGCAGCACGGTAACAGCAAAATTGTGCCTAGCATTACTAGAAAAATATAACAATGGAAAATAAAAAGAGGGTTTAACTAAATGAAAGATGCACACTGGTATGTAAGGGTTAAGGGTCATAGTAATTGGTTCCTACGGATTGACGATAGACATCTTGGACCAGATGGTCTTTCTGCAACCATGCAAGAAAAAATACTTAGGTCACAGGTTTGCAAAGTGCACGATAGGCGTGACGTTATGGGTCCAATGCATAGATTGATACTTGCTGCTACCCGTGAAGTTAACTATGCTGCAACTGCTGCCCGTTATGGCACATTACTGGTTAGACCTAGTGGTTCATATATGCTCTTGCAGGGTAATGAGATAACAGAAGAAAGGTTAGACCTTGACTTTCCAATAGACAAGTATGGCAGTATAGTTATTTGTGAAAACGACGAAAAGCCAGAACGGTACTGGGTTCGTTACCTTAGAGAAAGATTTCCCGAACAAGTAATTGTAACAATAAACTATTTTGATCTTAGAAGTGATTATGACATTTTTAGATACTTTGACAATGCGGACATCATAACATTTTCAACAACATTCAGCTCTTACGATTGGTTTAGGCGGTTAACTGAACATCAAATGGGTAAGAAGTTAATTGGTCAATGCCATGTAGAGTCTGCTTGGGCCAATGCGCTAAAGATTAATCAAACTGTTGAACGTGTAGATGAATTTTCTAAAGAGACTATGGCAAGATTAGACCTCTTACCTAAGCAAACAATAGTTCAATAATGCAAACTCATATAATAAATAAAAAGTAAGAAAAATGGCAACACAATATAACATAAAGGTTACTTCGCACTGGATTGCATACACTAAGGACCAAATGGCAGAGCGCTTGAGGTCTGCCTTAATGGCAATCGAAAGAGACAAGGGCAACGAGGTCACAGTTGTGGTTCATGATCGTAAATAAAACATAGCATAATGTCACAAATAAAAGAATTAACAGAAGAAATAGCAGTAAGCCTGTTTATTAAGCCTTGTGATGAAACAGAATTAATGAAGAGAGAATTCTTAAAGGGTTATTGGATTGGTAATATTCAAAGGATTATCATGAGGCTTGAAAAGGATGCAATTTGGTACAAGGGTGAAACTATGCATATCTATAAAAAATGGGCAAAGAAAAACCTAACAGGTTACGATCTTTGTTTTGACACTAAAAAAGACCGGGCCAGTTACGGAATAACTGACTTTGCTAAGCAGGTGCAGCGTTCACGTAATAGTTAAAAGACAAACATGGAAACAACGTTAGAAAAAATAAGGGCATTACAAACAATGCTTGCTGAAGATGGCTATGGTGCAGAAAACATAGTTATGCAAAAGGCAAAAGACATAG
>Ga0307983_1000022_pt1 | contig 117396 bp, 106 predicted proteins | sample OrgLakmetagen991_FD_201845 | JGI IMG/M metagenome (GOLD analysis project Ga0307983, IMG submission 201845) | Saline water microbial communities from Organic Lake, Antarctica - #991 | ecosystem: Environmental > Aquatic > Non-marine Saline and Alkaline > Saline | place: Antarctica: Organic Lake...
GCTCTGAGTTGGTTGGGGTTGCGCTTCCGCCGTGGGAGCTTCAGACTCTGACGCGATATTAGCTTGGGGTTGCGCGCAACCGGCGAGCAGGAGAATGACGGGAATCGCGTATAACAGCTGCCGAGCACTCTTCATTTGGGGGTCAACTGGGGGTTTTAGAACGAAATTCCCTGCGCTTTAGGAAGTTTTTAGCTGACTAATTGCCGAGGTGGACCACAAGCCTCAGATCGCCGGCACTGGTTAAGAGAAGTGGCCGTATTAGTCACTCCTGGTCGGTGTCTATTCCAAATGCAATTATGCCTCGAGGCACCGATTGATGTCCCCGAAGAATATGAAGATAAAGACTGCTGGTGCTGCAGCTTGGCTGAGTCGCGATCTTCGGGGCTTTTGCCTTTGTCCGATTCGCAACCAATGATGTTCAGAGATAGCTCGCTGTTAGAATTACAGGCGGTTAGGGGCCTCTAGCTCAGTTGGTTAGAGCAACGGACTTTTAATCCGTGGGTCGTCGGTTCGAATCCGACGGGGCCTACTTTATGGTTGTGATTCAGACTTGAGAGATTCGCCCGAGAGCCTCCGGCAGCAATCTCAGATTCCTAAGTTCTGCTAGACAAAAATAATCTTGAGGGTATTTTTGTCGACTAACTTTCAAGCGTTCTAAAAATATCGGGAAGTACAACTCTTGTGAGCGAGTTGACCAAGGAGTGAAAGAAACCAACCGAAGGCTAATAGGTATCTATAAGGCTGATGGGGGCATTCTCGGTGAAGTTTCATACCTCGTTGGACACCTGTTGGGGACTAAGGAATGCAGCTTGTGCGACATCACCCACTCTCCGTTGAAGAAAAAGGCTGAGTTCAAGGAATTTGAAAAAAGGCTGCAAGTGGAATTAGGCATTGGGTTTCGCCTTGCCCACATGAACGAACGCACCGATGCAGAGCTTGCCGCGTCCTTAGATCAAGAGCCATGTGTTCTGCTAGAAAATGCAGACGGCTCAATTGAGTTTTTTCTAGATTCTGATGAACTCAAAGCAGCGAGCGGCCAAGTTGCCCCCTTTGAGGTACTCGTGAGATCCAAGCTGGGAATGCTCCCCTAAGAATCTAATTGGCTGAGTTCTGCTGGATAACTTTAGCTAAGTTGCTGATCAGGCGACTGCGCCTAATCGTTTTCCCCCACGGCAAACTAGACAGTTACTTTTTTTCTTAGAATTCTGTCGAGGGCCCATTAAACAAAAAGAGCCCAAACGAAAATACGAAGCCGCAAGAGGAATTAATTTGTTGGAAGGTAACCATTTTTTTCATTCAAAAAAGCGTCCTGAGAAGAGCTTGAAGGATGGCAAAGTGCGGCGAATACCCCACGAAGAATTCTCGCAAACCACACCGGAAACGTTACGACTGTCGACTTTTTTAGGTCAGGCCTGAGTGAAAAGAAAAAACAAAACCCATCAGAACTGGCCTGGTAATCACATTTGGCTAATGCGAGTGAAAATTGAGACATGCGCGTTTTACTAGTTGATGATGAGGTCCGTCTCGCAGACGGAATAAAGCGCGGAGCTTATAAAGTGCCATTCGGCAGGATTGTGGCACTCATGGCCGTCGTGACTGCAGTTGGCGGATAAATTCAGTTCGTCCAACCACTAGGTTCGACTGCCCAAAATCAACGCTTCCAAGGGCTGATTGGGCAATGCAATCCACCCTTCAATTTTGGCTTGACCCAGTTGGCTAGCAGTTGGAGCATCATAAAAACCCAGAGAGGCAAACCTGGTTACTAGCGCTGCGACCACGGCATCAAAGGCGTCACAGGACCTAATCATTAGTGACGAAAATTCCGAAACATCGAGCCAAGGAGCGCTGACTTGAATGTCAGTCAAAAGCGTTTCTCGGACTTCGGCTGAGGCACGATACCCTCTTGTTTCAAAGGCCCAGAGCCTAAGCGCTGCACCTGGATAAACCTCGACCACCGCCCCGGACCCTGATCTATCGATTTGAATCCCACTGCCTTGCAACCTACCGAGAAGCCCCGCCGCTCGCATAGCAGTTAGGCCGAGTCGATCGGTTGAAACACTGAGTGGCCAACGACCCGTCTTTAGTCTCACGACCCTATCCGTCTCTCGGTAAGAAAGTCTTCTGCGAAAATCCATACCTCCGTCGACTGCTAAGTGCAGAGAGTCAAGATTAGAGTGATTTTTTACAAACTCAACGAATTCAATTGGCCATCCTAGGGCGCAGTCAATTCCTAGTTTGACTATGTTTGCAGAGGCCTCGACAATCAAACTATCAGTGACTCCTAGCTGAAGGCTTATCAGCTTCGCGCCACTCGCAGTCCATTCGACAATGGCCATAGCTGTTGTCTTTGGCTCTGCAGCTAAATCCACTCCGGCAGTCAACACCAGAGAATCCTAATCGAGTTTTAAGCCTTGTCCCCGAAGGGTCTCCCAGCAAACCGATGCCGTTGATTTTGGAATAGATGGGTTACTCATACTGCTGACCAAAGGGTAGAAGGAAGTAATTTATGATTGTTCAACCAAGTGGTATTCACCACGTAACGGCACTTGCCGCAGACCCCGAGAAAAACGTAGCGTTTTACACGAGAGTGTTGGGGCTTCGGCTCGTGAAGCAAACCGTTAATTTTGACGCACCTCACATCTGGCACCTTTATTACGGCGATGCCACTGGGAGCCCCTCGACTCTGATGACATTCTTCCCGTGGCCGGGAGTAACACCGGGCAAGGAAGGCTCTGGACTCACCACGAAATCTTCCTTCAGCGTTCCTCGCGAAGGAATCAATTGGTGGTTTGACCGGCTGAAGTTAATTGAGGTCAACCCTTCGCTGAGCGCCGATGGTCAAGAGATTACCTTTCGCGATTCTGCCGGTATGCAGCTGTCTTTAGTGGCAACCGATGGAGACACTCGAAGCGGTTGGGATGGTGTTGGTTCAATTCCCCAAGAGTTTGCTGTCCGAGGATTGCACTCGGTCACACTCAGCCAAAAAGTAATTGACCCCACTTCCGAGCTCCTGGTTGCCGATCTAGGAATGACCCATTCCGGAGACACAAAATCTGGCGCAAGTTTCACTATGGGTGATGGCAACTCTGGAGCCCAGGTGGAAGTGTTAGGCGGAGTATTAGAGCGAGGGCTGCAAGCAGGTGGAACGGTACACCATGTGGCGTTTAGAGCACCTGACTTGAACACAATGGAGTCTTGGCGCCAAGAACTATCAAGCCGCGGAATCGCGGTTACCGAAGTTTTGGACAGACAATACTTTAAAAGCATTTATTTTCGCGAGCCAGGTGGGGTGTTATTTGAGATTGCAACTGATGATCCGGGCTTCGAGACCGATGAGCCACTTTTGGAGCTGGGCCGCAAGCTGAAATTGCCCCCTTGGCTGGAGCCGTCTCGTGAGCAAATCGCTGAATCCCTACCCTCCCTTGGAGACCTTGATGACTAGACCAACGGATATTTCCAGACCGCACGTATTCAAAGCCGGTAACGAGAAGACACTGATTCTTCTCCATGGCACCGGAGCTGACGAGAACGACTTGGTTCCCCTTGGCCAGATGCTAATCCCGGGGGCCAGCATCCTTTCCCCTAGGGGCATGAACGTAGAGGAAGGAATGAACCGCTTTTTCGCTAGAAATCCAGACGGTAGTTTCGTTCGAGACTCTTTGGTCCAGTCAATAGAAGAACTTGTTAGCTTTTTTGATGCGGCCCAAAACGAATACTCTTTGAAGCTCTCTACGGCCTACGCGGTTGGGTTTTCAAACGGTGGCAACACTGCATTGGCGCTGTTGTTAAGCAACCCTGATTCAATGGCTGGGGTTGTGGCGTTTGGAGCAACCAATCCCTTGCCGCAGCTAGACCAGTTTCCAGACCTGAGTGGGAAAAAAGTTTTCATTGCCAACGGGGTCCAAGATTCTTATGCGCCGGAAGAAGTGACAGCTGGACTGGTTGAGAAGCTAAGACAGTCGGGAGCCGAAGTGACATGGCTAAGCCACCCGGGTGGTCACTCGATTGCAAACGATCACGTCGCTGAAATTGCTCGTCAACTTCAGGCAACATAGCCCCTTTTTGGCCACTGGAGCCGACCTCAACTGCTTTCACTCTGACCGAAATCCACAGCTCTCAAATTAGCTATTCGGACTTGCCACAGGCGACCAGATTGGCCCTGATTCAGCTAGTTTCTGAGGTTGAGATTCACTCCGGTTCTCTAGTTTCGGCTCAAGGAATTATTGAACCAGTTCGCACAAAGTGTGGGTGGACTTGTGGTGTCCTTTCCGGTTCCTGCGTTCTTCGATAACCCAGAGATCAAACAAACTTTGTGGAAAGAATTCAGTGCGAGTCGCGTTTCACAGATCCAGTCAAGCTGGGCGGTCTCTCTTTAGAACCGGTTCATGCGCTCAGGCTCAGATTGAAATCTGGGAATCTACTCTTCGCTGATGCAACCACTGCATCCAGATTGCAGCCGATAGCCACACCACCTGCATAACTGCAATTACGCGCTCCGAGAGGCCAACAATTGGTTGTCCCGGCTCTAACCACGTCAGTAAAAACCATAAAGTGGTAACACCCATAATCAAAGTCGCTGGAATCGCACCAATTGGTCTGATGCTCCAGTGATATCGCTTATCAAAGCGCATCGCCAAAATTGGCCATGCCGAGAACAAAATAAAGGCAAAGGTGGCAAACAGCACGTGCCAATAAGAAGAGCTTTCTTGCGAAGGGGTTGAAAAGAACGTGTAGCCAAAGCCTGCAAAGCCTGCTGCGGCCAAGGCTAGGCGCCCCGGAATTGAAAATGCCTTTGCGTGCCAGGCTCCTACCAGGGTTAGTAACGAACCAAACAAAAAGAAGCTTGATTGAATTAGCTGCACCGGTGAATCGTCTGCGGCAAGATCGCTGATTGTTTTGGCGATTGGGTCATAGCCTGGAACCAGAGCACCAGAGATTGTCCAGCCGAGTACATTCTGAATAGGACCTAGCGTCGCTGCCACCAGTGCCCAAATACCAATACGCCTCAATGTGCCACCCCTCTAATTGACAACTCTGCCTCACAATTTTGTCGTAGGTTTCTCGGTTGTAGGTCTTTGGATTTTAGCTCGAATCCGCCGATAGAAAAAGACAGTCCAGTCGCATGACCAGGCCAAAGCAAAAAATCGGTCACTGCCCCCTTCGCAAAAGCCGCTCTAAAAACCAGCGGAAGTAACTTGCCCATGAAGCTCCTTGAAAACGTGCCAATAAAGATTAATCCGAGAGTTTGTTACCGGATTCATCTGATTCATCGAAATACCGCGAGCCGCGATGCTGTTATATTGCGGTATGGATCTTTCAGGAAAAACTATTTTGGTGACCGGTGCCTCAGGCGCCCTAGGGTCAGAACTTACAAACGTGCTGTCCTCAAAGGGTGCAAATGTGCTTGGCACCGCGACCAACAATGACTCGGCAGGCCTCATCCCAGCCAAGGCAGAGGTTAGGTTGTTGCTGGATTTCCAAGAACCAGATTCTATTCAGACTTTGACCGATTACTTGGTTGCTGCAAGTCAGATCGACGGAATTATTAACGCCAGTGGAGTGGTCGCTTTTGGCCCGGTTAGTGAACTCACCGTTGAAACCACCAAGCGGCTAAACGCCGTGAACTCGCAAGGACCTATTCAGCTAATTTCGCAGTTGTTCGGAAAGCTCAAGGAGTCGTCGGAGGCTGGCAACCAGCCCTTCGTGCTCAACATCACGGGCGTAGTTGCAGAAACCCCAATGATGGGCATAGCTGCCTACTGTGGTTCCAAGACCGCAGTTCACGGCTTCTTGACCGCACTTGGCAAAGAATGGCGACGCGAGGGAATTCGAGTAATTTCAGCAAGACCTGGCCACACCGAAACCGGTCTAGCCTCCAGAGCTATTGCCGGACAAGCACCGACTTTTCCAGCCGGTATGACAACCGAACACGTGGTTGCAAGGCTCGTTGCAGCCATAGAAGCAGGCGAAAAGGACCTAGCTTCTAGCGACTTCTAATTTCGTAGCTATGGCCCCTAGATTCCCCAGCTGATATTTCATTGCTAGAGATATCGGTCGCAAACTTATTTGCAAGATGTGACATTGGCTCATCAAGCATCAGGCCCTGATTCACCTTATTTTGCTTTCCTAGTTTTGGAGTCCGATAACCGTTTCCAGCAAGCTCATGATTACCAGACACAAACCGGTTAGCCCACAGGGCAGTTGGACCAAGGCACCATCGTGAGGCCCAAGACCTGAGCGTGAGCATTTACTCCCTTGAAGTCTGGAATAGCCTGAACTCCACCCAACCCAAGATTCGTAATTGGCCCCTGAGAAGCCCAAATCCTGTAATACTGGAAGTCTTCTCGTCTAGGCGGGAACTACTCAGTTGCTCACCATGGTCGTTTTTGGGCGCCCATTTATGTTACAGACAGTGAGTATGAGGAATCTGAGTGAACAAGACCAGTATTGAAGCCAAGCTTTTTGACGGCCGGGACATCTTCTATTTTGACGACGCCGAATCAAGGCTTCCGGCCACCCGTAAGCAAGATCAGCGTGAGTCGGATCAAAGACCCGAAACTGCTGCACTTCGCCACGACGCATTGTCTGGCGAATGGATCACTGTCGCATCACATAGACAAAAGCGCGCATTTTTGCCACCTGCTCACTCTTGTCCGCTCTGCCCAACTTCCGAAAATAACCCAAGCGAAGTTCCAGATAACTTCGATGTCGCAGTGTTTGAAAACAAAGGTCCGGCCTTTGGCCCGGACCTCGGTGGGATTTCACACCCCGTCAAAACTAGGCCTTTCGGCTTCTCAACAAGCTCATATGGTCGATGTGAAGTTGTTATCTTCAGCCCAGAACACCGGGGCAGCTTGGGCTCTATGCCAGTCGAGCGCATCGAAACGGTTATCAAAGCGTGGCAATCGCGCACTGCCCACCTCCAGAAATTGGTGGCGTGATCCAGGTCTTTCCCTTCGAAAACCGTGGAGAAGAAATTGGCGTCACCCTCCATCACCCCCACGGCCAGATCTACTCTTATCCGTTTGTGACCCCAAGAACCAAAAAGCTAATCGCCAGCGTCGATAACCACGGCGGAGATTTCTTCGGTGAGCCAGTGGAATTTGAAAAAGCATCCAGCAGGAACGTTCTAGAGACCAAGAACTTTGTGGCATTTGTGCCATTTGCTGCGAGATGGCCTATTGAAATCCACCTACTACCAAAGCGTCAGGTTGCGGACTTCACTGAGCTAACAGCTGCTGAAGTAAGCGAACTTGCCGACGCCTATAAGCGGATTCTTACTGGTCTGGACGCCCTCTATGACAAGCCAGTTCCATACATTTCCGCCTGGCATCAGGCGCCAATGATTGAAAACCGAGACCGGATAAGGCTCATGCTGCAGATTACCTCTCCACTGCGTGATGCCGACAAACTGAAGTATTTGGCGGGATCGGAAAGCGCGATGGGCGCTTTTGTCGGAGACGTTGAACCAGAGGAGACTGCCAAAAGACTCAAGAAGGTAATCAAGTGAACCTGACCGGCCAAACAACCGAAGGGTTTCAAAAACAGTTTGGTTATTTACCAACTGGAGTGTGGTCAGCACCGGGACGTGCGAACTTAATCGGCGAGCACACCGATTACAACAACGGTTTTGTTTTCCCTTTCGGAATAGATAAGCGAACCTATGCGGCCATGTCCAAGCGGAACGACTCGATCATCAGAATCGGAACCTCCTTCACCGAAGGGGTCGTTGAATTTGAGCTTAGTGAAACTCAGCCAACAGACCTTGATTGGGCGCTCTATCCACTCGGTGTTGCCTGGGTAATGCGGGTAGGTCTAGGGTCCGGCTTTGATCTCTTTTTAGATTCCAATGTCCCCATTGGCGCCGGCCTTTCATCATCGGCCTCGGTTGAGTGCTCAGTTGCACTCGCGCTAAATGACCTTTGGAACCTTGGTCACAGCAAACAACAACTTGCTCTTATTGGCCAACGAGCCGAAAACGAAGTTGTTGGAGCCCCAACTGGCATCATGGATCGGACCGCATCGATGCTTGCTGCAACTGACGCTGCGGTTTTGATTGACTGCTTGACACTTGAAACGGAAATAGTTGAGCTTGGGCTTGAAGCTCAGAATCTGGTTGTGGCAGTTATTGACACCCAGGTCTCACATCGTCACTCCGACGGCGGCTACCGCTCCAGAAGAAATGCCTGCGAGAAAGGCGCCGAAGTCATGGGGGTCATTTCCTTGCGTAAACTGAGCCACTCCGACCTTGAAGCGGCCAAGGCAAGGCTTGACGATGTTACCTACCGCAGAGTTCGCCACATCATCACCGAAAACGACCGAGTGCTAGCAACAGTTGCAGCCCTGAAATCCGGGGAAATTAACAAACTTGGTCCAATTTTTGAAGCAAGCCACGTCTCAATGCGTGACGATTTCGAGATTTCTATCCCGGAATTGGATCTAGCGGTCGAAACCTCGGTGAAAACCGGTGCTATCGCCTCCAGAATGACCGGTGGCGGCTTTGGTGGGGCTGCGATTGCGGTCATTAGCAGAGACCTATTTTCTAGCCTGGAGGCCGATGTCACGGCCGCATTCGCTGCAGCTGGCTTTGGCCAACCAAACATCTTCACCGTTGCCGCGAGCGCCGGAGCAGCGAGGGAGAGCTAATGGCTCTAGTAAACGGGGGAGACTTCGATTCCTTCGTCAACCATCTCGTCGATTGCGTTCTCTATGGATTCCTGTGCAACGCCGGCCGTTAGGCCGGTGATAACCCTGACGCTGAGTCCAAGCTTATTGGCATCTAGTGATGATGCCCTGACGCAGTAGTCAGTGGCTATGCCAACCACCTCCACCTCAGTAATTTGCAACGATTTGACTAAATCAGGAAAGCTAGTTCCTTTTTCATCGATACCCTCGAAGATCGAATAGCCGTGTGACCCCTGGCCCTTCTTGATGTGGATACCGATAAGGCTGGCATCTAGGTTCGGGTGGTAATCACTTCCCGCCTCGTTTGCGACGCAATGCGCTGGCCAGCTGGTCTTAAAATCTGGAGACTCACCACTTTTTGCAAAGTGACCCCCGTTTTCCTCGTTGGGTGTGTGCCAGTCTCGTGAGGCGATCACGTAGTCATAATCGCTCTTGTGGTTTTGTAAGTGCTCGGTTATCAGCTTTGCGGTTACCGCTCCCCCCGCGCAAGCCAAGACCCCACCCTCACAAAAATCGACCTGAACGTCTATTACCAAAAGTGCTTTAGTCATCTTGCTCCCCGTTCACCCTGCCATCCACTATCGGTGCTATCTGTTCACTAGCGTTGAGCCACAATCATAGAAGCCCATGACTAGATCGTCCATGGCTTCTCGGTTGCTGGCAGTCACATCACCCAGGTTGTAGATGGTGAAGATAAGCCTTGATTGATCTGGGGTATCCAAGAAACCCGCCAGCGTATAGCCGGTTCTGATCCAACCGGTTTTTGCCGTAATTGACCCGACCGCGTCTTCGAATCGGTAGCTCAGTGAACCCGGAGTTCCCGATACCGGCATGCCACCAAGAATGACTTCAAAGCCTCCGTAGCCGGCGTCAATAAGAACAAGCAAGTCATTTACTTGCTCCGGAGAAACTTGGTTATATTTAGACAACCCTGAACCATCCTCAACGGTGAGGCCAGCAAGATCTAGCCCGGTGCCTCTAAGTGCCCGATTATAGCTTTCTGTTAGTGAGTCAAAGGTTCCATCTAGCCCAACATCAAGAGAAATGAGCCTTGCTAACGCCTCGGCCAAAGTGTTGTCGCTAACCACGAGCATGTAGTCAATCCACTCGCTGATTGGCCTAGATTTCACGGTTGCAATCTGAATCGCATCGGCGGGAGCCAGCCCCTTGGTAATTACTGCTTCATCGGCAACTAGGCCAAGTGATTCCTGGAACCAACCACCGGCCCTAGTGACCGGATCTTTCGAGCGCTGAGACTCTTTGGATGTCGGGCTTAATCTGTCTCCATCAACCTGCAGCGCGGACACCGGAGACATGTAGCCGTTGGTCATGCCGCGGGGATCCCAAACGCTCTGGTAGTCGCCATTTGCTCCCCCATACAAAGAAGTGTCCAGCACAATCTTGGTTATAGGTTCTTGACCCAAAGTCTTCTTGACCTGAGAAGCAAGGTCAGATAGTTTCGGCGCTTTTTGATAGACCGAGTTTTGATTTAGGCCGGTGCGAGAAAGAGTCGGGTCACCAGCTCCAACCAAGTAGATTTTGCCGGGTTCGACGACATCCTGATAGACCCTCGTTGTCACCTGGTAGCGCGGGCCAAGGGTTTCAAGTGCTGCGGCTGCGGTAAAGAGTTTCATGACCGATGCTGGTCTTGCAGCGGAACCACTTCCCCGGTCAAATAACACTTCCCCGGTTTCGGAATTCATGACCTGGGCCTGCAGTGACAAGATAGCGGCGGCATCCTCTAGGGCGGAAACCGAACACTGGATGATTTCAGGCTCTGTCGGCTCTGGTTCGGATTCAACTGGAGCGGCCGAAACCGTGGCATCAGGCAGGACAGTCTGGCTGGCCAGCGGCTCAGCAACCTCATCGGACTGGCTCAGCGGCCCGACAAACAATAGGCCAAGCGCCAAGGACCCAGCAACCAGACCCGAACCTATACCAATTAGTGCTTGTTTCATCTCACCTGTCTAAGCTTTACCCATGAAGTTTACATTGTTCGCGACATCAATGCTGGCCCTAGTAATGACAACCCTTCCGGCAACTGCTCACGAACAACTAGTGGATCAAGACCCAAAGCCCGGACAAATAGTCGAAGCAGGCATCGTTGAAGTGAAGTTATCTTTCAGCGACGACCTGATTGCTTTAGACAATGCGGCTGGCTCCGAGATCGTGATTCTCGATGAGGATCAAAACCCAGTAAATAATGGCTGCGCCGTTGTTGAGGGCCGCAGCGCCATTGCTAGAGCTGACATCGACAAGGCCGGGACTTACCAAGTCGGCTGGCGAGTAGTGTCGGGAGATGGTCACCCGATTTCTGGAAGCTTCAGCTTCGTAGTCGAGAATAATGCTGGCCATGTTGCTGACCCTGACTACTTATTTGCCCGGTGCGCCAACCCCTATAACCCAGACACTTCAGGGGCTGAGTTGCCAACCGGTCAATCTTTGTACTGGTTACTCTGGGGGTCAATCCCACTGGTTGCAGTCGGATTATTGCTCTTGCTGAGGCCGAAAAATAAACGTTCTAGCAACGACCGCAAAAACCCAGAAAAGAACTCCGAAAACTAGTACTTCAATTGGCATATCAAACCGATTACCCATCGGTGCAAACGCCAACGAGTAGGCAACATCAAGGGCTTGCGCATACATAAAGGCAGAAACACCTGCGACCACCATTAGCTTCACCGGCACAACACTGCCGGAGATTCTAGAAGCGCTCCAGATTGTCAGCCCCGCAAGCCCAAGTGCCAGAGCAGCCCCAGTAAAAATGAGCGGATAAGTCGTTTGGTAAAAAAAGTTGATGGCAAGCTGGGACAGTAATAATGACAGCCAAAATAGCGAACCCTTAAGAGCGTTTCTCGAATTCAAGGGGTTACCTAAATGACCTGGCAGAACTTGTTCAACGGCTCGACTTGGCCGGCAACAACTATCTGGTCGCCAGACTCCAAGACGGTTTCGGGAAATGCCGGTGAATAGTTCCCATCACCCTTTGTGACTGCCACAACTGTCACATGGTAGTTGGTTCTAATTTTTAGCTCGGCCAAGTTCTTGTTGTGAAATGACTCTGGAACTTTTGCCTTGAGCATCACGAAATCGTTGTCAATTGGAACGTAGTCCAGTGACTCTCCCGAAACCATGTGCGCCACGCGCTTGCCCATCTCATACTCCGGGAACACGACGTGGTGCGCACCGAGCTGCTCCAAGATTCGCCCGTGGGATTTAGAGTTTGCCTTCGCCCAAACATTTGGAACGCCAAGCCGCAACAACAAAGAGGTTGTTAAAATGCTGGCCTCAATGTCAGCTCCGATGGCTACTACCGCAGCATCAAACTCCTGAATACCAAGCTCGGTAAGCACTGCTTCATCGGTGCAGTCAGCCTTCACAGTGTGGGTCAACTCCTGAGCCATCTGCTGAACCAGCTTCTCGTCGGTATCAACACCTAGAACCTCGTGACCGCTTCTAACGAGCTCTCTAGCCAATGATGACCCGAAACGACCCATTCCAATCACGATGACGTTTGTGTGGAGAATACGTCGCTTTGCTTTTTCTTTAGCCAATTAGGGGCCTTTCCTTTGGGAATTCATAGTGCCTCTTCGAGATTCGAAGAGCAAGTGCTGATGCCACAACAACTGGACCTAAGCGACCGACAAACATCAAGACCGCCAACCAGACTTGGTGAAAGGCGGGCAATTCTGCAGTAATGCCAGTGGATAACCCCACCGTTGCAGCCGCGGAGGTAACCTCAAAGAGAATTTCATCGAGCGAGAAATCGGTTGTGGTCGCGAAAACCAAAGTCGTGAACAAAATAGCCGTGGTACTAAGTGCCACCAAAGTGAGAGCCTGACGCTGAATCGAGCGAGGAAGTCTGCGGCTTCCAACGTTTACCGCGGTTTCGCCGCGAATTTCGGTGTAAACGATGAAGATCAAAACGGCAATCGTGGTCACCTTGATTCCGCCGGCGGTAGAAGCCGAACCACCACCGATAAACATCAGTAGGTCTATGCCCAGCCAAGTCGCAGGATCCATTTTTGAAATGTCTATCGAATTAAGGCCACCCGAGCGCGGCATGACGGCAGAGAAGAGAGTATTGACCACCTTGTCAAAGGTGTTCAGTCCGCCAAGTGTTCCTGGGTTATTCCATTCCAGCAGCCCAATAAAGAGCGCTCCAATTGCAATCAGGCTAATAGTCATCCAGAGAGTCAAGCGAGTGTGGAGGCTGAAGCGTCTTGGCTTGCCCCCCGGCTGCAATCGCAATCGCCACAGTCGCTCATGAAGCTCGATCAAAACCGGGAATCCCAGCCCTCCAACAATCACGGCCAACATCACCGGCGCAATGAAGAACATATCCTGGTTGAAGCCCATCATGCTGTTGGTGTAGAGCGAGAAGCCACCGTTATTGAAGGCCGAAATTGCGTGAAAAGTGCCGTGCCAGATTGACTCAAGAACGCCTTCGCCGTAACTAAAGCGCAATCTAAGGCTGAGGTAAATAGCAAGAATCAGTTCAAAACCAAAATAGACCAACAGAATTCGACCGAGCAATTTAGAAACATTATCGGCGCCAACAATCTTGGCCTCAGACAGGGTGTTCATTCGATCTCTAAGGCTGATGCGGCCAGAAATTAGCAAGCCAAGCAAGGTTGCAAAGGCAACGATTCCAAGACCGCCGAGTTGAATCAAGGCCAAGATAACAACCTGCCCAAAACCGGACCAGTGGGTTGCGGTGTCGACGACGGTCAAACCCGTGATGGAAACTGCCGAAACGGCAGTGAAGAATGCTGTGACTGGGCTCGTGCTACTACCTGCGGAAGTGGAAATGGGAAGCAAGAGCAATAGGGCTCCAACGATTGCCGCAGCACCGAACGCCAGGACCACAATCTGGGTTGGGTGCAAGGATCGTTTGCGACCTAGTTGGTTCACGATGTTAGCCTACGCCTCCTGAAGTAAAACCAATGTAACCCCAAAACATTACACCGCATTAGGCTTAAGTAATGATTGTGTCCAGACAAGTTCTTATCTTCGACGGGGACTGCGCTTTCTGTAGCTCAAGTGCCAGACTGCTTAGAAAAATGACCAAAAACAAAATAGCCATCGAGCCCTACCAAAAACTTGATCTTGAAGCCTTGAATCTCTCTGCCGAACTGACCTCCAAGGCGGTCTACTTTGTTTCTGGTGGCACAAGGTTCGTAGCAGCAGCAGCTATCGCCCAAGCGCTAATAGAATCCAAAACCCCTTGGGCTCTGGCCGGCTGGTTTCTAAAGCTTCCGGTCATAAGAAACATCGCAAAGCCGATCTATTACCTAGTTGCGGCTAACCGGCATCGGCTTCCCGGTGGCACACCGGAGTGCAAATTGCCACAAGGCTAATAAACAAAATTCAAAGACTTAAATCTAGTTAGAGTGAAGAAACATGTGGAGATCTAGTCCGGCGAGGTTTAATTGACATCAATAACACTGCGCGCCCCGTACCTCTTGTTCATTGGGAGCGAAACTGAGCCAATTTATGCCAAGACCGCCGCTGGGCTTGCCAAGTGGCGCCCAGAGAACTGCATGGGCCAGCTGAGCCTCGAGGGAGGCACGATTGATTTAGGCCTTGAAAAGCACAGTGTGGCAAGTGCGGCCAAAAGCGGAGCTAAGTCACTGGTGATTGGAACATCAGCTGTTGGCGGGGCGATTCCGGCATCCTGGATGCCGATTCTGATTGAAGCCCTAAAAGCTGGTATGGACATCGTAGCCGGCGTCCACACCAAGTTGAGTGACATTCCAGCACTGGTTACAGCAGCGAATGAATCAGGAACAAAGCTCATCGATGTGCGAGTCCCACCGAAGAATATTCCGGTTGGAACCGGCAAAAAACGAACCGGTAAAAGGCTGCTAACAGTGGGAACAGATTGCGCTCTTGGTAAGAAATACACTGCGCTAGCGATTGCCAAGCGGCTGCAAGAACGAGGTGTCAATGCTGACTTCCGCGCCTCTGGCCAGACCGGAATCATGATTGCCGGAAGCGGTATCCCAATTGACGCCGTGGTTGCTGATTTTATTTCCGGTGCTGCCGAAATGATTTCGCCGGATAACCTCCCCGACCACTGGGACATTATCGAGGGACAAGGAAGCCTATTTCACCCCGGCTACTCATCAGTAACAACTGGGCTACTGGTTGGTTCTCAACCGGATGCCTTCGTCGTTTGCACCGAAGCCCTGCGCACCCACATCAAAGGTTGGCCTGACTTTGAACTACCCAGTATTCCGTCGGTCATTGATCGAACCATAGAGATTGCCAGAAGCGTCAACCCTGAAATAAGATGCGTTGGAATCAGCGTGAACACCAGCTCATTGCCGGAACATGAACGCGAAGCCTACCTAGAGAACTTAGGCACACTTTATGCCCTTCCCGCAATGGATCCGCTAGTCACTGGGATCGACGAGGTAATAGATAATCTTCTGGGCCAAAAATGAGGATGACCATTGAGCGTAAAGATTTTCCTTTGCACTCTCCCTTCGTTATCACCGGCTACACCTTTCTGGAGCTCAACGCGGTTTGGGTGACGCTTGAAAAGGACGGCTTTGTCGGCCGAGGTGAGGGAGTTGGAGCTTATTATTTGGGCGATGACCAAGCAAAAATGCTAAAAGACCTTGAAGAGATAAAGCCGAAGGTTGAAAAGGGTGCGACACGTCAAGACATCAACTCACTCATGCCCCCCAATGGCGCAAGAAATGCACTCGATGCTGCTTTGTGGGATCTGGAATGTAAGGCTGAAAATGCCAGCATTTGGGATCTGATTGGGCTTAAACCCAAACAACTAAGCACCGTTGCCACCATAGGGATTGGCACACCAGACAAGATGGCTCTGCGAGCAAAAGAACTGCATGATTTTTCTAACTTGAAAATAAAGCTCAATAGTCACCAGCCGGTAGAAAAGCTAACTGCGATTCGATTAGCCAGACCGGATGCGAATTTGGTTGTCGATGTGAATCAGGGCTGGGATCTTGAGCAGCTAACAAGGTTTATGCCAGCTCTTGGAGACTTAGGCATAAAAATGATCGAGCAGCCACTAGCCAGAGGCAATGACTCCGAACTTGACGGCTTTGTTTCGCCAATTGCCTTAGGTGGAGACGAGAGTGTCCTCAACCTCAGCGAATATGAAGCCAATTCGAAGAACTATCAGGTGATCAACATAAAGCTGGATAAATGTGGTGGCCTGACCGAAGCCCTGCAGATTGTTGCGGCCGCCCAACAAGACGGTAAGTCAATCATGGTTGGAAATATGACCGGCACATCGCTGTCAATGGCCCCGGCCTATGTCATCGGACAGCACTGCGACTTTGTTGATATCGATGGGCCGCTGTTAATCGCAGAAGACATTTCAAATGGCTTGAACTATTTGGCAGGTGGAAAAGTAGAAGTATTTACTTCAAAGCTATGGGGCTAACGCAATACCTTGAGCTAATAACCCAGCTCAGCATCCACGACGCCAATAAGTGGCTTGCCTGTAAGCCAAGCGCTGACGTTTTGCCTGAGCCTGTCTGAAAACAACTTTGTCACAATTTCCGAGGTGTCGGCCGTGTGGGGAGTAATTAGCAAATTTTCCACCTGCCACATTGCGTGATCTTCTGGCAGTGGCTCCGGATAAGTAACGTCGGTCGCTGCCGCCGAAATGCTGCCTGCTTCCAAGGCAACAACCAAGTCCTCTTGGTTTATTACTTCTCCCCTTGCAATGTTCACTAGATAAGAATCTTCACGCATCAGCCCGAACACTCGAGCATCAAACAAGAATCTTGTGCTCTCGGTCAGGGCGCAGGCCAGAATTACAAACTTTGCACTTGCAACCTCTTGATCAAAGTGCTCAAAAGAAACAACCCGGCCCGTAAAGCCCTCCAAAAAAGGCTCGTCCGGCCTGTTCCTCACGACGGTGAGCTTGGATCGAAACGGCTCTAGCAGCGAGGCAAGCTCTTCGGCGATGCCGCCGCCTCCGACAATCAAAACATCTTGGTCGTAGAGAGAATCGGCGAACTGCCTACCCCAGCTCTTGGTCCTTACTCGCTCCGGGATAATTCTCGCCAAAGCCAAACAAAGAGCAAGTGCGTGCTCGGCAACTGGTTCGGAATAGGACCGCTTGGCACTTGTAAAAATAATTGGCTTTTTTAAAATCTCACCAAAGGCATCAACCCCAGCAAATGGGAGCTGCACCCATTCAAGCTGCGGGTTTGCACTTAGCATCGCCTGTAAAGCACCAGGGGAAGAGTAGTCAGTCCAAACAAGCGCCGTCACGTCTTTATTGATGGCGGACACCTTGCCACCGGCATCGGTGATTGCCTGGGCATAGTCAGGTAGTTGAGTTGGCTCTAGTGCCACAAGATTGTTCTTCAAGAGTTAAATCCAATCTGTAAAACGGCAACGGCAGTCGAAAAACCCCAAAGGCTGCTACCTATCGCGACGATGCTATATGGCAGCAGACTCAAGCCCACCTGTTCCAGCTACTGCAACTAGTCTAGAACCATGACTAATCAGGGGGACCCTAAGAAACCAATGGACACGAAACGGCTAGAAAAGATTTGGAAGCGAATCGGCCTTGGACTTTTTTTGTTTGCAGTCTTTCTGGTTGCAGGACCCCAAGTTATTGATTTAGTGAACCCAGACTTTAGATAAGCAATAACCTAACCTCATGAAATGTACAAACTGCCAAGCCGACATTACCGAGTCTGATTTCAACTGCCCAAACTGCGGTAAAACAACCGCGAAATCTAGGGAAGACCTTCAGAAAATAGACCCAGGCTCAACAAAGATAATTGCATGGCTGTTGATAGCTCTTGGTATCGCGGGAGTTGGTTTCGTAATAGCAAATAGTGCAACCGATTGGTACTCGCCTCTAAACTTCATCCCGCCCGCAATGGTGCTTATTGCCGGAGGCTTAGCGCTAATTAGCGCATTGCGCGCTAACTAGTAAGCGCTATAAAAAACCGCTCCAGGGCTTTGGAGGCAATCGGTTTGCGCCTATTTGCGCTCTAGCCTTAGAGCATCGACCTGATCAAAGTAATACGACAGCTCTTTGTTCCTGATTAGGCGTCCAAACACTGAGCCTGCTGGGCAAAGGTTCATGATCACTGTGACTGGCATCATGATTCCCAGCGGGATAAAGCTCAACGACCAACCTCCAGAGAGAATGCTTCCGAAGATGATTAGCGGTCCGCCAATCATGCGGGTCCAACGGCTTGCTGGGGCCGGAACTGTTCTTAGAACGGCAACTGTCGAGGGAGGAAACGGCCTTGGGTTTGCCTCGATGTTCATCGTTCCCTCGACAATAATTAGCACATTTGTTTTGGCTGAGTTACTTGTCTGTTTATACCCCCTAGGACATTTTTGGAAAAGCCAACTGGAGTAACTAAGGCCAGCCCCGTTGTATCTAAGGGTGCTCGCAGCTGTTCCCAGATCAACACTTCACGGGCCTAGACTTAGAAAACTGAGTCCTCATTTCCTATCGACTTCTAGTTCAAGGACATGATGAGCTAGAGAGGAGAAGACATTGAATCTTATCGAAGCGCATGACCTGAAGAAGTATTACAAGTCCAAGTCGGGTCCAATCAAGGCCCTTGACGGGCTGTCGCTATCAATCCCCCAAGGCACCGTAAAAGGGCTACTTGGACCAAATGGCGCAGGCAAAACCACGGCGGTCAAAATCCTGACGACACTCACCATCCCCACCTCTGGCGAAGCGTTTATAGATGGAGTAAGTGTGCTTGATGAACCCGAAAGAATTCGAAGGATGATTGGGGTGTCGGGTCAATATGCTGCCGTAGATCAAAAATTAACCGGTTTTGAGAATCTAGAAATGATAGGTCGCCTCTACCACTTGAGCGCATCAGCTGCAAAAAAACGCGCGAATGAGCTCATCGAGCTCTTCGATCTTGTTGATGCGGCCAACAGGCCGGTAACGGGTTTTAGTGGCGGCATGCGAAGAAGAATTGACCTAGCGGGGGCATTGATCATTAATCCGGCAGTGTTGTTTTTAGATGAACCCACAACTGGCCTGGATCCTAAGAGCCGGCTAGACCTTTGGAAAGTAATCAAAGACTTAGTCTCAGGCGGAACCACGGTGTTGCTAACTACCCAGTATCTAGAGGAAGCAGACAGGCTAACCGATTCAATTGCCGTTATTGACCACGGCCAAGTAATCGCAGAGGGCACCAGTGACGAACTAAAGCGGCAGATTGGCGGGCAGTATATCGAGTTCGCATTGGTGCGACTCGAAGACATCGAGCAAGGTAAAGGCCTTTTGCAATCTATTTCAAATGAGCAGGTGTTTACTGGAAACGACGGCCGAACCCTGTCGGTTGCCGCCGATTCCGCCCCCGAGAAACTACAAACGGCACTCAAACTTTTTTCAGATGCGGGAATTGAGCTCAATGACGCGGGCATGAGAAGGCCGACTCTAGATGATGTGTTCCTGAACCTAACCGGCCGCCAGGCTCAAGAAGATGAGGTTGCAAAATGACACTTTCATATCAAGTAGACATAAAAGGACCCTTGAATCAACTTGCCTCTGATAGCTGGGTGACTACTAAGCGAAACATCATCAAGCTTCGTCGCGACCCTGAGATCTTTGTTTTTACTCTGATTCAACCGATCATGTTTGTGTTGCTTTTCAACTACGTATTTGCCGGAGCAATCTCAATTGAAGGTGGTGACTATACCCAATTCTTGATGGCGGGCATCTTTGCTCAGACAATCGTGTTTGGCTCTACCTACTCGGGTTCCGCAATGGCGCAAGATCTAAAAGACGGCATCATTGACCGCTTTAGAACTCTTCCAATGAATACGGCAGCACTATTGATCGGAAGAACCGCCGGTGACTTAGTGATCAACGCAGCCTCAATGGTCGCGATGCTTATTACCGGCTACCTAGTCGGCTGGCGAGTAACAAGCTCTTTTCCGGAGGCAATGCTTGCGGTCGGCTTATTGTTGGGATTCAGCTACGCATTTAGCTGGGTGATGGTGCTGATAGGGATGTCGGTGAAGTCCCCTGAGATTATTAATAATGTCAGTTTCTTAGTGCTTTTCCCGCTGACATTCTTATCCAACGCCTTCGTGCCATCAGACACCCTGCCAGCTCCACTTCGTTTATTCGCAGAGTGGAACCCGGTAAGTTCTCTGATTCAGGCATGTCGTGAACTCTTTGGAAACATCCCCGCGGGAACCCCGGTTGGCGACAGCTTCGTTCAGCAGAACCCCTTGATGATCGTTCTTGTCGGGATAGCTGTACTTCTTGCAATTTTCGTCCCCGCGAGCATTCTAAAGTTCAGGTCTTTATCTAGGGTTTAGAACCTACGAAGCAGCCGAGTATAAATTTGGAGCCGCCCAGGAGAATCGAACTCCTGACCTGCTCGTTACGAGTGAGCTGCTCTACCAACTGAGCTAGGGCGGCGAATCCTAGAAGCCTAGTCGCTAATAGCACCTGCTCGCCTAAGTCTTGCAAGCGCTGCGTCTTCTATTGGAGATTCGGGGCCGATAGCGAACCGCATAAGACTCAAAAGCGAAGTTGTCACTGGCCTTAATACCCACAGCGGCCAAGGTTTGAGCCCAATCATCAACTGGTACTCCTTCGGCATCGAAGCGAGCGCCGACTGAAACAGCAGTGCGTATACGGGCTTGGCTATAAGCGGTAGTGGCGCTTTCCTAATCCAGCTGATAACCGCCTTGGTGTCCTCGGTGACAATTAGCTTTGACTTGAAACCTTCAAGAGTGGTAAAAAGTTCGGCCTCACTCATGGGAGCTGTTTTTAGGCCAAGTGGTTGAACAGATTTTGACCATAGAGCGACGTAGGAATCTGCTCCACCCGGAATAGGGGTCCTTGAGTAGTTCTGGTGAGCTCTCAAAAATGAGTCCATGAATGCCACGTGGACCCAAAGCAGCAGATCCTTATCGGCTGCTTTATAGCCCTTTGTTTCGCCCGTTGAAGTCTGATATTCGCCGCTAACTGTTTTGTGCATGCGGTTTACCCTGCCGGCCTCGCCGTTGATGGCCTCAATCGAACCAAAGGTTGTAACTGTCAGCCACCTTATTGTTCCCGAGAGCCTGCCAAGTGGATCTTGCTCATACCTGGAATGTTGAGACACTCCGGTGAGAGAACCTGGGTGCAGCGCCTGCATTAGTAGCGCTCTCACGCCACCAACCAAGGTTGAGAAGTTACCGTGCACTACCCAAGGAGCATCGGTAGGCAAATAAAAACCCGGCTCATCGCCCTTGGCCACAACCTCTAGCCACGGCGGAATACCATCGGGTGCGCCAGACAGGAGTTTCCGGAATCTGCGCGACAGGCTCTCCTGAAGGGCGTTATTTTTCAATGTTTGCCTAACCTTGTAGATACTACCTAAGGATCTAACCATGACAGAAGCCGAACTAATCCGCGAGTTCCAAAAAAACCGACTACACATTATTTTGGCCCAGCTCGCGCCAACGGCCCTACTGGCCTTTGCTGCCTTCGCAACACCAACGATTGCCGGTTACGAGATTTTCTTGGTCCATGGATTTGCACTTATTTTATTAGCCTCGGGGATTCTCGGAGCTCTAGCAGAATACTCGGCTGCCTCTCAGGCCCAAGCCGTCATTGATGACTTGAAAGCACTGCCCGGTCGGTCTGCGCTTCGATCGCGGGTAGTGAGCTTTCGCCCGTGGCTAGAAGTTGTGAAGTTTGTGACGCCTGCAATCTTCATAGTTATTTTTGCAGTTTTGATGGCAGCTCTTTACCTGTAGAAGTTTCTTCGTGGCTTTCAGCCAACTACTTGCAGTAGAGGGAATCTTCCAAGATCTCTTTGCCAGCAAGGTAGTCATCGACTACTTTTCCCACGCAGTCGCTGGAGCCGTAGGCGGTGTGACCCTCTCCCTCAAATGTAAGCAAATACGATCCTTTGATCAATGAGCTCAATGTCACAGCTTGCTCATAAGGAGTTGCAGGGTCACCGGTGGTTCCAACAATCATCACTGGGTTTAATAATTCGACATTGAAATCCAGCACGCGATTACCAATGCCCTCCGCCCAACCATCGCAAGAACTTTCTCCGTAGGCAAAATACTTACCAAATACATTGCTGGCAGCGGCAATTTGCTCGGTTATATCAGAGGTGGAATCTGGGTAGGTGATCTCGTCGGCGCAAGCGATTGCGTAGTTAGCCTCAACCAGGTTGGTGAGATAACCGCCTTGGGAATCTCGGTCGTTGTAAAAATCTGCAAGCAAAAGCAGGGTTGTGCCGTCTCCGGCAAGGCCATCGTCAAGCCCAATCGACAAAAATTCCCAGTTTTCTTTGGAGTAGAGCGTCACGATGATTCCAGCAATGGCCGCAGACAATGACAGATCTCGATCAAAGTCAGTTGGCATTGAGCTGTTCTCCAATGACTCTAAAAGCCCTGCGATGGTGTCCTTGGCCTCTGCCATGTCATCTGGCAGTGGGCAATTGGTTTGCGTAAAGCAATCGACCAGGTAGGCGCTGAGCGCCTTATCAAAGCCCTTTATTTGGCCCAATAGCGCCAGATCGGGATTGATAGTTGGGTCAACTGCTCCATCGAGCACGAACAGGCCAACTTGATCTGGAAATAGGACCGCGTAGGTGGCTCCAAGCTCGGTACCGTAGCTGTATCCCAGATAATTTAGTTTCTTGTCACCCAGCAAAATTCTTAAGAGTTCCATGTCATTAGCGGTTTGCTGAGTGTTGTAGTAACCGGTGCTGGTATCTCCTTGGCAACTCTGCGCGAAACGATAAGCCAGATCTTCCGAATACTTAATGTCTTGGTCGGTTCCAAATTTATAGGGAGAGCTTCCATAAAGAAGCTGGTCCTTTAGCCCTAGGTTGCTGCAGTCAACGGGCGAAGTCTTTCCAACACCGCGCGGATCAAAGGCTATTACTTGGAAATTGGATCGCAGGTAATCGCTTCCGAGGCTGTCATAGGATGCCAGTAGCCATTCGATAGCGCTGGAGCCCGGTCCACCGGGGTTCACAAGCAATGGCTCCAGAGAAGAGGTTCCGGTCTTTCGCATTAGAGAGACTGATATCATTGACCCGTCGGGTACTTGCCAGTCAAGTGGCGCCGCGACAACTGCACATTCAAAGCTCCCCTCGCAGTCATCCCAAACAATTACTTGCTCATACAAGGACACGGCGCCGCTTGAAATTGCGGCAACCGGATCAGGGGCGGGAGTGGGGGCGCAGCCGGCAAGCATCAGCACACCGGCAATAATTGCCGCCCTAAGCCGCAAGGTCGCGCCTGAGAATCATCAAGGTGCAAAGCGATTCCAGAACCAACAAGTCCCTGACGTTTGACGCCAAGCGCTTTCTGGATTCTGTAATCGCATCTAAAACTGCGATGCTTGCGGCTGAGTTGGTGCCGAGCTGTCTTAGCTGTAAATCTTCTGCAAGCTCGGGATTAATCATTTCAACATTCGCACCCAGTTGAAGCGCCAGCACGTCTCTAAAAAATGACTCAGCGTCGGTAAAAATTCTGTCGATGCCATCTCTTAGGGCTCTAGTGTTCCGTCGCTTTTGATTTTCTTCTAAGCCCTTGAACTGCGGTCTCAGGTTTGGAGGAATCTTCTCATCAATCCCAAGACCATAGGCAAGCATTAGGTGTTCTTTTTCGGACTGGTCGCGCTCTTGCGCGAGAGCCTCGGCATCACGCTTAGCAACACCCAACAGCTTTTCGGCTGCCAGCATCGCTCGGCTTAGGTTTGTGATTCCTGCGATCTCTCGAAGGGTTTCAGCCCTTCTTGATCTGGCGTCTTGCGAGATTGCCAGCCGTCTTGCCATTCCGACATGATTCTGGGCTTGCCGGGCAGATCTGATTGCTAGGTCTCTCTGGACATTGTCGCGCTGAACAAGTAACTCGGCTACCTCCTCAACACTTGGAAGACGAAGCAGCACATTTCTGGTTCTGGAGCGAATTGTTGGCAACAGGTCGGCAACACTAGGTGCACAAAGAATCCAGATTGTTTTATCTTGGGGTTCTTCCAGAGCTTTTAGTAGAACGTTCGAGGTGCGCTCGGTCATGCGATCGCTGTCTTCGATAATCACAATTCGATAATCACCAATGATGCTATTCATGCCAGATTTCTGGACAAGCTCACGAACCTCATCGATGCTGATCAACACTCGTTCCGTTGCGAGGGTCAACACATCCGGGTGAGCACCAGCAAGCGTCAATGAGCACTGCTGGCAGCTCCCGCATCCATCATTTTCGCACTGCAGCGCAGCAGCGAACGCTTTGGCTAATAGTGACCTACCTGAGCCCGCGGGACCGGTGAAGAGCCATGCGTGGTGGACACCCTCGGTCTTGCCGGCAACTGCGCGCTGAAGTTGTTCAATTGCTTCTGGCTGGCCTAGGAGCCGATCAAACACTACGGAGGTCATTTGCCAAGCCCAGCATTTTCAATGCGGGCTATCACCGCAGCATGTATTTCTGGAATGGTAATGGCAGCATCGATTACTTCAAAACGGGGCTGGGTTGCAAGCTTCAGAAACTGATCTCGCGCCCTGGTGAAAAACTCAACCTGCTCGCTTTCTAGGCGATCTGGGGCGGTTCCAGTGTCGGCACGTCTTGCAATGGCCTGCTGAGCTGACATGTCTAGCAAAAAAGTCAGGTCAGGCTCCAAGCCTGCGACAGCCCAAATCGAAATGTCCTGTACTTCTTTGACCGAAAGCTCCCTAGCGGCACCCTGATAGGCAATTGAAGAGTCGTAATAGCGATCGGAGAGAACTACTGTGCCAGCTGCGAGTGCAGGTCTGATTTTGGTGGCAACGTGGTGTGCTCGGTCGGCGGCATAAAGAAGTGCTTCCGCCCGTGGTGCAACATCTCCTTTTCGGTGAAGCACAAGGTGCCTGATTTCTTGACCAAGTTCAGTACCGCCGGGTTCCATGGTGCGAAGCACTTCATGGCCATTAGTTTTTAGCCAGCTCTCTAGAAGGTCCAACTGAGTGGACTTTCCGACTCCGTCAATGCCCTCGAAGGTAATAAACACGGTTACCGCTTTTTTCTGGTCGTCTTTTTCTGAGTCTTTGGTGTCTCGCCTGGCTCTACTCCTAGTTTTTCACGCCTGATGGCCAAAAGCTCGTAGGCGCGGTCATTGGCGAGCTCCTCTAAAGGCTCATCTTTTGGAACCGTTGCGTTTACCACGCCATCAGAAACGTAAGTTCCGAACTGCCCAGTCTTGGCGACAACGTTTAGCTTGGAGGCTGGGTCTTCACCAAACTCCTTGAGCGGAGTGGCCGCTGTTCGACGACCGCCGTATTTTGGTTGCTGATAAATCTCTAGCGCCGAAGCTAGATCAAGCGAGAAAATCTGCTCTTCAGTGTCCAGCGATCGAGAATCTGTTCCGCGCTTCAAATACGGGCCGAACTTACCGTTTTGAGCAGTAATCTCGGTTTCAGTCTCTGGATCGATTCCAACAACTCTTGGCAAAGACATTAGCTTCAGGGCATCTTCATAGCTAACAGTGTCAACTGCCATGGTCTTGAATAGGGACGCGGTCTTCGGCTTTGGGTTACCCTCATCAACCAGAGTCAAATAGGGCCCAAAACGGCCATCTTTAACAATGATGTCTAACCCTGATTCCGGTTCTTGACCTAGGACTCGATCACTGGCCGGCGGCGCATTGACAAGCTCGACAGCCTTGTCGTGAGTGAGCTCGTCTGGGCTCAGCTCCGCAGGAATGTTTACAATTCTTCGCTCTTCGTTCTCCATTACCTCTAGGTATGGGCCGAACTTTCCGGTTCGAAGGTTGATGTTCTCGGAAATTTCGAAGGTATTTATCGATCTCGGGTCGCTTTCGCCGAGACCCTCAACGGTTGACTGCAAGCCAGTTTCTCCGAAGTAAAAATTCTTTAGCCAACCCGAGCGGTCAAGTTCTCCAAGTGCTATTCGGTCCAAGTCAGATTCCATCTTCGCGGTGAAAGCGTAATCAACTAAATCGCCGAAATTATCTTCGAGGAATCTTGTGACGGTAAACGCAATCCACTCGGGAACAAGCGCGCTACCGCGCTTGACTACGTAACCCTTGGTGATGATGGTGGAAATAATTGCTGCGTAAGTAGAAGGGCGTCCAATGCCCTGCTCTTCAAGGGACTTGACCAATGAAGCTTCGGTGTATCTGGCAGGTGGTGAAGTGGAGTGGTCCTTCGATGTAATTTCATCGATTTTGATAGTTTTGCCCACCTCTAAGGCCGGAAGCTTGGCGCTCTCTGGCTCTTTATTCTCTTCTTGGGCTTCTTGGTAAACAGCGAGGAAACCCTTGAACAAAATAACGGTTCCGGATGCCGAGAACTCAGCAACCTTGTTTTCAACTTCAGTCTGCAGCTTTGCGGTGGTGGTCGAAAGTTTGGCGTCTGCCATTTGAGACGCTACTGTCCTCCGCCAAATCAACTCATATAAAAGCTGTGCTTTTCCCTGCAAAACTTTTTTCAAATCATCCGGATGCACGAAGGTTTCCCCCGAAGGACGAATAGCCTCGTGGGCCTCTTGAGCATTTTTTGATTTAGCGCCATACATACGCGGCGACGAAGCAACCGAATCGGGACCGAAGAGTTCCTTGGCGGCAGCAATCGCTGCGGAACTTGCCTGACCAGAAAGCGATGGCGAGTCGGTTCTCATGTAGGTAATGTGACCGTCTTGATAAAGCATTTGCGCGGTGTCCATGGACTGCTTAGCGCTCATCCCAAGCTTTTTGGAGGCTTCTTGCTGCAAAGTTGAGGTGGTAAAAGGCGCATACGGCTTTCTGGTCGAAGGTTTTGCCTCGACCGCGGAAACAGTTAGAGTCTCACCCTTTAGCTTGGCTGCATAGCCGGCTGCTTCTTCCGACGAAAGCACCAAAACCTCTTGAACTAAGACACCCTTGGAATCAAAGCTCTTGGTGCCAGCAAGCTTTTGCCCGTCCAAAATCGAAAGCTTCGCCTCGAAGCCAATTGAGTCAGCTTCAAGGTTTGCGGTAACTGATGAGTAGCTGGCCGAAACGAAGGCCATGCGTTCGCGTTCGCGCTGAACAATCATCCGCATCGCGGGAGACTGCACTCGTCCGGCAGAAAGTCCGCGGTTTATTTTGCGCCAGAGAACTGGAGAAATTTCATAACCCACCAAACGATCAACTACTCGCCGGGTTTCCTGAGCTTGAACCAGATTGGTGTTGAGCTCCCTGGTGTTGTTGGCGGCAGCGTTGATGGCATCCTTAGTGATTTCGTTGAACACCATTCGGTGGACTGGAACCTTTGGCTTCAGAACCTCTAATAGATGCCAAGCGATTGCTTCGCCCTCGCGGTCTTCATCAGTTGCCAGATATAGCTCGTCTGCGTTTTTCAGTGCTTTTTTTAGATCGCTTACGGTCTTTGCTTTACCGGGAGACACCACGTAGAAAGGCTCAAAGTCGTTGTCTATGTCGATCGAAAATTTACCTAGCGAACCTTTTTTCTTGTCCGCTGGGATTTCTTTTGCCTGCGCTAGATCACGGATGTGACCAACCGATGCCAAAACCTCGTAATCATTGCCGAGGTACTTGGAAATCGTCTTCGCCTTTGCAGGCGACTCAACAATCACCAATTTCTTAGTCAAAAAAAAGCTCCTAGTTAGTCAGTTGGCGAACCTGCTGCCGAAAAAGTAAAAAGTTCTGTAAACCCAGATTGCTTTATAAGCGTTACGCTCGCGTCGCTTCCGACAATACGACATGAATCTAGGAAACTATCATTTGAAACCGCAATCAGTTCCGCATTTTCGCAAGGAATTCCAGAAACTAGCCCCCGAACAGTATCGGCAGCTGTTAGCGAACCGAGGTCGGCAACCGCCTGCAATCTGGTGCTGTCACGCGCCAACGAAGTCGCGATTGACACCGCAGACAGTAGCAACAGAAGCGCTCCGATGAAGACCAACGACACCGTCGCGGTTGATCCTGAATCTACTGACCAACCTGCATTGCGCAGAGTTTGGTGCTCATTGGCATTAGCGACTGCTTGGTTATTTTTGCGCAAATTAGCCTCCCCTCTATTGATTTTTCGACCTGGATGCCCGCTTCAGTCGGAACGTCTAAACCGATAGCCAGTGACCTAGCGACCTGAAAAGCTTTGGCCTCGAGAGCTATGCGATCGGTGGCGAAGGCCACTGACCCAAGGACAGTCGCAAATAGCAGGATCAGAGCCGGTAACAGCAGCATGAACTCCGCTGTTACCGCCCCTTTGTCGCTAGCCAAGCCCAATTGCGCCTGCAATCAACTTGAATAACAGCGACCTGACCTCCTCCGATTTCAAAACCAGCAGCATTAGTCCCGCGAAGGCGACTCCTGCCAACGTGGCAATGGCATATTCGGCGGTAATTGCACCGTCTTCGGATTTGAGTAGTTGCATTTTTTTTATCCTTTCTTATTGGGTGAAGCCGATAATTATCGGCGGCAGGGTGAGAAGTAAAAATGCCGGCAGGGTCGTGAGTGAAAGCGGGATCAGCAATCGCACCGAAAGCTTTCTTGCCTCTTCAATGCGAGTAGATAGCAGCTGTTGATTCAATTGCTCTAGCTCAGAGTCAATAAGAAATGAAAGTCTGGCTCCGGTTTGCCTCGAAATCTCCACCAGTTGGCTTGCCCCACCCTCTGGATAGTGTTCGAGCCTGGTTTGGATTTTGCCCAGCGGCTCCCCGGCGGACAAACAAATGCGCAGCACCATAAGTGACAAAGTAGGGTCAGGCTTCGGTGCAAGAAATTTAGTCAGCATCCGGCCAGAGATTTTGTATCCGGTAAACAGCAAAGCGGCTGCCAGCGCCGCCGCCATAGCACCCACGGGGTGAAAGATGCCCCGAAAGGTTCCCAGGCCCATTATTTCCGCCAAGACAAAGCTGACTACCGGAAGCCAAATCAAAAGCGTTCTAGTCGCCTGAGGAACAGCCTGGGCCTGAGAGATTTCTTGGCTGGTCCGCTCCTCTTGACGCATCTGCACTTCAAGCTGAGTGAGAGTTGGAACCAGAGGTGCGCCTAGTTCAAAAGCTAAAACAATAAAATCGCGAAATTTATCCGGTAAATCTTTGGGGTTTGCTAGCTCTATGGCCTTTGGGAATGGGACTCCGGCGGAAAGTAGACCCGCAAGCATTGCCGGCCTCATTAGATTGCCACCCGCTCGATCTTGAGCCCAGAAGCTGTCATCGTTGGTTGACCAATACCTGTAATTACTCTTTGGTTACCCGCCCTCCCAAGCTGAATCACGTAATCGATTGATTGGACTACCAGCCTTGAAGTAAGTTCCGTGCTGAAATTACCGAGTAGCCCGAGAACCAAGAGTCGTTCCGCGACGCTTTCAAGGGTGTTTGCATGGAGGGTGGTCAAAGTGCCCTCGTGGCCATTGTTAATTGCCTGCAGTAACACGCGAAATTCCTTGGAGCGCACCTCTCCGACCACTATTCGATCGGGTCGCATGCGCAAAGCATGAACAATTAGTTCATCGAGCTCTATTTGACCAACGCCCTCTTGGTTTGCCTCTCGCTCAGTAAGTGCAATCGCGGGGGAAGCCAGAAATAGTTCAGGAGTCTGCTCGATGCAAATGATGCGCTCGGTAACTTCGCTCAAAAGCGCACGCAATAAAGTGGTCTTGCCCACCCCGGTGGGGCCACTAAAAACTAAGTTTTTCTTATCCTTTATCTGCTGCCTTAGCCATTCAGTTTCTCTACTGGCAAGCATTCCAGATGCTTGAAGTGATTCAACTGTCTGAGGTTTGCTCGGGTGAACTCGAATGCTAAGAAGTGGCTTATCAGATAAGCCAAATGGCAGCACCGCGTGAAAGCGTGCCCCGCGATAAACAAAGTCCGCAACCGGCTTGGCTATATCGATTCTTGAGCCGGCATCAAGTGCAAGCTGAATGATTGCCGCCGAAAGGGCCTGGTCCGATGCAAATGGGGGTAGAAAATCTTGAAAACCTTCACCAAAATCGGCGCGAGCTTGTGTGGCGCCGTCCAGAACTAGATCAGTGACCCCGGGGGTCTCTATGATCTGCCAGATGCTTAGTTGATTTGTCTCCACAAGCACATGTTTGTACGTGAAGTGCAAGCTTGAAATCTAAAAAATAAAGCTGGGGAAAAGTAGGGTGGCGGCAGGTTTGGGGAAACCTGCCGCCGGCGATGCCGACATGGGGGATGTGGCATCGCGACTGAACTAGTCAGTAGTAAAAGCTTATAGAAAATTCTTAACTTTTGTCCCCCGATTCGGGGGATTCACAGAAAAGTTTAGGTGTCGTCTCCCCTTACGAGACTGCTTCTGAAGTCGCCGGTAATGGCCGATGCCAAAAGCAGTAGCGTATTATCTGACAAGGGACTGAGAATTAAACTAAAGAGAAGCTTCAAAAATAGAAAGCACCTGGAGGACTAAGTTGTCTGAACAGAATGAAGTTGAAAACTCTCTAACGGAAACTAGCTCATTTGAGCCATCTACAGACTTTGTTACTAACGCAATAGCGAAACCTGGAATCTACGATCAAGCCAAGGAAAATCGGTTGGAATTCTGGGCCGAGAAAGCTAGAGAGCTCCACTGGGATAAGCCTTTCACCGAAACTCTAGATTTCAGTAATGCCCCTTTTGCCAAGTGGTTTGCAGACGGTGAACTGAACGTTAGCTACAACTGCTTGGACCGTCACGTTGAAGCCGGTTGGGGCAAACGGGTGGCGCTTTTTTTCGAAGGCGAACCGGGTGACACTCAGGTGTACACCTATCTAGGTTTACTAAAGGCCGTAAAGAAGGCAGCAAACGTTCTAATAAGAATGGGTATTGAGCCCGGTGATCGAGTGGCAATTTATATGCCCATGATTCCCGAGGCAATAATTGCGATGCAGGCAGTTGCGAGGGTCGGCGCGGTGCACTCGGTTGTTTTCGGTGGCTTTAGCGCCGAATCTCTGGCCTCCAGAATTCAGGATGCCGCAGCCAAGGTTGTAATCACAGCCGATGGTGGTTACCGAAAAGGTAAGGCCAGCGCCCTAAAGCCCGCAGTTGATCAGGCACTCGAAAACGGTAACTGTCCGAGTGTCGAACACGTGTTGGTGGTTCGGCGAACCGGCCAAGAAGTTGAGTGGGATTCGGCCCGAGATGTTTGGTGGGAAGAACAAATGCAAAGCGTGGACACTGAGCATGTTGCCCAAGGTTTCAATGCCGAGCACCCGCTGTTTATTCTTTACACCTCCGGAACCACCGGAACCCCCAAGGGGATCCTGCACACCACCGGTGGCTATCTGACTCAAACAAGCTTTACTCACAAAAACGTCTTTGACCTGCACGAGGGCCAAGATGTTTACTGGTGCACGGCCGATGTTGGTTGGATTACCGGTCACTCCTACGTTGTCTACGGACCACTTGCAAATGGTGCTACTCAGGTGATTTATGAGGGCACGCCAGACACTCCGGACTGGGGTCGCTGGTGGGACATTATTCAGAAATACCACGTCAGTATTTTTTACACCGCACCAACTGCAATAAGAAGCTTCATGAAACTTGGTGATTCGGTAGTCAGCCACTACGACCTGAGCTCAATCAGGGTTCTTGGTTCAGTTGGCGAGCCGATAAACCCGGCAGCTTGGCTTTGGTATCGAAAAGCCATTGGCTCCGACACGGCACCCATTGTTGACACCTGGTGGCAAACCGAAACCGGGGCGATTATGGTCTCGCCACTGCCAGGCATAACTAATACCAAGCCCGGCAGTGCGCAAGTTCCGATACCAGGAATTGAAATGGCAGTCGTCAGCGACGAAGGTAAACAACTTGGCCCCGGTCACGCCGGTTACCTTGCGATTACCGAGCCTTGGCCAGCAATGCTGCGCGGCATCTGGGGGGACCCGGAACGATTCAAAGAAACCTACTGGTCAAAATTTCCCGGCGTTTATTTCGCAGGAGATGGCGCGAAACTAGACGCCGATGGTGACTTTTGGCTGCTTGGCCGCGTAGACGATGTGATGAACGTCTCCGGCCACCGTCTTAGCACCGCTGAGATTGAATCAGCGTTAGTGTCTCACCCGTTTGTGGCAGAGGCCGCAGTGGTTGGAGCTGAGGATGAGACAACCGGTCAAGCCATTGTCGCCTTTGTAATTTTGATGCGTGAAGAACTGGACAAACTTGGCAGCGAAGCTGACACTTCAAAGATTCTGCGCGATCACGTTGCCAGCCAAATTGGACCGATTGCTAGACCAAGGACAATCTTTGTGGTGACCGAACTACCAAAGACTCGCTCCGGAAAGATTATGCGCCGACTTCTAAAAGACGTGGCCGAAAATCGACCAATTGGCGACATCACTACCCTGACCGACACTTCGGTCATGGACTCTATTGGCTCAAAAATAGCCTCGGGTGCCACCAACTAAATGATCAGGAGGGCGGCACCAGGAGATTTAGAGAACCTCTTGCCGCTTTTAGCAAGTTTTTCTATAGAGGCTGGCACGAACTTCAGCCAGGAACACCTGATTTCCGCTCTTGAACCACTTCTAAACAACAAGCTACTGGGGTTAGTGTTTGTTGCTGAATTAGAAGGTATTTTGGTTGGCTATGCGGTTATCGGTTGGGGCTGGGGCATCGAATCTGGTGGGCGCGAAGCACTAATCGACGAAGTCTTTGTCTTGGAATTAGTTCGCAATCAAGGAATCGGCGCAAAGATGCTAACTACCGCGATAAAAATTCTAAAGAAACATGGCACCAAAACCGTTTTTCTAGAAACAGAAGCTCAAAACCCTAATTCTAGAAAGCTTTATCAAAACTTGGGTTTTGACAACGAAGACTCGGTTTGGATGCGCAAAAAGCTTTAAGAAAACTCCACAATTAATTCAATTTCTACCGGAGCATCAAGTGGCAAAACCGGAACTCCAACTGCACTTCTAGCATGCTTACCGGCATCTCCAAAAAGCTGCTGCAAAAACTCGCTGGCGCCGTTGATAACTGCCGGTTGACTCGTGAACTCTGGAACCGAGGCCACAAAACCAACAATCTTAACTATCTGCTTCACCCGATCTAAATCTCCAAGAACTGACTTGACTGCGGCAAGCGCATTCAGTGCGCAGCGCTGAGCCATTTCTGCTCCGTGCTCAACTGTTATTTCTGCTCCGTGCTTGCCGGTGGCCATTAGCTTGCCGTCAACTAGGGGCAGCTGGCCAGCGGTGAAAACTAAGTTTCCCGAGATCATTGCTGGCAAGTAAGAACCGGCAGGGGCCGCTACCTCAGGAAGGATAAGGCCAAGTTCGGTGAGCTTTTGTTCGATCTTGCTCATTCAGAAATGGCTTTTTTGAAAAATGCGATGAGGCCTCCCTGCGGGCCGGTTGTCACTTGGACTAGCTCCCAACCCTGATTGCCCCAGGTGTTTAGTATCTGAGTTTCCTTGTGTATCAATAGCGGCGTTGTTATGTACTCCCACTTGGTCATTTCACAGCTCCAATTCAGCCTATTACTAGTATCCTAAAGCCTATGTCTGGCAGTTCTAAATCCTCTTGGCTCGCAAGCCTTCTGAAGCTTGGCTTACTTAGCGGTATCGCGGGTGTTCTATCGGTTGCACTATTGGCTCCCGCGGTTGCAATAGCCGGAGTGGCGACCACGACTTCCATCGGAATGTTCGAGGGGATACCTTCTTACATCAAGCCAGTCAACTCTTCGCAGTCTTCCGCTGTTTATGCACTACGAAACGGAAACCCAGAAAAGATTGCCACTTTCTTTCACGAAAACCGCGTTGAGGTTCCATTCGAGAACATTTCTGAGAACCTAGTAAACGCTGTTGTTGCCACCGAAGATCCAAGATTTTACGAGCACGGCGGAGTGGACATCATTTCTTTGGTACGCGCGACCCTGACAAACCTTGCCACCTTTGGCGATGGACCAGGTGCCTCAACAATCACAATGCAGTACGTGCGCCAGTCAATGGTGGAAGCGGCAAGTATCTCGAATGACAGCGGAGCCATTCAGGCGGCCACCGAAGTAAGCGTTGCAAGAAAGCTCAGAGAAATCAGGCTCGCTATCGCCCTAGAGCAACAAGTTTCCAAGAAGGAGATCCTGGCTGGATATATGAACCTGGTGTTCTTGGGTAATCAAATCAACGGTGTCGAAACTGCTTCCCAGTATTACTTTGGAACCTCCGCTAGCAGCCTAAGTGTTCCTCAGGCTGCTTACTTAGCTGGCATGTTGAAGTCCCCCAATGACTACAAGCCAGATGAGGCAGCAAACCATGAGCGCGGACTAAGCCGCAGAAACTACGTAATTCAAAACATGGCCGACGAGGGTTACATCACTCAAGTGCAGGCGGATGTGTATAAAGATTCACCGATTCAGACCAAAATTACCAAAACCAAACAGGGCTGCGTAGAAAACCAGGTCTCAGCATTCTTCTGCGACTACACCGTTTGGACCATAAGAAACTCTTCAGAATTCGGACTTACTCCCGAAGACCGCGAAATGCTGCTGCGCCGAGGTGGACTTGAGATCTACACCACAATCGATCTGGATATTCAGCAGGCTGCCTGGGATGCGGTTATGACAAACCTCCCAGCAGAGAACGAGTGGGGCTTTGGCGCGTCCTCGATATCGGTTGAGGTGGGCACCGGACGAATCGTAGCAATGGCGCAGAACCGCTACTTCGATCAAAGCGAGAAGCCAGAACTAGGTGGCACCAGTGTAAATTTCAACAGCGATAAGCCCTACGGCGGATCCTCAGGATTCCAGCCTGGTTCCACATACAAGGTCTTCACCTTGGCGGAATGGCTGAAAAATGGCTACACCCTCGGCGACCACGTTGATGGCCGAATCTTTACCGGGGAGGATGTCGACCTTGACGGCGAACCGGACGCAGTGAAGATTTGGGACGTCGCTAAAGATTTCCGAGCTAGCTGCGGCGGAGTTGTCGGCCTTTGGGAAGTCAATAATTCAGGAGATGAAACCGTTGACGACATCAGCGTCAGACAGGCTGTCGTCACTTCTCAGAACACCGCCTTTGCAGCCATGGCTTCGCAATTAGATCTCTGCGCAATCAGAGACACAGCAAAAGACTTCGGTGTTCACAGAGCGGACGGCAATGAGCTTTTGTATGTCCCGGCTACCATTCTGGGGGCCAACGAAATTGCACCGCTAACAATGGCCGCGGCCTATGCCGGAATCGCAAACGCTGGAGTGTATTGCTCGCCAATTGCCATTGACAGAGTGGTTGTTAGGTTGACTAACGAAGAGCTAACGGTTCCGCAGAGTCTTTGTAGTCAGTCGGTTTCTCCTGAGGTTTCAGCGGCGATGATTCAAGCCATGAAAGGCGTCATGTCCGGTGGAACCGGGGCAGCAGCCAACACCAATGATGGAACACCATTGGCTGGTAAGACCGGCACGACAGACGAGCGCATCCATACCTGGATGATTGGGTTTTCTTCGGAAGTAGCGACCGCAACCTGGGTTGGAAACGTAGTTGGGCTAACCTCTCAGAGCGGCAAGTCAGTAGGGGGCCGGGCGGTATCAACCATCCGACATGCCATTTGGAAAGACGTCATGCTTGAAGTAAATAAGCACTACGAAGAAACACAATTTCCAGCGGCAAACCCTAGATATATCGACGCAACCATGCTGAATGTCCCAGATATCACCGGGTTCACTCTTGAAAGCGCGAAAGTTCAGCTCATTACAGGGGGCCTGAACCTGAAGATTGCTGAGGACACAGTAGCTTCTGCACAGCAAGTTGGAACCGTCGCCTACACAATCCCTGCCGCAGGCGAATCACTACCTAGAGGCTCAATAATTCAGGTCTTTATTTCTTCTGGCGGCCAGCTGATAATGCCCGATGTTTCCGGGATGAATCTGGCCGATGCTTACACGACGCTTGAGGTAATGGGCTTTTTCCCAACTGCCCCGCAACCTAGCCAATACTGGATGCTAAATCTTTGTGATCCAAACCTTCCAGCAGATTCAGCTAATTCAACCATTCCTGCCGCCGGCGAAGAAGTAATTGTCGCGAGTGCAGTGATTGTGCAGCCAAACGCATGTGGATAGCTGGAAACTCAGGCCCGTTCAAGATTCACGAATTAGAGATCTCTAGCCCAACCGGTAAGGGCCTGCGTATTCTGCACGTCTCCGACCTCCACTTTGCCCCCGGCCAAACTGAAAAGGCAAAATTCCTGAAAGAGCTTGCCGATCTAGAGCCAGATCTCGTCATAAACACCGGCGATAGCCTTGGCCACAAAGACGCCATCAACCCAGCCCTGTTGGCCCTGGAGCCGCTCAGGCAGTTTTCAGGAGTGTTCGTCAACGGCAGCAATGACTACAGAGCTCCGGCACCTAGAAACCCACTGCGTTATTTCATGGGGCCCTCTTCTAAGTCGACAACCGGTGTTCAGTTGGACACGAAGCGCTTCGAATCTGAGCTCATCGGTTCTGGTTGGCTGAATCTAAACAATCAAGCTGGCCAGCTCGAAATCGGTGGCACTCGCATCGGTTTTCTTGGTCTTAATGATGCTCACGACGGCCTTGAAGACCTAGCAGGACTGCCGAAGCAGACCACTGATCTTCAGAACGTCGACATCACAATCGGCGTGGCTCACGCTCCATATCTAGCGGTAATCGACGCTTTCTTGGAACAACGAGTGCAGCTGATGTTTGCCGGACACACCCACGGTGGTCAGATTTGTTGGCCGAGACAAAAGGCGCTGATTACCAACTGCGACTTGCCAACCAAATATGCAAGTGGTTTATCAGCATGGTCAGATCAAAACCACCAAGCCATGCTTCATGTTTCAGCTGGGATTGGTTGCTCTATCTACGCACCCGTTCGGCTTTTTTGCCCACCAAGTGCAACGCTAATTACCCTCAGCTAGGTTTACTAGGCGAGCTCCTGAGCTACTAGCTCCGCTATTTCGTAGGTGTTTAGGGCAGCACCTTTTCGAAGGTTATCCCCCACCATGAAAAGATCAATTGTGTTTGGAAAATCTTCTGACTGGCGGATGCGACCAACAAAAGTCGGGTCTTGCCCCGCAACGTGCTGTGGGGTTGGGTAGACGTTATTTTCCGGGTCATCCATGACAACAACGCTTGGTTGCTTGGAAAGCAGTTCTCTAACCTCATCGGCCGACACGGCGGCACCAAAGGTGGCGTGAACGGCCAACGAGTGACCGACTTGAACCGGAACTCGAACACAGGTTGCAGCAACTTTAAGGCCGGGGATTCCAAGAATCTTGCGTGACTCGTTTCTAACCTTGAGCTCTTCGGAGGTGTGGCCACCCTCTGTGAAGCCACCGGCCGCAGGGATAACATTCAAGGCAATCGGGTGTGGCCAAGGTGAATCTGCCTGATGAACTGATTGGGCCTCTAGTGTCCTTAGAACACTGTCGGAGGTAAGGCCAGCTTCTGGGTTAGTAGCCGCCGCCTTGATCTCATTGGCCAAGCGATCAACGCCTGGAGTTCCAGCTCCGGAAACTGCCTGGTAGCTTGCAACAACTAATTCTGTGAGCTTCCACTTGTGGTGCAGGGCACCCAGGGCAGCCATCATGGTCAAGGTGGTGCAATTGGGGTTTGCAATGATTCCAATTGGCCTTGATTTAGCCATGTGAGGGTTGACCTCAGGAACCACCAATGGAACCTCCGGGTTCATCCGGAACGCAGCCGAATTGTCAACCACAACCACTCCCTTGGCAGCAGCAATTGGAGCCCAGCTTTCTGAAACCTCATCTGGGACATCAAAAAGAGCAATGTCCATGCCATCAAAGGCGCTCTCTGAGAGCTCAACTACCGTTAGCGGTTCGCCATGAACCATAATCTGCTTGCCAGCGCTTCTAGCCGAAGCAATCAGCCTGATTTCACCCCAAATGTTTTCCCGCGCATTGATAATTTGAACCATTACGGTTCCGACGGCACCGGTCGCGCCGACCAGAGCAAGATTTGGTTTAGACATGGTTACTTACCTGTTCCGGCATAAATAATGGCGGTGTCGGCAGCATCAAGCTCGAAAGCCGAGTGCACGATTCTGGTGGCTTCTTTTAGCTGGTCAGCGCGAGTCACAACCGAGATTCTGATCTCAGAGGTCGAGATCATCTCAATGTTGATTCCGGCTCTTGCCAGGGCTCCGAAGAGCTTCGCTGATACGCCCGAGGAGGTCTTCATGCCTGCTCCAACGATTGAAAGCTTGCCGATTTCATCGTCATAGGTAATTCCCTCGAAGCCAACTTCTTCCTGACGGTCTTTGAGTGCCTGAACAACCTTGTGTCGGTCGGAGTGTGGCAGCGTCATGGAAATGTCGCTCCGCTTATCCTCATCGGTCGAGACGTTCTGCACGATCATGTCTATGTTCGCACCGGATTCGGCAACAATCTGGAACACCTCTGCCGCCTTACCCGGTCGGTCCGGCAGCCCAACAACTGTCACTTTTGATTGAGTGTCATCGGTTGCAACACCTGAAACGATTGGCTCTTCCATGTCATCTCCTGCAATAGCTGTGTAAACGAGGGTTCCGGGATCGGTACTAAAAGAGGACCTCACCCGAAGAGGTATCTTGTGGCGACGCGCAAACTCAACCGCGCGAATGTAGAGAATTTTTGCTCCCGAGGATGAAAGCTCGAGCATTGACTCAATGTCAATCTGCGCGAGCTTATGGGCACGGGGAACAATCCTTGGATCGGCGGTGTAAATGCCGTCAACATCAGAATAGATTTCGCAAACTTCTGCGTTCAGCGCCGCAGCCAAAGCCACCGCGGTAGTGTCAGACCCGCCCCTACCCAGAGTTGTGGTGTCACCATTTTCAAAACTGAAGCCCTGAAAGCCAGCAACAATCGCGATTTCATCATTTGCCAAAGACTCTTGTATGCGAGTTGGCTCAAGTTTCCAGATTCTGGCCGAACCGTGAGAAGAATCAGTAGAGATGCCAGCCTGATAGCCAGTGAAGGACTTAGCCTTCCCACCCTGCTCTTTTATGGCCATAGCTAAAAGTGACATTGAGATTCGCTCGCCCGCAGTGAGTAGAACATCCATCTCGCGCCCACCATCGGGTGCAGAAGAGACAGAATTAGCAAGGTCTATTAGGTCATCGGTGGTATCACCCATTGCAGATACCACAACGCACACCTGGTTTCCATCAGCTTGTGCCTGCAAAACGCGCGCAGCGATATGTTTGATCTTGTCCGCGTCTTGTAGGGAAGATCCTCCATATTTCTGCACAATAACTGGCAATTAGGGCTCCTGGATTTTTGGAATCATACATTCGTTGGCAACCTGCCAAGTCTAGTTGACTCTTTTGCGACCCTCAAAGGCGCGACCCAAAGTCATGTCATCCGCATATTCCAGATCTCCGCCAACTGGTAGCCCGGAAGCAAGCTTGGAAACAGTTATTTCCATTGACCCCAAGAGCCTAATTAAATACGTGGCGGTAGCCTCGCCCTCAAGGTTTGGGTTAGTGGCAAGAATTATTTCTTTGATTTCTGGGTCTGCAAGGCGCTTTAGCAAGTCCTTAATCCTCAGCTGATCCGGGCCAATTCCAATAATTGGAGATATGGCTCCTCCAAGGACGTGATATCGGCCTCGAAACTCCCTTGTTCTTTCGATGGAGTTAATGTCTTTCGAGTCTTCGACAACGCAGATCGAAGTTAGGTCCCGTTTTGGATCTAGGCAAATAGAGCACTGCTCAGTTTCTGAAACATTCCCGCAAGTCACGCAGAAACGCACCTTTTCCTTGGCCTCTCGAATCACGTCCGCGAGCTCCAGAGCCACTTCGCTGTCGGTCTCTATAAGGTGAAAAGCAATGCGCTGTGCAGACTTTGGGCCAACACCGGGAAGCCGACCCAGCTGATCAATTAGCTCTTGAATCACTCCGTCATACATTAGCTAGCCTCGCCCTTTATTGGCTTGGCTCCAAGCACTTCACGAAGCACGAACTCTCCAGCTTGCTCAGCCTCAGGTTCAGAAGCGTGGGCAACTTCTTCAGGTGCGTCTTGTGCTTCTATTTCTTCTTCAGTTGTGAATTCTTCGGCAGCTGTCGGCTCAACCGTGTTTTTTGTTTTTGGTTTTACTGGCGCCTCGGCAACCTTGGCACGGTATTTGACGACAACGCCTAATTGCTCGCGAATAACCTGGCGAAGAACTTCGGCAGCTCCCTGCGAACTCTTGAACGCATCCACATCGTTCTGGCTCTGGAACAAAAGAGTTAGCACTTCGTCTTTAAAATCAATCACCTTGGTGGTGAAGGCAACGGCCCAAGCGGATCTGGACTGTTTCGCAAGTGTCTCCAGAATCATCGGCCACGCAGCCTTAACAGTCGCTGTGGTGATGTCTTGGATTGGAACAACCGGCTGCCTTGGCTCAGTAATGACTGACTTTGCCTCAGGCTCGTCTCGGGTGATATTCACTTCTGGTGCCAGAGCAATCTTTTCGGCTGCGGGTTTTGCAAGCTCTGACGTTTTTTCTAGCTTGACTTCTTGAGTGGCTAGTGCCGCAACGGCTGGTGGCTTGGCCGGAGCAACCGGAGCAGTAACCGGTATTGCAACCGCCGCCGCCGGCTCCTGTTGGATGGCGGCCAGTGATCGCTGACTTACCGGGGCTAGCACTCTTGCGCACAGTAGCTCCAACTGCAACCTCGGGTTCGAGGCTGCGCTGGTGTCAGAAAGAGCTTTAGAAGTCGCTTCCGCGGCCGCGGTCAAGTCGGACAGGCCAAACCGGTTTGCTTGAATTGTAAGAATGTCGAACTGCTCGGGCCCAATGCCGCGCAAGATGGCCTTGGCGTCGTTTCCAAGTGAGCTGACAAGCATTAGGTCTCTTAGGCGCTCAAGCAAGTCCTCAAGAAACCTCCTGGCGTCTTGGCCAGACTGAATTACCTTATCCACCGCGCTAAAGGCTTTAGCCGCATCAATTTCAGCGAAGGCCTCAATTACCTCGCTCATAAGTTCGTCGTGAGTGAAGCCCAAAAGGTTAACAGCTCGCTGATAAGCAACCTCTTTACTCTCACTGCCAGCGATCAACTGATCAAGCAATGACAAAGCGTCTCGAACGCTGCCTCCGGATGCCCGAACCACAAGCGGCATCACACCGGCTTCAGCGCTAAAACCCTCAGACTCCAAAATAGTTCCCAGGTATTCCAACAGCTCTCCCGGAGGGACCAAACGGAAGGGGTAGTGGTGAGTTCTAGAGCGAATGGTTCCGATTACCTTCTCGGGCTCTGTGGTTGCGAAGATGAACTTCACATGCTCGGGAGGTTCTTCAACGATCTTCAGCAGAGCATTGAAGCCCTGCGGGGTAACCATGTGAGCCTCGTCGAGGATGAAAATCTTGTAGCGATCTCTGGCTGGAGCAAAGATTGCTCTTTCTCTTAGGTCCCTTGCATCGTCAACACCGTTGTGGCTAGCGGCATCGATTTCGACCACGTCTAGCGAACCGGGTCCTCCGCGGGAAAGCTCAATGCAGCTGTCGCACTTGCCACATGGAGTGTCGGTTGGACCCTCTTTGCAGTTCAGGCACCTGGCCAAGATTCTTGCGCTCGTTGTCTTTCCACAGCCTCTTGGACCGGAGAACAAATAAGCGTGATTCACCCTGTCTGCCCTCAGGGCAGAGCGCAACGGATCGGTTACCTGAGATTGGCCAATAAGCTCGGCAAAACTCTCAGGTCGATAACGTCTATATAGGGCTGTAGTCACGGGCCAAGCCTAACCGAGGAGGCAGACAAGCAAGAACAATTCCACAGCCTCGCGGGCATTTACTAACCGAGTACCGAAGACCAACTAGCTGCAGCGCCAGAGTGGCCAATAAGGGCGATCATGACGATCACAGCGATGGAAACCGAGATGCCAACAAAACTAAGCGCGTAAATAACTGGCTTAGCTAGATCTCTTCTAACGGCAAACCAGTAAACAAATGCCACCGCGAACATGCCAATCGAAAGCGCCATCATCGAGTCACCAAGTTGGGCATGAACGCCAGGATCTCCCACAACCTCTTGAAATGCTTTGCCAGATTGGGAAGATATGTAAACGGCCGGAACTGAGGCACCGAGGCCAACAAGAGAGCTAACAAGAAACTTGTTTCTAAATTTAGGCCAGCAAACTGCAACCACAAAGACAATCGCGCTAAGCGGTAAGAGCACCACGGCAAAGTGCACGGCGAGTGGGTGAAGCGGGAGGTCGCCAAATCTCAAAAATAGTTCGTCCATCAGTTACAAATCCTAGGCTGGCTCGAGCATTAAAGAGGTAACAAGGCACTGTCAAGATGCTGATAATAAAAAGGACCCCCCGTGCACCCATCAGAGCTCAGTTACCCTTGCTATCTTTCGATCCTGGGGGATTTAGCCAAGGTGACGCCACACGAGGAGTCGACTCCAATACTAAACCCAGAAAGAGCCAATTTCCAGACCGCAAATAATGCAGCTAGAATCATGGCTCTGGAGAATTCGCCTAGTGGCCTATGGCGCACGCTTGGAAAGCGTGTTGGGTGCAAGCCCTCAGGGGTTCGAATCCCCTATTCTCCGCCAGAAAAAAGTAAGTGGTTCTGAGTCGGCAGATTTGGTTGCTAACAGCCAACTAGGGTCTAGGGCTTGCTCACCAACCCATGGTTCCTTGGGCACCCTTAAAGGGCCCTTTTATGTTTGAGGTTATCCAGCCACCATAGAAATCACCCTCTTGGGACTGAACCAACTCTTCACCCACGTAACACTCATCAACCTTCGAGGCGTAGATAGCGGCCTTGCCCAGAAGCTTTTCAAAACCCTGATTTGGTTTTTTGTAGGTCCAGGCAGCCCTTGGAATAACGCGGCCATCAACCAGTAAATCAAAGTAGTTGGCAACACCCTTGAACTCGCAATAAGTCTCACCGGGGCTTTCAATCAGCACTCCGGGCGCGAAGCCAGTGATGGCTAAGTAATAAGTTGGTGGGTGTGAGGTCTCCAGCACTCGAACCGACTCATTAGTCGAAGCTATGGTTTTGCCCGCATGGCTAACACTCAGGTGCTGCGAAACTTCTTCGAGCCGCGGAGGTCGGGGGTAATCCCAAACCGACTCGAGTTCTGACTTTTTTCCCATCAGTTTCTCCTTCGAACTAGTTCAAATAGCTAAACATCGCTTTTACTCTGCTGAAAGGACCTTTGGAGATGGTCCGTACCTGTTCTCACCTTGGAAAGAATCAGCGACAGTGAAGACCAGTAGGACGATGGTACCGACCAGAGGAACAAACCCAATCAATGCCCACCAACCACTTCTGCTGGTGTCATGGAGTCGTCTGACCAGCACTGATAACGCGGGCACGATTGTGGCGACTATCCAGACAAGACCTACCAAGCCCCCGCCTCCATTGGCGATAAAACGATCTACGTCGCTGCCCAGAAGCACAAAATCAATAATCGCTGCTGCCAGGTTGGTTACAACGAGAAAGAGCTGGATAAACCAGTACTCGGATCGACGAGCACGTCCTTTAAAATTCGCGTAGTTGGCCCAAAACGACTTAAATGCTTGTCCAAAACCCATGAGGGGATCCTTCCTAGTTTGTTTCTTGATTCGATCCTAACCCCTGTTACACCAGTACGCTGGCGGCTTTAAAAAACATGAAGCGGAGCAAGCCTTCACAACGGGATTGTGCGTATCTATGCACTGGCAGGGCAAGACCGAGAAGACCTATCGTCTGCATTTCAGCTGCAGATAGCTAGGCTCGACCAATCCAAGTGGACCCCATGAGGCTCTAGTGAAACAATAAGCACCTATGCCTATGTCCGGGCTTGCCTGAAGCCCGAGTTATCCGCCATTAACTGGAACGCCAATCCAAGGCCAGCTTCCTTGAAGCAGCTAGTTGCTGGGACGGATAAACCTTGGCTAATCACCGGTTCGAAGATCTGGAACTGTCCAGGGTCTGGTGATCAGCATCAAACTGGTCAATGAACCTGCAAACAGCAGCCCAATCAAGATTCCAATATCTTGGGTGTCTTGGTTGTTCATGAAGCCATAAACAATTGAAACCAAGCTGGCGGTTGCAAAATTCACTATGCCAAACAAAGAGGCGGCGGTGCCAGCCTGAGAGCCGTGGTTATAAAGTGCAATAGTCGGGATAGTTGTGACGCCAGCGCCAAATATAAACAACTGGAGCATGAAAAACGCTTCTGCCACAACCAGTCCCGAGCCGGCAGTCAAAAACAGTCCCGTACCTAGAAGCACACCGAGGCTGGCGTAGATGGCTAGTAACCACTGACCTTTAATGTGCCTGGCGGCATAAGCACCGACTTGTACACCGACCCATGAAGCAAGCGAATTTGCTGCTACCCAAAACCCAAAGTCGCCCGGGCTCAGACCGAAACCATCTCGGAACAAGAAGGGCACGTTGTTGAGGTACGCAAATAGCGCTGAAGTTTGGAGCGCTCCAAATATCAAGAGCCCGATGTAGACCCGGTCCTTCAAGACTGAGCGGTAACCCCTGAAAAGCCCCAACGGTGTGCTACTTCGTCGCTTTGTGACAGGCAAGGTTTCAACAAGCAGTCCGGATGAGAAAAGTGCCAAGATAATTCCGCCAAGTCCGAAGATTAGAAATATGGCCTGCCAGTTTCCCGTCTGAGTAACTTGTGCGCCAACGATTGGTCCGATGATTGGCGAAAGCGATTGAATAAAAAAGATTTTTGCCAACATTGTCTGCATTCGTTGACCTCGATAAAGATCTCGCACGATAGCGCGGCTGACCACATCGGCACCGGCCGCGAAGAACCCCATCGCGAACCTAAGTACGAGGAAAGTTTCGAAGTTGGGCGCGAAAAAAGCCATCACCGCGCTCAGGCCGAATCCAGTCGTCGCGATCAAGATCAAAGGTCTGCGACCAAAAGCATCCGAAAGCGGCCCAATTAGTTGGCCGAGCGCGAGACCGACTGTGACGCCGGTCAGTGAAGCTTGCACGGTTCCGTTTGTCACGCCAAAGTACGTGGCTATGTCAGGGAACGCAGGAAGGAAAGGGTCAATCGAATATGGCACCAAGCTCATTGAGATGGCCAAAATTACGATGTAGCTAAGTAGTAATTTTTTAGAAAGCTGATTGCCAGAATCTATAACCCTGCCGCGAATGCGATTTGGTTTGGATTCTGACACCCTAAAAACAATAGCGTCACTGACAAGACTTCGCCCTGAGAGGCACTTCCGGCCCCGCTACCTGAGTGAGTATTGTGAAGTTATTTCTCAGCTTTCAAGCTGGGGTCTTTTTGGTGGTAAAAATTACTTTACGTCCTGCTCAGATAACTTTTTCGATAAATAGGCTTCCGAGCAAGATAAAAAAGTACGACCGTAGAAAGACAGATTAGACACATACGGCTTGTCCTAGCAGGGTAGCGGCTGCAAGTGGATTGGGATCAGGGACTAAAAACTAGTCGTGGATGATTCTTCGACACACTAAGCCCTGACTGGAAAGCACAGTCGTCGCAAGTGCCGTAAAGAGATATGTTCTGCTAAGAATTTCTCTGATTCGCATCGACCGAAAAGAGAACCCGGCAACTTGCAAGTAAACGCCTCGGTCTAACCTTCTGCGATGACCGGAAGCGCCTTCCGAAGATTTGGACAGCAGTCTGGATTGCAAAAACTTGGCCATGGGCCCAGCGGAGACAGCGCTTTCTCAGGTACGCCATCAGTGCGCTCCTTTATTAGATCAACAATGCCCTCAAGAAAAGCCACATGGGTGCCTGCCGTTGCAACGCGCTCAAACTCAAGGCCAAGCTCTTCAGAGGTTTCTTTTGCCTCGTTATCCAGGTCCCAAACCACTTCGACGTGGTCGCTAACAAAGCCAATCGGTATCACGACAATGGCTTTCTTTCCAGCCTCCTTGGCCGTTCTGATTGCATCGTTTACGTCAGGTTCTAGCCAGGGCACGCTCGGCGAGCCACTGCGGGACTGGTAAACGAGCTCCCAACTAGGGGCAAGATCTGATTGCACGGCTAGTTCAGCCATTACCAATGTGGCTGCTGCTAGATGCTGAGCGGCATAAGTGCCGCCCGGCTTCTCAAAGCCCTCTCGAACACCGGGTGGACCACTTGTTTCACTCATGGATACCGGGATCGAGTGGGTTGCAAACATGATTTGAATATCCGTGGCTTCTACGCCCTTTGCCGCTAGCTGGCCTAGGGCTCTGTTCAAATCTTCATTGATTGGGGCCAAGAAGCCCGGGTGGTCAAAGTAGTGCCTCACCTTATCGATGGTCATCTTGCCCTCGAGCTCAGAGACGATTAGCGCCTGCGCCAAATTCTCGCGATATTGACGGCAACCCGAGTAAGACGAGTAAGCACTAGTGACCCATGCCAACACCTTGCGATGTCCGTCTTTATACATTTGCGCTAGGACATCCGCAAAGTATGGCTCCGAGTTTCGGTTGCCGAAATAGATAGGAATGTCCACCCCGCGCTCAGGTAAGAGGCCCTTCAGTGCCGCAAGTAGTGCACGGTTTTGTTCGTTTATTGGGCTTACTCCACCGAGGGCTAAATAGTGGTGGGAAACCTCAACAAGCCGCTCGTGCGGAACGCCTCGTCCAGCCGTGACTCTTTCTAGGTATGGCATAACTTCTTCAGGACCCTCTGGACCGCCAAATGAAGTTAGTAAAATTGCGTCGTAACTCATGCGAATAGACTCCCTATCGTCTCTAATGTAAAACGCTTTCCGGTGTAGAACGGCACTTCCTCGCGAACGTGAAGTCGTGCCTTTGTGTAACGAAGATCCCTCATCATATCCACGATTTCATGTAGGTCATCTGACTCCAGAGCCAACAACCACTCGTAGTCTCCTAGGCCAAATGATGCAACCGTGTTCGACACAATCCCGGGAAACTTTCCACCGGCAATGCCGTGCTCCTTCAGCATGTCGCGGCGATCTTGGTCTGGCAGCAAGTACCAATCGAACGACCGAACAAATGGATAGAAACACAACCAGTCCTTGGCGGGCTTGCCTAACATGAAGCCCGGGACATGGCTGCGATTGAATTCTGCCGGGCGATGGATTCCCATGCCTGACCAAGTGCTTTGAAATGCTGAGCCGATCTTCGTGCGAAGAAATTCGCGCAGTGCCAACTGAATCGATTCTGCCTTCGGTGCGTGCAACCAGAGCAGAAGTTCAGCATCGCCGCGGAGGGCACGCAGGTCATAACTACCTCGAAGTTCAATGTCGTTTTCGGCAAGCATGGTGCTGAAGGATCTCATTTCCTCCTGTGCTTGCAGCGAGTCATCAGTCGGGGCAATTTGCCTCAAAGCTGTCCAGTTTGTATAACGAATCTCATCGTTGATTGCATTGACGTCTTCTTTACTCACGCGTTCCTCCGTTTGTTGTGTTCAGTTGCCAGGCCGAGTAACCCATTCCCACTCAGAAATGCTCCGCAAAATTCGAGACCGTCATCCTCAAGATCCTTGGTCACACGTTGAAAATCGCTTAGGACTTTTTGATTGGATTGAACCAGTGCTCCCGGCCAAGCAATCAAAACCGTCTCCAGCACTGCGTACTTTGAGATTCCATAAATGCTTCCAATCTCAGTACTGGCCAAGACTTCAAGATCACCGGTGGGAATCACGCCATCCCGACCGTAACTGATTCGAATCAGGTGCTGATTTTTGGGGAGTGACTCCTGTATCCAAGACCACTTTGCGTTGGTGTGGGTGGTCGCCTTCGCAAGATAACCTTGCCCCGCAGCAATAAGGGCACCGGTTCCTAGCGGAAAACTATTTAGCTCATCACTTTCCACCAATAACCCAACGATTGCCACGTCCACAAGATTGAATTGCTCAGCCGCTGAGCCAACCTCTCCAATAAATAATTTCGCCACTGCTTGGGGGCCAGTGCAAACACTCAACTTGTCGGTAAGGATCGAGCCATTTTGAGTCGCGACTTTCCAGTGATTATCCAATCGAGTTACAGATTTCACTTCACTAGCGAGCTGAACGACTACCGATTTTAATCTAAGACGCTCTGCAAGAGCATCAATCAAAGTCTTCATGCCCCCCAAAAGCCCCATGACGGCGCTACCCGGTTTGCTCCGGGCGCTGTCTTTGTTTGACTCCGATCGGCTGTGGTGTACAGCCGCTACCAGCGAGCCCAGCTCTCGTGCCTTTGGCAAGATGTTCGCGAATATGACCTCGGCATCCAGGTTGTGAGAGCTTGAGCCGTGGACTCCCGCAATCACCGGGTCAATGATTCTGGTGCTGAACACTTCTCCGAGCCGGCTCGATATCAAGTCAAATACGGTTCCGGTTGCGAAACTAAATGGCAGCGAATCTAATCTTTTTGCCTCAGCAATTTCTGTCTCACTAAACACTTTTCTGAGGCTTGGATCCTCGAGATCCATGGGCACACCCAGATAGCCTTGCGGAATCCTAATCCGAGAACCACCGGTTAACAGGCTTGCCCCCACCGGGTTCGGGCGAACCAGTTCTGACTCCAAGCCAAGTTCCCCTACCAGTACCTGAAGGTCATCTTTGATGATGCTGAACGATTCCGCACCTAAATCAACGTGATGATGGCCAAGGGAGCCATTGAATACAAAACCACCGAGATAATCTTTAGCTTCGATGATCAGTACTCGTTTATCTTCCCTGGCAGCACGATGAGCGGCTAGCATCCCAGAAAATCCGCCGCCAATCACAACTTGGTCAAATGTCTTCATGATGTTATTTGGTGGACGTATTCGACAAGTTTTGTCAGCACCGTCGGGTCAGTATCTTTGGGCACACCGTGACCCAAGTTCACGACGTGTCCTGGAGCTTTCTTACCCTCATCAATCATCGATTTAGTGTGCGCTTTCAGCTCTTCAAAATCTTTGTCCAAAAAGTCGGGGTTGATGTTCCCCTGCAGCGGTAATTGGAAATCGAACTCGGCGGCAGTTTCTGCCAGCGATGTCAGGTAGTCAACTCCCAGAACCGTCGCTCCGACAGCCATCATCTCTTTGTGGATAGCTTTGGTGCCAACCCCAAAGTGAATTCGTGGGACTGCGATTCCAGAATCATCGGTCAAATCCTTCAGCTCATCAAACAAGGTTTTGGTGTGCGGGGCTGCAAATGTGACGTAATCGTCATGGCTGAGCTTGCCGGCCCAAGAATCAAATACTTGAAGAGCACTGGCGCCTGAAATGACTTGCGCACGAATGAATTGAGCCGTGATTTTTGCACACCATGAAAGGATGTCGCTCCACAGCTCAGGATCCTCTGCCATCAGCCTGCGCGATTCAGGCAGGTCTTTGGAAGGTCCTCCTTCAATTAGATACGATGCCAGAGTGAAAGGTGCTCCGCCAAAGCCAATCAAAGGAGTTTCTCCGAGCTGTTCCACCAGGCGCTCCACCGAAGTGCGGATTGGCTCCAAAGCATCCTCGCTCAGAACACCAAGTTCCTCGAACGCCAGCCGCGTGGTGATTGGATTCGCGATTTTAGGACCGATGCCCGATGCTATTTCCACTTCCAGACCTGCCAAGCGAAGTGGGATCACGATGTCTGAGAAAAGAATGGCAGCATCGACGCCGTGGCGCCGAACCGGCTGCATTGTTATCTCGACAACCAGATCCGGGGTTAGGCAGCTGTCCAGCATGCTCTCGTTGGCACGAATCTCACGATATTCGGGTAGTGAACGCCCAGCTTGACGCATGAACCAGACCGGTAACGGGCTAGTGCGCTCCCCCCGTAACGAACGCACTAAATTCGACGAACGGGTTCTTCCGTCGTTGAGCGGATGGGTCGCTTCCAATTGCATTGAATAAGTTTCGATTTAATTCCAGTAACTGTGCTGACAAAGTGTCAGCAGGTGCTTTGGTATTTTTTACGACATGGCATTAGTTTTTCTAGGCACTAACTTTCGAGAGACGCGCGCTCTTGATTTAGAGCGCCTAGAGGCACACGCTGACCAGATTCGTTCAACCCTAGCCCTCAAGCAGCCTTTCGGGGACGGGGCAGTTGTGCTAGCAACCTGCAATCGCTTTGAGGTCTACTTGGACTCTGAAAATGCGCCCGAAGCCACTGATAACGTCCGGGCTGCAATTACTGAAGTTCTTGGTGAGACTGGAACGGAAATTTTTGGGCGGCTCAAGGTTCGCAACGGGGACGATGTCGTTCATCAAATTTTTTCGGTGGCATCTGGCTTGGATTCTATGGTCATTGGCGAAGGTGGGATCTCAGGTCAGGTAAAACGCGCGCTTTCCGAAGCTGCGCAGGTAGCATCTGCCAGCCCAGAGATCCACCGGCTCTTTCAAAGTGCTTTTCGGGTCTCCAAACAAGTAGCAACCCAAACCGGATTGAGCGCTTCGGTGCGTTCAATAATTGGCGAAGCCATAACCAAAACAGCTCTACGCATGGATGACCTAAGCAATACCAAAGTTCTTCTGATAGGAACGGGCTCCTACGCTCGAGTGACTGCGTCTGCCCTGCAGTTGACGCGAGCGTCGGAGGTTTTCGTTTTTTCCAGGTCTGGACGCGCTCTGAAATTTGCCGAATCACACAACCTGAAAGCGGTTGATCAAGATGGGTTACTTGCTGCACTGGTCGATGCCGATGTAGTCGTTGGCGCAAGTGGGCGACAGGGATTCGTTATAACTTCAGACATGGCCTTGGCCGCTCAGGCAAAACGGGTTCAACTTCAGGCTCCGACCCAGATCTACATCGACGTGGCCCTCGCCCGTGACATCGATCCATCGATTGCGACTATTCCGGGCTGTGAACTTATCGACCTTGAGACACTCGCAAAACTCGAAGATTCCGGGCACGAAGAAGAACTAATTCAGGCGAAAAAAATCATTGCAGACTCGATTCGCGAATACAACAATGTGAAGCTTGAGCGCAGCGTGGACCCGGTAATCGCTGCACTTCGTCAGCAATTTGGCGCTTGGGTCCACGATGAAGTAGCCGTGGTTAAACGCAGATCAGGTGACCAAGCTGCCCTAGACGTTGAACGCTCATTGCTGCGAGTAACAAACATGATTTTGCATAATCCTTCGGTGAATGCAAAAGCCCTGGCAAGAACCGGCGAACACCATGACTACATCCAGGCCGTGAAGTTGCTCTACAGCATTGATTTGACAACAAATGACTAGCTTGCGAGTGGGCAGTAGGGGCAGCATTCTGGCGCTGACTCAGACCAGATTGGTAGTTGCAAGACTCATTGAACTAAATCCTGGCCTAACTGTGCAAGAAGTAATAATCAAAACCGAAGGTGACCAAACCACAACCCCCTTGAGTGAGGCAAAAAACCCCGGTGTGTTTGTCTCTGCATTACGTGACGCGTTACTGGCCGGAGAAGTGGATTTTGTAGTTCACTCCATGAAGGACTTACCGGCCAAGCCCTACCCGGGAATCGTGACCGCCGCCGTTCCGGAGCGCGAAGACTCGTCAGATGTACTAATTTCACGATCGGGCTTGGATCTAATGTCACTGCCGGTTGGATCTCGGGTTGGAACCTCATCGCCCAGAAGGGCAGCCAGCATTCGAAGATTGCGCCCTGATCTGAGAATCGATTCAATTCGCGGCAACATAGATTCTCGACTAAAAAAAGTGGAATCAGGTGAATATGACGCCACGCTTTTGGCTCTTGCCGGTCTGAAGCGCGTCAATCGCGAATCTGTAGTTACTGAGCATCTGGATTCTAAGTCTTTCGTTCCGGCACCGGGACAAGGAGCTTTGAGCATTGAGTGCCGCGATGAAGAACCCGAGCTATTCGGAGCAATAGCAAAATTAGATCACCCCATCTCAAGGTTGGTAGCCCTCGCGGAGCGATCCGTTCTGGTAGGACTAAACGCTAGCTGCGCAACAGCAATCGGCGCTTCCGGTGAGCTAAGAGGCGACCGACTTATTTTGGTTGCGGAGTTGTCTATTGAATCAACGGGTGAGTCAATTGCGGTTAGTAACGAGGTTGTCCTTGGTTCCAACAAGCTTTTAGATGCAGAAAATCTTGGCCTTTTGGTCGCTGAGCAACTTTTAGAATCACCCATTGCAGCAAAAGCGGCCCTCCAGTGAAGGGTCTGCTAGTTAGGCCAAGCCGCAACGAAGAGGATGCTGAAGCTCTTCTGAAATTCGGCATCGAATCCTCCATCATTCCTCTGATTGGCATAACTAATTTTTATAACCCAGACGGTGTCGCAAAGATGCTCTCCAAAATTCAGCTGGCGAAAAAAGTATGGTTCATTGCAACTTCATCGAATGCCATCGACGCATTTATTTCTCAAGCGGACCCAGGCAAATTAGCCCTGGCATTTAGTAACCCCAATCTTCGGTTTGCGGCAGTCGGGGATGCGTCCGCATCCTCCCTGAAAACGTTTTCTTCAGTCGAAGTTCTGGTTCCAGATGTTCACGATGCCCGTTCTTTAGCGCTAGCAGTGATTGAAGCCGAGACACTAAGTAAGAATCCTGAAATTAGGCCCAGTGTTGTGATGCCAATTGGCAGCCGATCACTAGTTGTAGCTCAAGAGAAGTTGGCCCTTGAAGGCTTTGAGGTGCTGGCGGAGATTGTCTACCAAAACCTTCCCTTGCCACTAAATGTCTCAGCCAAAACTGAGGTCTCATCAGAAGCTGTTGATTTCGTGCTTTTTCGATCTCCAAGTTCGGCCAAAGCTTATTTTGATTTGAAGGGTCTTCCTTCCCGATTAATTATCAGCGTCGGTGCCACTACGACTGCGGCTATTAGGGAATTAGGTTTCTTGCCCGATTTGGTTTGCCTGGACACAGCCCCATCATCGGTTGCGAAAAAGATAGCTGAACACCAAGCCAAAAGGATGCCGAGTGATTAGACCCAGAAGACTTCGTGGCTCGTATCAAATGCGCGAAATGGTGGCTGAAACCACCTTGCTTCCGCAACACCTGATTCAGCCGGTTTTTGTTCGTGAAGGCCTGACGGCCACTCGCGAAATCGCTGGAATGCCCGGAGTTTTGCAGCACACTGAGGAAAGCGTCTTGGCTTACCTAGAAGAACTAGTGGTTGCCAAGGTGCCTTCTGTAATGTTCTTCGCCGTACCGAAACTTCGCGATGAACTTGGCAGTCAGGCTTACAGCTCAAACGGTATTTTAAGCCGAGTTGTGCGTTCGACCCGAGAACGTTTTGGGGACAGCTTGGTAATCATTGCGGACCTGTGCCTAGATGAATTCACTTCGCACGGACACTGTGGCGTTTTAGATAACAACGGTGTTGTAGACAATGATGCAACCTTGGAGCTTTATTGCAAGATGGCAGCTGTGTTATCCGAAGCTGGAGCTCACCTTCTTGGCACCAGTGGAATGATGGACGGCCAGGTTGGAGCGATTCGGAAATCTCTGGATTCGGCGGGCCACGTCGACGTTGGAATTTTGGCTTATGCCGCCAAGTACGCCTCTGCTTTCTATGGACCTTTTCGCAATGCAGTCGAATCTGAACTAGATGGCGACCGAAAGACTTATCAGCAGGATTACCGCAACCGAAAAGAATCTCTGCGAGAAGTTGCGCTTGACATTGAACAAGGAGCAGACATCGTCATGGTGAAGCCCGCCATGTCGTATTTAGACATAGTTTCCGAGGTTGCAAAAATTAGTCCGGTCCCGGTCGCGGCCTACGTGGTTTCCGGAGAATACGCCATGGTTGAAGCGGCGGCAGCGGCGGGATTGATTGATCGACTCCCCGTGATATTTGAAATGCTTTATTCGGTTCGGCGAGCCGGCGCTCAGATTGTTTGCACTTACTGGGCCCTCGAGATAGCCCGTGAAATTGAAAGTAGAAAGTTTTGAACATCAATGAGTCCATCGATTGGCACCGCCGCGCGAAACTGAGCATTCCCGGTGGAGTTAGTTCCCCAGTCCGGGCATTTCAGGCAGTCGGTGGTAGCCCTCGATACTTTGTTAAGGGTGTCGGGTCTCACATCTTTGACATAGACGGAAATGAATACATAGATTTAGTCAACTCCTGGGGGCCAATGATTTTGGGCCACGCCCATCCAGCCGTTTTGGAGGCCGTTCAAGCCACAACACAAAATTCGTTTTCTTTCGGAGCGCCGAATAAAAATGAAGTTTTGTTGGCCGAAGAAATTTTGCGTCGTGTGCCTTCATGCGATAGAGCTCGGTTCGTTTCTTCGGGCACTGAAGCTGTGATGACTGCCGTGCGGCTGGCACGCGCGGCAACCAAACGCAACTTGATCGTTAAATTCGCTGGCTGCTACCACGGTCATAGTGATGCCCTTTTAGTTCAGGCCGGTTCTGGGGTCGCAACTCTTGGCTTACCTAATTCCCCAGGGGTTACCGTCGGTCAGACTCAAGACACAATAGTTTTGGACTACAACGATTTTCAAGCCGTAGAAGATGTATTCAGTCAACGGGGCTCAGAAATTGCCGCTCTCATTACCGAAGCCACTCCAGCCAACATGGGTGTCGTGCCACCTTCCACAGGGTTTAACAGATTCTTGGCGGACACTGCTCACAAGCACGGTTCACTGCTGATCCTCGATGAGGTTATGACGGGTTTTAGAGTTTCGGCCGGTGGCTGGTGGGGCAAGTATGGCGATGACGAAGGCTGGGAAGCCGATCTTTATACGTTTGGGAAAGTCATTGGGGGTGGTTTTCCTGTAGCTGCGCTAGCGGGTAAGGCTAAGGTTATGGATTTGCTAGCGCCTTTGGGTCCGGTTTATCAAGCCGGTACTCTGAGTGGTAACCCGGTAGCTACCGCAGCCGGCCTGGCCACACTGGCAAACTGCACCTCGAGTGTTTACGGCCAACTAGATGACAACGCTAAAGATATCGGCAATGGAATAAGTGACGCACTTTCTCAGGCCGGAGTTGCCCACAGTCATCAGATCGGTGGAAACCTGTTCTCGTTTTTCTTTCGGCCAAGCTGGGTTTCTAACTTCACCGAAGCCAAAGAACAAAACGCCGCCGCTTTCAGTGTCTTTTTCAACAGCATGCTTGATCAGGGAGTTTACCTACCGCCTTCGGCTTTTGAGGCGTGGTTTGTGTCGAGTGCCATAACTTCGGAAGATGTAAGGGTAATCCTCTCGGCAGCAACAGTTGCGGCCGAGGCAACCGCGACTTCGATAGGCACCTAGTAGTTCGCTGAAAGTCGCGTGAAAAGCGAATCGACCACTTAAGCTTTAGTCATGGTCGTATCAAACACCTTTGCCTCCAGACAGCAGTTAATCCTCGATTCGGCGATGCAAATAATCGAAGACGGTGGGACTCATTTGGTTTCCATGGCAGCCCTAGCTAAGTCAACGGGGCTGTCTCGCCCAGGAATTTACCAGTACTTCTCATCTCGCGAACACGTGCTGGGTGAACTCATGCTGAATGAAATGGCGGACCTGAGCAATGAAATTGAGCGCCTCGGCATAGGTGTCGAAGACCCAATGGAACGAATCCGAATTTGGATGCACTATTCAGTTGCTCACCTTGCCAGCGATAAACACGGTGTGGTGCGGCAGATTTCAATCGACACTCTTCCAGAGGATCAGCGCGGGATGTTACGTGCCATGCACGGGTACTTCATGATGAGCCTAATATCTCCACTGACAGAACTCGGCGTAGAGGATCCGGCTGCGGTTTGCAGCCTAATTTACGGGGCAGTCGCGTCTGCAGCGAAGAGAATTGATGAGGGGTCGGACTTTTCCTCAGAAGCAAAAGCGTTGGGAAAGTTCGTCTCTGCAGGATTAGGGCGAGTCGTCTAAAAGGCATCTAATAGACATCGTTTGGTTATTGCAGTAAAACCAACGAAATCAGCTTTTGCCTACCACCCCCCCCAGGAACTATCTGATTCAGTGGAGATTTTTCCTATTCTCGACTATTGGACCAGCGCTTCGGCCGGAAAGCCAATTTCAACTCCGCTAGATCTGACCAGGTGGCGACTTTGATTTCTTCGTGCAAGGCCTCCAAAGGATGGTCAGGCTCCGGGTGGTGCACCCGGAATTCCTTAAAGCTCTTTACGGCAATTAAGCGCACTACATCGTTTTAGTTCCAAAACGGGACTAGGCAAACAGCCGAAGCTGAGTCCATTATTTTGCCGCCAGTAGCTGAATTGGTCGCCGGACCTATTGCTGTGATTGGGCGGTACTTAAGTACCTCACTCATAAAAAGCTAGCGGACTGGCTTTTCTAGTCCTCGTCGTCGGTTAGTCCGTTGCCGTTTTGATCCTTAATCATTGCGTGAAGGGTGTCATCGGCGTTGTCGGCGATGTGCTGGGCTCGTCCCAATAGCTCTTCGGCAGACACCGATTGCATTAGATCAATCTGATCAAGCTGACCAACCGGTAAGACTCCGGCCAACTGCCAACAAGCTTCCATCGGGTCATCGCTCAAGACCATGTCTGCCCCATATTGCAGGTCCGCGAACTCGCTGGCAAAGGACAGTAGCTTTCTCACTTTTGTCTCGAGCTCCTCACGAAGAGGTGCCAAACCTTCATCCCAGACCAGGTCAGGCAAGAAGTCAATGTCGGCTATTGGGTAAGGGGCATCGGGGAGCCAAGTATTTACTCGGAAGCGTGCGCCACCAATTGATTGCAAGCCGTAGAATTCCTCCGTGGTGCCAATGTCTGTTACCAGCGCCACTGTCCCAAGATCAAATCGCTTTTCCTTGCCTCTTTCATCTTCACCGCGGCCGTTTAGCACCACTCCAAACTCTGGATTTTCAGCCCCGAGCAAGTCCCCCAAAAGCTTTAGGTAGCGCTCTTCAAAGATTCTTAGGTCAAGTGGCATGTGGGGCATGAGCACTAAGCCCAATGGAAACATTGGCATTACTGGCACGTGGCACTCTCCTCAACATTCCGAACCAAGTGAAGCAATTCATCTAGTTCTTTACTCAATCTTTTGCAACCAATCGCATTTGCTCGGATTCAGTAAAACAACAGAAAACCGATTAAATTTCTGAGCCAACAATTGCCGCTCAATGGTTGCGCCCTCATCAAGCTCTTTGCCTGACTAAAGTTCATTATGAGGACGGTAAAGATGAGCGATCTAAACAAAATAGGCCAAAGAGATAACTGGCGCTGTTGGCTATGCGACGAACAAGTAGACCCAGATGGTTCAGTGAATTCGGATCAAGGACCAAGTGCCGACAGCTACGCGGCGTCAAAGGCCAAAAAAGGAACCCCGACTGTCGAGCGGCTAGCCCATAGATCCTGCAACACAATGCGAGGCAAGATTGCTCCTGTTGTCCCGTGGCCAAAAGAACTCTTTGTCTTTGACCCAGCCCCGATATTTGAGTCAGTTGATCGCCTTGCCAAAAAAGGTGGCCGCGAGGCAGTCGGCCGCTGCACCACTCAAGACGATGCCGAGCAGGCATCGGAGTGGTTATTAGCACGACTCGCAAGACTCTCCCCAACCACAAAGTTCAGGACTGAAATAACACCGGGTGCTGGACAGTTTTTGCTGAAGCTCAGCGCAAACTAGATCGAACCATTACTCAGTCCGGTGAGCACTTCTTTGGCCCTAACCCTAAGTTCCGGCAGGTCAGATAGCCGGTTGAGGCCAAACACCTGCTGGCTCATGCGGTGGTTTTTCTTGAACTCATCTTTATGGCGATCTAAAAAGTCCCAGTACAAAGTCGTGAATGGGCAAGCATCATCGCCAACGCGCTTCTTCGGGTCGTATGCGCAGCCTTTGCAGTACTGGGTCATGCGATTAATGTAGGCACCACCTGCCGCATAGGGCTTAGTCATAAGTCGGCCGCTATCGGCATGGACTCCCATGCCGATTATGTTTGGCACCATCACCCATTCAGCTGCGTCAACAAACTGCTCTCGCATCCAATCTAGAAACTCCTTCGGATTGGTTCCAGTGACAAGAGCCAAGTTACTCAGAATCATGAGCCTTGGAATGTGGTGGGTCCAGGCGCGCGTCTCCACATGGGAAACAACTTGGCTAACGCAGTTCATCTTGGTTTTCGATGAGTCGGCAAATAATGGCAACAGCTTCCTGTTTGCCCCAAGGCCATTTAATTCTTTATAGTCTTCACCTAAAAACCAGTACATGCCGTTTATGTATTCGCGCCAACCGATGATTTGCCGAACGAAGGCCTCGACTGACTCAATGGGCGCCTCACCTTGGTTGTAGCGATTGATGGCGGCCGCAACAACCTCGGCGGGGGTAATCAAGCCGTTATTTAGGTATGGGCTCAGCAGGCTGTGGTGCAGCGACCATTCATCAAGTGTCACGGCATCTTCGTAAGGACCAAAGCCCGCCAGGTGGTGTTCTAAAAAATGCTCAAGTTGCCTAAGCGCACCCTCGCGGGTCGTGGCCCAGCTGTAGGTTGGTGGATAATTTAGACTCTTTGACACTTCACGGTCGATCTCATCGCGAGTGTGAGTGAGTCTTTCGGGCCAGGTGTAATTCTTTGGCGGTGGTAACCGGTTATCGGCATCGAAGTTCCAGCGGCCCTGCTCGGGCTTACCGTCCGTTACTAACAAATCGAGACGCACTCTTTGAATCCGATAGAAATTCTCCATTACAAAGCTCTTTTGGCTTCCAGCCCACTCCTGAAACAACCCTCTTGGTGTCAAGAAGAAGTCATTCTCTACAAACTCGACACCAAACTTGGCTAGCTGCGACTGCTGCTTGAATGAAGAAGGCTCTGCACATAAGACCGGTAACTCTCCAACGGCCTCTCGAGCCTGAGTGATTCCAGCAACTGTGGTCTCAGCCTCGATAAACAAAACAGTAAAACCAGATTTTTCGAGCTCCTTAGCGAAGTGCCTAGCGGAGGAGATCAAGAAGAACAGGCGCTCTTTGTGAAAAGGACGACCCGTGACCATCCGTTCGCTCTGAACAAGCAGCACGATGTCGCTTGTCGGGTTAGCGTTTTTGAGAACTCCTCGGTCGGCATTCAAGTGATCAAATGGGATCAAAAGAATGCGAGTAAAGCCGCTTTTGGCGAAGAGGGTTTTGGTCATGCCGTCAAGTCCATCATAGAAAAGGTCGCTACTTCAGCAACGCCCTCAATTCGGCAATTTCCATGGTCTGCATCTCCACGATGGCTTTACCAAGCTCACTCGCTTCAGTGTTTTTCGACCCCAGTACCATTTGGGCCATTTCAATGGCGCCTTCGTGGTGAGCGATCATGCCCAGAACGAAAAGCTGATCGAACTCTGCGCCAGAAGCATTTGTTAGCCGCTGCATCTCGGCATCCGAGAGCATTCCGTCCATGGACATTTGATGACCCATCTCGGCCGGCGCATTCGCGGCTTTTAGCCAAGAACGCATCTGCTCTATTTCAGGGCCCTGCTCAGCGCTTATCTTGGTGGCCAATGCTTTGACTTCTGGATTCACTGCACGGGTTAAGGCAATCGCTGACATGTCTATTGCCTGCTGATGATGTGGAATCATCATTTGGGCGAACATTATGTCCGTCCCCGAAAAATCAGATGTATTCACTCCGCTTGACGACTCGATCTGAGTAGTGCTGTTGTGCATCATCGATACTGGCATTGCAGCGCAGCCGGTGACTGACAAGGCGGATATTAGGACAGCTGCTCGGAGAGCAAGTTTGCGGCTAGATACTTTGATCATGAATTTTTCCCTTGATTGGCTAGAAAGAAAACTCGCTTGGTCGCGGTTTTGTTCCGAAACACTCAGCAACAAATTTGTAGTTTTGCTTCTTTAGCTATTTAGCTAACTAGATCAAACCGATCAGCGTTCATGACCTTCACCCAGGCTGCAACAAAGTCCCGCACAAACTTCTCTTGGTTGTCATCCTGCGCATAAACCTCGGCATAGGCACGCAGAATCGAGTTTGATCCAAAGACCAAGTCTGCACGGGTGGCAGTGAATTTGACCTGTCCGTTTTCGCGGTTTCGGAGGTTATAAAGGTTGAACCCTGCCGGCTCCCAGACGTAAGTCATGTCTGTCAGGTTCACAAAAAAGTCATTGGTGAGTTGGCCTTCGCGCTCAGTCAGCACTCCATGGCTAGTTCCGCCGTGGTTGGTGCCAAGCACTCTCATGCCTCCCATCAGCACTGTCATTTCATGACCGGTTAAACCCATGAGTTGTGCTCGGTCAAGCAGCAGCTCTTCGGCTGGAACGGTGTAGTCCTTCTTGATCCAGTTTCTGAAGCCATCGTGAATCGGCTCCAACGGAGCAAACGAGTCAACATCGGTCCACTCTTGAGTAGCGTCGCCGCGACCAGGAGAAAAGGGAACAACAATTTCATGTCCAGCCTGTTTCGCGGCCTTTTCGATGCCGAGGTTTCCTGCCAAAACAATGACATCAGCAACGCTTACTCCGGCAGCTTCAGCGATTGGCTCCAAGACTGCAAGAACGCGGTTCAAGCGTTCCGGCTCATTTCCAACCCACTCGCGCTGTGGTGCAAGGCGAATCCTTGATCCGTTCGCACCCCCACGCATGTCAGAGCCGCGATAGGTTTTTGCTGAATCCCAGGCGGTAGAAACCATGTCAGCGACCGACAACCCGGCCTCTGAAATCTTTGCCTTTAGGGCTTCAACGTCGTAGTCGGTTGTTCCCGCTGGAACTGCATCCTGCCAAATTAGCTCTTCGGCAGGGACATCAGGGCCGACATATCTAACTACTGGACCCATGTCGCGGTGAGTGAGCTTGAACCAAGCTCTAGCAAAGGCATCGGAGAAGTATTCTGGGTCTGCGTAAAATTTCTTCGAAATCTCAAGGTAGTCAGGGTCTTTGATCATTGCCATGTCGGCATCGGTCATGACCGGGTTCTTCCGAATATCGGGGTTTTCAACGTCTACTGGCATATCCTCTTCGGCAATGTTGACCGGTTCGTACTGCCAATGTCCGGCAGGACTCTTTAGCAATTCCCACTCGTGATTAAACAGCATGTAAAAATACCCGTTGTCCCACTTGGTTGGGTGGGTGGTCCAAGCACCTTCAAGACCCGAGGAAACCGTGTCGGTTCCAACATTTCTGGTCTTGTGATTCATATATCCAAGACCGGCCTCATGAATACCAGCGCCTTCAGGAGACGACTCAAGATTTTCGGCGCTACCGTTACCGTGCAGCTTTCCAACCGTGTGACCGCCAGCTGTAAGTGCGACAGTCTCTTCGTCGTTCATGGCCATTCGGGCAAAGGTTTCGCGAATCTGACCAGCGGTTTTTAGCGGATCCGGCTTTCCGTTTACGCCTTCAGGGTTCACGTAAATCAGGCCCATTTGAACAGCCGCAAGCGGGTTTTCTAAGGTCGATGGCACATCGACGTTCTCGTAGCGAGAATCAGAAGGAGCCAAAAACTCTTTCTCGCTGCCCCAGTAAATGTCTTTTTCCGGTTCCCAAATGTCGGTCCTACCGAAACCAAAACCAAAAGTCTTTAGGCCCATTGACTCATAGGCAATGTTGCCGGCCAAGATCATAAGGTCGGCCCAAGAAAGTTTATTGCCGTATTTTTTCTTCACTGGCCATAGCAGTCGCCTTGCCTTATCTAGGTTCACGTTATCGGGCCAAGAGTTCAAGGGGGCGAAGCGCAGGCTTCCAGAACCACCACCACCGCGGCCGTCTGCGGTTCGGTAGGTTCCAGCGGAGTGCCAAGCCATGCGAATCATTAGTCCGCCGTAGTGACCCCAGTCCGCTGGCCACCAGCTCTGGCTATCGACCATGAACTCATGTAGGTCTTTTTTTAATGCTTGAACATCTAAAGTCTCAAGCTCTTTGCGGTAATCGAAATCAGCACCCATCGGGTTTGACTTTGAATCATTCTGAGTCAGAATCTCAAGGTTTAGGGCATTTGGCCACCAGTCCGTGCTGGCGGAGCCAACAGTAGTTGGTGCTCCCTGTACCACTGGGCAAGTGCCACGTTGTTCCATGAGATTCTCCTCCGTCTTGAATGCGCAGCTCATTGCTAGCAATAAAGATATGTAAGACAAGACTACTTCAGCCGTAAATTGCTCGTTTGAAGTAGTCGGCATTGTCAGGCCATTTCAAGATTCAACGCACGCTATGACTCGAGGGGCTTTCCAGATTTCGACAAATAAACCAGTTGGTCTTGGCCAAGACCAACTGGTTTATTTACGGAATTGCAGGTTAGCTGACTAGAGCCGGAATGATGGCTCCGGAAAATATCTGCCATGCCAAAACCGTCTTGGCAAAGAGGCTAAGAGTGATGTATGTCTTCTCACCGAATAGGTAGTTTTTCCAAGGCCCAATCTTCTTGTACTGGAACGCCTGGTTGAACCCGAAGGTGTTGAAGAACAAGAACAGCGCGACAACGATGCCGTAAACAAAGCCTGGGATTTCGGATGCGTTCGTTGCGCCCGGCTGCCAGATGTAAAGAACGAGAATTAACCAAGGAATTATTCCGGTCATTGATCCAAAGATGAACGGGAGACCCTTGCCATTTCCGGGGGTTTCATACTTCTCTTGAAGAGCTCCAAACATGATCATCGATGTATTCACCGCAAAGATTGCAATCAAAGCCGCGACGTCGGTAATGCCATTTAGCAAGGCGATACAGAAGATCATGACCGAGGAGCTAAGCCCATACTCGACCCACCGGAAGTAGTTGTGGTTGAGCTTCAAACCGGCCTTGTAGCGCTGGAAAAACATTGGCGAAGAAATGATGAAGTGGAACAGTGCTGATAGCGCCAAGAAGGCCACAATGCCCGCACCAATGTTGATGTCAAACAAGTTCACGACGTCGACTGGAAGGTCTACTCCCGGAGGTCCAGTTGGATACTCAATTTTTATCGGATACAGGATCTGGCGGTCGAGCATAGTCAGCACCAGTGCGAAACCAACCGCCTGGATTAGGTGCAAGGAACCGGCAACTACGTTGTACTTACGTAGTCCTGAGATTTGCTGATCCGGTGATTTAGCCGGCTTGACGGCATTTGCCATTATGAGAACTCCTTCGTTCTAAGTTATTTATCAGCCTATACCTGCGAGTGCGTTCGCTCGAGCTTTGCACCCTCAACATCAACGTCTGGCAAAAGCTTGTCTAACCACTTTGGTAGATACCAAGCCGCTTTTCCGATGACGCTCATCAGTGCCGGCACCAACAACAAACGGACCAAGAACGCATCTATCAAGACGCCGATTGCCAGGCCGAAGCCCATCGGCTTGATCATCGTGATGTGCGAGAAGGCAAAGCCGCCAAAAACAGACACCATGATTATGGCCGCCGCGATCACAACCGGCCTGCCCAAGCGAATACCGGAGTCAATAGAGTCCCTAGCGCTCTTACCGTGCACATAAGCTTCGCGCATTCCAGAAACCACAAACAGCTGATAGTCCATCGCGAGACCAAACAGGATTCCGATCAAAAGAATTGGCAAGAAGCTCAGAATAGGTCCGGCTTGAGTGACACCCAAGAACTCCGATAGCCAACCGAACTGGTAGACGGCAACAACCGCGCCTAGGGTCGCGCCAACCGTAAGCAAGAACCCACCGGTTGCAATTAAAGGAACAATCAGCGACCTAAAGACCAGAATCAAGAGCAAGAACGACAAGATAACTACCGTGCCGAGATATAGCGGCAACACGTCAGCAAGCTTCTGTGAGATGTCAATGTTCACAGCAGCAAGCCCTGTGACTTCAATGTCGGCGTTTAGCTCAGTCGGAAATACTTCTTCGAGTTCTCGAACGTCGAACACTAATTGCTCGGTCTCAGCGCTAGTTGGGCCAAATTCTGGCACCAAGACGAACATCAGATCCAGACCTGAGTTTGACACCCCACCCGGCAACACTGCCGCCACGTTGTCAAGAGCGAACAATCGCTCGGTAACTGCGGCTTGCATCTCAAGCTCTGCAATCTCATCCAGCTTCTCTGGGACATCTACGATTGCAACCAGGCTGCCGTTGCTGCCGGGTCCAAAAGCTTCCGAAATAAGAGAGTAGGACTTATAGGCCGTTGAGTCACTGGCCTCAGCCCCGCCATCTGGCAGCGCAAGACGCATGCTGAGGGCAGGAACGGCGACAATCATCAGCAACGTAACAACGCCAATGATTACTATCCACGGTCGTTTATTAGCGAAAACAGGCTTGCCGCTGGCATCCGCGTCATCGAGTGCCACCAACTGCTGCGCGGATCCAACTTTGCCCATCTCCAACAGCACTGAGCGCTCTTTTTTGGTAAGCACCTTGTCTTTTGCAAGCCCCAAAACCGCTGGCACCATAGTCAAAGCCACCGAAACCGCGACAACAATCGCCAGCGCTCCAGCGCTACCCATCAGACCGAGGAAACCGACTCCGGTGAGGTTTAGGGCCAATAGGGCAATAACAACCGTGATTCCGGCAAAGACAACTGCGTTACCACTAGTGCCATTGGCAAGACCGATTGATTCTTTCATCTCAACGCCAGCCTTGAGCTGACGACGGTGTCGATTCAAAATAAACAGTGAGTAGTCAATACCGACCGCGAGGCCGAGCATGACGCCCAGCAGCGGAGTCGTGCTGGTCATGTCAACAACCGAAGACAGTGCGAAGGTTATTGCAGCGGAGATAGCAACTCCGGTGATTGCTGCAATCACTGGAAGGCCGGCACCAATGAATGTTCTAAGCATGAGTGCAAGCACCAGTGCCGCAATCGCCAAACCAACTATTTCTCCGATGCCCAAAAGTCCATCGAGAGAGAAAACCAATGATTGTGAGAATTCAACCTGAATCCCAGCTGGCACTTGCGCCTTTATAAGAGCGACAACTTCAGAAGCTGCCGCCTCATCGAGCTCTCCGGATGGCTGATCAAAGTAAATGGTCCCAAATGCGGTCTGGCCATCAACTGACACAGTGCGAAAGTTATTTGAAGTTCCAAGCAGTTTCTCACCGGCAACTAACTGAGCTTCATTATTAGCAAGTTCAGTCTTGCCCTCGTCCAATTGATCTTGGCCAGTTGTTAGCTCGGTCTGCTGAAGAGCAATTTGATCTAGCCCACCTTGAACCTGCGCTAGCCCCGCCCGAACCTGCTCTGTTCCCGGCGCGTTATTGGCGACCATCGCATCAAGGGTCTGCTGCAGCTCGGCGGCTTGGGTCTTCAGATTGGCCCTGGCGACATCTATCTGAGCCTGGACGGAATCAAGCTGCGTCTGTTTAGTCTCAATTTCCACCTTGGCATCTGAGATAGCGACAAGGCCCGCTGCTAGGTCAGTGCGTTGAGTGTCAAGAGTGTTCAGGGTCACGAACGGATCCGCAACATCATCCACCTCGGTAAGCGCCTTCACACTTCCAAGGACGTCCGCGATGCCTGAAATCTCTGCCATTGAAAACTCGACGCCGTCAGCTTTGTGGAATACAACTTGTCCGGAGGCCCGCGCGGCCTCGGGGAAGGTTGCCTGAAGCGAGGTTGCAAGATCCTGAGATGGAATGCCATCTAAGGTCATGGTAGTTCCCAGCTTGCCACCGGAGAGCAAGGCGGCTGCCCCGGCGGTGCCAATTAGTAGGAGCCATATTGCTATGACAGCGAAAGCTCGCTTTGCGGAGAATTTTCCAAGGCGGTAAAGCAGCTCAGCCATTTAGTTCCTAAATCATTGGGAGCACATTTCGGTGCGACGAATCAAAACGTCCTAAGGCTAGAAGCCCAGCCTGATAGTTAGCTGAGTAGGCTTATAGCTCCAGAGCGCCAACAGCTAACCAACCTGAGTTCATTCCCCGTGCGCGTCGGGCCTCGGAAATCAGTCCTTTGGGCTCCGTCAAAAAACTCTGGACCTGGGGCACTTTACACTTTTAATTTCATTGAGCCCGAACGAAAAGCAATGCTGGAGCGAGACGAAGAAATCAAAAACGAGAGTGAAGTGTGGCCAACCTCTTATGTATTCCATCGAAACGACAAGAAAGCGAAGGATCGCATAATTGAACTAATCCAACGGGCAACTGGCAACCTCTAAATAGTGTTAGCTTGCTATGAAAGCTTTATTTGAAACCAGTTATCAACTTCAGTTCGCATCAAAGTAAGGATGCCCGATGAACCTCATTTCCCACTATATTTCTGGTGCCGAGCAAAAATCATACTCAACAAGGTCAGCTCCGGTCTATGACCCAGCTCTTGGAAAAGAGTCTGGCCGAGTGGCTCTTGCTGACGCCCAGGATATTCAAGAAGCCATCAACTCCGCCAAGAATGCCTACCCGGCTTGGCGCGACACTTCATTGGCCAAGCGCCAACAGATAATTTTCAAATTCCGTGAACTACTAAATGAGCGCAAGCCTGATCTTGCAGCAATCATCACCGCGGAGCATGGCAAAGTTCTCTCCGATGCTCTTGGAGAAATAACCCGTGGTCAAGAAGTTGTGGAGTTTGCCTGCGGCATGCCGCACCTTCTAAAAGGTGAATACTCGGAAAACGCATCAACCAACGTTGATGTTTACTCCACCAAACAGCCCCTTGGGGTCGTTGGTATAATTAGCCCCTTCAATTTTCCAGCAATGGTGCCAATGTGGTTTTTTCCAATAGCCATCGCGGCCGGCAACACCGTAATTTTGAAGCCGAGTGAAAAAGACCCGAGCGCTGCCATCTGGATGGCAAAACTCTGGACTGAGGCTGGCCTGCCAACTGGAGTCTTCAATGTCCTGCAGGGTGACAAAGAAGCGGTTGACGGCCTAATTGACAGCGACGACGTTGCAGCAATTAGCTTTGTCGGCTCAACCCCGATAGCTCAATACATTTATGAGAACTGCGCCAAAAATGGCAAGCGCGTTCAGGCACTGGGCGGAGCAAAGAACCACATGCTCGTGCTTCCAGATGCTGATCTAGAACTGGTTGCAGACTCAGCAATCAATGCCGGCTTTGGTTCGGCTGGCGAGCGCTGCATGGCAATCTCAGTGGTAGTCGCCGTTGAGCCCGTAGCCGATGAAATGATTGAAAAGATTGTTTCTCGAATCTCACAAATTAAAGTTGGCGACGGTCGTCGCTCCTGCGACATGGGACCCTTGGTAACCAAGGAACACCGTGACAAAGTCGCCAGCTACATAGCCATTGCCGAAGCTGACGGAGCAGACATTGTTGTTGATGGCAGGTCCGTTGTTCCGGACGGCGACGAGAACGGTTTTTGGCTTGGCCCGACTCTGATAGACAGGGTTCCGATCACTTCCAGGGCATACCAAGACGAAATCTTCGGACCGGTACTAAGCGTGGTTCGAGTGAGCTCCTACGAAGAAGGCTTAGAGCTGATAAACAGCGGAATCTATGGAAACGGCACCGCTATTTTCACAAATGACGGTGGCGCTGCAAGGCGATTCCAGAACGAAGTGGAAGTCGGAATGATCGGCGTGAATGTGCCGATTCCGGTTCCAGTTGCCTATTTCTCCTTTGGAGGATGGAAAAACTCGCTGTTTGGCGACAGCCGAGCACACGGCGAAGAAGGCTTTAGGTTCTTCACCCGAACCAAGGTAATTACCTCGCGCTGGTTAGATCCAAGCCAAGGCGGACTGAACCTAGGTTTTCCACAGAACTAAGACAGCTGTTTTTGAATTCGCTTAACAGATACTGCCTCTTGAGTCCCGAGCGATTGAGCAAACAGGCTCACTCTTAGCTCTTCAAGTAGCCATCGGGCTGAAGTTAGTTTTTCGCTGGATTTTGCCGGTAGCGGCAGTTTCCCGCCTGCGATTTCGAAGACTTCCATAGCTTTTGCTAATTCGATGGCACTGATTCGATCACGCTCCGGACTTTCCTGGAGTTTCACCACGCGCTGGGTGATAGCGCGCAAGTAGATTTCGATTCTAGATAGCCGATCAAGGCCAGTGGCGGAAACTAGCTTTGGACTCAATAATTGTTGGATGTGGAGTTTCTCACTGGCAAGAACAGTTAGAAAATCAATCGCCTTGGCATTAGAAATTGCTTTATTTGCCTCACTGGCAGCCCGAGATATCTTCAGCATTAGCTTCGCAACGTCGAAAATAAGCTCAATAGAAATAGCCTCGACAAGTTGTCTCAGGTTTTCAAATTCTTTGGCAGTAAAAATAAGCCCCTTCGGGTGGAGTGCGTAAAGCTGTTTTGCAGCTCCTGCTCGAATGACGTCGGTAACAAACGCGGTAAGGCTTGGGTAGGGCAAGCTGGCAATAGCCAATTTCTCGGCTTGCGTCAGATGTGCCTCGATGTACTTAACCGGGGACGGAATGCTCAGCTGCAAAAGTTCGACCAAGCCGATTGGATGCTCGGCTGCCTGCCTAGCCTCCGACGAGTGCAGCTTCAAATCAACGTTGTTAGTCTTTTCATCGTAAACCAAGGCCGGAAATGCACTTACTTTATTGCTGCCCTGCTTAGTGTCTAGTTGCCTGGGTAGTTCGTCGAAATCCCAAGTCTTCAAGTTGCTACGCTCGATCGATGGGCCATCGAACTGAATCATCTTCGACACCGCTTCAATTGAGATGGCCGCGAGTTTTCGCTGTAGGTCGGACAAGTCATTGCCGATTTCCAACTGATTGGCTTTGGAATCCAGAACCTTATAAGAAACCTTGAGTTGAGCCGGCAATACTCGGGGGTTGAAATCCTCGGGTCCTACTCGAATACCACTCAAAGATTGCAACTGGGTTGCCAAAACTTCCGTTATCTTTCCGGTTGGTTCGGCAGGCAAGGTTCCTAAAACTTTTACCGCCCAGTCTTTGGCTGGAACTACATTTTTTCGAACCGCCTTTGGAAGGCTTCTGATCAGTTCGGTGACCAGCTCCAGTCGCATCGAAGGAACAAGCCACTCAAAACCCTCCGGCTTAATGCTTGCCAAAAGTGAAATTGGAATCTCGACTGAGATTCCATCGTGTTCATTGCCGGGATCGAATAAATAACTGATGCTAAATTCCTGACCATCAATAACCAGCTGCCCCGGGTGGTCGGCTTCATCGGTCTGAGTCTGACCAGCACCGAGCAACTCGGCTCTGGTCATTGTTAAGAACTCTGGCTTTTCGTGTTTTACTTTTTTCCACCATCCCTCAAAGCTGCCAGTTGAAAAAACATCTAGCGGAATGCGGTTGTTATAGAAGCGAAAGACATCGTCTTCGCCGGCTGCAAGCTGGGGAGACCTGGCTCTATCAGCGGCGACTTCCATTTCCGCAAGCAGGTCCTTATTTTTCTGATCGAAGACCTGCTTGGAATCCCATTCACCATAAACCAGCGCATGCCTAATAAACAGCTCCCTGCAAAACATTGGGTCAATTCGCGAGTACTGGACCTTGCGATTTGCAATCAGGGTTAGACCAAACAGCATCACTCGCTCTAAGCCGATAACTGCACCGAGCTTTTTCTCCCAGTGTGGCTCTGAGACACTTCTTCGAACCAAATCCCCAGCAAGCTCCTCTGCCCAAGCTGGATCAACCGCTGCATTCATGCGAGCAAAGAGCCGGCTGGTTTCAACGAGCTCTGCGCTCATAAGTGCTTCGGGTGGCTTCTTGGCTAAAGCAGAGCCTGGGAAGATCACGAACTTCTTACCACCGGAACCTAGGTATTCGCTCTGCACTCGTTTTTGCTTTTGCAGCTTGCCGTTTTTGAAGACCTTTTTCTCATTCTCTTGCTGTAAGCCAATTTGGCTGAGCAACCCGGACAGCAAAGCCTTGTGAATGCCTTCGGGGTCAACCCTGCGGTTACCGAAGTTTAGATTCAGCGGCCTGCTAACACTTTTTAGTTGCCTAACAAGGTCTTGCCACTCCCTGACGCGCAGGTAGTTCAAGAACTCCTGTTTACAAAGCCTGCGGAAGGCGGAAGACGAAAGCTTTCCCTGTTGATCCTCAACGTGATTCCAAAGATTGACCAGCGATAGAAAATCGCTGGTCACATCAACGAAACGCGTGTGCAAAAGATCCGCTTTTTCGCGCTTTTCAAGCGGCCGCTCTCTCGGGTCCTGAATCGTTAGCCCGGCAACAATAACCATGACCTCTCGCACAACATTATGCTTCTTTGATTCCAGCAGCATTCTTGCGAATCGGGGTTCGATCGGGAGCCTGGCGAGCTGTTTACCAAGCTTGGTGAGCTCGACTTCATTTGAGTCTTGATCAATAGCGCCCAGCTCTTTGAGGAGTCCAATTCCGTCCTTGACTCCCCTTGGCTCAGGCGCTTGCAAGAAGGGGAACTTGGTTAGATCTCCGAGCCCAATTGTTGCGGCTTGCAAAATAACCGAAGCGAGGTTAGTTCTCAGAATCTCAGGATCGGTGAACTCTGGCCGAGATTGAAAGTCCTCCTTCGAATAAAGCCTGATTGCGATGCCTGGGCTAGTTCGTCCAGCTCTACCTGCTCGCTGATTGGCGCTGGCCTGCGAGATTGCTTCGATTGGTAGCCGCTGAACCTTTGCCTTTGGGCTGTAGCGAGAGATCCTGGCGGTGCCGGCATCAATCACGTACTTGATATTGGGAATTGTGAGGCTGGTCTCCGCAACGTTGGTTGCCAGAATGACTCTTCTTTGCAGGCCCGCCATTCTGCTCACCTCAAACACCCGGTGTTGTTCGGCAGAGCTCAGCCGGCCATAAAGTGGCAGCACTTCGGTGTGACCCTTCAGGGCTCCTCGGGTGATGCTGCCCTGAATTGCATCTTGGGCATCCTTGATTTCCGACTCTCCAGACAGGAACACCAGAACATCACCATCTTGCTCATTCTCTAGTTCTTTCAGCGCCGAAATCACGCCGTCTAAGTAGTCGGCTGCAGTGGTTTCAACATCTGGGTCGGCATCTTGCGAACCATCTCTTGTCACCGGGGAATAGCGAATCTCAATCGGGAAGGTTCGACCAGAAACCTCGATGATCGGCGCATCGTTGAAGTGTTTGGAAAAAGAACCGGGATCAATGGTCGCCGAGGTAATTATTAGTTTGAGCTCGGGACGCTTGGGTAGTAGCTGCTTCAGAAAACCAAGTAAAAAATCGATGTTGAGACTTCGCTCGTGAGCCTCATCGATAATTATGGTGTCGTACTGCTTGAGCATTCGATCTCGCTGCAGGGCGTTCAACAAAATGCCGTCAGTCATGACCTTTATTTTGGTCGCCTTGCTGGCTTGGTCAGTGAACCGGACCTGGTAACCCACTAGGCCACCAAGATCAACCTTGAGCTCCTCGGAGATGCGCTCGGCGACCGAGCGAGCGGCAATTCTTCTGGGTTGGGTGTGAGCAATGGATTTTCGTCCAAGTTCTAAGCACATCTTGGGAAGCTGCGTGGTTTTACCGGAACCGGTAGCACCGGCAATGATCACAACCTGGTTATTGGTAATGGCCTCAAGAATGTCCTGCCGCCTAGCTGCAACTGGAAGGTCCGCGGGATAGTTAATCTCTAACTCACTCACCCCAAGCCGTCCGTTCTACAGTTTGCCAAAGACCAATTGTCTCAGTTACTGGATCGAACTAGTACCTGTCTTCTCGCAAGATCTGAACATCGGACACCCAAGCACTGCAGGCGTAATGCGGAAAGAAGCTTGTCTTTAGAAGCTCCAGAATCTTGTTTGAAATTTCCTCTGGCACCACTGTTTCGAGACGAATATTGCCACCTTCCAGATCACCTGCGCGCTGGTTTCTTGGTCCAAGCCCATTGGCATGGGTGATGGTGAAGCCTTTGGCGCCTTGGGCAACCACATCCTTCGATAGCCGCTGCTCTAGGGCAGCTTCGACAACAACAACAATTAGTTTTCGATCTTTCAGCATCAAAGGCCTGCGCTTTCTAGGAACTTACTTACTTCCAACATGATAGGGATACCCAGGATTAGGTTGAACGGAAAAGTGATTCCCAGGCTTGCGGTCAGATATATTCCTGGACTTGCCTCGGGAAGTGCCAGTCGAACCGCTGCTGGGGCCGCTATGTAAGAAGCCGAAGCACTCAGCACACCCAGAGTCGCAGCACCTCCGATGCCCAATCCAGTTAGCTGTCCGGTGATAACACCGAGAGTCCCGGAAAGCAGCGGGAATGCAATGCCAAAAACAACCAGTCCCATTCCGGCTTTTTTCAGATCCTTCAGCCTTCGGCCCGCAACAATTCCAAGCTCCAAAAGAAACAATGTCAGGACGCCTGGGAACAGCGCAACGAAGAAAAACTCAATCCCGGCGAAGCCGCTGGATTTGGTTAGGAAACCAATTGCGAGGCCGCCGGCCAGCAAAAAAATTGACCTACCAGTCAGAATCTCTCGGAAAGATTCGCCCCAAGAAACTTCTCTCCGAAGTCCTCTAGAGGCCAGCATCAAACCGACGATGATGCCGGGGATTTCTAGAATTGCCAAAAGAGTGGTGAGGTAGCCCTCGACAGAAATCGAAACTGATTCGTAGAAGATAACCGCCGCGGTGAAAGTAACCAACGATGTTGATCCGTAGTGGGCAGCTAAGGCTCCTCGGTCAACAACCGAGAGCTTCTTTAGAAATTTCAACAAGAAAAAAGCAAGCACAGGAACTGTGAGACCCAGTAATAGTGTTCCTAGGATCGGAAGACCAACCTCTTGGAACTCTGCGTTTGAAAGCGCAACTCCACCCTTGATTCCAATTCCCAGCAATAGGTAGATTGAGATTGCCTGGTAGATCGGTTCGGGCAATCGCAAATCGCTCTTGATGGCTGCTGCGAGTAAACCAAGCGCAAAGGCAAGCACCGGTGCACTGGTCAGGTTTTGGACTGCTACCGACAAAATATCCATCGAACTACCTACCAACCACTCCGAGTGAATCGATTAGATCTCCAACCGATTTGTGCAAACTTGTTTCATGTCTTAGTTCTGCTTCGCGATTGATCGAATAGTGGTTTCGCCTGCCGGTCTTTTCTCTGGCGAGGTAACCACCTTCGGTTAGATCATTCAAAATGCTCACCACATACCGAGGGGTAACCCCCAAAACCCTTGCTAGGTCCTCGATTTTGGCATTCTGATCTCGTTGCAGCATCAGCATTAGATGAGCATGATGAGTCAGAAAGGTCCAACGTTCACTCATTGCTCGCCTCCCGGAAAATAATTCAACTAATGAACAATACTTCTTGGAACTTTAGTTCACGTATTTAGGAAAGCGCAACAAGTTGTGTTTCTTTGGTTGAAAAACGATTCCTAAGCCCGAAGTGCTATTGCTAGCTCTCTGGTGCTTACGACCATCTTGTCCATGTCTCTCTGGGTGTGGGCAAGTGACACTAGCCATTGCTCATCAAGACCCGGAGGAGTTAGCACGCCCCGGTTGATTCCCCAGAGCCATGACAGCTCTGCGGTTTCAAAGTCGGTTGCCTTGTAGTCCCGATAGTTTCTAACCGGTTCCGGCGACCAGATCATCGCACCCTTGACTCCCAAACCAACGGTGTGGGCAGGAAGCTCGTACTCAGCAATAATTTCGTCCAACTTGGCAAGCGTCGCATTGTTGATTGCCTCTGCTTTTCCAAGTGCTGCTGGAGTGCAAATCTCATCAACTGCATGGGCCGCTGCCATTACAAGCGGGTTACCGTTATAAGTTCCAAAATGCGCCATGCGGCCATCAACGACCGCTTCCATGTATTCCTTCTTGCCACCAAAGGCGGCAAGTGGGAACCCGCCTCCGATGCTCTTGGCAAGAGTTATAAGATCTGGCTGCACTCCCAACCTCGCGGCGGCGCCAGCTACACCGGCGGTCAGACCGGTCTTGACTTCATCAAAGATCAGGCAAATGCCGTACTCGTCACAGAGATCTCTAACCGATTGCAAGTAACCAGCGTCAGGCAAGATAATCGAAAGGTTCTCAATCACCGGTTCAATCATGAAACACGCAATGTTATCGCCGTGGTTTTTCATGATCTCTTCCAAAAGCTCTAGGTTGTTGTAGGGAACAACGTAAACGTCACCGGCCTCAACCTCGGGCGGCACATGAGCGGTTGGGGAATCTGCTGACCCGATGTCCTTCAGGGCCGGCTTCACTGAAACCTGCAATGGGTCGTAGCCACCGTGGTAGCCACCCTCAATCTTGATAACACCATTCTTTTGTGTAACCGCTCTGGCGGTCCTTATGGCATACATGGTGGATTCAGTACCCGAGTTAGTAAACCGAATCATGTCCAGGCTGAATCTCGCCTTGAACTTCTCGGCTACCTCAGTTGCAGTAGGCGATGGAGTCACAAACAGCGTTCCGGTTGAGCGAAGCGCTTTCTTGACTTTTCTGATTACTTTCGGGTGAAGGTGTCCAACAAGCATTGCACCGAAGCCCATGGATAGATCCAATAGCTTCCGACCATCAACGTCGGTTAGGTAGGCACCCTTGCCCGAAACGATAGAAATTGGGTAGGGGTCCCAGTGCTGGAAGCTAGAAGTTACGCCCATAGGCAGAACTTGGCTTGCCTTTAAGTTGTGAGCACGAGAGGCTTTTGTCGCCTGCTCGTAACGAGCCCACTCTTGAACCAAGAGTTCTTGAACACGATCTTGGTTTATTGGTTTTGATGTTATTGGTACATTTCGCCATCCGGCTGAATCATGCTTTGACGTCAAAGTCGCGGGCACGGTTATCGCTCCTTGTTTCCTGTCGGCAACAAAGGTGTTGTCCGAATCAGATTCCTTCTAGCATAAGCCTGTTCTCAAAAAAAGCTAGCAAGGCTCTAATCGGCGCTAGTTGACCCACTGGTCCGGGGGTCCAAGCAATAGCAGCACCAAGTACAGCGTCACTACAAAAACGATTATGAAAAGGACCAAAGTTCGAGGCCGATTTATAAACCAGCGAAATACTCGGTCTGTGCGAGTCTTGTCGTTTGGATTTTTCGTGGCTTGTCTGCGCCATAGACCATCGAGCATTTTGCGCTTGAGCAACCACTTCTCAAACGGAATTGTTGCAAAAGGCACTATTGCCAGGATTACTCCGATGGCCGTCTTTGCAAGACCCCAGCGATTGTTGATGCCGACCAAAGCCGCCGTTGTTGCATAACTTAGGAACATGAACCCGTGGGTAGCTCCCGCAATCGTGACAACCATGCCTTGGGCCTGCAAAAACTCCCTCGCCAGTAACCCTGAAATCAGTAAGCCCCAAGTAATTGCCTCACCGAGTGCGAAATAATGAAACAGGTTCTTCGGAGCAAAAGCTTCAGATTGTTTTGTCATAGTCATCCAAGATTACCCGAGCATGCAGCCGGTTGCTGCACTACTGGTGGCTCCGTTCTGGTGGGCGTGGCAGCGCTAACGGCCATAGACTTCGACTCGAGCCTTCAATGAATGGCAAGCTAAGAATTTCTAATACATCGAATGTAAGGCGCTGATAAAAGTGCAGCTGACTATTCCAAGACCTCTCGCCATTTTGCTAAGCGTATTAGCGGGCGCCCTGATTGCATTCCAGTCAAGAGTGAACGGTGAGCTAGCAGTCGCGTTGAACGATGGACTATTTGCCGCCTTGCTGTCTTTTGGAATTGGAACCGTTTTAGTTGCTTTGCCATTTGCTGTTAGTGGCCGGGAACGCTCCAAGCTCTTGATCGCAATCAAATCGCTTGGCCGACAGTTGCCGATTTGGATGACTCTGGGTGGATTCTTCGGCGGATTCTTTGTCATGATGCAAGGTTTAGTTGCACCCGAAATTGGACTAACCCTCTTCACATTGGCAATTGTTTCTGGTCAGGCAGCGGCTGCATTGATGGTCGACTCCTTTGGAATGCTAGGTCTTGCGAAGCGGAAGCTTTCGCTAGCGAGACTAGCAGGAGCTGGAATAGCGATCGTCGGGCTGGTCCTCTCTTCGGGCCTTGGCCTTCAAGCAGTCAGTGCACTTATCGTTTTGCCCTTCCTTGCTGGGTTCGGCTCAGGTGTCCAGCAGGCGATCAACGGAAGGCTGGCAACTAAGTCCGATTCGGTATTGATTTCCACGTTCATAAACTTCGTTACCGGAACTGTGCTGATAGCAGTGGTAGTTTTGGCATTCGATGGAGTGCCGGATTTGTCCAGCGGCCTTCCGACAAACCCGGTCCTTTATTTGGGGGGACTCGTGGGAGGAATCTTTATCTTCATTCAGGTTTTAGTTGTTCGCCAGATTGGTGTCTTGGCGCTAGGGCTCTCGCTACTGTTGGGACAAGTAGTTGCCTCACTGATCCTTGATCTAATAGCTCCAATCACGGAATCAAACTTTGGCTTATTGACTTATTTGGGTGCGGTGCTGGTGGTTTTGGGCGCCTCAATGGTTGTTATCAAGAGGTAAGTTATCGAACTTGTCCGTGGCCTGGGTCAATCGACCCAAACCACCAGACAGCCTAGAACTGCTCAACTAAGACATCTGGGTGCTTGTCAAAGCGGTAACCCACACCCCTGGCGGACCTAATCACATCTTCATAGCCCGCAATCTTGGCGCGAAGTCTACGAACGTGAACATCAATGGTCCTAGCATTAGGCGTTGCCTCCCCGCAGCGCTCTGATATGTTTGCAATCTGCGTGCGGGTAACTGTCTGGCCAGTGTTTTCGATCAAGAAGGCAAACAGCTCAAATTCTTTGCAGGTCGCCTGAGCATTTCTGCCGTCAACGAATAGGCGCCTTCTGGTTAGGTCCACGACTAGCCCCTTGGCTGCAGTTTTCTCTTGAGCGTCCGGTTTAGTTGAGACGTTTGTTGCCCGCGGTTCTCTAAGAGCAAGCCTGGTGATGTCTAAGTTTCTTCCAGTGGAGCCTTCAGGGGCCAGCGCTATAGCGGCATAAGTCTCCTGAGACTTGGCTGGAATCAGGGTTGCGATTGTTTGGTTTAGAGCCTGAGCGATCTGCGCAAGGGTGAGGCCGGCATCTTGAGCATCTTGTTCAGAGATGCCGACGTAAAGAGCGAAGCCCTTTGCAACGTTTGTTGATTTGGTTTTGATTGCGGTCATTTTATGAGTCCTTAGTTGGCAAGTTTGCGATCGATTAGTGCACGAATCACGTGCGTTTGTCGGGGTGCTGGTGCCTAGGAGCTAATTGGGTTGCTAATTAGCGAAGGCACGTGCCCATACACATTGCCATCGAGCAGCAGAACATTGCGCAGCTTGGCTGCGCGTTCAATGCTGATCGAGAACTCATTGTTGAGAAGTATGCATTCAGAACATCGCCGTGTCAAGTCGTTTATCTACTTGCTCCGCTTTGTTACGGATTATTTCGACGCTGGACTTCTCTTGTCAAGCCAGTCAAACAAGTCGGTTTCAACCTCTTGGCTAATAGTGTCATTGAGAAGTTCGTGGTAGCCGCCGGGGTAAACATTCAGTGTTTTGTCTTTAGACGAGATAACCGCGTGAAGTTTTACTGAATTCTCAAATTCGGTTGAGGCGTCTTTGTCTCCGTGTATGCACAAGGTCGGGACACTCCAGTTACTTGCTTTAGACCAAACCTCATCGGAAAGCACAAGCGTGGTTTTTCCAACTAGGTTTCTAGCTTTTCCTAAAAACATCTCGGGGTCCTTGGCTATTACCTTCAATAGCTCTTGGTCTCTTGTGAAGGCCTCCATGCCGGCCCTGGGGACTGGAACCGGTGCTGCCGGGGCAATCCTTGCGAGCACTTTAGTAAGAGCCCTAAGCCCAAGGTTCGACGGAGCCTGCATAGCAGAACTTGAAATAATCGCGGCCTCAATGTTGGTTTGATCCCGCACGATACTGCCGGCAGTAACAAGCCCTCCTAGCGAATGGCCCATCAGAAAAGTTGGCAGCTTCTTTGGCATTGCAGCTCTGGCGGCTAGGTGGTCATCAACTGCCGCTACAACGTCAATTAGCCCGCGAACACCTGCGGTGTTGCCATGGCCTTGAAGATCGATCGCATAAACATCAAAGCCGCGTTTTACAAGCTTCGGGATCAACTGAGAATACTGGGTCACATAGCGCTTGGAGTACTCACCGAGGCCGTGCTGCAGTAACAGCTGCGCCTTGGGCTTTTTAGCCTTCCAGTGATAGCCGGCGACTGGTGCATCTATTACCCATGGGGTCGGAACGCTCATTGCCATTCTCCTGACTTACTTGGTAAGTGCGGCGGTTTGATTCGCTATTTCTAACTCTTCGTTCGTTGGAACAACTAACACTCTAACCCTCGAACCAGATGTGGAAATATCGCGATTATTGTGCGCGTTCGCTTGATTCAGACCTTCGTCTATTTCGATGCCTAGTGATTGCAAGTTCGCACAAACCAAACTACGAATTTCTGCCGAATTTTCGCCGACGCCGGCGGTGAAGACAATCGCATTCAGATCACCGAGCTCGGCGATATACGCTCCGAGGTAGTGCTTGACTCGTTGGACATATATTTCCAAGGCTTCAATTGCTTCCGGGTCGTTAGCTGCTGCCCGGAGACCGATGTCTCGCATATCGCTGATGCCGGTTAGGCCCTTGAGCCCCGATTCAACATTCAGCATTCTGTCTATTTCCGCGTTTGTTAGTCGGGCCTCACGGGCCAGATAAAAGATGATGCCCGGGTCGATGTCTCCAGATCTGGTTCCCATCACCAGCCCTTGAAGCGGTGTCATACCCATTGAAGTGTCGAAGGATTTTCCATTCTTCACGGCACAAGCCGAGGCACCGTTGCCAAGGTGCAAAATCACTGCATTTAACTCCTGCAGTTCGACACCTAGAAACTTCGCGCTTTGGGCTGCGACAAAAGAGTAGGAGGTTCCGTGAAAACCATATTTTCTCACGCCATACTCCTTTGCTAGCTTGGCTTCGATGGCGTAGCGATATGAGCTAGCAGGCATACTTTGATGAAAAGCGGTGTCAAAAACCGCCACCTGCAACAGGTCCGGAAAAGCGGCTCTGGCGGCCCGAATACCGGCCAAGTTTCCCGGGTTGTGCAGCGGTGCCAAAGGGACCAGAGCTTCAATCTCGTTCAATACTTCTTGGCTAATAATTGTGGGCTGCGAGAACCTGGCGCCACCGTGTACGACTCGGTGGCCGATGGCACTCAGTTCGATTTTAGAAAGGGCTATCTTTTCAAGCATTTTCTCGAAGGCTTGATCGTGATTTGTTACTCGCTCAATAAGTCCTTCCAGCAAGGAGTTGCCTGAATCAACATCTTGAACCTGGTATTTCACGGAGCTGGAACCTGAATTAACAACCAAAATTGGCATCACTGTTTTTTGCCCTGAGCCTGGATGGCAGTGATGGCAATTGTGTTGACGATGTCTTTCACGGTTGCCCCTCGAGAAAGATCGTTCACCGGCTTTCTAAGACCCTGCAGCACCGGACCGATTGCCAAAGCACCTGAGGTTCTCTGGACAGCCTTGTAGGTGTTATTTCCAGTGTTGAGATCTGGGAACACAAATACTGTTGCTCGGCCCGCAACCGATGACCCCGGGAGCTTCGCAAGCGCAACCGCGGCATCAACTGCGGCATCAAACTGGATTGGACCCTCTATTGGCAATTTGGGAGAAAGCTTTTTGGCAAGCTTGGTTGCCTGCCTGACCCGATCGACCTCTGCGCCGGAACCTGACTCACCGGTCGAATAAGAAAGCATCGCAACCTGCGGCTCGATTCCAAATTGTCTTGCGGTCTCCGAAGAAGAGATTGCGATATCGGCAAGCTGCTCAACGGTGGGTTCTGGAATCACCGCGCAGTCACCATAAACAACCACTCGATCTTCTAGTGCCATCAGGAACACGCTGGAAACAGCGAGTGCTCCGGGATTGGTTTTTATGATCTCGAAAGCCGGTGTGATGGTGTGGGCGGTGGTGTGAGCAGCTCCTGAGACCATGCCGTCTGCAAGACCCTCGTGAACCAGCATCGTTCCGAAATACGAAAGGTCGCTCATGGTCTCCAGAGCCTGCTGATTGGTAATTCCCTTGTGTTTGCGCAAGGTTTCATAACTTGCAGCAAAGCGTTTTTTCTCCGGAGAGGTCTTGATGTCAATGATCTTGGCCGCCGAAAGGTTCAGCTTCATCTGCTCGGCACGCTTTTTGATATCTGCCCTGGAGCCAAGAATGATCAGGTTGGCCACTTTTCGCTCCAGCACTTCGGCAGCTGCCCGGAGAATCCGGTCATCGGAGCCCTCTGGCAAAACTATGGTCTGAGGGTCCTTTGATGCTCGGAGCACTAATTGCTGCTCGAACATCAGTGGGGTTACCACTTTGACAACGCAGTCCGCAACCAATTTTGCGAGCGCCGCCCTGGGTAAATACTTGGTAATTAGCTTCAGCGCTCTGGCAGTTTTTTCGGTGTCTTTTAACGACACACTGCCGCGAGTTTGGATTATCCCCATCATGCTGTCGAAGCTTCCAGTCGCAACCGATATAACCGGCAAGGTTGACTTCAAGCCTTTGATCAGTCTTTTGATTGGTTCCGGCATATCGAAGCCGCCGTTTATCACTACGCCGGCGAGCTTCGGAAAAGTCTCTGAGCTATCCGCCATTAGCAGTGCTAACAAGACATCTGTTCTGTCGCTTGGGGCTGCAACTACGGCTCCCGGCATCAGTTGAGTCAGCACGTTCGGAACCGACATTGAAGCCACTACCACATTCAGTGCAGCGGACTGCAGGCGCTCTTTAGCGCCAAGCACCAGCTTTCCTCCGATGGCGCTTTGAATCTCACCCAAGGTTGGAGCCATTAGATAAGGATCCTCCGGAACCACGAAGACGTTTTTGGTCTTCGCCGCGCTCATGACAGCCGACTCAATCTTTGTCAGGTTTTCGGTGTCAGCGCGATTCACCACTATGCCCAAAAGTGTCGCGTGATAATCATTTATCTCCCTAAGGGCGACCTCGGCAATCCGGGCTAGTTTTTTAGGCGCTCTGGCCGGTGCTTGACCTAGGTGAGTATCGGTGCCGTCAACTTCGCGGCCGCTGAAGACTATTAGCAACGGTGCTCCGATGTTTGCAGCCACGCGCGCGTTAAAAGACAGTTCGGCAGGTGCCGCTTCATCGGTGTAGTCAGAGCCAATGACCAGAACAGCATCGCACTGAGCCGCGAGTTTCTGGTAGCGCTGAGAAATTACTTCCAGAGCGCGGTCTGAGGACTCATGGAGTTCTTGATAGCCGACGCCGATGCAAGCCTGATAGTCAAGTTTATTTGGAAGCTTTGAGAGTAGAAGCTCCAGCACTCGGTCTTTACTGTCCCTGGATGGGACCACGGCGCGAAAAACACCAATAGTTTTATGTTTGCTCTTGAGCGCTTCTAGGACTCCGAGGGCAACGACCGATTTGGCGGTGTGGCCTTCTACTGAGGCGAGATATATGCTTCGGGCCATGGTTCAAGGATAGCCGAGGTTCGCCGGTCTGATCTAAGCGTCAAGAAACAAACTGTGGTTCAATCGAGTATCGATAAGTTTTGGGAGCTTCCAGTGGCAAGTCACGATCAAACCCTTCGCAGTTTCGCAAGCGACAACTACGCCGGTGTGCATCCGGAAGTACTGACTGCGATTGCCGGCGCCAATGACGGGCATCAAACTGCCTACGGATACGACGAATACACCAAGGCGCTTCAGCAGAAAATGCGAGATGAGTTTGGTTCTCAAGCAGAGACCTTCGTGGTCTTCAATGGCACCGGTGCAAACGTGCTGGCGCTGACCGCAATGATGCCGCGCTGGGGTGCAGTTATTTGCTCGAACCTCGCCCACATTGAAACTGATGAGGGTGGAGCTCCAGAGCGCGTCAGCGGCCTGAAGCTGTTTAATGTTCAGCACGTCCACGGCAAGTTGACCCCGGAATCCATCGCCACACAGGTCTATGACATTGGCTTTGAACACCGAGCGCAGCCACTGGTTGTTTCTATTACCCAGAGCACCGAGGTTGGCACCGTTTACTCACCTGCCGAAATCAAAGCGATAGCCGACTACTGCCACGAAAATAAACTTTTACTTCACTTGGACGGGGCCAGAATCTGGAATGCCGCCGCAGCGCTCGGTGTCACCTTCAAGGAAATGATTACCGATACCGGGGTCGATGTCGTGAGTTTTGGCGGCACTAAAAACGGCGTGATTGCCGCCGAGGCGGTTGTGGTGATAAACCCAGAGGCAGTTGACGGCTTGATTTTCTTAAGAAAGCTTTCGATGCAATTGATGTCAAAGATGCGCTTTGCCTCGGCACAATTATTGGCGCTCTTGAATGATGGCCTGGGCATGCGGTCTGCCGCTCACGCCAACAAGATGGCAACTCACTTGCGTTACTTGCTTGAGCAAAGAATTGAGTCGGGTGAAATAGTTGGCCTATCTTTTACTAACCCCACCGATGCCAACGCCGTCTTTGCTAGCTTGCCGGCCAAAGCAATCGCCAAGATTCGCGAGCAAGTTCACTTTTATGACTGGGATCTGAAAACCAACGAGGTGCGCTGGATGTGTGCATTTGACACCACTGAAGCCGATGTTGAACGCTTTGTTGCAATCATCGCCGAAGTCCTAAAACCCTAAAGATTTACCCATTGCGATAGCCTAGAAGGAAATCCCGCGGGCCAAAGAAGCCGCCGCATCGCATCTAGTCAGCTAGATCTAAAGAACTAGGAAATCTAACCATGAGAGCAACTGCAAATATCGGCGTGGTTGGTTTGGCGGTAATGGGTTCAAACCTTGCCAGGAATCTGGCTTCGAGGCAAGGCAACTCGGTTGCCATTTATAACCGCTCGGTTGAAAAGACAAACGATTTAGTCGCCAATCACCCGGAAGCAAACTTCATCGCAAGCGAAACAATCGATGAGTTCGTGGCATCCCTTTTAAGGCCCCGCATCGCAATCATTATGGTTCAGGCAGGCTTCGCTACCGATGCTGTGATTTCAGCGCTCAGCGAGCGCTTTGAAAAGGACGACATCATCGTGGACGGCGGTAACGCTCTCTACACCGATACCATTCGCCGGGAAAAAGAAGTTTCAGCTAAGAACATTCACTTTGTTGGTGCCGGTATCTCGGGCGGCGAAGAAGGGGCCCTGAATGGCCCCTCGATTATGCCCGGTGGCTCAAAAGAGTCCTATAAGCACCTGGGTCCAATTCTTACTTCGATTGCCGCTGTGGCCGAAGGGGAGCCCTGCGTCACCCACATTGGAACCGATGGCGCCGGACACTTCGTAAAGATGATCCACAATGGCATCGAGTACGCCGACATGCAGTTAATTGCCGAGGCCTTTGACATCATGCGTCAAGCCGGCAACCTGAACCCAAGTGAGATTTCAAAAGTACTAACCGAATGGAATGCCGGGGAGCTAGAAAGCTATCTGATTGAAATCACCGCCGAGGTCTTGAACCAGGTCGATCAAAAAACTGGTGCGCCACTGGTTGATGTGATTTTGGATGCCGCCGGCTCAAAGGGCACAGGGGTTTGGACCGTTCAGAGCGCACTTGATCTCGGAACACCGGTCTCGGGCATTGCCGAGGCAGTTTTTGCCCGTTCGCTTTCTTCTCAAGCCAGTCAACGCGCTGGAGCACCGGCGTTTGCAGCCGGGGATGTCTCTTGGGAAATCGCCGACCAAAAAGCATTTATTGAAGATGTTCGCAAAGCGCTCTACGCCTCAAAGATTGTGGCCTACGCCCAAGGCTTCGATGCTATTCGCGCCGGAGCGCTCGAGAACAACTGGGACATAGACTTAGGCGCGGTTGCGAAGATCTGGCGCGGCGGCTGCATCATTCGAGCTCAATTTTTGAATCGCATCTCCGATGCTTATAAGCAAGACCCGAAACTACTTTCGCTGTTATTCGACGGCTACTTCCAGCAGGCAATCCAAGACGCTGCCGGTGCCTGGAGGAAAGTTGTTTCTAAAGCTTCCCTAGCCGGAATACCGGTTCCGGCTTTCGCATCTTCGTTGAGCTACTTTGATGGCTTGCGCGCAAAGCGTTTGCCGGCAGCATTAGTTCAAGGCCAGCGCGATTTCTTTGGCGCTCACACCTATCAGCGAGTGGACATGCCGGGCACCTTCCACACGCTCTGGTCCGGCGACAAATCCGAGATCAAAACCGACCAGTGATAAATGCGAGATAGCTGGGTTATCAAGTTCATTCCGCTGGTACTGATTTGGGGTTCTAGTTTTTTCCTTATTGAGCTGTCTTTAGAGTGGACAACTCCGGTAGGGGTCGCGTTCTGGCGAACAGCACTTGGTGCGCTTGCGATGATCATCATCACCTACAGCCTCGGGCTAAGGCTGCCGACTAAAGCTAAGCAATGGTTACACCTTTTAGTGGCCGGCTTTTTCATGTCCGCCTTCCCCTTCACCATGTATGCCTTTGCCCAGCAATACACCACCAGCATCCTGGCTGCCATTCTCAATGCCACGACACCGATGTTTACACTTTTGGCAACCTTCACGCTGTTCCGGGCTCAAAAGCAAAACCCAACCGCCATTATCGGGTTGCTGGTCGGCCTAGTCGGAGTAGGAATCACGCTAGGAATTTGGCAAGGATTTGGAGCCAGTGAACCAATCGCCATATTGGCCTTGATTGCCGCTTCGATTTCCTACGGTGTTGGAACGCCATACATAAGAAAATATGTAACTCCGATGAACTTGCCGGCGACTGTCACCGCAAGCGTTCAAGTGCTAACCAGTGCCATAATTTTGCTTCCGGTCTATCTATTCACCGGTCCCTTGTTTGTTTCGGAACCGACGATGCAGAGCGCCGGTGCGCTAATAATACTTGGCGTGCTGGGTTCCGGAATTTCGTACTGGCTGTTTCATCAGGTTGTGGCAACTGCCGGAAGCGCGGTCGCAGCGACTGTCACCTATACCAACCCGGTAATTGCAACCGTCTGGGGGGTGCTTTTGTTGGGTGAGGGACTTCACTGGTATGAACCGGTAGGGGCAATACTGGTGCTATTGGGCGCATTTTTTGCTCAAGGTCGCAGGCTTCAGCTGAGACAGAGAAAGCTTTAGCTAATTACCGCTTCTTAGATCCGGAACTTTCCACGGTCGGGTAATAAATATCAGGCTGGAAAGTGAAACAACGAATAACAGCCCAATCAAGATTCCAATGTCTTGGGTGTCTTGATTGTTCATAAAGCCATAGGCAATCGAGACCACGCTTGCGGTTGCAAAGTTCACAACTCCTAGCAACGAGGCGGCAGTGCCGGCCTCGGAGCCGTGGTTATAAAAGGCGATGGTTGGGATAGTTGTGATGCCAGCGCCAAAGATAAACAGCTGAAGCATGAAAAATGCTTCCGCAACAACCAAACCAGATCCGGCGGTTGCGAATAACCCGGCACCTATAAATATTCCGATGGTTGAGTAAATCGCCAGTAGCCACTGGCCCTTGACGTGCCTGGCAGCGTATGCTCCGACTTGAACGCCAATATATGAAGCCAGCGAATTGGCCGCGATCCAGAATCCGAAGTCTCCAGGGCTCAGACCGAAACCATCTTGGAACAAGAATGGCACGTTGTTGAGGTAAGCAAACAGCGCTGAAATCTGGAAGGCTCCGAATATCATCAGGCCGATGTAAACCCTGTCTTTCAAAACCGAACGATAACCCCGGGCGAGCCCCAACGGTGAACTACTTCGTCGCCTGGCGACCGGCAGAGTCTCAATAAGCAATCCGGATGAGACAAGCGCCAAGATAATGCCGCCTAGTCCAAAAATCAGAAAAATAGCTTGCCAGTTGCCGGCTTGAGTGACCTGAGCACCAACTATCGGTCCGATGATTGGCGAAAGCGATTGAATCAAGAAGATCTTCGCCAGCATTGTCTGCATGCGGTGACCGCGATAAAGATCTCGCGCAATTGCACGGCTGACCACGTCGGCGCCGGCTGCGAAGAAGCCCATAGCAAACCGAAGGCCCAGGAAAGTTTCAAAGTTGGGTGCGAAAAAGGCCAGCACCGCGCTTAAGCCAAAGCCAGTGGTTGCAAGCAAGATCAAGGGCCGACGGCCAAAGGCATCCGAGAGCGGCCCGATAATCAGCTGCCCGAGTGCGATACCGACTGTGACACCGGTGAGCGAAGCTTGAACGGTTCCGTTTGGCACACCAAAATAAGTCGCTATTTCCGGGAAAGCCGGAAGAAAAGGATCAATTGAGTACGGCACCAGGCTCATCGACAAAGCCAAAATTACCACGTAGCCAATCAGCATTTTTTTTGAAAGCTGGTCTCCGGAATCTACAACCCTGCCGCGAATCCGGTTTGGCTTGGGTTCTGACACTCTAAGAGAATAGCGCCTCTGGTCGGACCTCGCCGTCCGAGACCGGGCCAGCTGAGCCGTTCAGGAAGCATGTGGGCGCAATCTGGTGGCCGAGGATTGGTCGCGACGTCGGAGTAACGGATTGGGTCGGCCTGATCGCTTAGCTGATGGCGCCCTGAAGCCACCGCTTAAACAGGCTGAACAGCCGATGCGCTCCGGGCAATGGCTGGTGCGCTCTCAACTCGGAACTCTTGTCGGGGACGGATCCAGCATTCCCGTTTCCCACGTGCGGACAAGTTCCATCGGCTCGTGCCTCGAGGTCACTCCAAGTTGGCGATAGAGACTTCGATCACGGCACAAATGAAAAACCCAGAAGGTGCGCTGGCCTGTGGGACAGCGGCGAAAAGCCGGCGGTTGACTCCGCGCGCATCGGCGTGTGGCGTTTTAGTCTCGATGCACCGACATCGATACACCTCAAACATAAACGCCTGGTAGTACCAGCAGCCTGGAGAAGCACTAGTGCCAACTTGGGCAGGGTTTTCCTTAGATGTCAGTGACCAAAGTCATACTCCTACAGTGAGTCACGAGTCATTTTTATAGGTTGTAAAACAAAAAAACAGACCAACATTAAAAACTTCCTGCGACACGCGGACAAATCAAACGCCTTAAAGTTCAAGTTGTGGGTTAAGGTTTGAGAAATAACTAAATAAGTGAGTTTTTTTACGTTTCGTTACTAGATGTAGTGGTTTAGTGCTATTATGGGGAATCTGAAATCAGTAGGAAATTCGCTGAATCTTTGTCAAAAAAGGGCTCAAATAGGCCCTTGGGTAACCTAAGGAGGCAACCATGGCGGTCACCGTTTACACACTTCCAGCTTGCGTACAGTGCGATAGTACAAAGCGCATGATGCAGCGCAACCAAATCGAATATGAAGAGGTTGACATGAGCCAAGATCCAGTGGCTCTAGACATGGTGAAGACCTTGGGTTACACCGCTGCACCGGTAGTTGTTTCAGGCGAGGACCACTGGAGTGGCTTCCGCATGGACCGTATTCAGTCTCTTAGCGCGTAAGCAGGACCTGATATGTTCGACGTCGTTTACTTTTCTTCGGTTTCGGAGAACACAAAGCGATTTGTCGAGAAGCTCGGATACTCAAGTGTTCGAATCCCCCTCAAGACAGACGAAGCTGCAAGCTTTATTCACGAGGGTGAAAGTGTTTTAGTTGTCCCAACCTACGGTTCCGGAGATGACAACAACACTGTTCCCAAGCAAGTAATAAAGTTTTTGAACAATCCTGCAAACCGCAAACACGTGCGTGCAGTGATTGCGACTGGTAACACCAACTTTGGCTCATCCTATGGTTTAGCTGGAGACTTGGTAGCCGCCAAGCTTGGAGTTCCAATGATTTATAAAGCGGAACTGCTAGGCACCCCGGACGATATAGAGCAAGTAAAAGAGAGGCTGGAGAAGCTATGGCAAACCAGGTAATAGAACTAGACGACAGCGGAGTTGAAACCGGCAAGACTGGCATCGAAAGTGTCATGAGTTACCACGAACTCAACGCCATGATTAACCTTTGGGACACTGACGGAAAGATGCAGCTTGATAAAGACAAGCTCGCTGTTCGTAAGTACTTCTTAGAACACGTGAACCAGAACACCGTGTTCTTCCACTCCCTCAAGGAGCGTTTGGACTACTTAGTTGAGAATGAGTACTACGAAAAAGAGGTTTTGGACCAGTACCGCTTCGAGTTCATTGAGGAACTAGAGAAGCTTGCCTACTCCAAGAAGTTCCGCTTTGACGCTTTCATGGGCGCCTACAAGTTCTACACCGGATACGCACTAAAGACCTTTGATGGTGAGCGCTATCTAGAGCGCTTTGAAGACCGCGTAGTTATGGTTGCTCTAGCGCTAGCCGAAGGTAAAGAAGACATTGCAGTTTCAATGGTTGAAGAAATCATTTCGGGACGCTTCCAACCGGCTACCCCAACTTTCCTGAACTGCGGCAAGAAGCAGCGCGGTGAATTTGTCTCGTGTTTCCTACTTCGCATCGAAGACAACATGGAGTCGATTTCTCGTGCAATCAACTCAGCGCTGCAGCTTTCAAAGCGTGGTGGCGGTGTTGCTTTAAACCTTTCTAACGTCCGCGAATACGGAGCTCCAATCAAGAAGATTGAGGGTCAGTCCTCCGGAATCATCCCGGTGATGAAGCTTTTGGAAGACAGCTTCTCCTATGCAAACCAGCTCGGTGCTCGTCAGGGCGCTGGTGCGGTTTACCTAAACGCTCACCACCCAGATATTCTTCGCTTCCTGGACACCAAGCGTGAGAACGCCGATGAAAAGACTCGAATCAAGACTCTTTCAATCGGTGTAGTAGTTCCAGACATCACCATGCACTTGGCAAAAGACAACGAAGACATGTACCTTTTCTCGCCATACGATGTCGAGAAGGTCTACGGAGTTCCATTCGGAGATATCTCAGTTACTGAGAAGTATCAAGAAATGGTTGATGACCCAAGAATCAAAAAGCAGAAAATCAAAGCGCGTACCTTGTTCGAGCGCATTGCAGAGCTTCAGTTTGAGTCCGGTTACCCATACATCATGTATGAAGACACCGTAAACACTGCAAACCCAATTCAGGGTCGCATCAACATGTCAAACCTCTGCTCTGAGATTCTGCAGGTGAACACACCAACCACCTACAACGCGGATCTTTCATACGACCAGATCGGCAAGGACATCTCTTGCAACTTGGGGTCACTAAACATTGCCATGGCGATGGATGGTCCGGATTTCGCAAAGACCATCGAGACTTCAATCCGCGCACTGACATCGGTGAGCGACCAGTCCGACATCGTCAGCGTTCGCTCAATCTCTGACGGTAATCACAAGAGCCATGCGATTGGTCTGGGTCAGATGAACCTCCACGGCTACCTAGCCCGCGAGCACATCCACTACGGCAGCGAAGAAGCACTTGATTTCACGAACATCTACTTCTACACCGTGGTGTTCAACGCAATCCAGGCTTCCAACAAGATTGCAATCGAACGAGGCAGCGCTTTTGCTAACTTCGAAAACTCCACATATGCAAGCGGTGAGTACTTTGAAAAGTACGTAACCCAGGCTTGGGAGCCCAAGACCGAGAAGGTAAAGGAGCTCTTTGCTAAATCAGGAGCAAAGATTCCTACTCAGTCTGACTGGAAGAAGCTAAAGACCTCGGTTATGGCCCACGGTATCTACAACCAGAACCTTCAGGCTGTTCCACCAACTGGATCGATTTCCTACATCAACAACTCAACAAGCTCAATCCACCCGATTGCATCTCGTATTGAGATTCGCAAGGAAGGAAAATTGGGCAGAGTTTACTACCCAGCGCCATTCCTATCGGAAGACACCTGGGACTACTACGATGATGCCTACGAAGTTGGTCCGGACAAGATAATTGACACCTACGCTGTTGCAACCCAGCACGTAGATCAAGGCTTGTCATTGACTTTGTTCTTCAAAGACACCGCAACCACAAGAGACGTAAACCGTGCCCAGATCTACGCTTGGCGCAAGGGTATCAAGACTATTTATTACATCCGCATTCGTCAGCAGGCCCTGTTAGGTACAGAGGTTGATAGCTGCGTCAGCTGCATGCTTTAGGAAAAAGGAAAGAAAACTATGGACAAGATCAAACTAGTAAGCCGCCCCGTCAACTGGAACAAGATTGAAGACCCAATTGACATGGACGTATGGAACCGACTGACCTCTAACTTCTGGCTGCCAGAGAAGGTCCCCATTTCCAATGACATTCAGTCCTGGGAAACTCTAAAGCCTCACGAGAAGACGCTAACTATGCACGTCTTTACTGGCTTGACCATGCTCGACACCATTCAGGGCACAATCGGAGCTGCCGCGTTACTTCCAGACGCCCGAACTCCTCACGAAGAAGCAGTCATCACCAACATTGCTTTCATGGAGTCAGTACATGCCAAGAGCTATTCTTCGGTGTTTTCAACCCTGTGTTCGACAGCTGACATTGACGAAGCTTTCCGCTGGAGCGAGGAAAACCCGCATCTTCAGAAAAAGGCTGAAATCATCCTTGGCTACTACAACGGTGATGACCCGCTAAGGCGCAAGGTAGCTTCCACTCTGCTGGAGAGCTTCTTGTTCTACTCTGGTTTCTACTTGCCGATGTACTGGTCCTCTAGAGCAAAGCTAACCAACACCGCTGACCTTATTCGTCTAATCATTCGCGACGAAGCTATCCACGGTTACTACATTGGCTATAAATATCAGCTCGCTCTTGCGGAGGAGTCAGAAGCTCGTCAAGCAGAGATGAAAAGCTATACCTACGATCTACTACTTGAGCTTTATGACAATGAGATCAAATACACGGCCGACCTGTATGACGGAATGGGACTTACCGAAGACGTAAAGAAGTTCCTTCGCTACAACGGCAACAAGGCGCTTATGAACCTAGGTTACGACCCGCTGTTCCCCAAGGACGAGTGTGATGTGAACCCAGCCATACTGGCTGCACTCTCCCCTAACGCTGATGAGAACCACGACTTCTTCTCGGGATCTGGCTCGTCTTACGTAATTGGTAAGCACGAGTCGACAACCGACGACGACTGGGACTTCTAAGGAGGCGAAAATGGATTGCAACTGCTCAAAAGATAGCTGTAACTGCGGCACCAAGCGCTAAATAATAAATTAGTTCAAAGACAAAAAGCCGGGGAGTGAATTGCTTACCCGGCTTTTTGCCACCAAGAAGACCGGGAAAGAATGTTCGCAGGTATCAGGAAAAGAGCCTCTAGCCTCTACCTGCTCGGTCCTGCCCTAGTAGCGGGAGTTGCCTACCTAGACCCCGGTAATGTGGCCACAAACCTAACTGCCGGCGCCCAATTTGGCTTCATGCTGGTCTGGGTAATCGTCCTAGCCAACATCTCGGCCTGGTTGGTCCAGTATCTCTCGGCAAAACTAGGCGTTGTCACCGGCCAAAGCCTTCCAGCAGTCTTGGGCAAGAGATTTAAGAGAAAATCTTCCAGGATTGCCTACTGGACGCAAGCGGAACTTGTTGCCATGGCAACAGATTTGGCCGAAATCGTGGGTGGCGCACTCGCCCTGTACATTCTGTTCGATTTGCCACTCATATTTGGTGGCCTAATAACCGGCGCAGTGTCCCTCGCACTGCTGGCGCTGAATGGTTCCGGTCGAGTGCGCGGATTCGAGTTTGTCATCATTGGCTTGGTGACCATCACGTCGGTCGGCTTTATGGCGGGCCTGTTCGTGGCTCCTCCCAGCGCGAGTGACGTCATTGGCGGCCTTGTCCCAGCCTTTGACGGCGACGCTTCTGTCTTACTAGCAGTGGGGATCGTGGGAGCCACCATCATGCCGCACGCAATCTACGCACATAGTGCACTGAGTAGAGATCGTTTCCCAAACCTGTATGAACCAGGAAGCAAGGAACGCGTCCTGAGGGCAACAAAGTGGGACGTTAGCCTGGCAATGTTCATTGCTGGTGCGGTAAACCTCAGCATCCTCCTGGCTGGGGCAGTAACGCTGTTTGGACAGGGCTCGACGGACAGTATTCTTGGGGCACATGAAACAATTACGCTGAACCTGGGCGAAGGTATTGCGCTACTCTTCGCCGTCGCCCTCTTAGCCAGCGGTCTTGCGTCTAGCTCGGTCGGAGCTTATGCGGGTGGGGAAATCATGGCGGGACTTCTGAACAGAAAAATCTCCGTGCTCTTGAGGAGAGCGATTACCTTGATTCCGGCACTGATTATCCTTCTTTTCACCACCAACGTGACAATGGCGTTGGTTTGGAGCCAGGTTGTGCTGAGCTTTGGGATACCTTTTGCCCTCTTCCCGCTGGTCAAGCTAACCGCAAGTTCAGAGCTAATGGGCAAGTATAAAAACAGCATTGCAGTTAACATCCTTGGCTATACGATCGCCTCAGTTCTCACCGCTTTAAATTTGGTATTGCTGTATCTGACTTTCAATTAAACATTAGGCACGAAAAAACCCCCGCAGTCGGACTGCGAGGGTTCGTTTCTAAGTAAAGAAAATTACTTTAGGGTTACTTTTCCACCAGCGGCTTCGAGCTTTGCCTTGGCGGCTTCAGCGGCGTCCTTCTTTGCACCCTCAAGGATGGTTGAAGGGGCTGCGTCAACAAGAGCCTTGGCTTCGCCTAGGCCTAGGTTAGTGATAGCACGAACCTCCTTGATAACCTGGATCTTCTGGTCGCCAGCAGCCTCAAGAATGACGTCAAACTCGTCCTTCTCTTCTACTGCTTCGGCAGCAGCGCCACCGGCTGCTGCAACAGCAACTGGTGCGGCGGCTGATACTTCAAATACTTCTTCGAACTTCTTTACGAAGTCTGAAAGCTCAATAAGTGTTAGCTCTTTGAAAGCTTCAATGAGCTGATCGGCAGTCATCTTTGCCATTTTGTTCTCCTATTTGGTTTGGGTAATTAGTTGGACTCTTGCTTTTGACGCAATGCGTCGACAACGCGAACTGCCCCGGAAGGAAGTGCGTTGAAGGTGTAGGCGGCCTTGAACATCGTTGCCTTGATTGCGCTAGCGACCTTAGCCAATAGCACCTCACGGGTTTCGAGGTCAGCGAGCTTGTTAATCTCAGCTGCATCAAGGTCAATTCCATCCATAACGGCGGACTTGATAAGAAGCAGTGGATTAGCCTTTGCGAAGTCCTTCAGAGCCTTAGCAGTTGTTACTGGGTCGCCGTGAACGAAGGCCAGGGCTGATGGTCCAACCAGCTGGTCATCGAAAGTGGTAACTCCTGCATTTTTCGCAGCAATTCTCAGAAGGGTGTTCTTTGCAACCACGTATGTTGCGTCATTAACCATTGCACGACGAAGCTCTTTCATCTTCGTCACACTGAGTCCGCGGTATTCAGTCAGAATGACAGTGTTCGAGCTTGTAAACCTTTCGGTTAGCTCGGCTACCTTTTCCTTCTTGTCTGCCATGGCGCTCCTTGTTTGTTTAGTGCCGGGGACATAAGGAAACAAAAAAATGCTCCGGCGCTAGGCGCACGGAGCAATGCTCAAAAAAGAGAATCTCTTCATACACCTGCGCTGGTTTTCACTTTCGTGAATCTTCGTCAGTCGCGGTGAAACTAGAACTAGTTCTTGTTTTTAGCGCGACTTGTACCGGCGGTCTTTGGCTCCGCCCATCTTATTAGGCGTGTGGCGTGCCCGCAAGTCAGTTCTAACTTTGTTCTTGTTTACGGTCGCAAACCTGGAATCACCAAAGTCAATGGAGTCCATGACCATTGGTGGCGCAATTGGCCCAGCTAGCTCTTCAAGCAATTCGTGGCCCGGGGTTACGTTGCTGTAGATGGCCTCGCGATCAGCCCTTTGCAGTAGGTCCTCTACTTTTCTTGAGCGACCCGATGGCACCATGCAGATTACGGTTCCGCTGCGGCCAGCTCGACCGGTACGTCCAGCTCGGTGCAAGTAAGTCTTGTACTCTTCCGGCAGATCAAGCTGAATGACCAATTTGACGTCGTCAACGTGTATACCACGAGCCGCAACGTCGGTGGCAACCATCACGCGTGCAGAGCCCTTGATGAATCGCTCTAGATTCTTGGTGCGCTGAGCCTGGTTTAGGTCTCCGTGCAATCTCGCAGTTGGAACACCGGCGTCGTTCAAGCTAGAAGACAAAGCCTCAGCGGTTAGCTTGGTGCGCACAAACACGATTGATTTTCCAGAGCCCTGAACTAGGCGGTGGAAGATTGCTGATCGATCCTTTGGATCCATAACTAGCACGCGGTGATCGATGTCTGAAGACTCGTTTACTTCGCCCGGTACCTCGTATACGTAAGGTGACGGCATGAACTTCTTGACAAGCTGCGCTACCTCAGAATCCAAGGTTGCAGAGAAAAGAAGCTTCTGGCTGTCCCCTGCAGCCTCCAGAATGCGGTTCACTGGCTCAACGAAGCCCAATTCACACATGTGGTCAGCCTCGTCGACTACAACTCTTTCTAGACCGGAAAGATCAATTTTGCCCTGAGCCATTAGGTCTTCTAGGCGACCCGGGGTGGCAATAGCAATGTCAACGCCGCGCTTAAGCGCTTCGACCTGACGGTGCTGTGGCACGCCGCCATAGATTGTGGTCGTGTAAAAACCTACGGACTTAGCAAGCTGAGATAGCGTGCGGTCAATCTGCTGAGCCAACTCTCGTGTTGGTGCAAGCACCAGGGCCTTTGGCTTCAATGGCACTCTTGGCTGGTTTCCGGCTTTTGCCAAGAAGGCAACCAATGGGACACCGAAAGCAATAGTTTTACCCGAACCGGTTTTTCCGCGGCCCAATACGTGGCGACCGGCCATGGCCGCGGGGATAGTCGCGGACTGGATTGGGAATGGTGTTGCTGCACCCATCTTGGCCAACTCTTGAGTTAGTCGCTCTGGAAGATCCATTCCCTGGAAAGTCGCAAAGCTCTCGCCCACCTCGGTAGCTTCAAGCTTGTCTAGCTTCTTGTCACCCTGAAAGGTCTTGCCAGTTTTGGCTCTAGCGTTTGAAAAGTCCTTGTCGCGAGAATCCTCGCGCTGAACCCGGTCAGGTCGCTGCGAGTGACGGGGTTTGCGTGGCCCGTCAGTTGATTGGTAATCGCCTTTTTTGGAGGCGTAGCCTTTACGACCATTTGATTTGGTCGGGGCAGGCGAATAATTATTATTTGGCATCGTCGGGGATTTCCTTATCTGGTGAATCCGGAGAACCCGAGCTCACAATATTTAAATCCTACGACCCGAGTGCGAAAAAAGATAGACCTAGTCTATGATCCCGCGGACCTTTAGCTCCGCGTGAAGTGTAGCATCGGTAGGCTCCACTAAAAACTTGCCGTCTTCAAACCGAATCACCGGAATGCTGGTCTTGCCAGAGATTGCCTGTGACTTGTCGGCATTTTCCTTGCTCTGCTCGACGTCAAATAGTTCGTAGTCGACACCGAGGGTGTCCAGAAGTGACTTGGAGCGCCTGCAATCACTGCACCAGTTCGCGCTGTACATTTCTATTTTTGCCATTTTTACCTCAACCTAACTTCGTCTGGAATCTGCAACAATCCAAAAGAGTATTTCAATCCCACCAGTGAAACAATCACTACATCCGCAACCGAATCAAGGGTTTGCTCTCCAATTCCAACTAGCAATGCCGCTCCGGCTGACTTGCCGGCCAGTAGACCCGCGGGGGCATCTTCGAACACCGCGCATTCAGCTATCGGTATGCCGATTTTTTCAGCACCAAGTAAATACGGCTCTGGATCCGGCTTGCCTTTCTCACCGTCGGCGGCAGTAACCAGAGTCAACGGCGCCACAATTCCAGCCGCGGACAATCTAGCTCTAGCCAGTTCGGGATTAGCGCCGGTCACAATGTTCCACATACCATCGGGGAGTGTGTCTAAGAACTCGAGTGTTCCCAAAAGAGCTGTCGTGGAGTGAGCTTGATCTAGTTCAAGCTGGTTTATGTACTCGAAAGCCTCTTGGAATTTGTCTGCTGTAACCAGGCCAGCCACGATGTCGCTGGCTCGTATGCCATGGAATTCGCCCTTGAGATCAAAGCCCTCTCTATAGCGATCGCCCCATAAAACCCATGCCTTCAGCGCTCCAGGCATGGAGTCGACCAGAACTCCGTCATTATCGAAGAGCAAGCCCGTAATGGGTGTTTGCATTTGCTACCTAGTCCTTATCAGCGTGGCGAGAAATAGTGGTGCGGTGAATGCCGAAGGACGCTAGCGCGAGCAGCACTAACGCCGGAAGCATGTCTTGAATAAACCAGTCAATGGAAGGCGCCATTATTTTGACCTGCTGCTCCATTGTGGTCATGTTTTCTTGCCAGTCTGGCCAAATTTCTAGATTAGATATCGCCTGAAAGCCCATTGTGAAAGCCATCAGTGTCACCACAGCACCGAAAACGATCGCCAAAACAAGGTTTAGCTTGACAGCAGCCAAACCAATCCTGCGCTCTTTGACCGGTAGCGGCTTTGAAGACCTAGCTTGGGCGGCGAATCTTGTGCCAGCGATTATGGACACGGCAATAACTGCCTGGATTATTACCCAAATCCACACGTCGAGATTTGTTCTTGTGACGTCGTATACAACGAGACCGAAAATGATGGCTATCGCCGTTCCGATAATGGGGCTTGCGTAAGCAAGGCCAATTGCGCGCTGCAGTTTTTTGCGGTCCTCATCTTTTTCGCCCGCTGGAATGTCGGGTGCGTCTTTCCGGAATACGAACGCGGCCAAAATAACGAACACCACTAGTGCGGTTGCCAAAATGATTGGCAGATACACATTTAGCAGCCGCAGCCCAACTGGCTCGTCCGAAGGGTTGTAAGAGTCCCAAGCCCCAGAAAAGCTCGCGATGGCAAAAATAGCACCCGCAACCAAGGAAAGCACGACGCCCAAATTATTGAGCCGGTGAGCACTTATGGCAAGGCCGGAGTCAGATTCGGTTCTGATTCTCAGGGCCAGTTTCTGGCCAGCGAGTGTCAAAATCGCGAATGCGGTGATGCCAAGGAAGAAAAGGTAAATCTCTAGCTGAAATCTTGGATCCGGATAAACCGAGGTTCCATCCTTCAGATACGTAATGCGCTGGCTCAACAACTGCAAATAAGAGGCGATCATAAAAAGGAGCCAAGCCGCTGATAGACCGATAAGTGGCAATCGAATTGCGGTTTTTATGCTCCACGCGGGCTTCATAGCCAAAGCCTAGACTTAGTTGAATGATTCTTGTTATCGGCGAGGCGCTAATTGATCTGATCGGACACGAAAGTTCGGGTCAAGGTTCGGGTCAAGGTTCGGGTCAGAGTTATCAACCGGTCGTTGGCGGCGCGAACGCCAATGTTGCTCTAGCGCTTGCGAAGGCTGATGTACCCCAACGCTTCCTTGCAAGAATCTCCCAGGATTACTTCGGTCAAACGATCCGGAACCACCTGGAGTCAAATGGGGTCGACTTGAGTCTCAGCGTGAAGGCTGAAGAGCAAACCACGCTGGCGATTGCAGCCATCGATGCGACCGGCGTCGCCAACTTCTCGTTCTACGTAAATGGCACCGCGGACTGGGCCTGGGGCGCAACGGAGCTGCCAGAGATTGACGCGGTCCAAAGCTTGAGAGCCACAGCTATCCAATTCGGCTGCCTGACAACTGCTATTGCCCCGGGGTCCAAAGTGGTTGCCGCCTGGATAAGTAAAATGCACTCCTGGGGTGAGATAACCCTTTCCCATGATCTGAACATTCGACCCTCACTTGGTCTCGAGCGACTCAGCGAATTAGAAAGAGTGTTGAAGCTCAATGATCACAGCCACATCATCAAAGCATCGGATGCAGACATCGAGTGGTTATTTGATTTAGCAGCCGGCGCCGACCTGACTGACATTGTTGAGCGCTGGACCAGAGCAGGCAAGGTGCTAATCGTCACAAAGGGTGGCGACGGAGTAGTTGTCTATCGAGGCAGTCATGTCATCGAAGTGCCAGCCGAGAAAATTAAGCTCGCTGACTCAGTCGGTGCTGGCGATACTTTTATGGCGAACTTCTTAGCCAAACTCAGTGACCTAGACGCCCTAGGTAGCGAACCCTTAGCAAGGCTGAGTGCGATTACCCCAGACGAGCTTCGAAGTGCCGCTGAATACGCCACGACAGCCGCTGCAATCGTGTGTGAGCGAGTTGGTTGCCAGCCACCTACCAGAGCTGAGGTCGAGGCGCGGCTGAAGCGCTCAACGGCAACTTAAGCCTCAAAACCATCAGTCTTCCCATGCGCTCAAACTGATACGTGTGACTCACGCTTGCGTAAAGATTAAGACCTTGTCCGTGTGGGGCATCACCAACGGCGGTTCCATCGTTTTCAATCAGCAGTTCCACGAATTGGCCACTTAATTCCAGCATCACTCTTGCCTGCTGAGTATCCCCGTGCTTCACGGCATTTGTCACTGCCTCGCGAACAACCTCCAACGCACACCTTGAAACGGCAGTGTCCTTGTCCAGGACCGCAAGCGCTGATTCAGACAGTGCCAGCTGGATCTCGAGGGCCCCAGCCCAAAGCGATTGAAGATCTTTCAGAAGCTCTTTTATGCTCTTGCCGGCAAGGTGGTCTTCGTTGTTTAGTTTCTCTAGTGCCGCGTTGATATCCCTCATGGCCCGGTCCAGATCCTTTGCCGATGGAGACTCGAGCCTGCTCAGCCGCATTGCTACAGACTGCAATGCTCCCTGAATTGAACCGTGCAGCTCCATTGCCAAGGTTTTCCTGCTAAGCCAGGCCCTTTGGGCCAGTCTGCTGTTGAGCAACCTCAAAGCTTCCAGACTCTCCTCGGCTACCCCAAGAGTGGTATCGCGTTGAATTTGCAAGACGCCGAGTGCGTAGGTCGAAGGAAGTGTCATCCCGAAAAACACAAGTGCTTGGATCAGAAATGGCTCGAAGTTTGTCAGTTGCAGCAAGCTAGCAGCAGCCGCGACAAAAGCGCCCATCACTGCCCCCAGCAAGACAGTAAGCAACAGCCCAAGCGAAGTGGCGATCTGGAATCGCGCGAATCTAGCCACTGCACCAAGGCCCAAAAGCGAAACAGTGGCGCTCAACAACAACACCGCTAACCCTCCAACGATGCCATAGGAAGTAAACATTGCTCCAGCACCGATTGCGATCGAAGCAATCAGAAACAAAGGAGTTCGGATTGCATCGTGGAAATGGATTGTCTTTGGCCATCAATATCTTTTGCGAGAATTCAAGATTTCGTTAGTATCGTCCTTCGATTTATCCGACGTAGAGTTTGACAATGACTGAGATAACGGCCTGACAATTCGCTCACTAATAGTTCGTAATTGAAAAATAGCTTCGCTGAGATCGCGCTTTGATTTTGCAGTATCAAGAAGCTTTTGGAGTTCCCAAATCGCAGGCGAGAGCATCTCTCGGATCTTAGCTTTCTGAAGATCCTGCAGAGAAAGTATCTCGAGCTCAAGCTGACTAGAAGAATCGGAAAGTCGTTCTCCCTGAGTGTCAATGCGCTGCAGCTGACCGGTGTATTCGAGGTACTCATCGATCAGCCAATTGAACACCACATAGGTCGCGAGCACGAAAACCGGTCCCCCCGCGAGGCGAAAGGCTAGATCACTGGTGGGGACAATGCCGAACAGAGTTCCAAGAGTGTAGATTGACCCACCTCTGAGAAAGCCAGCGAGCAAGAGCAACAGCACAATCAGTAACGGCTTTGGGGTAAGCCAGTGCTTTTTTCTAAGAATTCTTGAGCCGAGAATTAACGCGAAGACAGTCACTAGATAGCCAACGGTTGCTAACCCCAGCCAAGAAAGTGCGCCACCGCTGACTCGATCTAGGTCGAAAATCGTTGCCGTCGCGAACGCTGGGGCGGCGAACCAAAGGTGGGTGCGCCAGTTCAGCGATTCTGATTTACCCAGCAGGGCGACTGGGTTGGCGCGCTTACTAACCGGCATTATTTCCGGAAGATCGAAGCGCATGGAACTTACTAGCCGCTTCCATACGAGGGTTTGAGCCACTTGGGTCAATTCCAAGAGCAATGAAAACTCGGCCCATCATGGATTCAACCGCCCTGACCGACGTGCCGCGAAGCGTTGCTATTTGTGCATTGGTTTTACCCTCGGAGACTAGTTTGAGGGTTGCAATCTGCCTTTTAGAAAGCTCCGCTAATGGTCTGTTGGAGGCAAGGTCATGACGATATTGATTTGTCACTTTGTCGCGCAACACGGCTTCAATGGCGTCAATCAATTCGGTGCCACTTTGCAGTGCCGACTTTCGAAGGTAGGCCTGACTCTTGCTAATTTGAGTTTCCGAGCCGACTGCAAAGCGTGGATCTGGAAGATTAGTCAAAAAAACAATGCCAATGGACGGAAACTGCCTAGAAATTACTTGCGCCAGATCTAGACCATTGGCGCCGGGCCCAAGTTCAATGTCCACCACCATCGCATCTGGGTCTGAGACCTTTATCGCCCTTTTAGCATCAGCCGCGTTAGCCGCCGTGGAGACTATGAATCCGGAGGCCTCCAGCGACTTGGCGATTAGGTCTCGCAGTAGTGGCTCGTCCTCCACCACCAAGATCTGACGGGAATAAGCCTGAGGTGCAACTATCGCTAATTCAATGTCCATGGGAAAAGTATCCAGCTTTACCGATTTGTATTTCCCCGAATGTTCGGTTAACCGTATGTTTTGGCAAACTCACTAGATCACGCTGTCGCCGATCTGTGGCAATCTTTGTCTAATGAAGTTACGCGATGGAGCCTGGAAATTCGATTCACGAGATTTGATGCGAGCTCAATGCCTGCACTGCACCAAGCTCTCGGTTGCAAGAGAACTTCGGCTTCCCGAGCTCCAACGGATGCTGGATGATTTTTACGAACGACCCGACAATCTTCCGATTCGGTATGGAAATCGATTTGAGGCATCTCTGGAGCAAGAGCTGATTGCTAACCTCGGCCATCTAATCCAGAAACCGGCAAGCTACGACCCCGTCGACACTCAAACACTCATGCTCGAGAACGTTCCAGTGATCTATCAAGGCAGCCTCAAAGGAGGTTCGGGGAGCATGGTTTTTTCCGGTCGTCCGGATTTCCTGCTGCGCTCTGACTACCGTTTTGAATTTACTAAAGCCGGCCTAACAGCGATTCAGTCGGGCAATCCGACTGGCGGCTATACCGCTTGGGATGCCAAGCTTTCAAAGACCGCAAAGCCTGAGTACCAGGTGCAGGTCGGGCTCTACGTGGACGTGCTAGAAACATTGGGGCTAGCTGCTTCTGGCAGGCACGGCCTAATTCAAGGAAACCGGGAAATAAACGAGTTTGCTGCCGATGTACTTTTGGTCAACATGAGATCAAAGCGCAGCGAATACCTTCGTGAAGTAGCCGCTTTTATTGACTCCGAGCCCGAATCGATTGCCGACTGTGGAGAGTTGATTTGTGCGGCCACCAGCTACTGCGGTATCTGTGAATACCCGAAGCTCTGTCAGCATCAACGACACAAAACCAATAGCTTGCAATTAGTTGCCGGAATCTCGAAATCTCAGGTTGTCTCACTGCGAGCAGCAGGCGTAAACACCGTGCGGGAACTTGGCGAATTTGCAGGCAGCACGCAAACCCTGAGCGAAGAAAAAGTTGCGGTTTTTTCCAGACAAGCCAAGCTCCAGCAGCACACCTATGACACCGGTGAGCACGTCTACGAAGTCAAGAACCGAGCGCCGCTCACTGCTCTCCCGGAAGAGTGCAAGGGCGATGTGTTTTTTGACCTCGAAGGTTTTGTGTTTTCAGCACCGGCCGGCGGCCTCGAGTATTTATTCGGGTATCTGACTATTGATTCGGGATCAGAATTTCACTGGTCTTGGGCAGATAATCGGACAGCCGAAAAGGAATCCTTTGAGGCCTTCATGCGCTTCTTACTTGCCAGGCTGGTGAGCTTCCCGGACCTCAAGGTCTACCACTATGCAAACTACGAGCTAGCGGCTCTGCGCAGGCTTGGAAAGCGATTTAATAGCTTTATCGACGAGGTAGAGCGGCTTATTAGCGATGGGGTGTTCGTCGATCTTTATCCGCTTGTGAAGGCTGCGCTTGTCTTATCCCAGGAAAGTTACTCAATCAAGAAACTTGAGAACTACTACGAATTTGAACGGACTTCCAGCGTCAAAGAAGCACTGGGTTCGATGGACTCCTATGAGTCTTACCTAGAGAAACTTGAATCGGACCCAATAGCCGCAGAAACACTGAAGCGCCAGGTGCTCGACTACAACCAAGATGATTGCGTGAGCACGCTGGCGCTGACCAGGTGGTTAAGAACTCTTTAGTAGTCCGAAAGATCCAGCGGAATACCAGGACCAAAAGTCGTCGCTACAGAACCTTTTACTAGGTACTTGCCCTTGGCCGTTGATGGCCTTAGACGGACAACTTCTTCCATTGCAACATTGAGGTTTTCGGTTAGCTTCTCGCTTGAGAAGTTTGCCTTACCTACGATGAAGTGAAGATTTGACTGCTTGTCAATGCGGAACTCAATTCGACCAGCCTTGATGTCAGTGACAGCTTTGGCGGTGTCCATTGTTACTGTTCCGGTCTTTGGGTTTGGCATCAGGTTACGAGGACCCAGTACCTTTCCAAGGCGACCAACTTTGCCCATTAGATCTGGGGTTGCAACCGCAGCGTCAAAGTCGGTCCAGCCGGCTTCAATCCTTGCGATTAGCTCGTCGGAGCCAACCTCGTCGGCGCCAGCTTCACGAGCAGCATCTGCAGCTGCACCGTTAGCGAACACGATTACACGGGCAATCTTGCCGGTTCCGTGTGGCAGCGAGACAGTGCCACGAATCATCTGATCCGCTTTTCTTGGATCAACACCGAGCTTCAATGCCACCTCAATTGTCGAGTTGGTCTTCTTGCCAGCGGTGTCGATTGCTAGGGCAGAGGCCTCCGCAGTGGAGTAGAACTTGCCCTCTTTTATCTTTGCTTTGGCCTCTGTATAGGCTCTTGAGCGTTTTGCCATGCTGCTATTCCTTTCGGTCACAGTAGTGGTTTATGGGGTGCTACCCCTCCCACGACTATCTAGTTGCGTTGTTGCTTATAACTCAGTGGTGATTCCCATTGAGCGGGCGGTGCCAGCGATGATCTTCGCAGCTGATTCGATATCATTAGCGTTCAGGTCCGCCATCTTTGCTTCTGCGATGGAGTGAACCTGCTGTTTGGTTAGCTTGCCAACCTTCACGGTGTGAGGTGTGCCGCTACCCTTTGAAACTCCAGCTGCCTTCTTGATTAGCTCAGCGGCGGGAGGTGTTTTTAGGATGAACGTGAAGCTACGGTCTTCATAAACCGTGATCTCTACTGGAACAACGTTTCCGCGCTGGTCTGAGGTTGCGTCGTTGTATGCAGTACAGAACTCCATAATGTTTACACCGTGCTGACCTAGTGCAGGTCCGATCGGTGGAGCTGGGTTAGCAGCGCCTGCCTGGATCTGCAACTTAATCAGAGCGGTGATTTTCTTTTTGGGTGCCATTTTTCTATCTTTCCTTAGTTCAGCGGACCGACCTGGTCAAAGGCCAGTTCCACTGGAGTCTCGCGTTCGAATAGTGATACCAAAACCGTAACCTTGCCGCTTTCTGGCTTGATTTCGGAGATTGTGCCTGGAAGGCCGGCAAAAGAACCGTCCTTGATCAAAATGCTTTCGCCGATCTTGAAATCGATGTTAATCGGGATAGACCTTGACTTTGCCTTGCCGCCAGGACCGTTTCCAGCAGCCTTGGCACTCTTTACCTCTTCGGTCTCTTCTGGAGTGAAAAGTGGCTTTAGCATTTCAAATGCCTCTGCCGGACGAAGTGGTGTTGGGTGTTGGGAATTGCCAACAAAGCCGGTTACGGCTGGAGTGTGGCGCACCAAGGTCCAGCTGTCCTCATTGAGCTCCATGCGAACTAGCACGTAACCGGGGATGCGGACCTTAGAAACTAATTTGCGCTGACCGTTCTTGATCTCAATGGACTCTTCCATTGGAACTTCGATCTGCAAGATGTCGTCGCCGCCGGCAAGGGCTGCCTTACGGGTTTCAATGTTCTGCTTCACGCGACGCTCGTAACCTGCGTAGGAGTGGACGACGTACCACTTGCCGTCTAGGTCGCGAAGCTCTTCGCGGAATTTCAAGTAGGGGTCAACCTCTTCGACAACTGGTTCTTCAACTACTGCCTCTTCAGGCTCGTCGGCTACTACCTCTTCGACGACTTCGACTTCTAGAACTTCGTCGTTTGATTTTGCTGCGCCGACCTCGACGCTTTGGTCAACCTCAGACTCGACCTCTTCGGTTGAGTTTTTTGAGTTGGCGTCGCTTGCGACGTCACTGAAATTTAGATCTGACATTTACTACCTCTTATCCTGCGAACACGAAGGTCACGACGTTTAGGAAAACCCAGTCAAATGCGGAGATGATGACCATGACTATCGCAACGAAGCCTAGAACGACTCCCGTGTACTTGATCAATTCCTTGCGAGTAGGGGTTGTTACCTTTCCTAACTCGGCGAGCACTTGGCGGATAAACAGCGTCACCTTTTGGACAGGGCTCTTCGCCTTGGCAGAATCGGCTTGCGCCTTTTCTACTAAGTCCTCTGAAGCCTTCTCGTTCTCTTCTGCCAACTTAACCTTCTTTCTTCGCAGGGCGGACAGGACTCGAACCTGCAACCTGCGGTTTTGGAGACCGCTGCTCTACCAATTGAGCCACCGCCCTGTGTGTGACATCGCCACCAACCGTTACTAAGCACGAGGCTTGGTTTCAAGTGCCCTCTGGGAAAGACACACTCATAGATTGACTCTATTTAAGTGAATTTCGCCAGAATAGTTATCGGCAGATGTCAACTCTTGCAAGTGTAGACGGTTATTTCAAGCATTGCAACGGGGAATCAACCACCGTCGATACAATCCCCAACTATTCTTGAGGCATGTCTGAATCGAGAATTTCAAAGCGGATTAACGCCATTGCTGAATCCGCAACCCTGAAGGTTGACAGCAAGGCCAAGGCCCTGATTGCACAAGGGCGTCCGGTCATCTCCTACGCAGCAGGCGAGCCAGATTTCCCGACTCCGGCACATATTGTTGAAGCGGCATCAATTGCAGTTCAAGACCCTAAAAACCATCGCTACACCCCGGCAGCCGGACTACCGGAAATGAAAGAAGCGATTGTTCAAAAAACTCTGCGAGACAGCGGCACCGAAATAACTGCAAGCCAAGTAATTGTCACTAATGGCGGCAAACAGGCGGTCTACCAAGCCTTTCAAGTCATTATTGACGACGGCGACGAGGTTCTGGTTCCCGCTCCGTACTGGACCACTTATCCTGAGGCAATAAAGCTTGCTGGCGGAAAACAGGTTGATGTTTTCGCCGGATCCGATCAGGGTTACAAGGTAACCGTTGAGCAGCTAGAGGCCGCATACACTCCAAAAACCAAAGCATTGCTTATTTGCTCCCCGTCAAACCCCACCGGTGCTGTCTACTCAAAAAAAGAGTTAACCGACATCGGAAACTGGGTCGCGACCAAGCCCAATCTTTGGGTCGTAAGTGATGAGATTTATCAAAATGTGGTCTACGACGGCATCCGCGCCTACTCAATAACCGAGTTAGTGCCCGAGCTCGCAAACCGCACCATCATGGTGAACGGTGTTGCCAAAAGCTACGCCATGACGGGATGGCGTCTAGGTTGGATGATTGCCCCGGACGATGCCACGAAGGCCGCAAGCAACCTGCAGTCTCACCTGACTTCGAATGTTTCAAACATCTCGCAGCGAGCTGCGATTGCAGCAATCACCGGTGATCAAGAGCCAATAGAGAAGATGTTGGCCGCCTTTGACCGCAGGCGCAAATTAGCAGTGGCTGAACTAAACAAGATCCCCGGGATGATGACACCGAATCCAGAGGGTGCTTTCTATGTTTACCCAGACGTAAGCGGATTACTTGGTAAAACTTGGGCTGGAAAACACATTACAAGCTCCCTAGAGCTGGCAGACATGATTCTGGAGGAGGCCGAAGTCGCCCTGGTTCCAGGGGAAGCGTTTGGTCCAAGTGGTTATTTGCGCATGAGCTATGCGCTTAGTGACGACCAGTTGCTCGAGGGCATTCAGCGTATGCAGAAGCTCTTTAGTTAGCCCTAAAAACCAATCAGATTAGGTTCCGGAATCAAGTTGATTCCCCACCTAGCAGCAACTCGTTCTTGAATGAGCTTCGCTAATTCCAGAATCTCAGCGCCGGTTGCCCCTCCGCGATTTGTGATCGCCAAGGCGTGCTTATTTGAAATTGCGGCCTTTGAGCCAGGTATTGAGTAGCCCTTGGAGAAGCCGGCTTGTTCAATTAGCCAACCGGCTGAGAGTTTCACCTGGTCTTCATTCGGCATCCTCCAGCGCTGCATATCCTCGGGGAGCTCGAGGCTCTTTTTAAGACTTACTACGGGGTTCGTGAAAAAGCTGCCACACCCGACGCTATCTGGGTCACTTTCACTTATGACCATACCCTTGGAACCGCGAAGCTCCAGAACCGTTTGTCTAACCTGCTCCAACGAAAGCGATGAACCATATTTAGCACCGACGTGCTCGGTGATCTGACCGGACTTCATTGGGATACTCATGCCAGCAAGTTTTTGCAATCTGAATTCGACCCAGCCAACTATCCCCTCGAGTCCGTGCTTCAAAGCACTATCTCGATAGGAGAATTCGAAGTAGCTAGCCGGCCTGATTACCGCCTCACTTGAACCTTTTTCTAAAAACTCAACTTGAGTGATGACGTCGGAAACTTCCTGACCATAACCGCCGACGTTCTGAACCGGGGTGGCACCGACGCTGCCCGGTATCCCGCTCATAGCTTCAATACCCGCGTAGCCATTTGAGACTGCCCAGTCAACAAGCTCTTCCCACCCGTGCCCGGCCTGAACCTGAACTGTTACGGATTTTACATCCTCGGCAACTATCTCAACGCCGCGATTAGTGACGTGCAGGATGATTAGATCCTCTAGATCTTCGGCAAAAACAGTGTTAGAACCACCTGCAAGAACATGGAATTGCTCGTCGCTACTCCAGAGCTCAATGGCCGCAGCATAAAGCTGTTCAGTATTACCGCAGCTAATAATCTTTTTTGGCACTCCACCAACCTGCATCGTGGTGAGCGTGGAAAGACTTACCGGAGTGTTACTCAAAGCTGAACCCAAACTTGTGCTTTACCAAGAACATTGTTGCCATCGAAACTTGTTTGCAAATCTATTCTTGCTTTTTTGGCGTCTAGATCTAGTTCAACAACCTTTGCAATAACCGTGATTAGGGCTTGACCGTTTGCTGGAACAACGACCGGCTTGGTAAACCTCACGCCGTAGTCAAGAATCTTGCCAGCATCTCCCAGCCAACTAACAACCGGTCCAATTGACAGGCCCATAGTCAGCATTCCGTGGGCAAGCACTCCCGGCAAACCAACACCTGCTGCCGCATCATCGCGGTAGTGAATAGGGTTGAAATCTCCAGAGGCTCCGGCGTATCGAACTAGGGAATCTCGGTCTAGGTGGAAGTTTTTTTCGGCCACAATGTCGCCAATAGCTAATTCGGTAATCTCAGGCATCTTCGCCCCTGACAACAAGGGTTGAAATTGCCGTGCAGACAAGAGTCTGGCTCTCGTCAAAAATTTCAGTATCAAAAACCACCATGTGGTTGCCCCCCAATGACTTGACACTCGCTACCGAGAGCTCGCTCGTCAATAGGTCGCCGGCGATTATCGGGCGCTGAAAGACAAATTTCTGTTCACCGTGGACAACCCTGGCAAAATCAAGCCCGGCTTCTGGATCAGCGATAACGAGTTTTAGGCCAAATTCTTGAAGCACTATCGGAAAAGTTGGTGGCGCGACTAAATCTTTATGTCCGGCAGCTTTAGCTACGGTCAGATCAATTGATTCTTCGGATGCGAAGGTGGCGCGTGCGAACTCACGGATTTTTTCTCGTCCCACCAGGTACGAGGCGGATCTGGGGTAACGCTTACCTTGAATGTTTGGGTTAACCATGGGTCTAAGGGTAATGCTTTGGTAGCGGGAGCGGGACTCGAACCCGCGACCTCACGATTATGAGTCGTGCGCTCTAACCACCTGAGCTACCCCGCCGCGTTTGATCCGAAGACCGAGCCCCGAGACAGGTTTGAACTGTCGACCCCTTCCTTACCATGGAAGTGCTCTACCACTGAGCTATCGGGGCGCTGCCATAACTGCAACCGAAGAAGATTAGCACTAGCGAACAGCGCTAGGCAAACGCCAAATCTGTAAATCCAATTCTGCTGCGTCGTAGCGAATTTTCCCACCCACTGCTCGAAGCGATCCTCCGCCAAAAAGATTTGTCGCTCCTTCAGCGCCACTTATTGCATCTCTAGAAAACTCCAGCTTGCGGTCTCTGCCCCTGGAGGCGATAACCAGCACCGATTCAGTCTTGGATTCCCGCACAAAAGCAATGGCTTCATTTGAGACATACAGCCAACGCATTGAGCCTTCAACCAAACCGCGATGGCGCTTTCTTATTTGTGACAGCTTCGCATAGGTCTCGATCATGGACGAGTCAGTTTCACGCTCGCCCTTCCACGGCATGGGAGTTCTTGAGCCCTCTCCGGTTTCGGCGTCTAGGCCCAGTTCATCTCCGGCATAAACATGTGGAATCCCAGGAAAAGTGAACTGCAAGCCCACGGCAACTCGCTGCGCCCCGGGGATTGCAAAGGTTTTGAACCTGCCGGTGTCGTGAGTGTCAAGAGCGTTCAGGCTGTGCATTCTCAAGTGCCAAGGAGAGGTGCCGGACTGACTGCTGTACAACTGACGGAATTCATCACCGGAAATCGCTTTACGACCAAATCCAATCTGAGTTTCTTCCTTGTTTTGCTTGGTGTTCCATAACCAGCGCCAAGTTGGTTTAGTGAAGTTGGCATAACCCAATGTGGCTGAGAAATTATTGCCCTGGGGCTGATCCGTGGAATCCGAACCGAAATCCCCAATTAGCAGGCTGTCCGGATTCGCATTCATCATGGTGTGTCGAACGATGTCCAGAACTTGCTTGTTAAAGTCATCGCCCCGATTCTGACCGATTGCTCCAGCTTCACCTAGTCGCCAGCCATCAAGTTGAAAAGGTGCCCTTAGGCCCCTCGCGATAACCGAAGCCTTGCCCTCGATAAGGCGCTTTCTGAGTTCTTGAGAGCCCCAGTTAAACTTGGGTCGAGTTTCGATTGCGCGCCAAGAATCGTAACTGGTGTTGCGCTCAACAAAGTAGTAAAAGTCACTCTCAGGAGCGCTTGGTTTCTTCCAAGCCGAAACGAACCAGTCGTGATTATTCGCTGAATGATTCAAGGTCAAATCCCCGATGACCTTTATGCCCTCCGCATGCGCCTTAGAAACCAGGCTCGCCAGAGCGGCGTTTCCGCCGAGCGTTGGGTCAACTCGATCAAAACTTGTTGCGTCATATCTATGACTGGAACCGGCTGGGAAAAATGGCGTGAGCTGCAAAATAGTTGCGCCAACTTTTTTGAGGTGGCTCAAGTGATCTTCGATGCCCTTTAGGTCGCCGCCAAAAAACTGCTCTTTCACTCCTTGACCGCGAGTTTTAACCGCGCTGTTCCAAGTTTTTGGTTCAGCCCATGCTGGCGCCTCGCGGCTATCTGCCCCGGTCGAACGAGCGAATCGGTCTGGCATAACCTGATATAAAACCGCGCCGGTTGTCCACTTCGGCTGGTTGTTATGAATGTTGATCCTGAAATCATCGCGGTCTGGCTGATCTAAGTCGTGAAAGCCGGTGGCGTTTAGCCAAAAGCTCTCGCCCTTAGTGTTCTCCAAAAAGAATCGATAGTGAATCTCGGGGTTTGAGATTGCAATTGTGCCCTCATACCAATCCCAGCCGTGGCGATGAATTAGCGGCTTTAGGTCCGGAGTCAATACTGGTTGACTCGAATCGCTTTGCCGAATTAATACCCGCTTCAGCTTGCCAATTGAATTGTGAATCCGAATGCGAACCTTAATTTTGTCACCAAGTTGTGGGCGTTGATTTGCAACATAGAGTGCTGAACCATCGTGGTGCGGTTGCAGATCTAGTTCGAGCATGCTTACAAACTACTATCCCCGGGGTCGCACAAGCGTGAGGATAAGCACAATGAAAGTCCAAAACTATGCAGGAAACCCTACAAAAACTGGCCGCTTAGTTTCCGATGGCAGCAGTTATCTCGTTGCACATTTTCTGCCAGAGAGCACTTGGGTCATCGTCTCCGCGCAAGATTGCCATTTGCGCCTGACCCAACGGGAACCAGACTGAATCCATTTCGGGCGACACCGGCCTCGGCACCGCATTTATTCCTGCCCTGCCAAATTGGTAGGGGACCTTATAGTCCTTGGCATTTTCTAGAGCAGACAGGCTTGAAGGCGTGCGCCCGGTTGCTTGAAACAGCGCAATCTGCCCGGGGTCACTCCCCAGGTAATCGACAATAAATTTGGTCGCGGCGCTTGGGTCACTTGCACCGGCGCTCAACATCGCACCTCTGGCCTCCAAGAAGGAAGTGGCGGTCTGGCCGCCAGCCGACGGGATCTCGTAGGCATCCCAACCGTCTTCACCAAAGGTTTCAGTGAACCAGACTCCGTTCCAAGGACCCGTAATCCAACACCCCTTTTCACCATCGACAAGTTGACGCTTGATAGAGTCCTCGCTGCTGGAAGGATCAAACAGCGAGGCGTTTTCAGAAAGCCAGTTCGCAAAAGCAAAGCCGGACTCATTGCCCAGAGCCAGACTTAGAGCAACAGGGTTAGTTTCATCCGCTTCAAAAACGCTAGAGCCAAAAGAAGTTTGAAGCGGATAGAGGTGGTATGGGTCACCGGTTCCATCATTTAGCGAAACTGCCAGACCGGCATCGGTCACCTGCTGGAACACCTCGGGAGCGTTGGGCATGGCAGATTGTTTGCAAACCAAAGCCAGGCTCTCTTGCGCATAAGGCAAGCCATACTGCTGGCCACCATAGCTAAAGGCTGCTAAAGCGCCTTTGTTGAACCCAGCTTCGGCGCCGCTCAAGCTAAATGGTGAGATCAAGCCCTCGGACAAAAACCCCCGCCGCAGGCTGTGAGGACCAAGCACTATGTCCGGGGCATCTACGGTCGCACCCAAAAACTCGTTACCAATATCAGTTTTTATTACAAGGTCCACTCGAGTGCCAGTATCGGCCTCAAACTGCAGTGCTACAGCTTCGAGGCCCGTGGCCTCGAACTCATCCAGCCAAACTGTTATTAGGCCGTTTTGCGCCGCCGCCTCTGGGTACCCAGCACTGACTTCCGGGGCCGATTCGTCGGTAACGCAACCAGATAAGGTCAGGGCGGCCGCAATAAGGATTCCGATGACGGAAGCTAAATTGATCTTTGCTGTTTTCACTCGAAGCCCTTTCGCCGCCGGATCTGGTAATAGGTCTGCATAATAGCCAAAAATTACTTGTCAAAACTTCTCCACAGGTTGGCGGAGTATTTCCATTGAATCGCCTATCCGCTACTTGACTGCCGACTTAGTCCGCAAATTCCTTACGTGGCCACCAGAAGTGCCTACCAGTCATAAAAGCGAGCGCCGGCACAATCACGGTTCGAACCAGCAAGGTATCAAGAAGCACACCTAAGCAAACAATGGTTCCCACCTGTGCGAGAGCGATAAGTGGCAGCACGCCCAGCACGGCAAATACTGCCGCCAGCAAAATACCCGCTGAAGTTATGACGCCTCCGGTTGCCCCAAGCGCACGTCTCATGCCCTCGCGGGTTCCGTACTTCTTTGCCTCTTCTTGGGCCCTGGAAACCAGGAAAATGCTGTAATCAACACCGAGCGCCACCAGGAACAAGAAGGCAAGGATAAACACCGAAACATCCAGGGCCGGGAACCCGAACACGTTCTGGAAAATAAACCAGCTGGCACCAATCGATGCGAAGAACGAACCGACAACTGCGACCAGCAGCAGTAAGGGTGTCAACAAAGACCTCAACAACAAAATCAGAATCAAGAACACCGAGATGAGTACCAGTGGAATCAATAACGCTTGATCTCTAGCCGTTGCGGCTTCAACATCCAGGGTGGTGGCGTCCTGCCCACCGACCAGAGCTACGGTGCCATCTGGTAGTGCGTCCAGTGCGATCCTAAGTTCTCGAATCACGCTCAGTGCTTCGGCAGACTCAGGGTTGGCATTTAGCACCGCATCGACCTGGGTGATTTCACCGTTGGTGGCACCGATTCGAACTTCATCAACACCGCTGACGCTCTCAGCGATGATTACCGCTGCATCAACCTGAGCGGTGGAGATTATCATCTGGGTTGGCGTGGCACTACCGGCTGAGAAGCTTTCGGCAAGCACTTCCTGCCCAACCACTGCCTCGGGTTTTTCGATGAAAACCTCATTGGCACTCAAACCAGTCTTGAGTCCTATCCCCCCGGAAGCCAAGATTGCAAGCAGCGCCACCCCGGCGGATGCCACAATAACCGGGCGCTTTGAAACACTCTTACCGAGCTTGGCCCAGAGGGATTTATCGTTTCTATTTACGCCGCCAAATTTTGGCACCAGCGGCCAGAAGATTCCCCTTGGAAAAATTACCAGTGCTGCTGGCAAAACCAACAAACCAGCAATCATGGCAACCACGATTCCAACCGCGGCAACAAGACCAAGGACCTGTCTGCCCTCAATCTCTGCAAGCAACAGCAGCGCCAACGCAACTGCAACTGTGGAGCCAGATGCCAAAATGGCAGGTCCCGCTCCACGCAAGGCAACTCTCATGGCTTCGCGTCTATCGGCGTGGCCGAGTAATTCTTCTCGATAGCGAGCAATCAGCAACAGCGCATAGTTAGTCCCCGCACCAAACACCAGCACCGAGACAATGCCGGTCACTGATCCATCCGGAGTGAAGCCCAGCGCCTCGGCAACTCGCCCCGACAAAATTCCGGCCATGCCATCGGCAACTCCAACGACGGTTAGTGGAATCAACCACAAGACCGGAGAGCGATAAGTAATCAAAAGCAGAAGTGCGACCACCGATGCGGTGATGGCCAAAAGATTAAAGTCTGCTCCTGCAAAAACCGAGCCAATGTCGTTAATAAACGCCTCGGGGCCCGTGACAAAAACTTCCATCTGACCCGGCATTCCCACCGGCGCTATTTCGCGAATTGAGTCGACTCGAAGTTCGATTTCTTCAAAGACATCAGTTACCGCTAGCGGAACGGAAATCAGTGCGGTAGTGCCGTCCTCGGAAATCACCGCCGGTGGCAAGAACTTCTGTCCCTGAACCTCAAGGTTTGTAAATTCCAAGAACTTTTCGTTTGCACCACCGGAGAGCATCATCGTGTTCTGATCAAACTTGCCCTCGAGCCAGCTGAGCTGAGCTGAGGTGAACTTCGTGTCGGATGTGTAAACGATAAAGGCCGCCGAAGCATCGGAGCTAGGAAGCTGATTCTGAAGCTCCAACACCTGCGCCGACTCGGCGCTGTCCGGCAATCCAGTGCCAGGAGTTGTCTCGGCTCCGGGGGTATTCAACACGGTGAAAGCGAGGCTTGCGAAGATGAGAGCGATCAGCATTGTTACCGGGGCAGTTTTCTTGCCCGTTATAAACCGAATTACGGCGTTCATATTTGAATCTCCGTTTCTAAAGTCCAAATGGAGCCTACAACAAGGGACGTTAAAGTAAAAAGACCCCGCATTGCGGGGCCTTTGTGGCAAGTGAGGGATTCGAACCCACGAAGTCGATGACAGCTGATTTACAGTCAGATCCCTTTGGCCGCTTGGGTAACTTGCCAGTGCAACGCACTTGCGTGGAGGCAAATGCGTTGCGAAAAAGAGCATCGGCAAAATGCCTTCGATGGAAACCAGCTAGAAAGATTCGCCAGGGTAATCGGAACCTAATAACCCAGCGGGCCCTACTAACCAAGACCTCAGTCCAAGTTGAGTAGGTGTAGGTTGAGTAACGGGGATGATTTTCCGGCCCCCAAGTGAATTGTCAACAAATCCACATAATTTAGGGGATTAAATTGCACAACAGAACTAATTTCAATTTTCGGACAGTGACCGCAGTCACCTCCGTTTTGTCCGTGATACTCGCTGGTCTGGTATTTTTGGCGGTCCCGCCAAGCCTTGCAGCATCGCCGGCAACCATCAGCTTAGGAGCGGCAAGCAGCTTCGGGGTTTTGGCTAAGGGCTATGTAACATCCGGAACCAACAGCACAATAAATGGCGACATCGGTTCTGGGGCAGCGATTACCACCGGAGCCGATAACACCATTAGGGGAAGTGTTTACTCTTCGATGGCAACAACCACCGGCGCCCGCAATATCTTGAGTAGCGACATCTTTGCCGGGGCCGCCATAGATCTTGGCCCCGACAGCTCTGTCGGGGGAAGCGTGTATGCGGTTGCCGCAATCACCTTGGGGGCAGATTCTACCGTGGCAGATTCACAGAACCCGAATCAAACTTCGATTAATTCTCGTTATCCCGCAGCTCTCACCGCACTGGAAGCGGCAATTCTGGAGGGAGCAAGTAGAACCAGCTCGCAAATCCCCACGGCGCTGGGGGGGAGCACTTTAATTCCCGGGGTCTACTCGGCGGTGCCAGACGGGTTTTTAGCGCTAACTGGGACTCTGACTCTGGACGCCCAGAATGATCCGAATGCGGTCTTTATTATTAGAAGCGATGGCTATTTGACTGCGGCCGCAAGCTCCTCAGTCGCGCTGATTAATGGCGCAAGTCCCGAAAATGTTTTCTTTGTAGTCGGCGGGTATCTAACCCTCGGTGCCTCTGCAAGCTTTGCAGGCAACATTCTTGCGACCGGAGACGTGAACATTGGTGCGAACGCATCGGTTAAAGGTCGCATTTTTTCGAAGGCCGGGTTTGTCAAATTTGGTGATAACAACCCGATGACTACCTACGGAGTTGTTGGGATTGGAACAACCTTGCTCCAGGCTCCGCTGGCTCCATTGCTACAGACCCCCAACCGCACAGCCGACGGTTTTGTCCTTAGCATCGGTAATTACGATGCTGGCTATTCCTGGTCCGGAACTGTGACCAACAGCGGATCGGTTTTGATTGGCGGAACCGGGGTCGTAACCGTTACCGGCTTGGCCCCGAACACTTCGGCCACGGTCACAATCATTACTCAAAGATCTGGCTACACCCAAGGGTCTGCCACCAGGGTAGCCGCTTCGCTAAAACAGGCCCTAATTCCGATTCTGACGGCGCCGGTTTCAGACAATACCGGGTTCAGTTTCAGCATCGACAACTACGACGGTGACTATTCTTGGGCTGCAACCTCGACCAATGGCGGTTCGGCAGCCATTAGCGGAACCGGCGAAGTGACTGTGACGGGCCTTTCTGCGAGCCAGAGCTCAACGGTGCTAATCAAATCCACCAGGGCCGAATTCGCTCCCGGAACCAAAAGCATCACGGGGGGCTCACTTAGAGAGGCGCTCACCCCAAATCTCACAGTTCCAACTAGATCCGCCACAGGGTTTACCTTCCAGATCACAAATTACGATTCGAGCTTCACGTGGTCTGGAACCGCAACTAATGACGGCTTGGTTGCAATCAGTGACGCAGGAGTTGCAACCGTTACCGGTTTAGCTGCGGACAACTCGGCGACGGTAACAATAACAGCCACTAAGTCCGGGTTTGCCAAAGGATCAAGCACCGTGGTCTCATCCTCACTGGGTGAAGCGCTAATGCCCGTTCTGACAACTCCTACCGCTACTGCAACCGGCTTTATTTTTAAAATCCTGAACTACGGTCCGAGCTGTTCTTGGTCTGGAGCTTCCACGAATCAAGGCATAGTGGCCATCGATACTTCTGGAAAGGTTTCGGTCACCGGCTTAGCCGCCGACACCAGCGCGACCGTCACCATTACTTCCAACCAGCAAGGATGTGATGCTGGATCAACTGCAGTGACCGCAACCTCTCTGAAACTGGCGCTTAGTCCGCTGTTCTCTAGCCCAACCTCAGCGAATGGCGGATTCACTTTCAAAATCACAAACTACGACCCCAGCTTTGCCTGGTCCGGAATCGCCGTGAACGGCGGGCTGGTAGCAATCAGCGGCACGGGGTTAGTGAACCTCACCGGTTTGGCGGGAAATACTTTTGCAACCGTTGCCATTACATCGACCAAGACTGGGTTCGCCTCGGGCACTCAAAGCCTGGGCGGCACTTCTCTCACACCAAGCTCAACCCCAAACCCCAGCATTCCTGCTCTCACACCAAGCTCAACCCCAAACCCCAGCATTCCTGCAGGTAGCACCACACCGGAAAGTTCGGGGGCTCTCAGCGCCACCCTGTTGGCAACAAGCCAAGGCGCCGGTTTAATTCCAAGGATTGAGGTAGTTCCCGGAGAGAGTACGGATACTCGGCCAGTCGAATCGGCCAATCCGCCAGGCTATGAGGAAACCGAATACTACGTGATTGAAGGGGTCTTGACCGATTTCGCCGGTCGACCCGTTGCTGGTGGAACGTTGACAATCGCCGGGGAGGGAGTGCTTTTCAACACCGGCTCCTTAGCTGAATCCACAAAGCAAAACTACACAATTGGGTCAATCTCAGTTACCGCATCAGCTAAAGGCGAGTATTCGATACAAGCTCGCTCTAACATCGCCGGCGAGCACATCATCACCGTGGACTGCGGTGAGGCCATTCAGCCCAAAGTTATTTCTTTCCAGCAGGCTTTGGGCTCATCTGGATCTAGGTTGGAGATAGAAGCACCGAAGAGCACGATGGAAGCCAGGTTCGAGGTAACCGTTTCGCTTCGGGATGTCTTCAGTAATCCCGTTCGCGTCTCAGATACCGGGAAGTTTTTCCTGAAATACGAAGGCTTGGGCACCGCAAGCGATACTCCCGAAACTAAGGATGTTGACGGGCTGGCCTTCCTCACAGTGAATCTTGACAGCCAAAGAGTTGGAGTTGGAACGGTCACAGCCAGCTATGACGGCGATGGAGATCCTGCAACTCTCGGAGACAACTTGGTGATAACTCAGGAAATTTACATCGGCCAGCCAGCGCCTCCAAGACAGAAAATTACAGTTGGCACCCTAAAGGGTTATGTCCTCATTTACGCACTTGGACACCAGGGTGATCGGCTCTCGGCAAAGGTGGGAAATGACTGGGTGATTGTTCCGGCAATACCAAAATCCCCCAACTTTCTGTTTCGATACGTTGAGCCTGTAGGGAAGGGAGTGGACTTAGCAGCGCGCGTTTACATCAATCGGATCCTTGTGGACACGGTTTACCCCACCACTAAATAGTCAGTTCAAATAGTCTCGCCAAATACCCCAATCAAATAGGGCGACAAGTGACTGGGCTATTGGATGATCAAACGGCGCGTTTCTCGACAAGTCCATGCAAGATACTGAACGGGGCTCGGCAGTGCCGGTTTTCCATCCAGCTGATGTGCTGTTTTCTGTCGGAAAACAAATACCTAACTGACGTCTTTTGGCTTCAGGATTCCACAAAATAAAACAGGCGGTTAACTCCCCTTACTGGGAAGTCAGTCTTGTAAGGTCGGAGTGCGGCTAGCTAATCGCGGCACCCCGCGGAATGGCTATAAACCCTAAGATTTTAGGCACCCTTGAAATGGATTATAAAAACACAATCTAAATTTGGCATGAGCATGTCTGTTTTCTCGATAGCCATTTTGATAGCCGTGGGAATGTCAGCAAATCCAAGCCAAGCACCCAAACAAGGAGCGCTGAGCCACTTCCAAGAATTGGGCTATGTCGAAGATTAGTCTGATGACCCGCTGGTACCCAGCAAAGACAAGCCCAATCAGCATGGTTCAGAGATTAGTCTTCATGGCAGTTCTAAAAGAGCCAGGCCATTCAAGTTTTAGGTGTCCATGCATAGATTCCGGATTGCAACCCACGACACAGGCGGTTATCAATCAAAGGCCCCGAACTGCGGGGCCTTTGTGGCAAGTGAGGGATTCGAACCCACGAAGTCGATGACAGCTGATTTACAGTCAGATCCCTTTGGCCGCTTGGGTAACTTGCCAGTGCAACGCACTTGCGTGGAGGCAAATGCGTTGCGGACAAAGCTTATAGGAAAATGCCCATTGGACAAACCATGGACTTTCCGACCACTGAACTTGCGCGCCGAAAAGAGAGCAAAACTAGTGATTTTCGACATGGGGGACAATTATCCGCCACACCGGGGATAATTGTCCCCTTAATTGGGAACAACTCGTGTACAAATTTTTATGAGGCTAATTTTTGTGATTTACATGAGACCAGCCGTAAGCAACCCGGAAGAATTAATTAAACTCCACGCTCTGCCTCGAAGGCGACTAAAAACTAAGCTGGCAATGTCTTCAATTGTCGCCATATCCCTAGTGCCTGCTGCCCTCTTGATCTCAGAATCAAGTCAGGCTTCATCTCCTGCAGCCATAAACCTTGGAAGTTCAAGCAGTTTTGCAATACTGGCTAAGACCTACGTCACAACGGGCGCGAACAGCACCATCAATGGCGACATTGGCGCAGGCGCAGCAATTACTACAGGTGCAAATAATGCTATTTACGGGAACCTATATGCGTTGGCGGCAATTACCAACGGGGCAGGGACGTCGGTCGAAGGTTCGCAAAGTTCCAGCCAAACCATTGTG